>Ga0209723_1001045_pt1 | contig 45934 bp, 59 predicted proteins | sample BiotimSIPDNA_2_FD_185750 | JGI IMG/M metagenome (GOLD analysis project Ga0209723, IMG submission 185750) | Anaerobic biogas reactor microbial communites from Washington, USA - Biogas_R2 time_0 SIP DNA (SPAdes) (version 2) | ecosystem: Engineered > Bioreactor > Anaerobic > Unclassified | place... | reverse complement strand
TACTCATTTTACGTCTGGATTACAGAATATTTGGTTTATATCTTATTAAGTGAAATTAATTAAGTATTTTCTTCCTTTATCAAATAAAATCCCTTCAGTCAGCTTTATACAAAGTATGCATGTGTTTGTATCTTCTTCATTAACATGACCGTTTTTGTACCATGAAGAGAAAACCTTTCGAAGCTTGTCTGCTATTTCCCTATTACTCTCATCTTTTATCCATCCGAGATTTTTACCGATTCCCTGAGAAGTAAACCACTCGCCGCAGACCGCTACAGTTGGATTAACCGCTATCTGTTTCATTTTGTTAGAAAGTGAATGCGTTACAGTATAGAAACACCCATTTTCATAATAGCTGTTCACTATACGGACATATGGGATATTATCAGATGTGGTCGCAACTGATAAAAGCGTGTCATGTCCAAAACGTTTTTCCATTATTTCTTTTATATCATCAAGTGGTTTTTAATCATTTAGTTTGATTTTTTATCTTAACAGGATAAAAAGTTTCAATTAGTTCTATATACTTTGGTATAACGTATAAATCGTGATTTGCAAAGTAGTAATTTTCTCCTGCACATTTCATATATATTATTCCATCAATTGTATATGTCTTCTTAAATGAACACTTACCTTTTTTACCTATACCGCCGCCACTCTTATCACATTGCTTGCATCTGCCTTTTTCATTTATAAAAGGATTTTTTATAAAATCCTCAGCTTTTTCTATGTATTCCCTGTGTCTGTCTATATCTGTAAAATAAAGCCGTAAAACAATTCCGTTGTCTCGAAAATAGAAGCGTGCTATTACCTTTTTTGTCTTGTTCTGTGCTTTGTAATATTCAATCTTGTATCTGCCTAAACACACATAAGGGGTAATTCCATCATTGACATATCCGATTTCCTGCATAGCTTTACTAAAAGCAGAGACGAACTGTTTTTCGTCTTTTGATATAAAATCATATTCCTGTTTCTTTAGTTGTTCTTCAATCATTGTTTTCTTATATTGGCTTATTTGTCAAATAGCTTACATCTGGTATAAGTTTGTTAAGGTCTTTCCCAATTCCCTTTTCCAGCATCTCGCTTATCTCATCAAGACATTTTACACATTCTGTACAGCCAACTTTCATTAAATCCTCTACAGATGAATCTGATTTCTCGTCATCGTTTTGAACATGATTCCATATTCTTTTGTTTAGGTTCAACACATCAATATCCTCTTTTGCTTTTTCCACATAGCATTTTCTTGGCATGGGTAAAAGATTTATCCACCATTTCTTCATATTCTTGGGATCGTATAATATCTTATGGATTTGTCTCATTTTGATACTGGCATTATATACCTCATTTTTTGTCACTGCATTAGGCTGCGTGAAGTTTATAAACTCGGTTATATATCTTACTATCTCATAAGGTAAAGGTTCAGTACCTATCAGCTGTAATATGTCCTGTTTATATGCTTCTGTACCTGTATGTTCTTTCCATAACCTTATATCCATCACATACTCGACCATATAGTGGGATAGATATGCTTTCCCGCCGTTTTTATTAAAATAGCTTGCTCCTTTTTCCACTGTTGCTTCCACATAAGGATGAATCGTCTTGTCACAGTAGAAATGAGTTAGAAATCCTGCAAAATATGCCAGGTTCTGCTCATATTCCGCACCGTTTAAATTCTCAAGCCATAATACGAAATCCTTAAAAAATTTTGATGTTTCAATCCTGTGCATCATTGCACCTGCTGCGGGCACTCTTCTGTCTACCAGAAGGGGGCTTATATGATAAAACAGGAAATCCGGCCCTTGAGCTCCAAAATTATACAGCTGCATATTGTTATCAATAGCATCTTTCACATTAATGTCACTTATAGCGTCTTTTACATTCTGTGCAAAAAGGATATGTGTTAATACATCAGGCATTTTATCTCCCTACATCCAATATCTGAATATGTTCATCTATATGCGTGAATCCCGTGTAATATATCGTAAAAGCACTCATGCTTTTTGGTACCGAGCCTCTCATGATGTCATGATAGATATGGCTGTTATGCGTATTGGTTATCCTTAGTATATTGTTGTCTTTCTCAATGTCAATATCGCCTTCGTTGAAAGCCATATGTTTCCCTTGCTGGCCTTCAAACAATTCATTTTTATTTTTTACCATACAAGGTGCGGTAAAGCAGAATTCTACCTTGTATGGAACTTTGTCCATACCTTCAGATCTGATATCTATGGTTACACCAGCATCTTTAAGAGTCAGATCAACATGATAAATCAGCTGGACCTTGTTAATAACCGGCCTTTTGGAATGGTCCATTTCCTTCCAAACAGGTGTAGCTGGTTTTTCAGGTAACGGCCCGTGGTATTTACCTTGTGCAGTCATGGTGAAATAGTATTTATCGTCATCTATTTTCTCAATTTGCTTTGGGATAAGCTGGGCTACTGCAAAAAAGGAAGCGCATACCCTTACAAAACATCTTAAATTGCCTTTTTGTATAAAAAGAAAATTAGGTGATCTTGTAAGAAGCGTGACAGATAAATCCTTGTTCTTCTTTCTGACTATATCCTTATGGAATATATTGAAAGATATTGGGCGGTCAGTTAATACAGGTTCGTATTCCTTAAGTTCGTGATGAAGCAGGAAAGGCCACAAAATACCAGGACCTCTTCCTGCTCTGCTCTTTATGTTATTAAAAATATCATCAGCCATCCTGGCAAATACAGGATTTTTTAGCAGATAGGACATGTACATATATGCATGATAAAAACCATCAGGATAGAAGGAAGCGCTTACATCCCCTTCCTGTTTGTCTTTTCTATTTGAATTCTGAGTGAACATTGTAAAATCCGGCTCGATGTAGTAGAGCATAAGCTCCAGGTTTTTCCTTACGCATTCGAGATAGTAATTATCACCTGTCTCTTCAGCAATGATAAGAAATGCGTTATCGCACTCCCTGTTATACATTGGAGATCTTTCAGTATATTCGCCAGACTCATCTATGTCCACACCCTCATTCAGATATGCATCTGCAAGCCTCTTAAGACATTCCATTTTAACTTCGCTGTATAAGATAAGCGCAGACGAAGCTGCCATCCATCTGTGATTCGGCGTGATTGTTCCGCCATTGCATACGCCTTTTGATACCGGGATAAGATATTCAAAAAGCCTGTCTCTAAGAGCAATCTCCTCTTCTGATACTGCATATTTCTTCATTATCCTGTATGCTCTTACAAGATATATCGATATCAATATAGGACCGCATTTGTAATCGCTTTCCCTATTGTCGACTGTGTAGTCTTCCCGTTGAGCTGAATATAGATAATCTATAAGGCAGTTCATTATATATAGAAGGTTCTTGTCGTGGTAGAACTTGCTGTCACTACAGTAGTATCCAGAAGCCATTGTTTCGATAGGTACGGCGTTATTTGCATAATCAGGATAACCGTAAGCTCCGTACATGATATGTTCACTAGAACTAAACTGCTTTAAATTATACTCAATTGCTGCTTCGTTACCTCTTACTATGTCTAAATAGTGAGATTTCATTTTATGCTTCCTTTGTGCCTATTATATCAATAGATTCATCTATATGCGTGAAACTTGTATAATATACTGTGAATGCGCCTTTGCTTGGAGGGATAGACCCTCTCATATCTTTATGATATGTGTGTTTTGAAAAGCTGTTTGTCAGTGTAAGGCAGTCATCTTTTTTGCTCATTTTAATCTCTTTAGCATTTACAGATAAACACTCATCTGGCAGGCCTTTAAATTCCACTGAATCATATTTCACATCGACAGGAGCTCCAATGCAGAATTCTATCTTGCATGGAACATTATCACATTCCGATGTTTTTACATTCAAACTTACTCTGTCGTTTTTAATCTGCACTGTAACTGTATATTCCAGATCAATTTCATTATTTACAGGTCTTAGTGAATGGTCCATCTCTTTCCATTTCGGTGATGCTGGTTTTACTGGCATTGGTCCATAATATTCTCCGTGAGCTCTCATCTTCATCTGGTATTTATCCTTACCGACAAGTTCAATTGACAAAGGTTTGAATTGGGCTACAGCAAAGAAAGAAGCACATATCCTTACAAAGCATCTTAAATCACCTTTCTGCACAAACAGGAAATTCGGTGACCTTGTTATAAGGGTTGCAGAAAAATCTTCATTTCTGAATCTGACAATATCATTATGGAATATATTGAATGAAGTAGGATACTGTTCCATTTCAGGCTCATATTCCAAAAGTTCAGGATATGCCATATACATCCAAAGATAACCTGGCCCTCTTCCATATGCCTTTTCAACACTGTTGTATATGTCATCAGCAAATTTAGCGTACTGTGCGTTTTTAGTCAGATATGACATATGGACATAAAGGTAGTAAAGGTAATATGTTGGGGTAATAGCATTTATGTCTCCTTCATGTTTGTCCTGTCTGTTGGAGTTCTGGGTGAATACTGTGAAATTAGGTTCAATATAATTGAACATAAGATCCATATTCTTCTTTGCATATTCAAGATACTCCATATTGCCTGTTTCCATCGCTATTATCATGAATGATGTGTCACATACTTCATTATAGTGCGGTGATCTTTCTGTGAATTCCCCGTTTTCATCTATATCAATACCTTCATCGAGATACGCCTGTGCCAACTCCCTAAGTTCAGAACTTCCTGTAATATTTGCCATCATAAGCATTCCTGAAGCTCCGATCCATCTGTGATTAGGGGTATGTATTCCGCCATTGAGCAGTGATTTCACAATTATCGGAAGATATCCGGTAAATCTGTTTAACAAAGTTTTTTCCGGTTCCGTCTTAGCATATCGCTCCATTATCCTATAAGCTCTTGACATGTTTACTGCTTCAAACAGAGGAGAGCAGAAGAAATTGCTTTCCATCATATCTATTGTAAAATTAGGCCTATGATGGCTTTCGATGTATGAAAGCGCATTACTCATCAGCTCTAAAAGTTTTTCATTCTTATAATACCTGCTGTCTTTGCAGTAATATCCTGCTGCTAAAGTGTCTAAAGACGTACTGTTCAGCCCGTGTGAAGCATATCCGTGAGCATTTTTAAATGCACGGATGGTTTCATCATACTGGCCAAAAAACCAGTCAATTGATGCCTCATTGCTTTTTACATTCCCTAAATAATGTCTCTTCATAAAATCTTCATTCGGTGAGCATTGCTGCACCTACTACTCCTGCATCATTTCCCATTTGTGCTATGACTAATGTTGATGAAGGTGTTTCCTCCCTCGTGTATTTATATTTTTGTATATAATCCTTTAGCGGATGCAGCAGCCTTTCTCCTTCATTGCATACTCCTCCACCAATGGCTATAACCTCAGGCTGGAATATGTTGATTATATTTACCAGCCCTTCTCCTATGTACTTTATGTATGTATCACATACATCCTTTGCTGTCTTATCTCCCATTCTTTCTGCTTCAAAAGGTGTCCTGGCGCTGATATTATCAAGATTATTTCCACATGCCTGCCATATCTTTGATTCTTTGTTAAGAAGAGCTGCCCTTTTCGTCTGTGAAATGAGAGCGGTCGCTGAAGCATAAGCTTCATAGCATCCGTTTCTTCCGCATGTGCATGGCTCGCCGTCCATAACAAGTGTGTGATGTCCCAGTTCGACTGCAGCAAAATTAAATCCGCTGTAAACCTTATTATCTATGACAACTCCGCTGCCTACACCTGTACCGAGAGTTATGGTTACAGAACAATATGTTCCTTTGCTTGCTCCGCAGACGCTCTCTGCAAGTGCTGCGACATTAGCATCATTGTCTATATATACAGGAAGATCAAAATATTTTTGCAGCTCTTTCCTTATATTCACATTCCTCATCCCAAGGTTATTGTTATATATAAGTATACCGTTGGTCTTGTCAGGTGTTCCAGGGCATCCTACCCCTATCCTGCATATCTCATTTTCACCAATACCGGCTTTTATAATAAGCTTTTTGCACAGGTCTGCCATGTCTTTTAATACAGCTTCATACCCCCTTTCACTTTTTGTCGGTACTTTGTCTTTAACTATTATCTTACCGTATTCATCTACTATACCTGCCTTGATTGCAGTGCCGCCGAGGTCAATTCCTATACTATACATGTTTTCCTCCCTATAACACATATTGCAGCACTAAAGCGGCTGCAACAAACTGAATATATACCATAAATATGGCCAGGTCAACCCTTCCATATTTTAACTCGCTTATGCTTGTACGTCCTTCCGACCCATGATAACATCTTGAATCCATGGCTATCGCCAGGTCATCTGCTCTTTTGAATGATGATATGAAAAGAGGTATGAGGATTGGTATAAAACTCTTAGCTCTTTGAATAATATTCCCTGTACCTATGTCAGCGCCACGGGCTGCCTGGGCTTTCATTATCTTTTCTGTCTCTTCCATCAAAGTAGGTATGAATCTTAGCGCAATGGATATCATCATAGCTATTTCTGCTGTCGGGACCTTAAGATATTTTAAAGGAAGCATCAGTTTTTCTATGCCTACTGTCAGTACCAAAGGTGTTGTTGTATATGTCATAAGAGACCCTGCGGATATTAAAAGCAGTATTCTGGCGCTTATAAGGGCAGAGGTTACAAGACCTTCTTTGGTTATAGCTATGAATCCAAGCGTGTATATAGGAGTACCTGTTGAAAAGAAAATATTCAACACCATCGTAAATATGACAATATATATTACAGGCTTGAGTCCTTTTATCGCATACCGCAAACTGATTCCTGATATAAGGAAAGCGGTTATTACAAATACAGCGCTAAGAAGTAGGGAATAAAAAGAATCCAGTATAAGCAAAAGGACCATAGTAAGAATAGTTATAGCTATCTTCAGCCGCGGATCGGCTTTATGTATAACTGATTCTCCTGGTATGTATTGCCCTATAGTGATTCCCTGCACTTTAGTCTCCTTGTCCAATCCGATAAATTATATCAGAAAATCATTTTGATATACAACTTATGTGCAGCTTGGGTCGTTTTTTCTCTCTTTGCGTGCCAGATATCTTTTTCTTCCCATTTCCCAGTCGCATCTTTCTTCTTCTGTCTCAATTACTAAACCGGGTACTTCCACAGGCCTTTCAAATTCATCCAGTGCTACCATTACAACATATGCTATGTTTATCAGCTTTTTTTCGCTGTTTAGCTCCTCTACAAAAGACTTAACGCATACTTCCATGGAGGTTTTCCCGACATATGTTATCTTTGCTGTGAGAAGAACTGTATCATTAGCGTAAGCCGGTCCTTTAAATTCCAGCGAATCAACTGCTACTGTGGTGACATTGCGGTTTGAATGCCTTCTTGCTGCAATTGCAGCAGTTACATCTATCCATTCCATCATCTGCCCGCCAAAGAGTCTGGAGTTGCCGTTTAACGTACATTGAGTGAGTATCTGTGCTTGTTCAGTGTATGAATCCTTTACGTGTTTTTTCATCATTCTCTCCTATTCATTATATAGTTCTTCTGCTGTTACCGTCTTGAAGCACAATCCTTCTTTACTCTGTTTTACAGTCATCATGCCCGATTTTGTTATACTCATATTGATTATATCCCCCTGTGGGAGCCTCTGGATAGTTATCTTGTCCACAAGACAGTCAAGGGTAAGCCATTTCCTGGAAATCCCGCTCATAATATACTTCTGCTTACCTGTCTGGAGTTCTGTTACCTTATCAAATATATTCTTGCTTACTAATCCGTCTATATATGAAATAATATTATCTGTATCCCAAAACCGTCTGCTTAGTTCATAACCGTTCTTTTCACCAAGCATATATGCAGCTGCTGCCGCATCAAGAACATACTTTTTCGTTATAAATTCTGAAATTCCAAGTGCCGCTTCCTCTCGGGTTAAAGGCGCACCTTTTTTCTTGACTTTATCCACAATAGCAAGCTGCATTATTTCAAATATTACGACCTCTTTTGCGCTTAAACACAAGTTGATAGGAGGCGTATCTATAAAATCCATATCCTGAAGAAAGTCTTTTCTTATCTTTATTGCAAGATCCTGTTCGATAATAGGAGTCTCCATAGTAATTATGCTGTGATCGTTTTTAGGCAGCAGTCTGAGCCAGAAACCTTTTGAAAAACAATAATGTGCAGCAGCCATGTCTATTGCATTGCAGCTTATCACTGAAACAACTTTCTCTGGACTTAATATGGCTTCAGCTATACGCAATCCTGATGAAGTAATAGTTCCTTTTTTAACAAGACCGAGTTTAGACAATTCACTTTTTGCCTGATTGAATGAAGTCCTGTTATTTATATCAGGATCATATACCGCCTGGGATATATTATTCTGTTCGATATTTGATAAGCTTATCAACGCAGAGTAATCATATGCGCTTAATATATAGAACATTATCCCTCCTGCCAGTCAAACAGGCTTCTTACTACCAGTGAGGTATTTTCATACCTGAACGTAGCGGTCTGTGCCTGTTTTACTGCTCTTTTTGTAGAGCATACCAGATATCTTGACAAATATTCATTGTCTTTGTCAGTTATGGTTCCGGAAATAACCCTCTCATACAGACTGTCCAGTTCATCTGATTTTATTACAGCACTGGAAAAAGCTTCTATCGACTGTAAAGATAATTCGCCTTCTTTTACCATATTTCTAAACTTTTCTCCATATCTTCCATTAATAGCATTCCTATATGCTGATTGGGAATCATTTATTGCATCAAGTACTAATGACATTATACCTCTCATATGAACAGACGGGCTTGCAATTACCCCTGCTTTCGTATTCTCCAGAGCAAACGCATTAGCTAATTCTATAAATGCGCTATAAGGAGTTTTTGAAGCAAGACTATTAAAAACATAATTAGCATATACTATCTTACCTGTCGTATTAGTAATGACTTCACCTCTTTGCTGTATTCCATATGTGTCATTATTGTATCCTAATGCTGAAAGATTTTTCATTATACCGGAAATACTGTTTGTGTAGCTATTTATCGAAGATTCTATAGCATTTCCATTTTTTGACTGGATAGTATGGTCTTTGCTTTTAGATAATGTCTTAATCAATACCTCTCTATATTTAGGCCACCCTGCCTGAGAAGCATTGGAGAATGTATCATATAAGCTTACGAGATTTTCAGAAAAATCTGATTCTGAACGTACATCAGGATACTGTTTTACTGCCGCTTCTTCTTTTTTTAAAGGTTTTTTCGCAACTTGCTGCGCAGTGTTCTTTCTCCTTTTCAATGTTAATGCGCCAACTGATACTGTCGCACACAGCATAGATGCAGAGACAGTAACTAGATTAGATAGAACTGTACCAAGTGGTTTCAGATGATCATACTTGCTCCCGTCACCTACAAACCATGTAAAGAATCCGTCAACAGGAGTTCTCTGAAGCCTGTATATGTACTCGACCCTGCCTCCAAACGAAGCTTGAATTGAAATTGTCAGCTTGCAGTTATTCTTGTTTAGCATGTCATATAGCTCATAATAATTCAGTATTCTCAAAAAGAATGCTGTATACTCCTGTTCATAATTAATAAACATACCTTCAGTGGAAAAATCACGGCTTCCCTGAAAATACTCATTAACCTCCGGTTCTTTGGAATTTGGTTTGTATGTTATGAACATAGCAGAGTTAAGATGTGTTTTCAATGCTGTCGCTTGATCAGAAGTGTAAACCATCTTCTGCTCAATAAGAACCTTTGTCTCATCTCCAGCATGTATTTTTTCAGGTAGCGTATTCCAGAAGTATTCGATAGTATAATTAGAATCTACTGAATTATGTTTGCGAATGTAACCGTCAGATACATAAGTATTTTCATTTGGATTATTATTGGTATCCGGATCAATCAGCTTGATATCCTGTAGTATCCATATACCCCTTACCTCGCTAGTTTCAGGCGCTGCTAAAGAGTTTAATGGTGAAAACAGCATAATGAACACTAAGATAACCGGAAATATCCTTCTGAAATTAGACTTATGCAAAATAATGAATTCCACAAATTTCATTACAAGAAAAGATATGACAAGGAAAAGCCCTATGTAATATGAGATAAATGAAGATCTGAATACGAAACTGAATATCGCTAAGAGTATGCCTGTCACATATCCTCCCATAGCCTTTATAGTTATATCCTCGCTCATAGTATTAGAAAACACCCTGTTAAAGGTATCCCATGTGACTCCGGATTTCCGTCCGACCGCTCTTAACAATATAACTGACACCATTAATGATATTATACTTTTTGTCCAGGTATTATCACCTGTGAGCATATTGTACCCTATAAAGGACAAACCCATGCTTAGGACAAACATATATATATCCTTCATATTTTTAAAATGAAAGGATTGTGTTATAAATGTCTTCGCTCCTGGAATTATACCCCTAAAAGGTTTCTGCAACGAGTAGAGAGGAGTCATAAGAAGAACAATGAAATATGCATATACCATCTTACCTGCTATACCGCCAATAAGCCCTAGAAATCCTCCGTTCATTCCAGCATCTGAATATGTGAAATACGAAAGCATTCTTAAAAACACTGTATCTACTCCAATAGAGATAAGCAGGCTCACAACAATCCATACTATAGCAATTACAAACACTGGTATAAGGTATGGAGTCCTTCTGAATCCTTTTCTGAGATCCATTAATATAGATTTTATGCCTTTAAGACCAAGCCTGTTCTTGCTTGTTTCAAAAGGCTTGCTGTATTGCATAATATTTTTGGCAAATGAATACTCGTAAACATTGGTAGTACCAATAGGCGTCCCACACTTTCTGCAATATTTAGCTTTATCTGAAACGTGCAATCCGCAGTTTGGGCACATCCTGGCCAATTGTCTTTCCCCCTCATTCAGAAATGATTTTATCATAATATGCCGCGTATTTACACATAAAGCGGTTTAGAATATAATAAACGGACAGAATAGGAGATGAAATGGCATCACGGACAAAACAGTTAGCATATACAGGAATGTTCACAGCAATAATAGCTGTTATGTCCCAGCTTGCAATACCAATGCCATCAGGTGTTCCTGCAACACTGCAGACACTGGCTATAGCTATAACAGGCCTGATGCTTGGTGTTAGAACAGGTACTATATCTGTAGGGTTATACATTACAATAGGTGCTATAGGCCTTCCAGTGTTTTCAGCTTTCAGAAGCGGATTCGGAACACTCTTCGGAGTAACAGGCGGATTCATATTCGGATTCATACCCTTTGTAATACTCTGTGCTCTTGCAAGAAATATGAAGAATAAGATAGTTGCAGTATCAGTGTGCGTCGCAGGTTTGATGCTTTGTCATCTGACAGGTATCATACAGTTTATGATAGTATCAAATACAGCATTCATTCCGACAGCTTTGACTGTATCCCTGCCTTACCTTCTAAAAGACGTTATATCCTGCATATTAGCCTATATCATATCCATACAATTAAAGAAGGTTATAACTGTGGACTAACAATATATCCTGCCGCTTTGGTTGTTCTGAATTTATAAAAGAACATACTTTATCGTCCCGCATTAACAGCTAATTATACAACTGCTGATGATACTACTATTACTTTTGTTAACATAGAAATAATTAAAACTATTGCCAGTATTATTCTTGTTTTTATCTTTATATACTTAAGCAGATATAATATGTATTAATTACCTGGTTACTGTCGTCTCACATTTATATACCCCATCATCAGATACATAACTTATGGTAGCCGTGTTAGGACCATCACCTACAGTGGAAAAATTATAATACAAGTTGAGTGGCTCATCTCCTGTTTTTAAGCCTGATATAGTAATTTTATTTGTATCAGAACTTTTAACTGTTCCGTTTGGTACTTGAATATATTTTCCATATTGATCATAGGCATATACATAAACATAATCACTAAAATAAGGAGCTGACATGTATATATGTGTTAACCTCGGAGCTTCACTTCTAAGGCTGACTGGCGTAATATTTATAACATTACCATTTTTACCAATAACCTTAATATTTGCTGTAGTATCTACAATAATAGGTTTTATTACTGTTATCTCACCTTTTTCTTCTAATATTTCTATATTATTGCCATCAGACTCATAACTAAAAGCATCTGGTAGAGAAACATCGTTTGTAGATTGTAATAGCACATTTAGTCCACTTGCAGTTACTCCACTTATTGATATTTTAAGATTATGCTCTTCTGATATAGCTCCTGCATACATATTGTCCCTTCCATATTCGAAATTTAACCGACATCCTACAACCTCTGAGTCATCTACTGCAGTCAGAGTAAACTCATACACGGCTTCTATATAGTTTGGATTTGTGGAACCATAAGATCCACCCCTGCATGCTATTATTCTTAGTGTCTCAGTCCCAGCTCTTTTTGCTGTAACATTAATATACATCCCATTCGTTTCATCTCTTGTAATCTCAAAAACTGGGGAATCTCCAGAAATCTCAGTCCCATACGGATTATTATCATCCGTTCTTCTTACCTGAATATAAAAATAATTAAAACCAAGACCGAAAGTATTTCCTTGACTATCTTTTGGATGTGTTCTTATTTTAAGTGTTTTTCCGACCAGCAACCCAGGACATTCCAGATTATAACTTATCGATGAAAAAGCATTCCTTTCAGTCTTTCCATCCAAAGTAATAGGTGTACTTATATTCCATAATCCATCATCAGATTTGTAACTTATAACTGCTGTATTTGTGCCGGAAGTAACGCCGTATGCATCACAACAAACATACCTTAAAGGATTTACACCGGGTCTAGGATCGCCTAACACAATTTGAGAAGTATCTGAACTAGTAAAAGTACCTGATGGAGGTAATATTTCCTGACCATATTGGTCAGTAGCATTTACATATAAATATCCACCTGGATAGGCAGATATCCACATTCTGGCTGCATATGGTATGCTTGGATCCGTTTCTGAACTAGCTTTCACATCTCTTTGATCATTTATAATACCCTGTTCATACAATGTATCTATGAATAATTTCCCCTGTTTATTGTTTAACTTCAACGTTTCTTGCAAAATTTCGGCAAAATCCGTATTTGTAATAAAACCTTCTTTTACAGTTAATCCTTTTGATTCAGCAAAAGCCTTGACATCAGCCCATTCAAAATCGACACCTTGCTTGTAACCTAGCAGATCCAGCATTATTTTTGCCATTTCAATTCCGCTTATCATATCTGAAGGCCTGTAATTTCCATTACCATCACCGATAAAACCAAGTTCCGGGTGAGCATATGTATATGCTAATATCGGTTTCCAAAAAGCAGTATTCAGAGCTGATATATCCTGAAGATTATCAGTACTATTGAACCTCTTTGCCTGGTACTCCAGGCCTCTTAACCGCAAATTAATAAGCATCCCTTGCGCCCTTGTTGCATATCTTGATACATATTCATCAGTAATAATACCACCTTCTCCTCTTATAATGCCAATCATTATGCAAGCACTCGTTGCGTCATCAACTGCTGATGGAATTACTATTACTGTTGTTAACATAGCAATAACTAGAATTAATGTCAGTATTCTTCTTGTTTTCATGTGTTTACTCCTTAATTATATTTAATATGTAATATACTATTTTTTAATAATTTATAACGGCAAAATATGTCTGCTAAATATTCATGTAACCAGTGTATTTTCAATATACTCTTTATCTAATAGTATGTCAAGTTTGTTCATAAAAAGTTTACAATTACAGTAAAAATCCTGTATTTTTGGAATACCTTTGCCTCTACACCATATATAACGTAAAAAAGGGGCACAGGGTGGACAAATTTATGAAAATATTTAATTCTTTTCTTCTCTTTATAACAGCAATGCAATAATTCACACATCCCAGTTGACATAGATTCACAATTATAGTTAAATGAACTGATTATCATATAAGAGTGTAGAAAATGACAAATATACTAAGAATCCTAAATAACTTTTACAATATGAGTTTTACTGATATCAGAAAGATACGTGATGGAGGAAGCGTATCATATGCTGTTTATTCAGACAATTGCAAATATTTCCTGAGAGTTATAAAGCCTGCATTTATTGAAACAGCAATATCAGGTGTCAATATACAAGTCTTTTTACAAAACAGAGGATTTTCTGTACCTTTGGTTGTTTTAACAAAAGACAATCTACCTTATGCCAGAACAGAAAGCGGATTATTCATACTATATGAGTTTATTGAAGGAAGCGATTCAGATACTGATCAGGATATAGAAGATATTGGGATGCTTATAGGCAGACTACATAATACAATGAGGGATTATACTGGTGAACTTAAAAATTGTGACAGACAGTTCTATATTGGTAGATACATAGACATCCTTATAAAAAAGCAATATCCGAAAACGGATGAGTTTATTAAATACGGTAATTCAATATGGGAAAAAGTAAAAGATTTACCACGTGGTTATTGTCATGGAGACATGTATGATGGTAACATTTATAAAACACCAGATAAAAAATTCTACATATTGGATTTGGATACTTCCTGCAACGGATTTCCAATGTATGACCTTGCTTTAATATGCAATAAGACACATTACTTTAATTTTGATGAATCCGGATACTTTAAATCCAAAGAAATGCTTTCCCGTTTTCTTCCTGTATATCTAAAATACATTACCCTTACGAAAACAGAAATAGATGCGTTTTATGACCTTATTGCCCTTTATCATTTCGCTCTGCAAGCGACAATCATTGAAAACAATGGCCTTGACTGTGTGAATAATGAATGCCTGGACAAACAGCTTGACTGGCTGTTAAGATGGAAGGAAATATGCGGGAGATACTATAGATAATATTAATTACTTACTGGTATTGGCATCGATTAGTTCTACTCAGTAATAATAATGTATGGTATCCCTCTGTCAATTGCATATTGCTCTGCATATGTATCTTTATAGCAGTGGATTGTCAGATTGTCACATCCCTCAAAAGCATCATAGGATATTTCCTGAACACTTGAGAGAATGGATATGCTTTTCAAACTAGTACAATTTTTAAATGCTTCGCTTCTAATAAAAATGACACTTTCAGGAATTAAGATGCTTGTCAATCCTTCGCATTCTGCGAATACTCCACTTCTGATCTCTTCCAAATTATTAGATATAATGATATTTTTCAATCCTCTACATCCATGGAACGCATCGTCACTAATTTCCTTCACACTATCTGGAATTATCAAGTCACTAAGGTTCGTACAGCCAGTAAAGCACGCCCAACCTATCGATATGACACTTGAAGGAATCTTTATTTCTTCAAGAGCAGTACAGCTTAAGAAAGTGTTAGCGTAAAGATTTTCAATACCTTCTGTTAGAATAACCTGTTTCAGGTTATTGCACATATCAAAAGCACCTCTTGATAAATACACATTTGCAGAAAGTATTTCCACCATTTCTAATGACTGGCATTCACTGAATGCATATTCACCTATTTTACTTACACTTTCAGGTATCCGTATATTCTTTATCTTTTCACACCTATGAAAAGCATATTCTCCTATATATACAACACTATCAGGTATATTAATCTTTTCAATACCTGTGCAACCGTCGAAAACATAATCTCCTATGGCACTCAGAGTTGAAGGCAGAGTGACATCGACTAATTCCTTATGGCCTGAAAACAACTCTTTTTTTAAATCATAAACAGACATATCTCTAATGTATTCAGGTATGACTATTTTTTCACCTTTACCGATATACCGTGTAATCCTTACCATTCCGAATTCTTCGTTATATATATATGGATACTTTACACAGTAAATATTGAAAAAGATAAAGAGAATCATAAAATCTATTACAAATAATACAATACCAATGATAATAGTCCTACGAAAGCTATTCTTCTTAGCAGGATTATTCTTATTCTCTGCCTTCTTCTTTATATCACTATTCTTATTATTCTCCATATCTGCCTCTTCTGATTGATAAGTCTTTCATCTTAATATTACTCCTTGTAAACAGCTTTTACCTATATATAGTCATACTCTCCAACAGAATTCGCATTAACTAATGAACTTATCGACACAAGGAATATAACCATAACTACTAACAAAATCTTTGTTATCTTTTTCATATTTTTTTCCTTTCTTTCCCTTTCTATCACTAATATATCATCATCTCTCTTTTATCCATTTACTTTCATCAGCCCATATATATGCACCTGCCCCATACTTGTCATATGCCTCTTTAAATTCTTCCGAACCAAAAAGAGAATCGCCAACACGTACCCCGTCCCATATTATGACTCTAGATACTTCTTCCGATGTGAAGGCATTATAACCAATTAATTCTAAACTCTTAGGAAATATCAGTGTTCCTTTTATGTCACTCCATGCGAATGCATGCCCGCCTATGTAGGTAAGTGAATCATTCAGCTCTAGCTTGGTGATATTGTTACTTTTAAAAGCACCATCGTCTATTTTTTCAACTGATTTTCCTAATTTCAATGTATGGATCTTGTTCCCTCCAAAAGCATTTCGTTCTATTAATTTAACTGTGTCAGGTATGATAACCTTCCGTAGTCGGCAATGTGCAAATGCTCCTTCGCTGATTTCTTCTAGCCCTTCATTCAATCTTATATATCTCAGACCACTGTTGAAGAAAGCATAATAACCTATTTTCCTGATCCCTTCGGGCACTACATAGTAGCTTGATTTAATCTTCGGATAATATACTATTTCTTTCATATCCTTATCAAAAACAATACCATTTTCTACTGTATATTTTTCATTAGTGTCTTTGATATGTATTTCTTTTAAAGTTATGCATTTGAAAAAAGTTAATCCGGTATATTCCTCCAAACTGTCCGGAAGATATATCTTATGCAGAAGAGTTCTGAAGTCGAAAAAGCCTCTTTTCATGGTGAAAGCTGTTGAGGATATGTATTTCGTTCCTTCCGGTATTTGATATTCCTTCTGTCCTTTATTTTGCGGATAAGCTATAAGGGTAGTACCTTCTTTGTCAAATAAAACACCATCAATAGAGGTGAAGTATTCATTATCCGGATCAACATATATGTTCATTAGATTTTTGCACATACTAAACGCACCTTCACCGACTTTGTTTACTTTCGCATTTAAAGTTACACTCCTTATATTTTTATTCTCACCCAAGAATGAAACATTAAAGCAATCGTCATTAATGACAGGAGTTACAATATCCTTCTCTTTACCTACATAGCCAACGATACTGTGGTGTAAATAATTGTATAAATAATCTCCTTGTTTATATGTTGGTAACGGACTGAGCGCACTGACACCCAGAGGCTGTATACACATACACAACACTATACTCATTAGCATCATATATATGATATAAAACCTGAATCTGCCATATTGTTTTCTGGAAGATAAGTCTTTCATCTTAATATGCCTCCTATATAAATCAGCTGTTTACTTGGTATTAATATTATATCTGTAACATTATCATATAATATCTTCCATAATTTTACAATATTAACAGTGAACAAAATTATCAATATATTTTTGTATAAAACAAACAATGTAAGTGCGTTCTAATTATAATTTAAAATAAAGAATAAGCTGCACTAATAAGTAAGTGCAGCATTAAATAACACAGTTAATTTTATAAATCAATCAGTAGTGATCACAAAATTATAGCTTCCATATTTTATGTATGCATTTCCAGCTTCATCAAAAGCAAGTTTTACTCTCTGTCCGCTCTGCGCTGTTTCTTCATATATGATTCCGACTTTCACTATTTCTCCTTTTGTAAGGTCGACTACCTTTATCACTGTTTTAATATATCTCTGATCATCCGATACGATATATACATAGTTATCTCCACGATCCGAACTGTTCTCCTTCCATAACTTATATACCAAATACTTATTGTCTTTGCTTACGATGAATTCAGTGCGGCTGAATATATTATCAGTGATTTGTTCCATTTTACCGGCAACTTCACCAAAGGACTATCATTGTTACTGGTAACTCCCTGCATCACTTCCATTCTTTGCGGTATACCATTTATATTTATCTGATTATCTGCTTCAGAACCTGTAAGCAATGCAAATCCGATAACAGTCATTAGTATAAATACTATTGTAAAATAAAGCATAAACTTCTTCTTTTTCATAATAATCCTCCAATTATTTTTGTATGAAAAATATTAAATATAACTTCTGTACCATCAATTTACTCCTGTTAATATAGTATGTCAAGTTTGTTCATAAAAAGTTTACAATTACAGTAAATTTTTTGAACTATTGAAATACTTTTATCTCTACACTATATATAACGTAAAAAAGGGGTACAGGGGGGACAGATTTATGAAAATATTTTTAAATTCACTTCTTTTTTTTATATATTAATACATATATTCATATATTCACATAAGATTTCTATTTATGTTTTAATTATCTTTCCTATCCTTGTATAATGGATGAAGTAGCAGTAACAAGGAGGATAAGATGATATTCAACCTTTCAAGACCAAAATCCATGCTTCCAAGCTCATACTTCTGGACATGGGATCAGTCTACAAACTGGGTTTTAGATGATCCTGGTATTGTGAATTTCGGCAGCTGGAATAAATACTTAAAAAAGCCTGAAACATATGTGGAAGACTATAGACGGCTTACTGATATGGCTTTGAGTCTTGATATTAAGGGCATTGTTATATGGGGATTTTTGAGAGACTCGCATGGTGGTATTGAATATGCTAAAAAAGTCGCTTCCTATGCGAAATCCAAAGGTGTGTCAATTATGCCAGGAGTAGGCACTACCCATTATGGAGGCGTTTACCATCAGGGAGATAATAAATACAATATAAATACATTCTTAAATGCAAATCCTGAATGCGGGGCTGTAGTATCCAAAGAACCAGGAGCAAAAAGAGCATTACATGCAGTATGCCCAAGCAATCCTCTGTTTAAAGAATGGATAAGTGAAGGAGTCAATTGGTTGTTTAGAGAGTTTGACATTGGAGGATGTAATTTCGAGAACGGTGATTTCTTTTCCTGTTACTGCGACAAATGCCAGGCGCAGAAAGAGAACTGGCCGAAGTCAGACCCGAACTTTTTCAGATATCAGGCAATGTGTTACCAATCTGCTCTTGATACAGCAAAAAGTATTTTTGAAAGCAATAATGATCTGTTAATAACATGGGCTACTTACTGCGGATTCATACCAGAGAAATTAGCTGTAGAAAAAGATAAACCAGAAAGCTTTGTAACGAAGATGGGGACCAGTAGACCTGAGATGTTCAACAGGTTAAGTTATGAGGGAATAGCACAATGGACTCTGACTAGAATGGTACGAGAAAAGGAAATATCACTGATGGATTTTCTTGATAATGGAACTCCTGATATTATCTATGACAATCCTTCATGGTTAAAGGGCATTACTCCTCCTTCAAAAAGAAGCACAGGTTTTGTACATCAGGGAAGCCAGTGGGATTATTCGCCATGGGAGAGCAAATCCACAAGATACAGCCTCATACTCGGCAGAATAAAAGAAGCCTGCTTAAGAGCATATGAATCAGGTCTTGAGGGTGTTTCAATACATGGGGAACTGACATCAAGACATATCCCTGCAGCTCTTAATTATCTTGCTTTTTCTCATTTTACACACTGGCCGTATGATACTTTACGCAAATTTGGCGAGATAACACTGGGAGAAGTTTTCAATAATCCTTGTGAAGGTGAAGATTATGTGGAAATACTTGCATTATGGGAAGCAGGTAAAGTGGATGACCAGTTAAAAAGGAAGATAAAGGAAAGATACGATTCTGCCTATTCGATTATTTATCCTGCAAGTGAGGATGCATCAGAATCAAAACTTACCAAATTCTTCTTCTGGAACTGGTTATACAGACTTGTATCAGGTTTTCATGGGATAGAGGAATCTTTTATTTAAACTGATTACTTTTCTTAGTTAAATTTATATGTTTAAGTATCTCTTCTTTAGCATCAGATACTGTATAAATATGGTCATTTAATTCTGGATGAGATATCTTTAATTTTATCATTATCTTTGTTACTTCAGGCACATCAAGACCAAGTTTAGTTAGCTGTTCAACATTTCCGAAAACTTCATCTCTTGTTCCGTCCATCACTACTTTGCTATCATGGAGTACTATTACTCTTTTTGCGTACTGTGCGACAAGTTCCATGCTGTGGGCAACCAGTATTACCGTACATTCCTTGTTGTCATGAAGATTCTGTATAATACTGAACAGTTCTCTTGTACCTTCAGGGTCTAGTCCCGCTGCAGGTTCGTCAAGAACTAGTATCTCAGGTTTTAGTACAAGGATGCCTGCTATTGCCGCTCTTTTTTTCTGTCCTCCTGAAAGGTCATACGGAGAAGCATTGAGGTTTTCCTGTGTTAAGCCAACCATTTTAGCTGTATCTAAAACTCTCTGCTTTCTCTGGTCTTCAGGTATATTTCTCTTTATCAATCCAAACTCAATATCCTTATATACTGTCTCTTCAAAAAGCTGATACTGCGCGTACTGGAATACAAGCCCCACTTTTTTTCTTAAGTCTTTCTGGGATTTTTTATCCTTTGTATCAATACCATTTACCAGGACTTCACCCTGGTCAGGCTTTAAAAGCCCGTTTAAATGCTGTATAAGAGTGGATTTCCCGCTTCCTGTAGCACCGATTATGGCTGTATATTCATTGCTGTAGAAATCCAGGTTAATATCATCTAAAGCCTTTTTGGCAAAGGGCGTATTCTTTGCATATGTATAGGAGACATTCTTCAATGATATTATTTTGTTTGTATCATCTGTATTCATATTACTTTAAAAGCCTCCCTAATATATCTGCAGCTTCATCTTCATCTATTGTAAGGTTCTTTATTTCTATTCCTTCTTTTTCAAGTTCATATAGCAGTTTTGTTGCCTGAGGCACATCCAGTCCAGCTTCAATCATCTTGTCAACATTAGTAAATACTTCACTTGGCGTTCCGCTCAATGTTATAGTGCCTTTATGCATTACATATACTTCATCAGCAAACTTGGCTTCATCCATGTTATGCGTAATGTTTATTATGCTTATACCTTCTTCTTTATTCAGTTTCTCGGTTACTGCCAATAGTTCTGCTTGTCCTTTCGGATCCAGCATTGATGTGGATTCATCAAGTATTATGCATGCAGGTTTCATTGCAAGCACTCCTGCTATAGCGACCCTCTGTTTCTGTCCTCCAGATAATGTATGGACAGCTCTTTCCCTGAGTTCTGATATACCAATCTGATTAAGCGCATTATCAACAGCTTGTATAATCTTTTCTCTTTCATATCCAAGATTCTCAGGGCCAAAGGCTACATCTTCCAGCACCCTTGTACCTACTATTTGGTTATCTGGATCCTGGAATATCATGCCTACCTTCTTTCTAATTGGAAGCTCATTGACTTTTTCCTTGGTATTCATTCCAAGCACGATAATATCACCCATATCAGGAAGAATAAGAGCATTAAGCATCCTGGCAAGTGTTGACTTACCGGAACCGTTCCTTCCGAGTATGGCGATATATCTTCCTTTGGAAATATATAAGGAAATACCGGAAACTGCTTTTGTCGTTTCCGGCTGTGTCTTGTATGCATAATGGATATCTTTTACTTCAATCATTATATTATCTATACTAGTAAAAAAGCCTTCTAAGAAGGCTTGTTTTATTACTTGATTATCTCAAGCAGTACCATCTCTGCGGCATCACCGCGTCTTTGTCCCAGCTTGTAGATTTTAATATATCCGCCCTGTCTCTCCTTGAGTTTTGGAGCGATTTCATCAAAGAGCTTATTAACAACGTTGACTCCCTCTACTTTGTTAACCCATTTGAAGATTTGTCTTCTGGCATGAAGCCTTGAAGGATTATCCACAGTAACCATTTCTTCTACTGTCTCTCTTTCGATAACTTCATAATCAGTTTTGGCTTTGCTTTCCTTAGTCATGGTAAGCTTTTTGCCTTTATGTGTCTTCGGACGTGTCACCTTGTGAGGTTTTGATGTGAAATTATCGCATTCAGCAACAGCTTTCGCTATTATGCTGTCAGCAATCTTCTTTACTTCTTTTCCTCTTGCTTCGGTTGTTTCAAGTTTTCCTGTCATTATTAAGCCTGTAACCAGATTCTTAAGAATAGCTATTCTCTGGTCTGTAGGTCTATCAAGTTTTCTGTTTGACGGCATTTTTATACCTCCTTATTCTTCTGGCCTGGCAAATGTATATCCCAATTCGTCAAGCTTCTTGCGTATTTCATCAAATGACTTCTTTCCGAGATTACGCACTTTCATCATTTCGTCTTCTGTTTTGCTGATCAGATCGCCTACAGTATTAATGCTGGCTCTCTTAAGGCAGTTATATGATCTTACTGAAAGATCCAATTCGTCAATAGGTTTCTCAAAACTCTCATTTTTATTTGGTTCTTCAGTTTCTTTCACTGTCTCTGTCTGCTTGACTTCTTCTGAAAGATCAATGAACAGGTTAAGATGATCACTCATTATCTTAGCCGCATAACTCAAAGCTTTTGTGGGGGACATTGATTTGTCCGTATATATTTCCATTGTAAGCTTGTCATAGTCAGTTATCTGTCCGACACGGGTATCCTCAACCTTATATACCACTCTGCTTACCGGGGTATATATTGAGTCAATAGGAATCGTTCCGATAGGCATGCCTTCTCTTTTATTCTTTTCAGCTGAATCGTATCCTCTGCCTTTTGCTACTGTTATCTCCATATAGAAAGATTCGCAGTTATCCATCTTGAAAAGGTAGTGCTCAGGATTTAGTACTTCTACTTCAGCGTTCTTTAAGATATCTCCTGCGGTGACATCTCCTGTGCCTTCAGTCCTTATGCTTATAGTTTTGGTTTCATCAGTATCCAGTCTGAGTCTGATGCCTTTAACATTAAGAATTATCTCGGTAACATCTTCAACTACGCCGGGGATCGTTGAAAATTCATGTAGTACGCCGTCTATCTTTATGCTCGTAGCGGCTGCTCCGGGCAAAGAGGATAACAGAATTCTTCTTAAGGAGTTACCCAATGTAGTACCGTAGCCTCTCTCAAGGGGCTCAACTACAAACTTACCATAAACATCGTTTGATTCAACGCATTCAATTTTTGGTTTCTCTATTTCTATCAATGTTATACCCTCCTTTTTAATCAATGGTATATTAAGCTGTTCCTACTTGGAATAGAATTCTACTATGAATCTTTCCTCTACAGGCAGGCTTACGTCTTCACGTTTGCATGTATCAACAATCTTTGCGGAAACAGCGTTTTGATCGAATTCGATAAATGCCGGTATTATCTTGGTCTGAGAGGTTTCGATGAGTTCCTTGAACTTCGGTGAATCCTTCATTGAATCTTTAAGTTCTAAAACATCGCCTACTGAAACCAGATATGACGGTATATCTACAGTCTTTCCGTTAATATTGAAGTGGCCATGCCTTACAAGCTGCCTTGCTTCTGGTCTGGAATTTGCAAGTCCGATCCTGTAAACTATATTATCCAGCCTGCTCTCAAGTATCTTAAGAAGGTTTTCGCCTGTCATGCCCTTCTGTCTTGAAGCTAATTCGAAATATTTAGTGAACTGTGATTCAAGCACTCCGTAAAACCTTCTTGCTTTCTGTTTTTCACGAAGCTGCATACCATATTCGCTCTGCTTGCTTCTCTTTTTCCCATGCTGTCCAGGAGCGTAAGCTCTTCTGACTAATGCGCATTTATCTGTATAACATCTGTCGCCTTTTAAAAACAGTTTTACTCCTTCGCGTCTGCAAAGTTTGCATACTGCATCTGTATATCTTGCCATGTTATTTGTACCTCCTTATACTCTTCTTCTCTTCGGCGGTCTGCAGCCGTTATGTGGAATAGGAGTTACATCCTTTATCATTACAACGGTAAGGCCTGCGGTTTCCATTGCCCTGATTGCTGACTCTCTGCCTGCACCAGGTCCTTTAATAAATACTTCAACTGTTCTCAAGCCATGCTCCATAGCAGCTTTTGCAGCTGTCTCAGCAGCAACCTGTGCAGCAAATGGTGTATTCTTCTTGGAACCTCTGAAGCCTAATCCGCCTGCGCTTGCCCATGATAAAACATTACCCTGCAAATCTGACATAGTTACAATAGTATTATTGAAACTGGAACGGATATGCGCCTGGCCATGTTCAACGTTTTTCTTTTCTTTTCTTTTTCTTGTTTTCTTTACAGCAGCTTTCTGTTGTGCCATTGCTCATACCTCCTTACTTCTTCTTTGCGCCAATAGATGATTTGCTTGGGCCTTTACGTGTCCTTGCATTCGTCTTTGTCCTCTGACCCCTTACAGGTAAGCCCATTCTGTGTCTTCTTCCTCTGTAGCTTCCTATGTCAATGAGTCTTTTTATGTTGAATGATACTTCTCTGCGAAGATCACCTTCAACTACATGTTCTTTTTCTATTAAATCTCTTAATTTTACAATTTCAGCTTCAGTAAGATCTTTAATTCTGGTGTCAGGATTTACTCCCGCCTGCTCAAGGATCTTCTGTGAACTGGTCAGTCCGATTCCATAAATATATGTCAGACCGATCTCTACTCTTTTCTCTCTGGGTAAATCAACCCCGGCAATACGAGCCATTTTACTTTTTTACCTCCATAGTCCTTTCAAAATCTTTCGAGTATCTATGTTATCACTGCTAAGAACAGTATTTTTACCGTCCAGCCGCTATAGCAGTGCTAAGCACATTATCCCTGTCTTTGTTTATGTCTGGGATTTTCGCAGATTACCATTACTCTGCCTTTTCTTTTAATTATCTTGCACTTTTCACATCTTTTCTTAACTGATGGTTTAACCTTCATTATATATTCCTCCTATTTGCCTCTCCATACTATCCGCCCTTTTGTCAGATCATATGGTGACATTTCAATTTTTACCTTGTCTCCTGGTAATATCCTTATATAGTGCATTCTCAGTTTACCTGAGATGTGTGCCAATATTACATGCTTGTTGGGTAATTCTACCCGAAACATCGTGTTTGGTAAAGATTCTATTACTACACCTTCTGTCTCAATTACATCGTTTGCCAAAACTATTGCCTCCTTATCCTAAGCATTATACCACACCTTGTTTTGAAGAGTATTTTTCAATTTCGTTCAATACATCTTCAGATACTTCATCCTGGGGCTTGTGTCCGTCTATATCAACAAGAATCCCTTTCTCTCTATACACTGCGATAATCGGTTCCGACTGGAGCTTGTATGCTTCAAGTCTTGTGTTTGCCACTTCAACTGTATCATCTTTCCTTGTGTATAGTTCGCCATTACAAAGATCACAGATTCCAGCTGTCTTTGGAGGATATGTTACGATGTGATAAGCTTTTCCGCATTTGCACATCCGCCTTCCGGATATCCTTCTAATGACTTCATTATCTGTTACTGCAAGATTAATGGCCATATCAATGGATTTTTTGCACTCTGCCAGCATACTGTCCAAAGATTCCTGCTGATTGATTGTTCTTGGGAAACCGTCAAGAACGAATCCGTCTTTACAGTCTTCCATTTCTATCCTGTCTTTCAATATCTGTATTGTCAGTTCATCTGGAACCAACATTCCTTTGTCAATGTACTTCTTTGCCTCAGTTCCAATTGGAGTATTATTCGCAATGTTCCACCTGAATATATCACCTGTGGATATATGCGGTACTCCAAGTTTTTGTGCTACTACAACGCTCTGTGTGCCCTTACCGCTAGCAGGGGCTCCCAGCATAATGATAATCATGGCTCTCCTAATCAAGGAATCCCTTGTAATGCCTCATGAGCATCTGTGATTCCATCTGTTTAACTGTTTCAAGTGCAACTCCGACTACGATCAGTAACGCACTTCCTCCGAAACCTATCTGTATACCAACTATTCTTGCAAGCACAGATGGTATAGTTGCTAACAGGGCAAGGAAGAGTCCTCCGAACCAAGTTATCTTATTCAGTACATATGCAAGATACTCCGCTGTCGGTTTTCCCGGTCTTATTCCAGGCACGAATCCGCCGTTCTTCTTCAGGTTATTGGATACTTCCACAGGATTGAATGAAATCATTGTGTAGAAGAATGAGAAGAAGAATATGAGGGCGGCATATATGAGGAGGAATCCCCATGAATCCGTTTTCTGCAAAGCCATTAAAAACTTGTTTTCCGTATTAGGTGCTACAAAATTTATAATGATAGAAGGAAGAGTTGTAATTGATGACGCGAATATAATCGGCATAACGCCTGACATATTTACCTGCATCGGTATATGAGTGCTCTGTCCTCCATACATTTTTCTTCCAACTACTTTCTTAGCATAGTTTACAGGTATCTTTCTTGTTGCTCCGGAAACATAAACCGTTCCTACTATCATACCAAGCATTACTACTAACAGTCCTACTATTAAAAGTATAGTCTCTATCGCTGTAGCACCGAGCTTTCCATTCTGCCAGTTTGCATAAAGCACAGCTGCTCCTGTAGGTATTCTGGATATGATACCGACGAAGATTATCATCGATATGCCGTTTCCGATTCCTTTGTCTGTTATCAGTTCGCCAAGCCACATTACTATTGCAGTACCTGCACAGAATGTGAACACGACTGTCAAGAAGCTCATTATTGTTCCGCCGTCATATAACACATCATAGTTTTTCAGTGTTATAAACAGCATGCTTGCCTGGAAGAGACCAAGTCCGATTGTAAGATACCGGGTGTACTGGGTAATCTTTTTTCTTCCTTCTTCGCCTTCCTTGGCGAGCCTTTCAAGAGCGGGAATTGCGATCGTAAGAAGATTTAATATAATGGAAGCATTAATGTACGGCTGTATATTCATTGCGAACAGGGACATATTGGAGAAAGCTCCGCCGGAAAACATATCCATGAATCCGAAAAGCTTGTTTCCCTCAACCAGTACTTCAAATGCAGCGCCTATAAGCCCTGGAACGGGCAGATGGCATCCTATCCTGTAGATAAGGAGCATCGCTATAGTGAACAATATTTTCTTTCTCAGCTCGGGAATATTCCAAGCGTTCTTGATAGTCTGAAACATTATACTACCTCTGCCTTTCCTCCTGCAGCTGTAATTTTCTCTGCAGCGGACTTCGTGAATCTTTCAGCTCTTACTGTCAGATTCTTAGTTAGTTCACCTCTTCCTAATATAACTATACCGTCGCAGACACCTTTAACAAGTCCTGCTTCACGAAGCATTACTTCATCAACAAGCTCATTATCTTCGAATATATTGAGTGCCTCTATATTTACTTCAGCATACTGATCTTTAAATCTGAAATTACTGAATCCTACTTTAGGCATTCTTCTATATAAAGGCATCTGTCCGCCTTCAAAACCTATTCTTACTCCACCGCCTGAGCGGGAATTCTGTCCGTTAGCTCCTCTGCCTGCAGTCTTACCGTTTCCGGATCCATGTCCGCGGCCTTTTCTGTATGCATTTTTCTTTGAGCCTTCGGCTGGTGCTAATTGGTTCAATTTCATTTTTAGCTCCCCCTATTCTTCAACTTTCACGAGGTGCTGTACTTTATGTACCATTCCTCTTATTTTTTCATTATCTTTCTGCTCTACGGTCTGTCCTATTTTACGCAAACCCAAAGCTGCAACAGTAGCCTGATGTTTCTGTAGCGAACTGTTTATACCTTTGACCAGCGTTATTTTCAGCATTTTAGCTTCTTCAGCTTTTTTCTTAGCCATATAGCCCTCCTAACCCAATATCTCTTCAACGGATTTGTTTCTCTTTTTGGAAACTTCCTCAGCTGTCATCATTTTTGCTAATCCGTCTATAGTCGCTTTTGCCAAATTAACAGCATTGTGGGATCCAAGGCACTTTGTCCTGATATCCTTAATACCTGCAAGATCCAGAACTGCTCTAACAGTACCACCTGCTATAACTCCTGTTCCAGGTGCTGCCGGTTTAAGCAGAACTCTTGCTGCGCCATATTCGCCGATTATTTCGTGAGGAACTGTTGTTCCGTCTAAGGAAACTGTTATAAGGTTTTTCTTAGCATCATCTGTGCCTTTTCTTATAGATTCGGGAACTTCAGCTGCTTTACCCATTCCTGCGCCAACACGGCCGTTTTCGTCACCTACGACAACCAGTGCGCTGAATCTGAAATTCCTTCCGCCTTTAACAACTTTTGCTACACGGCCGATTCTTACTACTTTTTCTTTAAATTCAGATGGTGTCCTGTCAAAATCGTTTCTCATTAAAACCCGTTCCTCCTATTAAAATTCCAGACCAGCTGCTCTTGCTGCATCAGCAAGCGCTTTGATCTTTCCATGGTATACATATCCGCCTCTATCAAAAACAACATTTTTAATGCCTTTTTCAAGAGCTTTCTTTGCAACGAGAGTACCTACCTGTTTGGCAGCATCCAAGTTGCCTCCGTTCTTAAGGGTTTCCTTTAAAGAAGGATCCAGAGTTGATGCAGATACCAGTGTATTTCCCTTAGTATCATCTATAACCTGCGCATAAATGTTGTTTAAGGACTTATATACATTAAGTCTTGGCATTTCAGCCGTGCCTGAAAGATGATTTCTAAGCCTATCGTGTTTTTTCTTTCTTGCAGTGTTTTTATCTAAATTCTTTATCATTTCAATTACGCTCCTGCTTTTCCTTCTTTACGTCTGATTATTTCATCAGAGTACTTGACGCCCTTGCCTAAGTATGGTTCAGGTTTCCTGTATTCCCTTATCTGAGCGGCAATCTGTCCGACAGCCTGTTTGTCATAACCTTTTACTATTATTGATGTAGGTGTTGGAACTTCGAATGTTATTCCTGTTGGGGGTATAACTTCCAGAGGATGGGAATAGCCTAAACTCAGAACAAGTTTCTGTCCTTCAAGTGCAGCTTTGTAACCGACACCGTTAATCTCGAGCTTCTTTTCAAACCCGGTAACCACTCCGTGTACCATATTATTTAATAAGCTTCTGGTTAATCCATGTAAAGCCTTCTGTCTCTTCTCCTCGCTTCTTCTTGTAAGATGCACAACATTGTTTTCCTTTGTTATTGTAATGCTCTTATTGAAAGTCTGGGTAAGAGTTCCTTTTGGTCCTTTAACTGTGACCGTATTATCAGCTGTTATGTCGACTGTTACTCCGGCCGGAATAGTTATCGGTAATTTTCCTATACGTGACATTTATTTAATTCCTCCTATTGTTCTTAATATTGCGAGCATCTGCCCTTTTCAGAAACTACGGATATATATAATATATTCCGAAAGTTACCAAACAAATGCCAGCACCTCTCCGCCTACACCTAATGTGCGGGCTTTCTTATCTGTCATAATCCCTTTTGATGTGGATATTATGGCAATACCTAGTCCATTGAGTACTCTTGGTAATTCATCTTTGTTTGAATATACCCTTAATCCAGGTTTGCTTATTCTCTTTATACCTGTGATTACGCTTTTCTTTTCCTGATACTTGAGAGTAACTCTGATAATTCCTTGTTTCTCATCTTCAATCAATTCGACATCTTTAATATAGCCTTCTTCTAAAAGGATATTCGCTATGTCTTTTTTGAGATTGGAACTGGTTATATCAACCTTCTCATGCTTGGCTGTGCCTGCGTTCCTTATTCTTGTAAGCATATCCGCTATTACATCTGAAATCTGCATCTTGTTCCTCCTTTACCAGCTTGCTTTCTTTACGCCAGGGATTTGGCCTTTATAAGCTAATTCCCTGAAGCACAGTCTGCATACGCCGTATTTTCTTAAATATGCATGAGGTCTTCCACAGATCTGACATCTGTTATACTCTCTTGTGCTGAACTTTTGAGTTTTCTGCTGTTTTAATATCATTGATTTCTTTGCCAAGATCTTATCCTCCTTATGCTTTCTTGAAAGGCATGCCAAGTTCTGTAAGCAGCTGCCTTGCTTCCTCATCGGTTTTTGCCGTTGTAACGAAAGCTATATTCATCCCTCTGAGTTTATCTATGTTATCATAAACTATTTCTGGGAAAATGAGCTGTTCCTTCAGTCCCATCGCATAGTTTCCTCTTCCGTCAAAACCAGTTGTGTTAAGACCTCTGAAGTCTCTGACTCTTGGAAGCGAGATGTTGATAAGCTTGTCTGCGAAATCATACATTCTTGCACCCCTTAAGGTTACCTTAAGGCCTATTTTCATTCCTTCTCTAAGCTTGAAGTTTGCAACAGATTTTTTTGCTAATGTTACTATCGGTTTCTGACCGGTTATAGCAGCAAGATCTGCAGCTGCAGCATCCAAAGCCTTAGGATTGTCTTTAGCTTCTCCCATACCGATGCTTACAACTATTTTAACAAGCTTTGGCACTTGATTTACATTCTCATACTGGAATTTCTCTTTAAGTGCAGGAATAGCTTTTTCTTTATATAACTGCTGTAATTTCATCTTTATCCTCCTACTTCGCGTTTACTTTATCGATAACCGCGCCGCACTTCTTGCAAGTCCTCTGCTTATTACCGTCTTTGTCAAATGTCATCTTGGTTTTTGACGCTTCTTTGCATTTTGGGCATACAAGCATCACATTTGAAGCATTGATAGGTCTTTCGAAATCTACTATTCCACCAGCTTCTCCAGCTTTTTTGGGTTTTACATGTTTCTTGCCCATATTTGCTTTTTCCACTATGACAGTGCCTTTTGTTGTGTTTACATCAATGATCTTACCGGATTTGCCGGAATCATTTCCACTAAGTATAAGTACGTTATCACCTTTTTTTACATGCATTTTCTCAGTCTCCTTTCTATAGCACCTCGGGTGCGAGAGAGACTATCTTCATATATTCCTTATCTCTCAGTTCTCTTGCAACGGGTCCGAAAATACGGGTTCCGACAGGTTCCTTATCAGCTTTGATAATAACTGCGGCATTTTCGTCGAATTTTATAAATGATCCGTCTTTTCTTTTTACGCCCTTTTTGGTCCTTACTATGACGCATCTTACAACATCGCCTTTTTTAACAAGTCCGCCTGGAGATGCTGTCTTAACGCTGCATACTATAACATCACCGATATTGGCATAATCTCTTCCTGTACCGCCTAATACTTTAAAGCAGAAAAGTTCTTTTGCTCCGGTATTATCAGCTGCTTTTAATCTGGTTTGCGCTTGTATCATAGTATTTTACCTCGCTTTTTCCACTATGGAAACCAGTCTCCATCTTTTATCTCTGGATATTGGTCTTGTTTCCATAACTTTAACTTTATCACCGACAGCACACTCATTGTTCTCATCATGAGCTTTAAGTTTGTAAGTCCTCTTAACGATCTTGTTGTAAAGAGGATGTCTAACGCTGTCTTCAACAGCGACAACGATGGTTTTATCCATTTTATCACTAACAACTTTTCCGACTCTGGTTTTTCTCAAATTTCTCGTTGCCATCTTATATCTCCTTAATTTCGCGTTCTCTGAGTATTGTCTTAACCCTGGCAATATCCTTCTTAACGCTCTTCATTTTCAAAGGATTTTCCAACTGATTGGTAGCATATTGGAATCTGAGCTTGAAAAGTTCTGATTTAAGCTCGTTCAGCTCGACTGCCAGTTCTTCGTTAGTCTTTTTCCTTATATCATTAGCCTTCATTTGTCTCACCACTTTCTCTAGCCATAATCCTGCACTTTATGGGCATTTTGTAACTTGCAAGTCTTAATGCCTCTTTGGCCTCTGCTTCGGTTACTCCACCGATTTCGAACATTACTCTGCCCGGCTTAACAACTGCTACCCAGAATTCTGGTGATCCTTTTCCGCTACCCATACGGGTTTCAGCAGGCTTCTTTGTTACCGGTTTGTGTGGGAATATCTTAACCCATACATTTCCGCCTCTTTTAATATAACGGGTCATCGCTATACGGGCAGCTTCTATCTGATTGCTTTTAATCCAGCCTGGTTCAGCAGCTACAAGACCAAAATCACCCTGATTGATTGTATTGCCTCTTAAAGCTTTACCTTTCATTCTGCCTCTGTGGACTCTTCTGTATTTAACTCGTTTAGGTATAAGCATTATTGTATACCTCCTTCATTATCTTTCTTGGCAGGAAGCACTTCGCCTTTATATATCCAGACCTTAACTCCGATCTTTCCATATGTAGTATCTGCTTCTGCAAATCCGTAATCTATGTCGGCTCTTAAAGTTTGTAGAGGTATTGTTCCTTCATGATAATGCTCTCTTCTAGCAATTTCCGCTCCGCCAAGTCTTCCTGAAGCCATAGTCTTGATTCCAAGAGCTCCCTGCTTCATTGTTCTTGACATAGCCTGTTTCATAGCTTTTCTGAAAGATACTCTTTTTTCAAGCTGAGCGGTAATACCTTCTGCTACAAGCTGTGCATCCATATCGATATGGCTTACTTCAGTAATATTAACAAGTACGCTCTTTGTTGTAAGTTTTTCAATGTCCGCTCTTATCTGCTCTACTCCGGCTCCGCCTTTTCCGATAATAAGGCCTGGTTTGGCTGCAAGAATGTTGATCTTTATCTTATTAGCGGCCCTTTCTATCTCAATTTTGGAAATACCTGCAATATACAGCTTCTTCTTGATGAATTTCCTTATCTTATTGTCTTCAACAAGATACTTGGAATAATCTTTTTTGCTTGCATACCATTTGGTATCCCAGTCTTTTATAATTCCTACTCTAAGTCCGTGAGGATTAACTTTCTGTCCCATGCTTAGCCTCCTATACCCTTTCTTTCAGAACAACCGTTAAGTGGCATGTTCTTTTTTTGATTCTGGCAGCACTTCCTCTTGAAAGAGCTTTAATCCTCTTAAGAGTAGTGCCCTGGTTAGCATATATTTCTGTAACATACAATTTGCTTTCATCAAGGTTATTGTTATTAACAGCATTAGCTCGTGCTGAAATCAAAAGTTTTTCCAAAGTCTCGGTTACTATATTGGGAGTATGCTTAACGATTGCAAGAGCTGTCTCATAATCTTTGCCTCTGATAAGATCTGCTACCAGTTTAGCTTTTGATGATGGAATGGAAACGTTATCAACACTTGCCCTTCCCTGATCTTTTCCAACACCGAGTTCTTTTCTTTGTTTCTTGGTCAAACGAGGAGCTTTATTGCACTTTCTGGTAAAAGTCTTTTCTTTCTTTTCAGTTGTTTTTTCCATTTTTTCCTCCATTATTTAACCTTTGTGGCCTTATCGCCTTTGTTGTGCCCTCTGTAAGTCCTGGTCAAAACGAATTCTCCAAGCTTATGCCCAACCATATCCTCTGTGATATATACGGGAACATGCTTTTTGCCGTCGTGAACAGCTATTGTATGACCTACCATCTGAGGGTATATAGTTGAGGATCTTGACCATGTCTTCAATACCTTTTTATCGTTAGACGCATTCATTTCCTCAATCTTGGCTAAAAGTCTTGGAAATACATATGGCGCTTTCTTTAATGATCTACTCATGTCAATTCTCCTTTACTTGCTGTTTCTTCTCTTGACAATCATATTGTCAGAAGCTTTTCTCTTTTTTCTTGTCTTAGTACCCAAAGTAGGCTTGCCCCATGGTGTAACAGGACTTGGTCTTCCGATAGGAGACTTGCCTTCGCCACCGCCGTGTGGATGGTCTACCGGGTTCATTACAGAACCTCTTACTGTAGGTCTGATTCCCATATATCTTTTCTTTCCTGCTTTTCCGATACGTATATTCGCATGATCGATATTTCCTACCTGTCCGATAGTGGCTTTACAGTTTACGCTTACCATTCTTACTTCGCCCGAAGGAAGCCTTATCTGCACGAAATCATTTTCTTTAGCCATTAGCTGTGCGGTATTACCAGCTGACCTTACCATCTGAGCGCCTTTGCCAGGCTTCAGCTCTATGCTGTGAATCATTGTACCGACTGGAATGTTCGCAAGAGGCAATGCATTTCCAACTCTTATATCCGCATTAGCTCCAGACATTACAGTGTCATTTACTGAAAGTCCGTTAGGAGCTACTATATATCTCTTTTCTCCGTCAGCGTAGAAAAGCAATGCTATATTAGCGCTTCTGTTAGGATCATATTCTATAGCTGCAACTCTTGCAGGTACTCCGTCTTTATCTCTTTTGAAATCGATAATTCTGTATTTTCTTGCTACACCGCCGCCCTGATGTCTGACTGTTATTCTGCCGTAGCTGTTTCTTCCGGCATTTTTCTTAACTGGCGCAAGAAGAGTTTTTTCCGATGACTTAGAAGTTATTTCTTCAAATGTCGAAACTGTCATAAATCTTCTTGCCGGTGAAGTTGGGTTATATTTCTTTATTGGCATAATTTACTCCTTTACTGACGTGGCGTTACGCCAAATTCTTCTATGCTTGTTTTATACTTCTTAGCAAGCGTCTTAACCTTGCCGCCTTTTTCAAGATAGGTCTCAGGCTTGGGGTTAGTGTCGATTGTTACAATAGCTTTTTTGAAAGAAGCAGTTCTGCCAAGATGCACGCCTACTCTTTTTTCTTTGCCATCATAATTTAATGTGTTTACTTTAAGAACCTTGACTGAAAACAGTTTCTCTACAGCCTGCTTGATTTCAACTTTTGTTGATTTTTTAGCTACCATGAAAGTATATCTTCCTTCCATAGCCTGTTCATTGGTTCTTTCCGTTATATACGGTCTTATGATTACATCTTCATAACTTTTCATTACGCATAGACCTCCTGAATCTTTTCTACCGCTTCTTTAGTAACAACAAATTTGTCATACTTTAGAATGTCATAAACATTAATTGTGTTTGTTAAAGCGGTCTTAACGTTTGGCAGGTTTCTTGCTGATTTGATGACAGTATCATCTCTATCTGCAAGAACTACTAAACAGGATGTATCAACTTTGATATTGTTTAGTATCTCAGCAAATTTCTTTGTCTTGATTTCATCTAGTTTAAGACTGTCAAGTATTACAAGGGATCCTGTACCGAACTTCTCTGATAAAGCTGACTTTAAAGCCAGTCTCTTAAGTTTTTTGTTTAATGAGAATCTGTATGATCTAGGCTTTGGTGCGAATGCTACTCCTCCACCTATTTGGTGAGGTCCTACTGATGATCCCTGACGTGCGCGTCCTGTTCCCTTCTGTCTGAAAGGTTTGGCTTTTCCGCCTCTTACTTCGGATCTGGTCTTTGCGCTCTGTGTTCCCTGTCTGCCGTTAGCAAGGTATTGGACGACTACTGAGTGCATTGCGCTCTCGCTAATTTCGATTCCGAATATCTCCTCGTTTAATGACATAGTGTCGACAACATCACCTTTTAAATTATATATATCTGCTTTTAACATTTGCTGTGTCCTCCTATGCGTTCTTGGCATCCTGAATCATTATCAGTCCGCCTTTAGGTCCCGGTACAGCACCTTTAACTAAAACCGCATTACGGTCTGCATAAATCTTCATTACTTCAAGATTCTGAACTGTTACCCTGTCTGTTCCCATGTGTCCTGGCATCTTCTTTCCCTTTGGTACTCTACCCGGATCAGTATGCATTGCCATAGCCCCTAATCCACGATGGTATTTTGAACCATGCGAGAGAGGTCCTATTGTATTTCCATATCTCTTTACTGTTCCGGCATATCCTTTTCCTTTGGATGTTCCGATTACATCGATGAGCATTCCTTCTTTAAGAGCTTCAACTGTTATGACATCGCCGACTTTATATCCATCTGTCGACTCAACTTTGAATTCTCTTACGAATTTCTTTGGTGTAAGATCAGCTTTTGCATATAGGCCTTTATCCGGTTTATTTACTCTGCTTTCTTTTACATCTCCAAAGGCTACCTTTACAGCATTATATCCGTCGTGCTCTGTTGTCTTAACTTGCACCACGGTCAAAGGTCCAGCCTCTATTACTGTTACAGGTATTGCCTGTCCATCTTCCAGGAACAACTGCGTCATTCCTGCTTTCTTTCCTAACATGAAATTCTTCACTTTATATATCCTCCTAAGTTATTGGTTCCAGAGGTGCGAGATCCTTGATCGAGCAACTCTTAGGAACGTGACTTTTACAGCTTTATCTCTATATCCACTCCGGCTGGCAGGTCTAAAAGCATTAATGCATCGACTGTCTTTGGTGTGGGGCTCAATATGTCAATAAGACGCTTATGCGTTCTCATTTCAAACTGCTCTCTTGCATCTTTGTACTTGTGTGGTGCTCTTAATATAGTCACTATCTCCTTGTTAGTAGGAAGGGGTACCGGACCTGATACTTTCGCGCCTGTTCTTTTCGCAGTCTCAACGATTTTGTTCGCAGACTGATCGATTAATTCGTGGTCATAAGCTTTAAGTCTTATTCTGATTCTCTGTTTGCTAGCCATTCTAATAGCTCCTCCTTAAATTCTTTTACCATTCCTATTAGCACATAGTCCCGGGTGTATCGCGTTTTCCCATTTTTTATGCCCGCGTGACACGGGCTAGGACCTTTGTCTAATCGCTTCCGCCCAACCTTATAGATTGGTACTTCTCCCCTTAAGTTACCCGCATCAAATACGGCAATCTCAAGGATCATGGTACTGCAGAATACCGCAGCCTATGAATTGTACTATATCTTTTTCCCATTTGCAACACTTTTTTGAAGAAATTTATTTGCGAATCGCAACTTTTGATATTATATCATTTTATCAGCTGTAAGGTAATCTTTTTAGCAGTAACTAATGCTTAAAAACATCTTCCAGCGTGCTACTTTTCTTGAGCCCTTTGGCTATATCGTCAGCTTCGCTTAAAAGATTCTCTACAGCTGGTCTTATTTTCCTTCTCGTTTCTTTAAATTTCGTTATCAGCTCCTGTCCTGAATATCCCTCTTCAACTAATTCCGCTAGAATATATTCTGATATATCTTCTGAGACATTATCCCTAATTGGACGAATTACAATCGAATTTTCCTGTAAGATACATTCAGCTTTGTTATTAAAACCTAGAATACTAAAGTATTCCTCTGGAATCATAATCTGTCTTTATTTGAAACACTGATAATTATACTTTCATGCTGATTATTTTTAACGTAACTACTCATTCAATATCTCCTCATATGTAAAGTTTGTGCTAAATATTAAAATATGCAACTAGTCTACATACTGCATCTTAGGCTTAAAGCCCTTTTCCATCTCATATAGATTACTCTTGTTACCATAGTAACCGGAAGGAATCTTCCTGCCACACTGAATATCCTGTTAAGAGTACCAGGGATGTATACTCTTCTTTTTCTTAATGATTTATCTATTGTTCTTCTTGCCACTACTTCCAGCCTGTTTGATGTGGCATTTCCAAAGAAACCCTGAACAGCCATGCCTTCAATAGCACTCTTTGTTGTTGCAAGACCTCCCGGGCATAATGATAATACATATACGCTTTTCTCATTGAGCTCTTCATTAAGAGCGTAAGAGAAATCAAGTATGAAACGTTTTGATGCAGCATAAACGGCTTTCAGAGGCATAGGGAACTGGGAAGCCAGACTGGATACATTAATAATCCTGAAAGGTTCATCTGTTCTTTTAAAGTTCAGCATCATATATGTAATCCTTAATGTAGCCTCAATGTTGACTTTAACTATGTCATTAATCTGTGCGAAGCTTCTCTGAGTGAAAGCACCTTCGTGATCTATCCCTGCCACATTGAACAGCATATCTATATATATATTCCTTATAGATATATATTCCTTCAGTTTCTCTATCTGCTGTTCATCTGTTATATCGCATGCATAATAAATGACATTTATGTCATATCTTCTTATCAGTCCTTCTTTTAATATCTTCAGTCCATCCTCAAAGATATCTGTAAGTATCAGGTTATATCCTCTTTTTGCGCATTCAACGGCAAAAGCTCTTCCCAAACCGCCTGCGGCTCCGGTTATAACGACATTCATTGGAACCTCCCAAATTCAATAGAACATAACTTTTCAGATATTTTCCATAACCTGTCCGCATTTTCCCTGTTCACATAAGAACTGTATTCTTTTGGCTTATTTTTATGGATATACAAACCTACAGGATGTTTATCACTTTCAACTAGATAGAGATATGTTTTTGCTGGAACATCCGGCTGCACTCCTTTTTTTCTTCTTAGTGACCAAGCCAAACTTACTATTCCAAATGTCTGCTTCAAGCCTATTTCAGTATTAACAAGTCCTGGGTCGATACAGTAAGCTCTTATTCCGTAGACAGAATATCTGTCATTCAACCCGAATGAGAAAAGCATATTTGCTAATTTAGACTGTTTATATGCCATTAACGGCCTGTAAAACCGGGTAAACATGAGATCATCCCATCTAATCTTCATTCCTTTATGTGATTCGGATGATGTGATGATTACTCTTCCTTTAGATTTAATAAGAGGATTAATCAAAGAATATGTCATAAGGAATGCAGCTAGATGATTAAGGGCGAACTGCTGCTCATAACCTTCTTTTGTCGTGCAGTATCTGCTCCTTACACAGCCTGCATTGTTTATAAGTACATCCAGTTTCCCATCCCAGTTCGTATCTATATATTCCATAATTTTAGCCGATACTATTCTTACTTCTTCCATCTGCATAAGATCAGCATTAAAGAATGTTATATCTGCATCATTAGTTTTGGATATAAGGTAAGATAACGCTTTTTCACTGGATTCCGCGCTTCTGCCTATACCTATTACCCTGTGGCCTGAAAGAAGTAATGATTCACAGACAGCAAGGCCTATTCCTGATGTAGCTCCGGTAATAACTACGTTTTTCATTGGAACCATTCCCATACATGCCAGAACTCAAAGGATTTAGCATCAAATGCTGATATTGCATAACCTGATATAAAAGCGATAATGAATATTACCAGTGATATTAAAATAGTCCCTCTAAGTGCTCTTTTTAGTTTTCCACTAATCTGCAGAAATGTAGCTTTTGCAGGATATACCGCTTCATTAGATGCTTTTGCCATACAGTTTTTGTGAAAACGGGCATATGAGGAAATAAGCTGCTTGAACCACATGAATCCATATACAGCCGTTATGAACATCAATATAGCTAAAGACAAGAAACCTACCGCAAATACAACAGCGCTCTTGTATGGCATCACAGGTATTAATGATGCGATATTCATTTTAGCTATAAGCAGAACTCCTGCTGCTGCTGATGATACTGCAATTGCAGCAATTGCAATAACTCCTACTGACAAAGATATAAATACGCAAGCAATCAGTATATCCAGTAATACAAGGCCAAGAGCTGTGAAAAATCTGTTTTTCTTTTTTAGCTGTTTCTTAGGTTCGTCCTGTATGAACTGCTTTGCAAGCTCTTTCGGATCTCCAAGTTTCAAAGATACTTCCTCTTCCGAAAATCCATCAGCCATTTTGAATATGAAATGTTCTTCATATTCATTAAGAATATCTTCTATATCATTAATCCCGGATTCTAAAAGACTGTTCTTCAATATATCCATAAATTCCTTTTTATTCATTTTCTGCCTCCTTTAACAATTCATGTACTGTATAAACAAAGTCAAGCCATTCCTGTCTGTCTTTTAAATATGCATCTCTTCCTGTTTTTGTGAGTTTGTAGTATTTTCTGGGCGGGCCTCCGCTCTCCTCGCAAAGATAAGTAGTGACAAGCCCTTCGCTTTTTAGTTTTCTCAATATGGGATAAACAGTACCATCAGATATATCTATATGTTTAGACAGATACTCTGATATATCATATCCGTATCTGTCTGATTTATACAGCAATGAGAATATACATAGCTCTATTACCCCTTTTTTATACTGAATATTCAAAAAACACACCTCCATCAATACTATACTTGCTTTACTATTGTATAATATATAGTAGTTGAATATATGTCAATACTTTTTTTATAATAATTTAAATTACTGATTTAGCTCTTTATTTACCAGCGTGATATATGGTATTGTTTCTGCTGCTCCATGCTTCGTCACTGCAATAGCTGCAGCCATGCTTGCCATCTTCATACAGTCCTCTGCCTTAAGCCCCTTGGCGATACCTGCAGTAAAGTATCCCATAAATGTATCACCTGCGGCGGTAGTATCTTTCACTTCAACTTTATAACTTTCCTGATAAATCGTCTTTTCTTTATCTCTGTACATGGATCCGTCAGGTCCCAGTGTCAGTATTATCCTTATATCATGATATTTATGTAATATGCTTTCGAGCATCATTTTTGGTTCTTTTTCACCACTTAATGCTTCTCCTTCACTTTCATTAACAACAAGGTATGTTACATTATTCAGGTCCATATTAAATAATATGTTATCAATGGGAGATGCATTAAACACAGTCTTCATTTTCTTTTCATGAGCTTTTTTCAGCATGTACTCTGCTTCAGAGACTTCGTTGTTTACCATGAGGATATCTTCTGAACTAAACTCCTCTAAAACCTTATCTATGTATTCTTTTGTAATCATTTTATTGGAACCGCCATATACCAGTATGGAATTCCTGCCCTGCTTGTCTACCTGTATTACCGCATGACCCTGGTCTTTTTCACATAAACTGACTAAACTAATATCCACTTCGCTTTTTTTTAAAAAATCTACTAGAATCTTTCCTTCTTTTCCTATCATGCCTGCATGGAAAACAGTACCTCCTGCTCTTGTTGCCGCTACAGACTGATTTAATCCTTTGCCTCCGACATTAGTCTCAACTAAAAGAACATTCTGCGTTTCACCTTCACTGACAATATGTTCAACTTTGTATACATAATCGATATTCATAGAACCGATATTCAGTATCCTCATATCAAAGCCTCCATATCAATATTTCACTTAATTATTATAACATCATATACAAAATCACAAGCAGACTACTTTAGCTTTACACCTTTATTCTTCCTGTCAAGCAATAGGAACAGTATAAACAATATCGGAAATCCTATCGAAGCTAGAAGGCCAATTTTCAAATCATTGTTGAAAACAGTTGCGACCTTGCCGGTAACATACGGTCCGAAAGAACAGCCTAAATCACCTGCAAAAGCCAGCAATGCGAACAAAGCAGTACCTCCATATTTAATCTGTTTTGATGCTAAAGAGAATGTTCCTGGCCACATAATGCCGACTGAAAAACCGCATAAAGCGCACCCGATGAACCCTACTGCAGCTGACGATGATAATGAGGCAAGCAGATATCCTGTAAGACAGAGGATTCCGCAGATTATCATGTATCTGTTCAGATCCCACTTTTCTCCTTTTTTTGCAAACAGTACCCTTGATATTCCCATAAGGACCGCAAATACTAAAGGTCCTGCCAGATCCCCCACTGTCTTTGATACATTAAGACCTGATTCGGCAAAAGCTGAAGCCCACTGGCTAATAGACTGCTCGCTTGCTCCTGCAGCAATCATTAAAATCATTACAAACCAGAATACTTTGTTTTTCAGTAAATCTCTTATCCTTAAGTAACCGTTCTCGCCTTTGTCCAGGGCATATATCGGGACTCTTAAAAAATATATCGCATTTAAAAGAGGAACCAACGCCCAGAACAAGGACAGATACTTCCAGTTCTCAATACCGAAAATGACGAAAAATACTGTGGATAACACTACTACCAGTACATGTCCCCAGCAGTAGAAAGAATGAAGCAAGCTCATGACGCTCTGCTTATTATCTGTCGGACATGCCTCTGCAATCGGAGAGATTATGACTTCAATTATCCCTCCGCCTATTGCATAGAAAAATATGGATATGAGAATACCTATATATGGATCTTTCATGGTATCAGGAAGAAATGCCAAGAGTATTAATCCTGCACCTGAAAATAGATGAGCTATTACTGCAGATACCCTATAACCTATTTTATCTATGAATTTTGCTCCAATAAGATCAACTGTTATCTGGACCATGAAGTTTATGGATACAAGCAGTGCAATCTTGTCAAGGCGTATGCCATAACTGCTATTAAAGGTAAGAAAGAGCAAAGGAGCGAAATTGTTAATAATCGCCTGTACTATATAACCTATGCTGCAAGCGTTCAATGTATGTGTATATTTCTTAAAGGAAGTAATCATAAGCACCTTAGTAATCAGATATTATTTCGTTATTATACCACTAAAACAAAAAAATACTCTTATTAAAGAAAGTTCAATAAAAGGATTTATGTGTTATTTACATACTCTTGATTTTGTTATCTGTTTGGCTGATAATTTATATGCTTGTAAAAGAAAATTCCTATCAATAAACTAGTGGTAAATGTCAATGAAAGGACAATTAAATAATGCTGAAACTGAACAGGGAAACACTTACAGATAAAATCTATGCATGCTGGATTGGTAAAAATATAGGGGGGACCATGGGGGTACCCTATGAAGGAAAAACTGAAATGAATGATATAAAAGGATATGCTACTGTCAAAGGAGAAGCTTATCCCAACGATGACCTAGACTTGCAGCTGGTCTGGCTCTCTGCCATGGAACTTCACGGGCCTCACCAATTAAATTCCCATGCTTTAGGTGAGTATTGGCTGCGTTGTGTTCCTCCCCATTGGAATGAATACGGAATCTGCAAAGCAAACATGGAATATGGTATCCTGCCACCTATGTCGGGTGAATTGAATAACCGCTGGAAACATTCCAATGGCGCATGGATCCGTTCTGAAATCTGGGCTTGTTTAGCACCTGGACATCCCGACATTGCAATTCGTTATGCAATTGAAGATGCTATGGTGGATCATGGCATGGGTGAAGGCACTTATGCAGAGTTGTTCACAGCAGCAATGGAAAGCGCAGCTTTTCTTGTACAGGATATACGCGAACTGATTGATATCGGGTTATCCAAAATACCGGTAGAATGCAGGATTGCAAAAAGCGTGAAACTGGTATTGAATGCATATGACAATGGCGCAGACTGGAAAGCCACCAGACAGCTGCTTGTGGAAGACAGTGCCGATCTGGGCTGGTTCCAGGCCCCTGCCAATGTAGGTTTTGTAGTATTAGGTCTTTTATATGGAGAAGGAGATTTCAAACAAAGCATGATATATGCCATAAATTGTGGTGATGATACCGATTGCACAGGAGCGACTGTCGGTTCGATTATGGGTATTCTGCACGGTACTGAAGGTATTCCAGCTGACTGGCGAGAGTACATAGGTGAAAAAATCATAACTATGGCTGTCAATAAAGCAGCATTTATCTATGGATGGCCAGGTTGCCCTAATGACTGCAAAGAGCTCACTGAACGTACGGTTCGTCTGATTCCAGGAGTATTTGCTGCCAATAATATACAGATGGAGTTTACCGATTCGCATGACCAATATGAAGAAGAACATCTGGAAAAACTAAAGAACAGAGATTATGCAGAAATCCTCTGCAGCCGAAGCGGATATTCATATGATATAGACCTTATGTATTCACTTGCCAGAGTGGAATTTATAGATTCTCCAAAAATCAAACCCAATGAGACGAAGAAAGTCAGAATTACATATTACAACAAAACGCAGCAGAGCCAGAATATATCCTTCCGTTTTATTCTGCCAGAAGGCTGGACTCTTGAGGGAAGCCATTCTGTTATGCTGGAATCCAGAGGAGCAGCGTTAAATATGTATGAGACATGGGAAGCTGCTGTAACCGCAGGAGAGCAGACGGTTCATATAAACCGGGTCATTGTTGAAGCTACAAGTAATTCCCATATGATTACAGGATATATTCCAATACTGTTTATAGGGTGAAGCAGACAGAAAAACATCGGAATAGCCGGTAATATTTGCCTGACTACTCCGATGTTCAGTTGATTATTAATCTTCTCTGACTTTTCGGATCTTACTTATTAATCAGTCCTGCACTCATTAAAAGATTCCTTACAGCAGTTGCGGCTTCTGAATACTTGAAGTTCGCACCTGGCAGAAGCATATTCTTATCATTTCCTACAAATATCCCGTAATCGACTACTGCAGATACCTCGCTATATGCCCATAATGAAATGTTCTTCCTGTCAGCGAATGTTTCAACTTTCTCAGTTTTAATATATTCAGCCTGAACCACATACATTGCCCGGTAGCAGATTATCATAGCTTCCTGTCTGGTAATCTTCTCGTTAAGCCTGAGTGTATTATCTTCATATCCTTTTATTATCCCATACTCATATGCGGCAGCTATTGCATCAGAGAAACCGTCATTTACTGAAAGATCTTTGAATACAGTAACTGATTGCGCACCTTTTCTGTATATTCCAAGCGCTTTAGTGATGTATTCGACAAACTCTCCTCTTGTTATGAATGAATCTGGTGCGAATGTTTCCGGATTGCTGACTATAAGCCTTGAAGCCATATCGTTAACTGCTGCTTTTGACCAATGATTGTTAACAGATGCTACTGTCAGCGGATTCCAGATAACGGAATAGGTCGAATTTGTTAACGAGCTGAGTTTTGCATAAAATTTACCACCCTTTTCAAATACTACAGTAGGAACATGAACATATGATCCATCTGCATTAAATAATATTCCAGTGGTAATTTTGCTTGGGTCCACACCTGCTGGAATTTCCATTATTCTTTCAACATAGTTGTTGAATTTTGAAATATTAACATGCTCTTCTGTCCCGTCCGTTTTTGTAGTTTTTGCTGTAATTTCGAATTCTACCGGCGGGAATATTATTTCAGACTGATTTTCCCGAACAACCTTTTCATATGCTGCTACTGCAATATCATTCGCTTTTGTGATTTTGATTTCAATCTCAATATCCCTTAATTCTGATGCTTTCACATCCAGGTTATTTGCGACATTCTCAATAGTGAACTCCTTTGCAGGGATATCATATGTTATATCATTTCTTGTAACCATTACATTGAAATTATTGCTTTCTAGTTTTTTAACTATATCCCCGGTCAGAGCTACGTTTGCTATATCTGAATCTTTATCCTTGACTGGTATTTCTATGGTATTCTGCTCACTCTGCTGTTTAATAGCTTCATTTATTTTTTCTTCAATAGAGTTCGGATCTACAGTTATACTTACAGCACTTCTTCCGTTCTCTTTTCCTTTCGTTTCTATACCTGCATTTTCCTCCTTGCCATTTACAATAACGATTACCTGCTCGCTGTCTAGAGGATTTTCTGGTTCTGTTCTGCTCCATGCTGCATATAAAGTGGTATTTGCTGTTACCGAATCAGATGAAAAATTCCATAATGTTGTGTTATAACTGTCTGAATACCACCCTGCAAAGTAATATCCCTCTCTTATCGGAGTAACAGGTGCGGACACCTTTTCGCCGTGATTTACCCCGACAGACGGAATCGGTGTCGTATATGTTATGAAAGAGACTATGTAATAATTTAAGGACCAGGTTGCTGTCAAAGTCATATTATTAGCAGGCATAGCAGAAGGCAGAACAGGAGTCCATCCCATAAATGTATAACCTTCCATTGTTGGAGCAGCCGGCGCTGTTATGGCAGTTGCGTAATTCTGAGTTAATGCAGATACTGCAGAACCGCCTGCACTATTAAACATAATGGTGTACTGGTTAACTGTCCACTGTGCAGTCAAAGCAACATTGCTTGCTGGCATTGTTACAGGAACATCAGGATTCCATCCTGCAAAAGTATACCCTTCTTTAACTGGATCCGTAGGTTCTATTATTACTGAATTATATTCCGAAGTTATGTCCGCAACAGCAGAGCCTCCTGCTGAGTCAAATGCTAAGGTATATTGATTAACTGTCCATATAGCCATAAGGGTAAGATTCTGTGCAGGCATTACCGCTGGTACAACCGGGCTCCATCTGACAAAAGTATAACCTGTCTTTGTCGGATTTACCGGTGCAGTTACTGAAGAACCATAATTCTGAGTAATTGATGATACTGATGTTCCTCCTGCACTGTCAAAACTAATAGTATAAGAATTAATTGTCCACTGGGCGGTATATGTACCGCTTGCTGCCGGCATTGTTAAAGGTAAAGCCGGACTCCAGCCATTAAATGTATATCCCTCTTTTGTTGGAGCAGTCGGAGCAGTTACTGTTGTACCGTAATTCTGTGTTATGGCTGTTACACTTGTGCCGCCATCAGAATCGAATGTAAGTGTGTATGAATTTATTGTCCACTGAGCT
>Ga0209723_1001043_pt1 | contig 45947 bp, 57 predicted proteins | sample BiotimSIPDNA_2_FD_185750 | JGI IMG/M metagenome (GOLD analysis project Ga0209723, IMG submission 185750) | Anaerobic biogas reactor microbial communites from Washington, USA - Biogas_R2 time_0 SIP DNA (SPAdes) (version 2) | ecosystem: Engineered > Bioreactor > Anaerobic > Unclassified | place... | reverse complement strand
ATCAGATAGTCGGTAGGTAGAGTGCCTACCCCATTGGTTATGGTATGGTTGGCATCTGAGGCATCATAAGAATATGTTGCCAATGCCCGTACTTTCTTCATTGCATCAAGGTAGATGGTGTTACATAACGCCAATACCTTCGCCCTGGTCATAGATACAGGGTTGGTCACATCTGATTCCCCTATCGCCTCCAGGCAGGCATTTATAATTGCGTCTGTCGTTGCCAAGCGTTCACCCCCTAACCTCAGTAAATCCCATTAACTTGACCACATGAACAAGTCACGGTATACTGCTCTTTTGCATCAATTAGATTAAAACTGGCCATTTTGTTCACCTTGTGTCCTTCTTTGGTAACGGTTTTTTTAACTACCTTGTTTTTGTCTTTTTCATCCTTCGCTATGACCTTTTCCCCTTTATCCCATTTAGAGCTATAGGAAATACCCTTAAAATCGCCTGTAGGGATATTAATTACCCCTAAAACTTTATTGCATTGGATGCACCGTATGGATTGTGTCTGTGCCATTACATCACCCCATTAAAAAGACCACCCCCCGAAAGGGTGGCCTTGTTCAATATTCGCTTGTCCGTTAGTAGAATAAACTACTTAAAATTTAAAAGATTGCTGGCATCAGTTATATTAAAGTATTTTTCGTACATGGGTGGGGTTATTACTATATTATTAGATGACGTCTCTTTAAAGTCTATTGCTATATTAGACCTTAACGGGTGTCCCCAATCATTGCCCATATCCCAAAACTGGATATTATTGAAAATATTACGATCTCCGAAACAAACCACACCAGCTATTACGTTATCATCGTATTGAAGGTGGGTATTAACAAAGTGGTTGCCGTCAACGCATCGAGAACCATTGTTTACCCCATTTAGAACCATAAAGTATTTGCAACGCTCAAACCATAAGTTGATAAAATTGTTTCCATTTATGAAAGATATGGCTGTGTACTCAGGAAGTTCATCGGAAGCAGGCACATCCAGAAATATCCCTTTATCAAAACCACTTATATAGACATTAGAAGCATTAACCCCCATAATGTATGAGTAAGCGTTGTCTAAGCTTTCACGGCATTGCAATAGTAAACCATTACCGTTATACTTTGATGTGCTTGCATTTTCTACCCTTACGTTTTCAAAGTATGTGCTGGCACTAATTTTATTTTTGCCGTTTAACTTTATGCAGCTTTTTGTAAAGTTAGCGTTTGTAGTCTGCACAGTGCCACCTAGCAACTTCCCCTTAGACCCTAACTCAATAACGTCTATGTCTAGGCTAGACGTAATCACAGATTCATGGCTTAGTTGCAGGAGCTTATTTGTAACAAGTATTGTTGCAGTAACTTTATATATACCTTTGGGAACAGTAACTACACTAGCAGTTGTTGCTAAAGCATTATTAAATGCTATCGTATCATCTGCTATACCATTACCTTTGGCTCCAAATTCAGTCACAGAAACAATATCAGTTAACTTTTGTGGAAGTATTGGTATTGTCTCTATGTCAGGATTTTCTATTTCAGTAGTAATGCCCGTTAAATTATCCGTAATCAATATTTTAGCCATAGGCTACCTTCTTAACACTAACACCCTGGCTCCATTACGCACTATACCGACAGCGTTATTGTTAGAGTTAAATGAGATAGTTGTTACATTTACACCGCTGTCGTTTACTATTGCATTTTTGGATGCAAGAGTATGTTCAGTGGCGGTGTTTTTATCTGTACTTGATTGACCGCCATCCACAATATCCGTTATAAAAAGTAACCCATTTTTTTTGGCAAGTTTGAACTTACTTAACATTTTTGAGTATTTTCCGGTTGGTTCTGCTGTCGGTATAAATATATTATTGTTCCATGTTGCACCAATAAAATATTTCATATCGGCATTGGCATTAAGCCTGCAATATAGATTAACACCAGCGGTAGTTAACTTGGCAAGCCCCCAAAAGAAATACACATCATATTCCAAATGGGCGTTCAAATCCAAACCCGTAACTATAATGGGAAAATTACCCGCTTTTCTAACTCTCCAGCCTGCTGTACCAGCACTTGTAATATCAACAGCAACCGCACCACCAACAGTATCACATATTTGGAATGTATCACCAGACACACCTATAACATTATAGTAATGCCCTCCAGGGCCAGCCGGTGCGGAAACATCGTCGTTATAGGCCACTATTCCACCAGGCAACACACCACTACCAGCGTCAAACTCAACAGGGTCGCCATTGGCTAAACCATGCCCCGTAAGGGTAATAAAATCAGTTCCTGCGTCTGCGGTTGGTGTGCCAGCAATCCAAGGAGCATTAAAAGTTTTGTCTACTACTACCTGACCTTTAAAATCTGCAAATTGTTTCATTATCTACTCACCACCGTAACTGTGGAACCTGCCACATAATATATGCTAATAGATGCAACATTAAAAATTGCGTTAAATCCTGCTCCTAGTGGTTGCCCTGTGGTTGCGGTACAAGCCTGTCCATCGGTGCGCACCCTAACGCCGCCACTCTCAACATATACCTCAATATTTGCCGCCCCTGCCGCTCTGGTATATGTTTTTACTGTTGTAGCAACTTGGGTATCTTGCGCTGACGCTACCTCAGCATTACTGCCCGATAGTGCAACAGGAAATGGGTTGTCTTTGGTGATGGGGTTGCCCTCGTTGTCTACTAGGTAGCTCATGTTTCCCTCTCCTTCCGGGCCTCATGTCCTTGCGCATTGAACACCAGACCCCTAAAAAGTAAAGGGAGCCGGAAGGCTCCCCTGATTACAGCACCCTGTAATAAATCTCATAGGCTCCAACCAGTCCAGCAGTTGCGCCGGAGGATTTGGATGCTGTCACCCATTTTCCGGATGCAAGGCGTTGTGCAGACTTGCCGTTGGTGCCAGCAGATTCCAAGTTTGTAAAAGTTCCGGCGGCGGCGTTGATGTCTTTGCCGTCGATCAGGTTGTCGGAACTGGTTGTTGCGTTTACCGCAGTTGTACCAACGTCGACAGTACACTCATCAGTTGTTTTTGTGGCGACTTTCAAGGCAACATGCTCTACCAGGATGTCGCCACTCTCCGGGTTGGCCCAGGAGAATACGCCGCCGCCGGTATCAACAGCGGCCAGCGAACCAGATACTTTTTTCAAGATGCCGCGATTGATCTCCGCTGCGGTGGCGGTGACAGATTCACTGCCGACATATAGCTCGCCCACATCGACGCTGACGCCGTTAGGGAAGTATGTCCCTTTACCATCTAATCCACTCATAGGGACTAATCTCCTTTCTTAAAGGATTAAAAGGGGGCTGCATAGCCCCCTGGGTTGTCTATGCAGGGGAATGGCCGTAGATGCAGCGGGCATCGCTCCAGCCCATCGTATAATCGGCATAGGCGATATACTCCTGGATCAGGGGGTTATCAGGCTTGTTGGGTATCACCATCGGCGCGGTGATCTCCACCATCTTGACGTAGTCCTTCAGGAGCAGACTGTCAGCCACGGCCCACTGCTTGGCGCTGAAGCCCTTGATCACGACGTATTTCATCTCGTAAACCGGGTTGGCGCCGTTCTCCGCGCTCTCCGGGATCAGCTTGGCTTCCTTGCCGAAGAACTCTTTGGCCTTAGGCTCCAGCTCGGGAGCGATCAGGCACAGGTCGAAATTACAGTCGAAGTCCAAGCCGTCAAAGGTTTTAAAGCGCTGGGCCGCTGTCTGGGTGGCAGTGATAGCCGATATGGAGAAGGTGCTGGTTCCGGTGTTGCCGAAGGTGCCGTCCGAGTCGCTGTTGATCGGATGGTCCGAAGCGAACAGGGGCTTGCTGTCGGCTCCCACGAAGGCGGTATTCCAGCCCTGTGCAAACAGGTTGTAGAAGTCCCGCACCCTGGTCATGGCCAGGGAGTCGGCCATCTTGGTGCCGGCCTTGGCAGCCTCACCGCTCTGGTCGATCTTGGCATATTTATATTTGACGGTGGCCTTGGCAGCCCTCTCAACTGGTTCATATACGGTCTTGAAGCCGCGCTTCTGGTTCAATTCGGTTATGGTAGTCCCATCGTATACCGGGATGTAGCCGTAGCCGCCCATACCCTCATCGGCCCACTGGTTGGACTTTTTCAGGGGTTTAAAGCCGATTACAGTTTTTATGAGATCGGTGCGTTTATCCAGCCTGTCCTGGAAGCGTTCCAGGACGATCGGATACATGTCATCGGCCCAGGTTAAGACGTCAAGCATCTCTTAGTACCTCCTTTGTCAATTTAGGAAACTGTGTTTACCGCCCTAATTCGTGTCGGTGTAAGGGTGGCTCCCGAGCTGGTGCAGCCGGAACTTGAAATAGATCCAGTCGTTCTCCAGGTCCACGCCTACCACCTGCATCGCGAAGCCTCCGCCGGTGTTGAGATCGATGTTGGTGGCTGCAGCATTAAGATCCCAGGTATAGGACCCGACCGGCGGAAACAGCTTGTAAGTATCGCCGGCAGTTGTGCCGCCGGTGAAAGTCCCGGTGAAAGTCCCGGAGCTGGTGGCGAAGTCGGTGATCTCCACAATGTCGCCTGGGTTCAGGCTCAAAGTCGAACCGGTTCCCCTGGACACCAATTTAAGGAACCCGCCGTTGAAAGCATCGTTGCTAGGGGTGCCGTAAGACGCGTCCACCAGGGTGGTGGTATTGCCGGAATCAGCTACCACCTCGGGGGCCTTGACTTTGAAAACCGCGGTGGGGGAGCAGTAAACCTTGATGGCCGTTCCCGACTGGCGGCCCGAGGTGGCGCCGTCGTGGTTCTCAGCGGCCACACCCAGGACCGGATCGTCCTGGTCGGCGTCGACCTCGGCCACTTTCCCCGCAGACAGGGCCACGACTTCGCCGAGCGATACGGCGGTGCTGGCGGCTATAGGGAATTCTTTGATCACTGGAAAAGTGCATCCAGATAAGTCAAAAGCATATTCAAATGCCATTGATTTGTACCTCCTTACTTCTTGATGAGAGACAAACTCTCGGCAAACTTTTTGAAAGGTATCCCGGCTTCTTTGGCCAGCTCCTGCTGCCGGGCGGTCAACCCATATGTGCCGCCCTCGTCACTCAGCTTGGCCTTGCCGCTGCCGGTGGAGCGGCTCAAATTGCTCTTAGTCTTCTCAATCGCCGCCCGTTCGACCCCGCCCACCAGGTCGACGAAGTCCTCGTAGATCTCCGTCAGGGTCAACTTGGGATTGGCCCGCTGGTAGAACTTGTTGAACTTCTCGTTGGCGCTCAATTTGGCGTGATCGATGTCCGGGTATTTGGCAACGAAATCGTCGATCTCCTTCTGGGCCCTCTGGTTGGCCTCCAGGCGGGCCTGCTGCTGTCGCTGAATCTCTTCCCGCTCCGCCTGTAAGCTGCTGATCTCCTTCTTCAAGGCGCGGATCTCAGCCAGGATCTCCGGGCTGGCCCCATAGCGGTCAGCCTGCTCCTGCAAATCCTCCAGCTCCTGCTGCTGGGCGGCCTGCTCCCGCTGAGCTCGGGCCTCCTTGGCCTGTTCCCTCAGAATAACCTTGATCTCTGCCGGTGTGCCCTCGTAGCCAAACTCATGCAGCAGCTCGACGATCTCCTTGTGGTCGTAGAACCCTTCACTCTGCAGCTTGCGTCCCACGGCCTTGTCCAGCATATCCTGGACGTCTTTTTCGGTGTACCTCTTCTCATCCACCTCCACCAGCTCGGGTGATGCTTTCCCCGCCTCGGCGTCAATTTCCGGCTCCAGGCCGTCAAGTAGTTGATCCCCCATGATTACTCCTTTCCGTTTAAGGGCCGTCGCCCATTATTCCGGTCTTTCCCGTTGTCAGCCGCGAATCAGCAATAAAAAGCGCCCTTGCCCGGCGCATAAGTTATCAGTCATCAAATTAACCCATCGGCCCCACCCCAGCCATCATGATGGGTACAACTCCCTGGCCTTATATCAGCCCGAACCTAATAACCTCAGTTAAAGATTAAAATGAGAGACGGTGTATTATCCACATACCGAACCCCTCCACCTGTTTGCGGTGCGTTAACGTGTCCTGCTTACTGCTTACTGCTCATCCGCTTCTCCTTATAATTAATAAAGGCCCCCTGCGCTACAACCCGCAAAGGACCTATATGGAGGTATCTTGCCTTTATTAATCTTCTTCAGTCTCCAGTTCTGCCGCTCTGCACAAGTCATACTTCGTCGCTTCCAGCAGGCCGATTTGCTCGATAAAACTCATCCCCGGTGTCCCGTAGGCCACGGTACTGTCGTCATCCAGTATGAGCTGGAACATAATACCCTTAACCTCACCGCTGTTGACGTACTGAGCCATTTCATCCAAGGCCTTCTGGTGTTCTCCAATCTCCTGAAAAGCGTTATTATCCATCTTTACCGCCTTTCTTCGCCAGAATCATGTCCTTGAGCTTGGCCAGGGCTTTACCACTGGTAGCCCTGGTAGGCCGGTCCCGGCTCCCCCAGACGGGCTGGGATTTGCGGTTCGTGGCCAGGTTGTCCACCTCCTCCCAACAGGGTCTCTACCGCTTGGGGCAACTGCTCCGGCGGGATCTGCATCAGCGCCTGGACCACGTCGCCCAGCTTCTCCTGCGGCAGGGCTTGATACAGGGCCCGGCCTATCTCCTCCGGCAGGCTGTCCAAAAAGGCCTCTATCTCCTCCGGTCCAGGTGCCCGCTGCATACCCAGACCTGGTCCGCCCGGCCCGCCTGGTGCCTGCGCCTGCTGCGGCTGCACCGCCTGGCGCAGACTGTCTTTGATCTGGTTGCCGTTATTGAGACCCATAAGGTCTATCATGCTGCACACCAGCTCGATGTTGACCGGGTTGACCGGTATCTTGGTCAGTTCCTGTGTGGCTTGCAGCGTCAAGGCCGGGCTCTTGGCTATGCCTTGACCGACGTTGATCTCACAGTCGATACGGGGATAATAGTACTGCGTCTCCGGCTGTTCCTGAGGCTCCTCACCAGGCAGGAAGTCTATCGGACTCTGCGCCGTCGGAACCGGCTGTTTGACCAGGTCACTGTTGAACGTCATAGACCGATCCGGCTCTCCATTCTTGCCCCTGATCAGCACGATGCGGTCGGTGGTGTAGAACTCCAGGGCCGTCCAGTCGATCAGCTCGTAGAGCCTCCTGAAGCCCCCCACGCGGTCGATTTTCTTGGGGGCCGACCGCTTCTCCCGGTCCTCCCGGATCATGGCCAGGCCGCTCGCCGTGTTGACTCTGCTTGGCACCTCGGCGCCCTTGGTGGCGAAGTTGCCGTTAACCTCCTCGATCTTGTCATGTATGAAATTGATCATGTTGATGCTGTTGCTGTTGTTGGTTATGCCTCCCAGGCGTCTCACCGCGCTGATCTTGTTGGTCTTAACCTTCCACCGCGCGCCTGGCATGTTGACCGGCTCGACCCCGTCGGCGAAGGCCCCCTCCTCTTCCAGTATGATGTCGTTGCCCAGCATAGAGCTGTTCAAGAGCGCGTTCATAAACTCGCGGTCGGAGGCGTCGATCAAGTCCTTGATGGCGTCGATGTCGCCCCGGTCCCAAAAATTCTTGGTGTTGGGGGTTTTGCAATATTTAACAAAAGGATACAATTTATTACCGCTCGCAGCGGTGTTGACCCAGTATTTCTCAATGTGCTGCACCTCGGTCTCGTTGACGCAGATGCTGCAGGCTATATCCCCGGCGTCGTCCCGGTACCAGTACTCGATCACCTGCAGGGTATCGTCGTAGATGTCCCTGGTGGCGCTCTCATATATCTCGGTATCGCCGTGGTTGGCGTCGCTGCTGATGTCGTCTATGATCTCACCCCAGCGCCTGCGCGCCGCTCTCCGGTGCATCCGGTAGGCGTAGATTAGATACTCGCAGTCCTCCAAGTCGTAAGCGGCCGGATCGGGGAATATGTTGGCCGGATCAGGATCGCCGATGACGATGTCTCCTATATAGCCCGGCCCCTGGATCTGGTCGTCGAAACCAACCTTCCAGAAGGCGTTGCCCAGCTTGCCCAAGGCCCGCTCCTGGTCGGGATTCATGTCGTCCAAGTGGTTGTTGTAGCAGATGAAGCGGACCACGTCCTCCCGCATCTTGGCATTGTAGCTGTCCAGGTCATCGTCCCGGCCCTTGAATTGAAAGTCGGGTACGTCAGGCTCGATCTGGCTCTCCACCTGGATGTAGGCGTCGGGCAGCACCGGCGGCCGGAAGGGAATGTTGTGCCGCTCCGCCAGCTCGGCCATCTGTCGGGCGGTGTAGTGCCGGTTGTTATAGTAGTTGTCCAACATTACGAACCGGTTGGCCGTCTCCGCCTTCTGGGTCTTGGCATACTCGTAATCGCGCCTTACCTGGGCCTCCCGAGCCTCCCTGCTGCTCATGTCCCACACGTTGCCCTTGTTGCTGGCCTTACTCACCGCCTGCCTCACCGCCCTTTTAGCTCTATCTATAAGTCCCATGTCCTCACACCCCTCACCAGGTCTTGATGCTCATATCCGTCCTCTTTATGCCCAGCCGCTCGGCCAGTTTCTTGGGCTTCTCCGGCTTCAGCTTCGGCGCCGGGCTGGGCCGCGCTGCCGTCCAATAGCGGATGGCATCCGGCCCATGCGTCAACTCGTGCGGCTCGTTGGCCACGTCATTGGGATCCCGAGCGTCGTGCTGCAGTTGAGGCAGGGTCCTGATCAAGTTATAGCAGCGGCTGAAGATCACCAGGCCTGCCGTCCAAGTCTCCTGCTCGTCCTGGTAGGGCTTGAGCCACTCCCTGAGGTTATACCAGCCCTGCACCCGGTCGTTGCTCGCCTTCTCCAGCCATACACCGTGCTCGCCGAATATTTCCGCCGTGGACTTGCCTGTATCCCGGTTGCGGTTCCACAAGTCCGGCGGAGCTACGATGGAGTATATCGGCTCGTTAATCATCGCCTTGATGGCCTCGGCCGCATCGGACACGATCAGGCCAGGCTGGTACAGCTCCTTGTAAACGTATCCCTTGCCAGTCATGTCGGTGGCGATCCAGTATGCCGCCAGCATATCCAGGCCGTAGTCTATGGTTATGTAGCGCCGCCAATCCTCGGGGATGACAAACGGCTCTATGACGTGGATATCACGCCTAAACTCGGTAAAGTACTGGCCGCTGAAAATATCCCAGTCACCATCCCGCAGCGCTCTCCGCTCCGTCTCTGGCAGGGCGTCCAGCCGCTGGAGGTAGCCGGGATCGCGCTCTATCAAAATCAAATTATCCGTAACTCTGGCCGGGATGAAGCACCGGGTGGTCCCCCCCTCGGTCGCGAATACGGTCTCCGGTGGAGCTGGATCGATAAAGCGAGCTTTAACCCAGCTGTGGCCCACTCCGCCCGGATTGGTGCCGGACCTCATCCGCGGTTTGACGCCTGGCAGCACAGTGCGGTTACGACTGAGCATGTATGTGTATTGGTACTCGGTAAAGTGCGTCAGCTCGTCGAATATAATCAGGTCATACTCGGCCGACTGGTATTTCAGTACGTCCGCCTCCCGGTCCAAGCTGCCGAACTCCAGAGTGCTTTTGTTCAGGAAGGTCCACAAATGTTTGACCTCGTTGTATTTGCCGATCTGGCTCGGGAAAGTGGTTTGGCTGCGCCTTATGACCGATCTCTCCAAATCGGGGAACGTGCGGCGCAGATACAAGGTTTTATAGCCCGCGGTCTCCAGGCAGGAGATCAGGGCCTCCTGCAGCAGTGCCTCCGTTTTGCCTCCTCCGGCCGCGCCACCGTACAGCACCTCGTCAGCGGCACATAGATGGAATATCTCCTGGCGGGGTTGAGGTTTGTATGACAGGACTATATCCACCTAATCGCCTCCCGGTCTTGGTATGCTGGACACGATATTGAGCGCCCCGCCGCCTGGGCCGCTGAGCTCGTGCTTGTCGATAAACATTCCAAGGTATTTAGCCATGCTGTCAAGAGCGCCTTTTTTATCAGCCAGCTTAAACTTCTTTATGTTGCCAACGAAACGCCGGTCCCTGCCGGTGCCCTCATATATCTCCACCACGTCCAACCCGGCCACCACAGCAGCTGTATCGTCGTCCAGCTCATGGATATCTTTCGGACTGCCGTCCGAGTTGAACAGGTTGCGCGGATCGAAGAATCCCAACCGGCTATACTCCTGCAGCACTCTCTCGATCGTCACCATGTTGCGCTCTTTGACCTCGGACAAAAGGGCGTCCAGTCTTACTGCCACCTTACTGCTTTTAGCCAACTCGCAAGCTCTGACGTCAATAGTGTTGTCCTTCATGTTGGCTGTATTGTAGGCTCTCTTGTAGGCCTCACGCTGTGACAGACCAGCGAGCAAACCCTGCACAAACAGTTCTTGTTTTACAGTAAGTTGTCTTTCTGCCACAAGGATCACCTCCATAGAAAAAGCCCCGGAAGGCCTGGCCTGCGGGGCAATATACACGATACCAATGTACCACTGTCAAGTGTGACATAGTGTGCCATAAAAATATTTTTAAAATTTTTGAAAAAATGTATTGACACGCACGCTAGCACGCTATATAATTAAATCAACAAAAACAATCGTCCACCCCCGAACCAGGGGAGGAGAAAAAAGGAGGAGTAAAGATGGAAAGGAAATATCAAGGAATCGTAACCGACAGACTCGGAACATTGGAGACTCGCAAAACTAAGTTATATGCTACTTACAAAGAGGCCCACGATGCGGCGGAGAAGCTCTGCAAAAAGACCATGGGAGACCGGGGCACGATTGATGTTGAGAGCATCACCAGAGCCGAAGAAATCGCGCAAGCATTACAAGAGTCCGGCACATGGGACATAGCCCTTTTAAAAGAGCTTTGCACCCTGGCAGACATGGAGTCCGAATGGCAAGCAGCAGACGGCGAAACCTTTGAAGATGTAGCTTATGCAGCGGCTGAAAAGCTGGGAGTCGAGATCTGAGCCGAAACCGGGGAAACCCGGTGCCAGGCGCAAGCTCAACAGATACGTTAAGGGGGATTAATCATGGCTCAGGTACAACTCAACACCAGGATCTCGGTCGAACTGCACAACTGGCTCGACCAGTACAGCCGGGAAACCGGCACACCGAAAGCCCAATTGATAAACGAGGCTCTACTAAAGTTAAAAGAGGAGAAGGAAAGGGCCGGGGTGTAGCCCCGGTCCCTTTTTATGCCATTATCTCACACTCACCCCGGCAGGGTGTTATCCTAACGCTCCGCAAGGCGTCGGAGTGTATCCGGTGGACCTGCCGCCAGCTGTAGTTCATCTCCACCGCTATCCGCTCCCAGGTCAGCCCGTCCAGGTAGCGGTACTGCAGCAGCTGCCGCTCCCGGTCATCCTGCACCGCCTCGATGCAGTCGCTAACACCCCGCCGGATCAAGATCAACCGATCTATACCCTCGTCCATCTCCCGTTCCAAGTCGATGATCTTGGCTATGATGTCAGCCTCCGTAATCTTGGGCCCTCCCCCTGATATCTCCGGGTTTAGCCGGGACGTGATCCGCCCCAGCCTGCCCCTCCACCGCTGGCTCTCCTCCAGCTTGCGCTGGATCTCCCTATCTAGCCGGACATACCGTTTCAGATAAGCAATCTTTTCTTGGTTGCTTTTCGCCGCCGCCGACACCCCCCTCCCTGATCCTCTCGGCCTCGTCAAACCACAACCGCAGCTTACTCCCGCTGGGAAGCTCCTGCACCAGGCACAGGCTGCTGCCGTCGATCCGCATACCGTGCTGCTCCAAGGTGGACTGTATACTCTCATACAGCTCCTGCATGGTCAGTCGCCGCACGTCATCCTTGTGGCTGGCATAGTACTGCAGGTGTTTGCACCTCCCGGCCAGCTGCTTGCCTGGGTCCTCACACCGCTTACGATCTATGTCCCGCCGGCTCATCTCCTTCCCCAGGTACCAACAGAAGGCCACCGGCTGGGGGTAGCGGGGCCTCATCGGCCGGACCTCAGTTCTGCTAGGCCCAGCATGGCATAACCCGCCAGGTCCAGCCTGGTGTCCTCTACTGCCTCGTATCTAGGTTCCGTGTCATTTTTCCACCCGAACTTGCGTATGTTGTCCACTCCGTAGTCCTGGCGCTTCCGGTCCAGCAGCGCCGCGACCTCCTCGGCTATCAATTGGTGCTCTGCCAGCACACCTGCCGCGCGGCGGTCGTCTAAAAATTTGCTCCCGACTGGCTCCGGCATATCCTCATCTGCAGCAACCTTGGTTGCCTTATCCGGCAACTCTATAAGGCCCGCCTCTATCAGCCAGGTCCGGGCCTTAAGCCAGCTGATGCCATAATGCTTCCGCAGCTTATTAATTTTACACCCACAAGCCTCCCATACCTGGGTCAATTCTTCCGTTTCTGGTCGCTCTCTTCGTGCCCCCACGCTGTCGCCCTCCTTTTCTCGCCGCCGATAACAACTTAATCCTCTCCCGTTAAACTCCCTACTCTCCCAACCTGGACCTAACTGCACACCCCGGAACACCATCACACCGCCAACCAGACGATAATGGTATGTGTTTTGGTCGTGAAAGCTACCTGGGCAATCCTGCTCCCTGAACACAATATCTACAGTATTAAGCATTGCCCAGGTACCCCTTCCTACGTAGTTTTTCTGTGTGCTCGGCCAGGAATCTATCTAAATCCAGGTTCCACTCGTCCTGCACCATGTCAATAGCAGTACAGCAGGTCTGGATGGTATCCAGCAGTTCCCTCACGGCGTTGACCGGGTCCTCCATCGCCACCGCCTCGGCTACCTCCCCCGCTTCTTCAAATAATTTTTTTAGCTGGCTGGGCAGGGTCCAACCTGACCTCGCCCGCCAATCTACCTCGGGTAAATCCAGCCTCATGCTCATCAACCTCCTCTATTAGTGCCTTGACCGCCGCCAGCAGGTCGTCCTGCCCTGCGGCCTTGTCCTCCAGTACCTGCATCACTCTCTCGTCTATGGTTCCCTCGGCCACCAGGTGGTGGATGATGACGCTCTGCTGCTGGCCCTGCCGGTGCAGCCGGGCGTTGGCCTGCTGGTACATCTCCAGGCTCCACGGCAGCCCGAACCATATGATGATATGCCCGCCGTCCTGGAGGTTCAACCCGTGCCCGGCGCTGCCCGGATGGGCCAGCAGTACTGGTATTCTGCCCGCGTTCCAGTCCTCGATGTCCCTCTCCGTCTTCAGCTCCCGCACCTTGGTCCGCTTCTTGATCCGGGCCAGGTCATGCTTGTAGGAATAGAACACCAGCACCGGCTGGCCGTTGGCGGCCTCGATCAGCTCCTCCAGGGCGTCCAGCTTGGCGGTGTGGATCTCTATGGCCTGTCCATCCTCGTCGTACACGGCACCGTTAGCCATCTGCAGCAACTTGTTGGCCAGCACTCCGGCGTCGTTGGCAGTTACGCTCCCCTTGTCCAGCTCCAGCACCAACTGCCGCTGCAGGGTCTGGTAGTCCTCACGGGCTTGGTCGGTCAGCCTCACCTTGACGATGCGGTCCAGCCGCTCCGGCATATCCAGCCAGTCCTCTGCCGACATACTCACGCATAGGTCTTCCAGGGTTTTATAGATGGCCTCCTCAGCTCCAGGCTTGGGGTCCCAGTTGAAGATTACGGTTCGGTTGCGGCGTCCAGGCCGGAAGTACCGCTCCCGGTAGCCGGTCACAGTCTTGCCCAGGCGCTGCCCCTGGTCCAGCAGATAGATCTGCGGCCACAGATCCAGCAGGCTGTTGGGTGCCGGTGTCCCGGTCAGCCCCACCATCCGCCTTATGTAAGGACGCACCCGCTTGAGGGCCTTGAAACGCTGGGCGTTGTTAGATTTGAATGACGACAACTCATCGATTACCACCATGTCGAAGGGCCAGGCGTCGCCGCACTCCTGTACCAGCCAGGGCACGTTCTCGCGGTTGATGATATAGATATCGGCATATGTTTGCAGGGCCTCCCGGCGCTGCCTTGCCGTGCCCAGGACCTTGACCAGCCTCAGGTGGCGCAGGTGGTTCCATTTGGTTATCTCGTCGCTCCACACCGTCTGGGCCACCCGCAGCGGTGCGATCACCAGCACCTTTACTATTTCGAACCGGTCATACAGCAGTTCTTCAATGGCGGTCAAGGTGATGATCGTCTTGCCCAATCCCATTGAAAGAAAGAGTCCTGCTTCCGGCTGCTCTATGATCTTGTCTATCGCGAAGGCCTGGTAGGCCCAAGGTTTAAACTCCATCGAATATCTCCTCCACTAACTGGTCAACTCCGGCCGGGCTGTCTACCATATATACCTGGAAGCCCAACTCCCTCAACTGCCTGGCCCGAAGCTCCTGCAGCGGCCTCAGATTTTTACCGGGGGCCTTGACCTCGGTGAACACCACCCGGCCCCCAGGAAGTAAGATCAATCTGTCCGGCATACCGTTCGTACCAGGCGAAACAAACTTGATAGCCCGTCCACCTTTTTCCTTTACTCTGTCTCGCAGTTTTGTCTCGATGTACTTTTCTCTCATTTCTACCTCCTGATGCCGTGGATGCCTGAGAAATTCTTCGGCATCACTCTTCGGCATCACCTCTAACCACCGCGTATTGGCACTTTGCTCTATAGTGATGCCGAAGATGCCTTAAAAACCTATATACGCGCATTTCGCGTGCGCGCCCTACGCGCGCTCTACTTTTACTAAATATATATAAATTCAATCTATTTTATTTTCTTCGGCATCATAGGCATCATGGCTTTGTAACCCCCGATTTAGCGGGCTTAATCCTGATGCCGACCTCCGGCATCATCGGCATCCTTCGGCATCTGCTTCCACTCACGCACAAAATGTCTTTGCATACCGTAGCTTTTTGATCTCAGTTTTCCCTCATACTTTTTCCATCCATCGATCTGGCTCAGCAGTCCTAATATCTCCAGCGCCTTGTATTTATTCATGTCTTTTTTGTCTATTTCAAACAATTCATACAATATATCGGACGCGCATACCCTATCCCGCTGGACGGTCCCGACCTCGTCCGAATCACCCCGCAGGAAGCTCCGCCTGGCAGCCAGGCCTCGCTCCTCCCAGTCCTCTGGCAGCAGGATCTCCAGGTACCTCCTGATCATCCCCAGCCGCTCGTCGTTCTCCATCATCTCCGCCTGCTGCCGTATCGCCTCATCAGCCGCCGAGCCCTTGAGGTACAAATCTTCGCCGTCCTTATATAACTCCAATGCCTCCGCCCACAACTGCCCCAATGTATAATCGTCTATATCCCATGGCTTGCGCCTGGCGCCGCCCGGCACCTTAACCGGCCAGAACCGCCGGTTGCCGGTGGTGTCCTGCAGGAAGCCGGTGTCGTTGTTGGTCGACCCGACCAGGATATTCTGCCGGGGATGCTTGACCGTCCGCTTGCCGAAGGAGGGACGGTAGATGTCCTCCTGGCGCGAGACGAAGGACTTGACCGCCTCCACCTCGGCGTGGCGTATGCCAGACATCTCCCCTATCTCCAGGATCCAATACCCCTGCAGCTTCTCCGCCGCCGTTTTATCCTTGGTGTCGGTCATTCGGAGCGAATCGTTGAACCAGCGCCCTGCCATCCGGCGGAACAGCGAAGACTTGCCTATGCCCTGCGGGCCTACCAGCACCAGCATGGAGTCGAACTTGACCCCCGGCTTGTATATCCGGGCCACTGCCGCCACCAGCGTTTTTTTAGTCACCTCCCGCACGTACTCGCTGTCCTCCGCCCCCAGGTAATCACTCAGGAGGTACTCCACCCTGGGCAGTCCGTCCCACTCATCCAGGCTCTCCAGCCAATCCTTGACCGGGTGGAACGAGCGCTCCATGCTGACCGTCACCAGGGCGTCGTCGGTGTTGACCCGCGAGAGGCTCTTGTAGGTCCGTTCCAGGTAGACATACAGGTTGGAATCGTCTTTGTCCCCCCAGTCCGGCCCCTGGGCTCCCTCCGGCGTGCGCCAGGGAACCGGTCCGGTCAGGACCACCGCGTCCCGGTGCTGGTCGAAGGCGATGTTCTTGAGGTTCGGATCGTTGCGTATTATGAGCACCAGGTTGGAGAGGGATGGCTCCACCTCCCCCTTCTTGCTGATCGCCAGCCCAGCGGTCCAGTCCATGTCCTCGCCGGTGAAGTCGTTGCCCGCCTCGGCCATCCTCTCCTGCCCCAGCTGCCGCTTGACCCGCTCGTCCTGCTGAGCCATCTCCACCATGGCTTTATACGAGGGCAGCTGGTTGACAGGCTTGCCCGGCTCCACGTCCTCGTCCTGCACTCCAAACCTATGGATCCGCACCAGGTCGAAGGCGTTGACCAGGAGACCCCCGACCGGGTCCGTGCCGTGGTGGCTGTAAACGAAATAGCCCCCGTCGTACACCACCAACCCCCCTGCGGTGCTCCCCGGTATGTAACTGTACCGTCCATCACCCGCCGGTTCGTATACGTCCGGCAGGAACGCCTCAATAGCCTCCTCCACCGAGTAGGTCCGGCAGAAGGCCCCCACCATACCAGGTTTCAACGTCGGGTCGCCCTGCTTGTCCGCCAGCTTCTTCCGCTGGGCCTTGACCCGGCTGCTATCCGGCCAGTAGGACGGGTCCTTCCAGTCCGGGTACCGGGCCAGCACCGTATCCGGGTCCAGCCAGGGGCCGTCCTGGTATTCGAACACATACTCGCCGTCCGAGCTGGTCGAAGGCCAGTACATAAGCCGGGCCGTCTCGTAGGTCGAGTCGTCGAACTGGTCGATTCCATGGTCCGCCGCCACTCTCCGGCCGATGGCCGGGTACTCGTCCGGCGTCACCGGTCGGGACAGCGGTATCACCCAGCGCAGGCGAGGCTTGTCCTGGGTGTGCTTGTGGGTGGAGTAGATGCAGCAGGCGTAGTCCGACACCATCACCACATCCGCCCAGAAGTCCTTGGAGGCGTAGTCGGCGTCCAGTACCAGGAGCTGCCGCCATACCACATTCTCTGCCTTCCTGCGGCCGCCCTTGAGGCTCCCCCCTACAAAACCCCCCACGTCTTTGATCTCGTCCTGCTCCGCCTTGCGCATGGCCTTGTACTCCGCCACCGTCTCACGGGTACGGGTGGTCTGGCTGAGCTTGGCCAGGAGCTCCGACCAGGACAAATCCCTGGTCTTCCAATGCGTCTCTTTGCGGCTCTTGCCGGTGCTGATCACCAGCGTGCCGTCGTATTTCACCGCATGTATCACCGGTGCCTGCATCATACCCTCACTCCCCACGAGGTTCCACCTCAAGATAGATTCCCACTCAGCCCCTCCGCACCCGGTTCAGTACGTTGCGGATTACCTCTTGTTTACCCTGTTTGCTCATTCCCCGCCCTCCTTGTCCAGTTCGGCAAGGGCTTTCTGTATGCGCTCGTTGGCAATCTCGCAATACTGCAGGTGTTCCTCCAATCGCTTGCCGCTTGCACAATAAAACTCGTCGTGCGTTCCTCTGTCCATATTCTCGCACCAGCCAAACCCTGCGGAACATCCTGTCTTGTTGTAATGCTTGCACTTGGCGCATAATACTCTCTCTGCCTGTTCGCGGAGGGCGGCAAGAGCCAATTCTATGTTCCACGATGACGGCAATTCACTGTGCGAATACCCCGCCTGTTTGAAGTCCTCGAAATCTTTTATCGCCCGTTCAATCTCGCCCATCGCTCTGCTCCTTTCTAAGCGCGGCTTCGGCTTCTTCGCGGGTGAGAAATACGTCCCGCAATTCGTATGCATTAGGCATGTTATAAGAGTTGTGGCATATCACAAACCGGCTATCCTTGCCTTTGTTTATGCCCCCTTGCCATTCGCTTTCCGAATATCCGCAAACCACATTTTCAAGAATTTTGTCGTGCAACACTCCATGCCGAATTATGATGTAAACTTTTGTGCCAATTGGGTACGGCAGCACCACCAGCCGCCCGTCTGCTTTGACCTGTGCCAGCTCCGCCACTTCCTCGGGCGTTAGGCCGGTTGCTTTATGTTTCATTCCCCGCCCTCCTCATCCAGTTCGGCCAGGGCTTGTCCTATTCCTGACCACCTACAAAACCCGATATATTTAGGGTCACATTTGCCGCACTCCTTGGGATTACACCCAGTAGACGAAATAAACTCCCTCGCCGCATCCACTACCCTACAAAGTTTGGTAACTTTTTCGTAGTGTTTCTGCCAAAATTCCACTTTCTTCAGTTCGGCCTTTAACTGCTTAACCTCGGTCTCCAACTTACAAGCCTTCTCCATGTCTTGTGTCCACTCACCTTTTTGCATCCTCATCTCTCGCCCTCCTGCTATTAAACCCACACTAACACTAAATGGTGTGCTAGAAACTGAATAAATAAAGTGCTGATAACACCTAAAAACGCACCGTATAAAATAACCAGCCAAAACCAACCATTACACATAATAATCCTCCAGTTTATATTTCACTTTTGCCCCTTCTTCCAGGATTGGTACTCGGACAGGGCTTTTTTAAAGTCATGTGCACTACATCCTCTGCATTCTCGAGCTTCGCATCTATGGCAAATAGCTTCGCTCCACAGAATCTCCCCCACTTCTTCCACCTTGCGGAGTAGGGCAACTTCGGTTTGCAATCGCTCATTCTCGTCAACCCTATACTTATAAGCAACGCATACTTTATCGCAGTCAATAGGTGTTTCGTTTTTAATAACGTTTAATCTCTCAACCTCGGCCTCGGCCTTGATTGCTCTCTCAATAGCATGGGGCCAACCTTCCCGGGCTTCTGCGATAAATACCATGTCGGCATACAAACCAACACTGCAAACTCGCCAAGGGTCTGGTTGTGACCAAATGTCCACATCGTTCTTATCGTATACCCACGGCCCCGGTGTGGCCGCATTGCATCTCTCTAGGTCTGCCTCTAAATCTCTCATCTCTCACCCTCCTCGTCCAGTTCGGCAAGGGCTTGACCTATCCTTGACCGTTCGCAAAAGTTGATATACTTGGGGTCACATTTCTTGCACTCTTTAGGTTCGCATCCAGTACCCTCAAAAAACTCCCTCGCCGCCTCCACAACCGCGCGCAGTTTGGCGTTTTCGGCTTTGTACCGCCGTAAAATCTCGTCTTGTATATGCGCTTCTTGTTCACATCCTTGATTGATTTTAATCAACCGCTCAACCTCAGTCTCGGCCTTGATTGCCCTCTCGAGCCATTCTTTTACTATTTGCTGCTTAGGAATTGCTATCCAATCAATTATGCCGTATAGTACATTCCAGTCTTTCCGTAAATCCCTCATTTCTCACCCTCCCTCTGGCACTCTGGGCATACGTCCTGCCAACCCTTCAACTTGTCCTTCTTACTTTTCCAACCGTTCTCTTTTTTGTAATCCACGGACTCATCGAAGTAAGTAAATGGCCCTTCTTCACTGTCGCACAGATCGCAGTATAAGTAGAAATCCTCATGTATTTTTTCAATCATCTCGCGCCCTCCTTGTCATCAATTGTTCTCATCCTAATACGCCCCGCCAACGAATGATAACCCTCAGTAATCAGTAACGATATTGCCGCACTGGCACTTATACCGAACGTCTCCTTCACGTTTTTTATAGCCTCAACTATATGTTTCTCTGCTGAAAATACATATCTTTTCATTACCCGCCCTCCTCTTTTTTATTGGAACCCGGCCCCCGGAATCGAACCTGGGGATACCAGCTTGTGCGTCACTGGCATGGGGCCCAGCCCGCCGGGGATAACCTAATCAAACAAAGTTTTTTGATCCTCATCGCACTGAGAAATCCCCGCTCGCCCTGCACTGCCTATCCACCACTCCATGACATCTTCTGGAGTTTCCCAAGTATTTGTTTGCCGTTCTCTTTTTTTGCGCATTACCAACATTTTCTCAAAGGCTCGCAGATATCCCCGCTTATATGTAGGCCACCGCTCAAACTCCTTCGTCATCCCTTTTGTACCCGCCATTGGACATCCAACGCACCCCAATCGTGTCCACCCTTCGTCATACAGGCTACAGTATGGTATCTGATAGGTTCGAATAAACTCCCACACATCCCCCTCTGTCCAATCAATAATGGGGCATAGCATATAGGTATTCTTTTGCCGATATGCTGCCTCATATATTGGTCTTTTAGCCCGTTTGGTACTCTCTGCCCTACGTACCCCGGTGATAATAGTCCGTCCGATTCCACCAGTTTCCTTGAGTTGTGCGCAACAATATCTAGCCGACCTAGTCGGCGGCATGAGTTTTTTTGGTATCAATTGCCACATGGTCAGCAGCGGGCGAACCACCTCAACATCCGGGTGCTGCCGCTTGATAAAATGCACCAGTTCGGGCGGGTCTACCGTGGTCAGCGAGTAGTGGGCATCATACTTCACCCCCGCCATGTCAGCCAGCGCCTTGATGGTCACCGAATCCTTGCCCCCGCTGAAGGCCAGATAAAATCCCTCCGGCGGTTCATATTCCTTAAATCTATCTATCGCTATTTGCACTTTGTCTACCCGCCCAAATAATGTTTCTTCCACTAGCATCGGTTCACCCCTTCCCCAGCCCGCCGGATATAAACTGACCTACTCTGGTGCGTCCAGACGTTCATTTACTTTGCATATGCCTGTCCACACGGCCCCCGCCACGAAACCCACGCTCAGGGACAGCCAGATGGCCAGGATTAATACGTAAATGCTCATCGCAGGTTCTCCTCTCTAATCTTTCATATAATAACTGCACTCGTAGCCGTCGGCCCTTAACAGCAGCCCCGGCGCCCAGGCTATATCCTCCCCCAGCCGTCTGCATACCGCCTCCAGGTAGTCCGACTCATCCGGTACCTCCAGTACCACCTCGTCATGCACGTGCATCACGAGATTATAGCCGTCCTCGGCCAGCCTGAGCATACCCTCGGCCAGGCAGTCCCGGGCAATTGCTTGCACACAGTTCTCCACGATACGTCCCCCGAATGTCCGCATCCGCTCCCATTTTTTCGTGACTTGGTTCATACCCTCAAAAGTCACGCCGTCCTTGCCGAACTCCGGTTCAGGCTCGATACGGGGACGCACATAGCTCAGGCTTCTCCCGCTGGGCAGGGTGATCAGGAGCCGGCCGTTCTCCCGGCTGAACCTGAGCCCTTTATCCAGTTCTCTTGTCCCGCCCATGACGGCCTCGATCGCTGCCTCCTCCACGTCCCGCCACAGCTGGACGATCTTGAGGTTGGCCTGTCGCCAGCTGATAACAATCGATTTAAGCTCTGCCTCCGGTACCGTCGCGGCCCATTTAGGATCCATAGACTTGAGCGCACCCACGCCGCCTCCGTATCCGCAGGCCAGCTCCGCGATCTTACCCTTCTGCCGCAGCGGGCTTCCTTTATGTATCTCATTTATAGGCACCTTGAACATGGCTGAGGCCGAGGCCTCGTAGATCTTGCCGTGGGTGGCGAACACGTCCAACCGCCACTGCTCTCCGGCCAGCCAGGCGATGATGCGGGCTTCTATGGCTGAGAAGTCGGCCACCACGAACTTGTGTCCGGGTGAGGGAATGAAGTTTGTCCGTATCAGCTGCGAGAGCGTGTCCGATATGCTGCCGAACAGTATCTCTATGTCCTCGCCTCTGCCCTCCAGCACCAGCTGCCGGGCCAGGTCCAGGTCCTCCAGGTGGTTCTGGGGCAGATTCTGGACCTGCACCAGTCTCCCGGCCCATCTGCCGGTCCGACTGGCCCCGTAGAACTGGAACAGGCCCCGGATGCGGCCATCATTGCACAAGGATCGCCACATGGCGTCGTACTTGGCTATGCTGGACTTGCTCATCTCCTGCCGCAGATCCAGCACCAGCTTGACCTTGCCGTTGGCTGTTGAAGCGATGATGTCCGGCACACTCTGTTTGTTGAGGCTCTCCACCTCAACGCCGTCCACGTCTTTGAGCCAGGCCTTGAGCTGGCTGACTGACTTGGGGTTGGCCAGCCCTGTCAGCTCCACCGCCTCGGCCAGCAGGGAGGCCTGCTGATCCTCTGATAGTTTGATTGCCTGCCCTGCCAAGGACTTGTCCACCAGCACCCCGGTGTCGTTGATCCGCTGGTCCAGGCACCACAGCCGCCGCTCACTCTCCGGCAGGCCGGCAGGGCTGAGCCGGGCCAGGGTGTTGCGTATCGACCGCTCCGTCTCCACGTCCTTGATGCAGTAATCCCTGAAATCCCTCCACTTCTCCGGTTGGTCCTCAGGCATGACCCGTGTGCCGGTTTTGAACAGGGCTCCCCTGCTGGCTTTGTGCGGGCAGGAGAACAGGCGGATCAGGGCCCGGCCAGTGCTGGCCTTCTGCTGCGGGGTCTTGAGCACCTTGGCCGCCATTTCCAGGCTGCCCGGCAGGCCCAGGCTCATGGCCCATACCATCGAGCAGCTCCACTGCTCCGGGAACATACGTCGGCCCAGGTACTTGGCCAAGCACGTCCTCTCGAAGTTCGCGTTCCATGCGGTCTTGAGGACTGACGCATCAAGTAAAGCAGCATAAACCTCATCAGGCATCAAGTCTCCGCCGGCCAGATCCACGATCTGCACCGGGCCATCGTCGAAGGCGTAGGCGAGCAGGAGTATCGTAAAGTCTTCTGCTTCGGTGTAGGGGTACACCCCTGACTTGGTCAGGTCGACGGAGGAGTATGTTTCGATGTCTATACTGAGTGTTGGCATATCAAATCTCCTGGTTGCACTCAACGAAATTTCCGTTCGACAGCTTGTACCAGGTATCCGCTTTGATAATCTCGCCATCGACTTGCACCGACTTAACGCATACCGGAACATTCTTTCGGCCATCCCATTTGTACTCTGCCAAGGTTATCCAACAACCAAGGGAGGCTTTGATTGTGTTGTTCACTCCGATAGCCGCCCCGACTGAATTTGAACCCGTGATTTCTAGTTGGCTATAGTCTCCTGATGCCGCGAGTTTGCTGTGGTCTCCTGATGCCGCGAGTCGGCTGGAGTTTCCTGATGCCGCGAGTCGGCTGGAGTCTCCTGATGTCGCGAGTTGGCTGGAGTATCCTGATGCCGCGAGTTTGCTGTGGTCTCCTGATGCCGCGAGTTTGCTGTGGTCTCCTGATGCCGCGAGTTTGCTGTGGTCTCCTGATGCCGCGAGTTGGCTGGAGTCTCCTGATGCCGCGAGTCGGCTGGAGTTTCCTGATGCCGCGAGTCGGCTGGAGTCTCCTGATGTCGCGAGTTGGCTGGAGTATCCTGATGCCGCGAGTTTGCTGTGGTCTCCTGATGCCGCGAGTCGGCTGTAGTATCCTGATGCCGCGAGTTGGCTGGAGTCTCCTGATGCCGCGAGTTTGCTGGAGTCTCCTGATGCCGCGAGTTGGCTGGCGTCTTTTTCCAGCAAGAACTTCACGCTTGCCTTGATAAAATCAGACAAACTCAGCCTCGCGCCAATTTTAATTTTGGTTGTGCATACCTTGGAATCTTCATCTTGCGCTTGCGTTTCGCCAAGCGACTCAACCTCTGCGAACTCACTTTCGCAAAGATTGTAGTAATTAAGTACATCTAGCGGGTTCTTACAGAAATGGAAACCGCTTTTGCATATAACCGCCTTATCGGTTTCGTATGTCTGCCCTTCCTCGAATTGGAAACCTAGGCACGTCATATCCTTGTTAAACGCCTTATAACCCTTCAATCTACATCCCCCTTCCTTTTTTACGACTCGTCCGTTTTATCTTACTCTTGAGGTCCGCCAGCACCACAGCTGTCCTGGTCAGTTCCGCATCATTTTGTCGAAGCTTGTAGCAGTTAAGCCTGGCGTTTTGGGCCAGGGTGACAAGTATCAGATTATCCAGAGTCACGTTGAGCTTGTTTCCGTCGCCGAATATCAACATGTGTCCCTTGGGTAGGGGGCCGTTCACCGCTTCCCAGATCAGGTGGTGTTTCTGCTTCCATATGTTCGGGTCCGCGATCTTGACGTCCACATAGCCGTCGGAGTTGACCCGTTCGGTTCCCACCGGCTGATAGTTCCAGGGCCTGTTGCCCTTCTTAAACTCTGTGGCCTGTGATAGCCTCCGGCCCTTCGGACATATATAACCCCTCTGACCTGGCTTGAATCTGGCGTCCAGGCCGTTGGTCAACCCTCGGTTCTTGATTGCCCCGGTTATCTGGCTCAGACTTAACTCCGTCCCGAAGCGGTCGTTGAACAACTCCCACACCTCCCGCCTGGACCGCCCCTTGATGTTCTCCTCTAAAAACCGGACCTGTTCCGGAGTGTACCTGTGTACCTTCACAACCCTACCCCTCCAGCATCTTGGGCAGGTTGATGTCAGCAGACAGGCAGCCGTCCATGAACGCCTTGGCCTTGAGGACCAGGGAGGCGTTGCTGATTATCTGCCCGGCGACGTCCGATATGGCTTTGGCCCGGTTGATCTCCTCGTTCAGTTTATCGCCATTTAACTCTTCTTCACCCAATCTCTCCAGCTGGGCAAACAGGTGGTTGTTCAAATCACCCAACGTGTTTTGCATCTTTAATTACCCTCCTCCAAGCACTCCGGGCATACATGCTGCCAGACATTATTGTTATCCTTTTGGCTTTTCCAGCCTTCATTCTCTTTAAAATTCAAGGCATCATAAAATTCGTCAAACGGACCCTCTTGGTAATCACATATATCGCAAGTTAAATAGAAAGCCCCAAACACCTTATCTATCACACCTTCGCCCTCCTATCTCAACATCTCCAGCATCTCCAATTTTTCATGGAAAGCCTTCTCATCGATCACACAGTACACCCACCTGGTGGCCTTGCTCTCGTCGCCCTCCAGCCCTACCACCCGGCCTACGGAAAAGCCTCTGGCGGTATCTACGACGACCTGGTCCCCCACTGAGAGGACCAGGTCAGTCATAAAGCTATACCGTGCTTCGTAGTTTCCGCTGAATATCACCTCGACGCACATCATGGGACTAGCCCAGCAGGTCGTCGAAGTCGTCGTCGACTGCATCGAAGTCGTCCTCGGCCCGGCTCCGGCCGCCCAGGGATTCGCCGTCGGCCAACTTCTGGATGTTCTGCAGGCCGCAGCCTACGCCTTTGTTGCCGGCCTGGTTGTAGCCGTAGAAGTTGATCGAGGCCCGGCCGTAACAGCCGCTGTATACCTCGGTCTCGTCCAGTATTTCGTTTAACCTCCGGTCGACGATACCAGGCTTTTGTTTGCTGGAACAGTTGATGAAATAATGGCCTGCGTACTCGGGCCGGTCCTCCCTGTCCACATCCCCGTCTCTCAAGGGCATCTTCAGCCCGGAAGGCTTCTTGCCTCCCCACAGGGGCAGCCCAGTCTCGATAGCAGCCTCACAGGCGGACCGGATCTTGGCCAGGGTCTCCTTATCGGACTTGGGGATCAGCAGGCACACGGAGTACTTGGGGTCCTGCCCTTCGGCAGCGGCGCGGGGCCGGAACAGGTTGGCGTAGGAGAATCTGACCTTTCCGGTCGTGATCTTGGTGCTGAGGGTCTGTCTTGCGGTTGCGTTCTGAGCCATTCTTTTTTACCTCTCTTTCACTTTTTTACTGGTTTACTGCTTTATCACTGAAATCGGCCTGGGCCGACGCTAGTGAACTGATGGCGGGGCGCTTGTCGCTCTCCGGTACAAGGGCCGGCTGTCCCGGCGGCTTGATGAGCAGCTCGGACAGGAGAGCGTTGAAGTCCTTCTTGCCGATGGCCTTCTCCATAGCCGTGATACCTAGCAGGGTTCTAGGCGCGTAGATCAGGTCGGGAGAATACCCGGCGGCTACCAGGGCCTTGGCTACCTCCGTCTCGCTGCTGTACTTGCGGTTGGATCTCCCCTCCACCAGCTTGTAGCCGGGCCAGTGCTTGCCGTGGTCCCTGGCCTGCACCAGGGCGTAATCGGCCACATCCTTGGCCCAGGCTTTGATCTGTTCGGCCTGCGCCAGTACCGAGACCAGCTCGTCGTCACTGAGCAGATCAGGTTTTTTAAAATCCAGCCGGGCCAGCTGCAGGTTGGCCTCCGCCCGTGCCCGGCACTGGTAGCGGGCCCGGCAGAACTGGCAGTGATCCCCGGCGTTGAACTCCCCGGACCCATCCCAGGCTATCTGAGCGGCGGGCTTCAACTCGGTCTCAGCCCAGCTCAAGAGTTCCTCCAGCTCCAAGGTCGACCAGCTGATGCTGCTGAGCCTCGGCTGGCAGATAGACTTGGTCACTTTGTCGAAGTCGTACAGCATCCCCAGGCTGTTGTATGCGCCCAGAGCGTAGAGCCGCATCTGGGTGTTGCCCTCGGCCTGGACCGGGACGCCCTGGCCGTACTTGAGATCTATAGTCTCGCAGGTATCGTCGCTGACTATGACCACGTCGCCGGTGCCGAACCCCTCCGGCACCCAGGGGCTGAAGTCCAGCCGCTGCTCCAGCATGATGACGGGGTCAGCGCAAGAGGCTTTGGCCGCCGCGTAGCGCTCCAGCACGAAGTTGACGTAGATGTCCAGGTATTCCATCATGGTGTCGCTGAAATACTGGTTCTTGCTTAAGCTCTTAAACTTCCGTTTATAGAGGGTCTCATCGATAAAGTTCAGCTCCTTGCAGAGCCTCAGCTCGCCTAGCTCATGGGCGAAGGTACCCTCGGCGGCGTACTCGCTCTTAGAGTCGGGGAATTCCAGCTCCAGCCGCGCTGAGGGCGGGCAGGCCATCCAGCGGTAGGCCCCGGATGCGGATAGGATCGCGTGTTGTGCCATCTATAACCCCTCCACTCTGGCCAAAAATTCGCCCAGCTTGTCTTTGGGCAGGGCAGTCAGTTTGTTGACCCCGAATTCAGACAGGAGATTTTTAACCTCTTCCCGTTTGCCTTTCTCCATGACCTCGGCCATCTTGGCGCGGACGTCCTCAAGCTTAACGACGTTGGTTTTGAGCTCTTCTTTGGCTTCCTGTTGCTTCGCTTCCGCGGGTGGAGCTTCCATTTCGACCTGGGCGGCCAGCTCCTGGGTAGGGGTGGTGTCCTCCTGGACCTTGGCGGGGATCTCTACCGGTATGCAGCCTGCCGCCACGATGGCGTCGGCTAAAGATTGGATTGCGGCCGCCAGTTCGGGGGCCAGTACATGTAGGGTGATTTCCATTGGTTACTTACCTCCTTTTTAATACTTGTTTACAGCACTCCTATGTCTATCAGGTGTTCCAGCGCTCCGCCTATGAGCAGCAGGCAGGCCATAGCGAAGATGAAGCAGATAACCGGGCCGTATTTATCTATAAAGGGCCTCTCTAATCTCCGGGCAACCACCGGGTCTGTTTCCGCCAGCCGTTTGATCCGGAGTGCCGTTGCTATGTGCTGGGCCTCTTCTTCCCGGCGCCGACGGTGGTACTCCTGAATACCGCGCTTCTGCGCTTCGATTACTTCAGATCTATCCATGCTTGTCCTCCTCTCTCACGCTGTTTTACTTTCTCTCGCTTCCTGAAGCATCTTGATCACTACTTGGGCCAAGTCCCTGGCCAGGAGCTTGGGGTCTATCTCGCCGGTCACTCTTATTGCCATCGCTTGCCTCCTTAGAAGAAATCGCAGACATCGCGGCCGCTTATCTCGGCCAATTTTTTGATCAGTTCCTTACCGGGTTTTTTCCTTCCGGCCTCGAGGTTGGACATGAAGGCCGGGGTAATACCCAGGACATTGGCGAACTTGTACTGCCTGTCGTAGCCTAGTTCCAGCCGTATTTCCCTTATCAACGGTCCTATGGTCTGGCCTTCCTTGCGTCCCTTTACCAAGTTAATTTCACCTCCCCCGAAAGGTATTTTATATCCCTGTGGTTAATATTTTATACCTCTCGGGTAATATGTCAATACCTTTCGGGTAAAATTTTTGAGGATATCTGTTGAATTTTTACCTTATAGGTAGAACTTTCTATATTAACTTTTGGTTAATATTTAACTATCGGTTATAATATGTTGGTATAATGCACCTAAAGAGTGCAGAAGGAGGGATAGCATTGAGATTCATAGGGGAAAAGCTGAGGCATTTGCGGGAGGCCCGGAAATGGAGTCAGGAGAAGCTGGCCTCAGTCGCGCAATCCCGGCTGGAGTATGGAGTGGAACGCAGTATAAAACCCGGCTATATCAGCCAGGTAGAGAAGGGCAAAAAAAACCCAGGGCCCGAGATAGTCTCGGCCCTGGCTAAAGCGCTGCGGGTCGATGAGATGTATTTCTACCAGGAGGACAGCCGTCTCCCCCAGGATCTGCTGCCGGCGATCCCCCCGGAGCTGGAGAAGTTCCTGCTGGAAGCGGAGAACATACCCTGGCTGCGTCTGTCGGAGAAGGCCAAGACCCGTGGCGTGCCCCCGGAAGTGCTGGACAAGATCATCGAAGCGCTATCCACTAAAAACTGAAAGGAACTCGTTTTCGCTGGCAGGATCAACCAGGTAGCTTCCGTCTGGCAGCTGGAGCCAATCAACGTACCCGGCCATATCAAACAACAAATAATCCAACGCGGCCACCTCCTCAGACGAACATATGTTCTGTTATTGGTAACAGTATACCGCGTTAGGATAATTCTAACAAGGCTATTATTACCTGCCCTATAGAATACCACCTAAGCGGTAGAAAACCCTTCTGAGGGACAGGAAAAGCTAAAATTCGACAAGGAACGACAGTAATATGAGAAAAGCCGTAGCTTACGCCCGATACTCCAGCTCAAACCAGCAGGGCGAATCTATAGAGGCCCAACTCCGGGCCATCCAGGCATATGCCGATCAAGAAGATATAAGCATACTACAGATATACATAGATGAAGCTGAGACAGCCACCTCCGTGGAAAACCGGAGCAGTTTCCTGCGGATGATTGCTGAACTCAAGCATCTTAAGCCGGATCTGGTGCTGACCCATAAGATGGACCGCTTCGCGCGTAACCGCTACGATAGCGCAATCTACAAACGCGAGATCCAGAAAGCCGGGGCCAGGTACATAGCCGTTGATCAGCCTATCTCCGACAGCCCCGAGGGCATCATCCTGGAAGCGCTGCTGGAAGGGATAGCGGAATACTACAGCGCCAACCTATCCAAGGAAGTGTCCATCAAGATGCTGGAATATGCCCGCAAGGGGCTGCACCTGGGCGGTATTCCGCCGCTTGGTTACGAGGTGGATGCGGACAAGCACTACATTATAAACGAGGCTGAGGCCGATACCGTCCGGATGATATTCAAAATGCGGTTGGACGGGAGCAGCTATTCGGCTATCATCGACCGGCTTAATGCCTTGGGACGGCGCACAAAGACGGGTCGGTCCTTTGGTAAGAACAGCCTCCATGATATCCTGCGCAACGAGAAGTATACCGGCGTTTACATATTCAATTCAACCCCCGGCAAGGTCAACGGGAAGCGCAACAACCGCAAGAAACGACCTTTAGAGGAGCAGATCCGCATAGAGGGGGCAATGCCTGTCATCATCGACAAGGAAAGCTTCCGGGCTGTCCAGGCGCTTATGGATGAGAACAGATATAACGCCCGTCGTGTCATCGGTTCTGATTACATATTGACCGGTGTACTCCGCTGCGGCTACTGCAACGGGGCCATGACCGGCCACACCCTGTCCAAGACCAACGCCGCCGGGGAACGGATGCGCTATCGGTACTACCGCTGTACCCAGGCTCAGAACAGGCCTCGGGAGTGCGGCCATAAGACCCGCTATCCCGCCGAAGACTTGGAAGAGAAGGTCTACCGGGCGATAGAGAACAAGGCGTCCCAGATAAAAGACATTAAAGCCTTCGCCGCCCAGTTGTGGGAAGAAATCCAGAAGGCCAACCGGGACCAGGATAGGGATTTAACAGTAATAAAGAAACAATTAGCTGAGGTAGAGAAGCGGTTGGAGAACTATTACAAGGCCATCGAATCCGGGGCGGAGTTGGAGCACCTGATTCGGCCCCTAAACGAAGCCGGTCGCTTGAAGAAGGAATTGGAAGCTCGCCTGGCGCATCAGGTCCTGCCCTTTGGCGGCATCAGCAAAAAGGATGTGCTGGATTATCTTAAGAGTCAAAGAGGCATCAAGATCCCCCGGCATGATGCTGAGACAAGCAAAACGATTGTAAGGCATCATGTGGAGGACGTAATCGTGTGGAGCAAGGAAGATCTGCATATAAAGCTAAAATACCAGCTGCCCAAAGGTACAGCCGGTATGCCTGAAGCTGGTGGAGGCGGGGGGACACCAGCCCAGACATACTACCTAATAGTCAGTTAGGTATGGAGAATACCACTATGAAGGCCAGCATCAGTACCAGCCCGGTTACAACCCCGCGATCATTTCTGCGCCCAAGCAGAACGCTCCGCTTTGATGTCGGCCTTGATGGCCTCCACTTCGGCGGCTTTGTCGATGGCGGTCTGGTTTTTGACGATGGCGATGACAGCCGTGGCAATAGTGATGATCGCTCCCGCGATGTCCCCCACCTGCTCCTCCGCGAAGATGTCCAGGCCAAACAGAGATATGACCAGCAGCAGTAAGATAGTCAGATTGGTTTTGTCCAGCAGTACGCCCATTCCTACTTACCTCCTAATTCATTTATTATATTAAGCCCCACCCGCAGCACAAACTCCTTGTCGGCAGGATCCTGGGGATTATGGTCGTTGGCAATCAAGCCAGCGACTTTCGCCCTGGCTATGATGTCGTCACTTGATTCAGAGAGCCTGTTATTCAAGTCAGACCAGGGGAACAGCCTACCTGGACAGGCTGTGGCGCATACGTCCCGATGTCCTATCACCGAAATACCAGGATACCTGGTCCATATATCCTTGATCAGCTCCGCCAGGGCCTGCAGCTGCGCCTCGGTCGGCGGCGAACCTTCCTCGAAGTTCCCGCACAGGCAGATGCCGATGCCGTCCGAGTTGGCTTGCCGGGTGCTTGAGTCAAAAGCATGGGCGCCCTGGGTGTCTTCCGGCCGCCCCTGCCATACTGTCCCATCGCTGCGAACGACATAGTGGTAGCCTATCCCGGCCCATCCTTTGGCCCGGTGCCATTGGTGAATCTGCTCCACCGTAGTCATGCCAGGGCTGACCGAGTGGTGGATGACGATTCTCCTGGTATAGGGCCTAGGTTTCAGACTGCCATCAAATTCGATAGGTGCTTGCATCACATTCAGGATCGATCACCTCCTCGACAGGGGCCTGTGCTACAAAAGCAGCCGGTTCGGTTGGTGTAACCGGGTTATCAATCCCTATATCACCATCGCCGTCCAGATCCCTGTTAAATATTCTTTCGGCGGTATTTACCCCCTTGGCGAATCCCGCTGCTATAAAGGCCATTAAGGCGAACCACATCTGCTCCAGCTGCGCTGGGATGCCGGATTTATACAGGAACAGGTACGCGGCCAGCCCGCTGAATACGGTGCCGCTGATAATGAAGAACCACTTCTGGCTCCTGTCCTGGGCCAGGATCTTCTCTAGCGTGTCGTTGATAGGTCATCACCTACTTTCTCTTGTAGAAGTGTATCTGCCGCAGGCTGTCAGACCAATCCACCTGGTAGCCCATGTGCTCGGCCATAAACCGCAGGGGAACCCGGGTTCGCCCGGTTGAGGGATTGATGGTAGGCGGCTGGTCCAGCTCCACCTCCCGACCGTCCAGGACAGCGGTCTTGCTGCCGATCCACAGGTAGCCCTCAGTACAGGCCACCGGCGGAGTGATGATGTCGATGCTGGTCCAGCTCTCCCACCAGTATGTCATGCCGATGTCCGGTTGACGGAAGTTGAAGAAATCGTAAGGGATCCAGCAGTAGCCTTCCTGCCCCCAGTTCGGACCCCATGAATTCTTCACCTCAAAATATCCCCGGTACGGGCCATGAGCCAGGTCGTCATCGTAACCCACCACACAGACCGCATGTCCGCCCCTTATATAGTCAGCCTTGCCCTCGGACCCAGGCAGGGGTATGTAGCCGTCCTTGGCGTTGACAAAGCTGTCACAGACCAGCACAGCGGCCAGCACCGGACCATCACGGACGATGGACTGCTTGACCTCATCGATGGACAGCACGGAGGCGTAGGCCTTGACCCGATAGGCGAGGGCCTCGCTGTCGGCCGTTGCGGTAGGCGTTGGCAGGTTAGGCCAGCGCATCTGGTTGTAGGGCAAGGTGTCCTCCGGGCAGACTCCCTTGTTGAGCAGCACGCTCATGGCGGTGCGGCAGTAGGTACCCTCCTGGTTGGGTATACCGTCAAGTTTTTTGGCGTTGGCGTAGATGTAGAGCGGGCTGGTGATAAGCCCCTCATGGCTATCCTTGACGGCGGCCGAGGCGAAGCCCACGCACGTCCCGTATTGCCCCTGGTCGCGCACCGGGCCCATCATCCTGCGCCGGCTGTACTTGCGGGGCAGTGCCTCCGCCTGGACTATCGCCCGGTAGAGGTAGTCCCGGTGATCAGGTGGCGATTGTATCGCTCCGAGTTTAACGTCCATCTCAGAATCCCCCCTTACCTATCAGACCGCCTACGACAGCGGTCAGTATGCTCATCAGTGCAGTGGCCCATAGCGGGAGCCGATTGGCCATCTCGCGCCGCAGGTCTTTGATCTCACCTAATACGGCCTCATTGCAGGCCGCTATGTCCTGACGCAACGCCTTCAGTTCCTTATCGTGTCGCTCGTCATTTACAAACAATGTGTGGACTTGCTCCTGGAGTTTTGCAATCTCGGGCACGTCGTCATCAGCTCCCCCGGCATTAAATTTGACATCGTTGGTTAAAATAACAGGAGGCAGGCGTAAAAGAGTGGCAGCTCTCTCCTTACCTCCCCGGCAGGGTTGCCTGCCCACCTGTATTTCTGCTAATATATTAATGAGGTGATGGTAGTGCTGGACAATATCCTGGAATGGCTCGGCTTTCTGGTCCTCGCAGTGGTGACGGTAGTCGTAGTAATATGGCTGGACCGTACCGACTGGGAGGCCTGGTGGAAAGTCGCTCTGGCCTACTTAGTGATCGGCGGCATCGCCTGGTGGCGCTGTGACACCGACCACACCAAGGAATACTGGTGGAAGGATTAGTCCTTCTTCTTTGGCTTAGTGGCGTCCTCCAATTTGTCCACCTGCTTCTGCAACGGTTTTTTCTTGGCCTTCTTCTGTGCATCAGTTAGAGCAGGGTTCTTTTCGATATCTTCAATCTGGTCCTCGATCTCCCGCTTTTTCAAAACCATCTCATAAAACGCAGACGGCGATTTGCCCGCTGCAATAGCTTCTTTATATGCCGCGGTCTGCTTGTCTCCCAGCGGGTTCTCATCGTTCTCCCAATACCTCCGCGCCGCTTTCGTAGCATTGGCCCCGAAAACCAGGGTCTTCAATTCGTTCTCCTGCGCAGTATCCACCGGATACAGCAGCCGGTCGGATTTACTGTAGACACCTTTATTCTTCAGGGCATTGATACCGGAAATTGTCTTCCTGGCTTGTCCTCCGCCGAAGGGCGGCAGCACGTAGGTGACAGGCTTCATCAGTTCCTTGCCTACGCTGCTCTCCTCGCGAAGCACTGCCATCGGGTTTGGTATAGCCGCCCCTACCGGGATGCGGCCGCCGGTGAAGATAGAAGTGAAGGGCAGTTGGTTGCCTATATTCTCCACCAGGTTCTGAGTGGCTTTGCTGTCGCTCAGTTTGGGGTTCTTATAATCATCATAGGCCTGTTTGCCAAGCCCTATCGGGTCCAGAGCGGGACGATAACCGGCCAGCGATTCGAAGATGTTGTTGAACACATATGAATAGAGCGCGATCTGGGCCACCGCGCTGGCCAGCCCTACTTTGCTGGTATTGCGCGGTATGTCCTTCATAATGAAGGATATCTGGTTGTTGACCTCCGTCTGGAACTGGGTGAAGAAGCCCAGCATCTTGCTGTCAAATATGATCGGCGTGCCACCCAGGGAACGGTCGGCCATCAGCCGGGCGGCCCAGTCATCTGCCGCTTTCATGGCGGCCGTCTCCGACAAGCCCTTTTTTATCCCTTCGTTATATTTGCTCCTCACCACGAACTGGCTGACCATGTTGTCCACAGTCTTGAACAGCCATCCGGCTTTGGTGGCGGCTTTGTCCCAGAACCTCATAGCCAGCGGATCAGACCCGATACGCCTGGTCAAGAAATCTGACTTCTGCACGAAGCCGTCATTGACCGCCACGTTCTTGATAGTCTGGGCGGCGGCCTTGACGGCGGCAGTTTTAGAGTTGGTGGCCAGAGACAAAGTTACCGGGATGAAGTTGGTCAGAGCGGTTGATACGTTGCCCCCGATCATATTAGCCCCGGTTTTCTTGCGCACCCAGTTGGCCGCGGCGAAGGCCTTGCGGCCCACCACCATCTCCGCTGAGCGGTCTATCAGACTGTTCTTGCCTGCCAGGTGGTTGATATACTCGGTTAGCGCCGAGGCGAAATTACTCAGGTGCGTGGTCCCGGCGTTAGCCCGCCGCACGTTCTTCTCCAGTTGCCGCAGGGCCTGGATGTTGTCGGTATGGAAGATCACCTTCGACGCGCCATCGATGTATTTGTCGAATCCGGTGATGGCGTCATAGGCGGTCTTCTCCCCGCGCCTGGCCAGAGCCGAGGCGAAGAAATTCTTACCGGGGCGGAACTGGTGCGTCAGCCCGTTTATGTCGGTGGGCAGGTCATCGATGTGCAGCGGGAACCCGAACTGCTCGATAAATGCCCCTACGTCCTGGAAGTGGCGCATATAGTCTTTGCGCTTGGGTATAGGGTCGTAACCGTTGCGATCCAAGGCGGCATTCAGTTGATCCAGGAAATCATCATATCGCTGCCGGATGTACTTGGCGGTAGCAATGATATTGTCTGCTTGCTTGGGACGCTGCGCGCGCAGGTCGGCTTCACTGATCAGCCCTTCCCCGTACTTCTGCACCAGGGTAGAGTCCTTGCTGTGGGCTTTTATACCGAAAGCCTTCAGCCCCGCCCTTTCCTGGTTGAGAAAGCGGATGCGCGCTGTCTCCTTGGTAGCTACCGGGTTTAGGTACTTCTCGATCATGGCCGGGGCGTCGGCTCCCATTACGTCCTCGAAGTTGCGTATCATCGTCTCCCGTGCCAGGGAGAAAGCCCCTTTGTCTTTCCAGTTGGCCTGGGCGCCCAGCTCCTCTTTCATCTGCGCAAGATGAGCGTCCAGGGCTTCTTTGGAGTAGAGGGGCTCGGACTGTATCGCCTTGATCTGTTCATTTAAAGTGGCGATCCGGTCCGCCTTCTCCGCCGCGGTCAGCTTGTTGGAAGCTCCAACCTCGTCTATCTGGTCGTAGATCTTGTTAAGCCGCTGGTTGAAGTCAGCGATGATCTTCTTCTGCTCCTTGTCGGCGGCGGTCTTGACGTTGCCAGCCATTCCCGCCAGGGCCGTATTTCCCTTCTGGACTGCCGCCAGTTGGGCTTCCAGTTCGGCTATCCTCGCCGCCCGTGCGGACTCGTCGCCGTTATACTTGGCCGCATTTTTGGTGTTCTCAATATGCTTCTTGATAGCCGCTATCTGCTTTCCGGGCGTGTCGGCTTTGGCCTTCCCTCCGGGGAGGCTAGGGCTGCTGGAGACCGCAGCTTTACCCGCGTCATCGGACAGGTTCACCGTTATCTCCCGGCCCTGGTACTTGAGCACGGTCTTGCCTGTCTTGGCCAGCTCCGTCCCCCTATGCCACAGGTTGGCCAGGTGGGGTTCGACGCTCTGGCCGAACTGCTGAATCATCTCCTCACTGAACTGCTTGAAGGTTATACCGGCCCTTACTACCTTACCCGCGGCGATTATCGTCATGTCCCGGAAATCTTCGAGCGGATTGCGGGCCACCGCGTGAAGCGCCTGTGGGTTGGAATAGGCGACATTGCGTTCTTGGATACGCTTCATAGCATCATCACTTGCTGATAGTATTCGATCTGCTAAACCTTGCGCGGATTCCTTCTGTCCGACCGGGACGGCATAACGCATATCTGGTTTGTTTGTGACTAATAAAGAAGCCTCCCGAGGGAGTCTTTTGTTCATTGGGTTTTGTTCTGTTACTTTGTCGGCCTTCATGTTTTTGGGCGGATCTGGCGGGAAATCCCTGATTACCTTTACCTGGTCTGCTTTCTTGCCTAAATCTATCGGGTAGAGCAACAAAGGTTCTCCGTCTGCACCAGATTCAAGGAAGGTTTCAAGTTTTATCCCGAAGACATAGTGTTCTTCTCCACTATTAAACATTCGAAAATTTTGATTGTTCGTGACATATTCCCCGTTTTCAAAATAACCTAGAATAGACACGCCGTTTTCGCTGTAATTATCTCTGAAGTTTCTAGACCGAAAGGAATCTGGAACCTTGCCTATCCGATCACCGACAACTACTTGAACGCTGTCGTATTTAGGGACCTTCCCTCTAAACTCGCCGTCCCTAAATCCTGCCTTTAGGGCGGGCATTGCCGCCACTATGTCGGCGGTGTCGCCCTTTCCGTTGATAAGTATACCCTCTAATAAAGGTGGTAAATTGTAGTAGTCCAAGTAATCCTCTAAGGATGTGTACTTATCCGCCTTTTCCCCAATTTCATACCCATATTCGTACAAGGCCTTAAAAACAGGGTAGTCTTTGTCTATATCTGTTGGAAGATTCTTGTTGTGCTTGACGTACACCCCGTTGATCTTTTTCGGGGTACCTTTTTCATCGACTACTTTGCTGCCTTTGAACCAGGCTTTAAATTCGGGACTGTTCATTTCTCTACCACCTGACATACTATCTGTTGGAGAAAGCATATCATAGTCATCGGACAGGTTCACCGTTATCTCCCGGCCCTGGTACTTGAGCACGGTCTTGCCTGTCTTGGCCAGCTCCGTCCCCCTATGCCACAGGTTGGCCAGGTGGGGTTCAATACCTTTGCCATATTGTTCTATCATTTCCTGTGAGAATTGCTTAAAGGTTATTCCTGCCCTTACCACCTTGCCCGCGGCGATTATCGTCATGTCCCGGAAATCTTCGAGCGGATTGCGGGCCTTGGCGTGTAGTGCTTGTGGGTCAGCATAAGCAGCGTTCCTTGCCTTAATGTTGGCCTGTGCTTGTTTCTCAGCTTCAAGTATTTTTTCTACAATACTTTTTTGTTGCTTCGCTAAACTGCGTATTTCTTGTTCTGGTGTCAGTTTACCAACATTCTCCGCAAGGGTTTTATTTAATCCTTCCTTTTGTATACCCGCCAATGCTTTTATTTTGTAATCAGGATCCACAATACCTGTCCCAAACTCCCAATTAGGATTCTTGGGTTCAGGCAATGCTTTGATTGCCCCGCCGGGGAGCATTAGCTGCTGATTCTTCGCCTGCTTTACCTGGGCTTTCGCAATAATGTCCTCCGCACTGGGCGGTAAAGGATATTTATTGGGCAGCTTGCTCCTGTCCACATTACGGCTCAACACCGGCTGTTGGAGCTTGGCCCGGTTGGCCGCCAGCTGTTCCGGCGTGAGTGTGGAGGCCCGTGCAGGTCCTTTTAACTGGATAGGGGTTTTCCCCAGGTTCTCATTTGATAGATACGGGTTCAGCCTGGAGTAGGCCGGATGGTTTGCCCGTTCTGCCTGCCTGGCCGTTTGCTGCGCGTCCTGCCGCCATTGGGTTAAGCCTTTATGCTCGACCTTGTTTACCGGCGCAGAATCGAAGACATCGAAGCCTCCTGGATCTTCCGGCACGTCATTGATGACGTTCAGGGCTTCGCCGGCACGTTTACCTATCTTGCCCAGGGCTTTGCGTCCCAAGGCCCCCGCGCCTTTGAATGCTACGTCGCCCGCCGCCCATTCAGCCGCCCATAAAGGCAACGGGGTGCGATCTTCCTTGTTCTGCGGGGCTTCTTTTAACAGCCAGGTATTAAGCATGTCCGGGCTGTTCTTGATTATGGCGCTGGCAGCGTCCCCTGCAAATTTGTTTGTGCCGCCCAATTTCTTGGCCGCGGCCGCCGCAGCGGTCTCAACTTTAGGGGCCAATCCTACCGCGCGGGTCATCCCTCCGCTAAGGGCTAAGGCCGGCAGGAAGCCTGCTATCTCCTGGGTGATATTCTCCGCCGAGGTCCCCTTCAAGCCCAATTTCTTGGCAGCAGCCTGCTGCACGGGGTTGAAATCCTCTTCAAATTGGCGGGATCTCCAGCCGGCGGATTTATATACTTCCGGCTTGACGGCGTGCATGACCGCATCCTTGGGCGACATGAAGATGTCGGATCCTGTCGCGCCTACCTGAGCGGCGCCTTTGATAACGCCCAGCCCCACGGTGCCGCCGATACGTTTGGCAGCGTCAGCGGCATTGCCCAGGCGGGTGCTCAAAGGAATCTTGACCTCGGCCAGCAGCGGGTCTTTGCCATCTACTATCTGCCTGGATTTGCGCGTCTGGTCCGCCTGCTGAAGGAGGAGGGCAGCCTGCCGTTTTTTCTTTTCTTCGTCGGTCATTCCGGCCAGGCCGCCGGTGAATTTAAAGGCCATTATCAGCCCCCCTTAAATCCAGGTGCTTATCTTGCCCAGCACTTTGTCTTTCAAACTGGCAGCCGGACCGGCGGCCAGGTAATCCTCATAGGCTTTGAGTTCCGGGTTGTATATGGTATCCAGGTAACTGAGCGCGTCCTCCGGATCTACGCCCATAGTAGCCAGAGCCGGGGTGTTCTGCTGGATCAGTTTGGCAATATCGTTATACTTGGACCCGGCGTTGATTTCATCAATGATGCCCTGATACACGCTGCCTTTGTTGGCATTGATAATCTCTGTCTGGGTGGGCTGCCTGCCTCCGCTCCCACCCGAGCCGCCGCCTCCGCCTGACAGCAGCTTGCTGATCTGGGCCTGCTTGTAGACGTTGTCCAGGTTGCTGGGGTCCTTCTCCCATGCGAACCTCTCCTTGTTCAACCCCAGCTCGTCTAGGGCCAGCTGGTAGTCCCGGTCGCCAGAGGTCATCCTATAGGCCAGCTCGTCCTTGCTCAGGCCGTAGTTCTTCTCGAATTGGAGCTCGTCCATGTAGCGGAAGTCATAGGCCATCTTGCGGTCAAGCGCGGCGTTCTCCTGCTGCGCCTGCAGGCTGGCCCAGGCTATCTGGTTCTGCTCCTGCTGGTTCTGCAGGGCCAGCAGCTGGCGGATGCGCTCCTGGTCCTGGGTCATCAGGGCCTGGGCCAGTTCGTTGATCCCGCGCTGCCGCTCACCCTCGATCTGGTTGACTGCCATCCCTTCGGACTGGGTGGCTTTGGTCAGCTGAGAAGCCACTCTGCCACCCTTGGTGCCGCTCATGCCGTAGCGGGCGGCCATAAGCTGAGGGATCAGCTCTCGGGTAGCGGCCGCCTCGGCCTCGGTCTTGTCACGCATAGAGTTATAGGTAGGGTTGATCTGCGCCCCTGCCCTGGCCAGGGCGTCTTTCCAGGTCAACGCCTCACCGCCGTAGTTATCATCGGCCGGATAAGCCCATTCGTTCCCAGCTGAACCCCACACTCTATTGCCGCTCTTGTCCAGGGTATAGCCGTAGGTCAAGCCGTCGTTGGGGTCCTTGTATAGTCCCGGTGACTTAGGCACTTGCCCTGATCCCGGTTTGGTGCTCAGAGTTGGATAGATGTCAGGTTGTTTGCCGTCAGTCCAGCCGCCCTGGCCGTAATACCTGTTAAGGGCGGCAATCAGACCAGATGTGGAGCCATCATATTTTAATGTGTTGCCGTCAGGCAGTTTATAGATGTTGCCTTGACCCGTCCATGTGGTATCGATGACGGGCATGCCGGTGTTGATATACTTTAATTTGCTGTCCTCGTAATTGGTAGAATACCCTCGGTATGGGTCTGTCCCGCTGCTAGGAGCGGCAGCCCAACCTCCGCTGCTGTTCGCCCAGCCCATATCGGCCATAGAAGTATTATTGGGGTTGGCTTTAGCCTGGCTGGTAAGGTAGGCGGCTTGTTCGTCCGCTGTCGCTCTCTGCGATCCACTGGGGTCCTTGTAATAAGCCCCGCCGATGTTGTATAGTTCTGCCAATCCGGTTCACCTCCTATTTACGCAGCGGAAGCACTTCGTACTCCGTTATGAGCTTCAGTATCCGCAAAGGGTTTGCGCTGTCGTCTATGATTCTCAGGCTGTAGGTGTGTCCCCTCGGCAGCCCGATCCCGTATTTTCGGGTGCGGATAAAATCGTGCCCCGGCCGCTCGTCACCTGTGAATGTGGTCGCCAGGGGTCCCAGCGGGATAGTGCACTCGGCCTCGTCCACCTTGGGCTTTATCAGCGTGTCCGTGGTCGTGCTGTCACCGTGGATTATCCCCATGAGCCGCTTGAATTTACAGGTTCCGGCTTCACTCCCCGGAGCCCTCATGGGCAGGTCGCACTCCATCAAAATGTCTGCCCCGGCGTCGGTGTTACCGGTGAACATCTTGTATAGCTTGCCTTCCCTGGTATCCCCGGCGTACAAGTCGTTGCCCTGCACCGTGTAAGCCACCATCCCAAACGTCCAGGGTCCATACCACTGCTCGGTACGGAAGTCATAAACGAAGGTCAAAAACTCGCTCTCTGCCGCACCCTCGGCCAGGTATTCCATCGAATAGATGTAATAGTTGTTATAAAATACCGCAGCCGCCTGTTCACGGTTTATCGAACGATCATAGTATTTTTGGATGTTCTTACTGAACGGCACGCTCTCGATCGAGTTGTCCTGCAACCCCGGTATGATACTCCGCAGACCAACATCGGTATTGACCACCAACGTCGACTTGAGGTTGGGGCTGATACACATAGCCGATGCCCTGTAACTCATGCCTCCGTGGGTGTCCACCAACTTCATAGTCGTGGTGTCGATCATGGGGTCAGAGTCGAAGATGAAGCCCCCGTTGCTCGTCACGCTGGCCAGGAAATTCTTGCCTCCGAATATCAGGGCTATCGGGCTGGACTTCATGTCCAGCACCTCGCCGGGAAACGCCAGCTCCTGTATGTCTGATTCGGTATATGGGCATTGGTCAGGCGCACCGGGTTTACTGAATCTCACATAATATTGCTCGGTCACATAGAACACATAGCTCGTAAAGGTGAAAATCAGCGAACAGCTCGCAGGCGGGACATTATTGTTATCGAGCATCCAGGCCTGCAATGCTACGTCGGAGGTATTATCGGTATATGTCGTGGTGGTGTTGTCGTCTACCTCTGCCACGAATTTATATACCGCACCACCGGCGGCAGTACGGTATAGTTTTCTCTTTACGGTTGTGTTGCCTGTACTCGAATCCGTTGGTATAGTCCACACTATCTTCTTGCCGGATACGGTCACTAATTCACTGGCAGGACCAGGATTGCTCTCCACACCGTCTGCGTTGACGTACGTGACCATTAGCTTATATGCGCCATTGGGATTACCTGAATCACCAGCTACACCGCTAGGGGCAGTCTCAGGGGGGTCTACGCCTAAATTCCTGACCTTAACCGCAGAACCTATTGAATACTCGGACGTATTGTCGGGTATCGTGTCCCACGCTACTGATACAGTCGCCTCTTTGGTTGTGCCGTCATATCCAGTAATCCATCTTGTCTGCCCTGCTCCCGTACCGATAGTTATGGTAACAAAGGCATTGGTGTAGAAGTTATTTGCATCACTTGCCCCTGCTTTCAGGGTTATGGTTGATGCTCCACCTGCCTGTGCGGTACCCGTTTCCTGCGTGTTATCGGTTATATATAACAGGAAGGGCCGCAGACCGTCTGTGACCAGGCACCAGTCCTCATAGTTGCAGAAGCACACAGAGTTGCCTGAGAGTAGATTATCTACCCTGCCCAGGGGGGATATGTCCAGCTTGTGCGTTACCGTATACCCTGTACTGTATGAAACGATGAAACCACTCGCGGTAGGCGTAGCAGTATATGGCGAAGGCGAAGTTAGATAACACTTCACCTGGATATATCGTCCTATTGGTATCGAATTGCCGCTCGCCAATATGTCATGCCAATCACCAAATATCGTGTCATTGTTGGATGACCGCACATACCATTTCACCCCGCAACCTTCCGGTACTGTCTGCGAGTATGCCATGGTTGCGGTGGTCGGACTGTTATTAAGATCATAAACAGGGGAAATCCAAGTCCCATAAGACGCTTTGGTTGCCCGTACGGACACATCTTCCACGCTCGGATTGGAATTTGCATCCCAAGTTAAAAAATTGATGCGCCATTGAAGCCTTTTACCCGTCTTTGGTTCATCAGGAGGTATAAGTATATCGCCACTGGCACAGTCCTCCCAATCTCCCCAGGTTGCCCCGCTATCACTCGAAAGACGATGCTGCACGGTTGCGGAAGAATTGGCGGGTTCAGTTTTGTCGTAGGAGATATAAATTCCTTTCTCCAAACCCTCTGCGCTAGGGTCAATAACCCCATGAGTGTAAACGCCGGTTCTTGGCTCCGTATGGTAAGCCATAAAATATAAGTCCCTGCCACTAAGTGAAGTCCCGCTACTGTTAACATAGCTACCGCCGGCATAACTGCTTTCCTCGTTTGAATACCCTAAACCCATCGTACCGGTCCAAGTGAAGTGTAAATACAAATCAGCAGTAGAAGCCGGAATCGTCACAGCGGGGGAGAATATAATGTCCTTATCGCCCGTGCCATCAACGCTAACACTAGCCGAACCCAATAGATTTGTTTTAGCCTTGGTAGTGTATACGCTGCAAGTCAATGTCCCTGCAACCGAAAAACTGCGAACATTAACACGAACCCTGCCGATATTAGTAGTGTTAGCCAAGGAAGTAAAAGTTTGTCCCGATCCACTTGTATCCATAGTGCCGGTATTATAAGTTGCCGAGGCTATGTTTATTTCAGATACCGCTGTGCTTTCCATAGTTACTTTATCGCTTACGGCAACGGTATTGTTGTGTGCGCCGTCAAAATCAGCAGTAGCAGTCACAACCTCCGAAAAAATGCCTGATTCCAATAACAAGTCGCCCTCGGACGTATCGGTGTCTAGCCCGACTTTCGTCCCGGCCTCCCAATCCGCTTTGCTTGACTTGGCTACAATACCTACCGTGCCACCCAATACATAGAGGTCATTTCCCCATGCCATAAGCATTTTGTCACCTACGCTGTGCTGCCAGTTGTTAAGGCCAAGCACCTTCCCCTCGCCCAACGAGGTTATAAGGGATTCATACCCTTTGCGCTTGGTGATGCACCCTATCGGATCGCCGAAATCGACATTCCGGGCATAGGGGCTCTGGTTGGCCACCATCGTGTAGATGGAATCGGCGTAGTTGACACCTATTATGTTGGCATACTCCAGCAGCTGGTCACGCTTCTGTTCGCCCAGGCGTCCCCGGCGGGCCAGTGTATTTTCAAACATGCCCAATCACCACGCAATCTTCACAATAGGGTTGGTGTCCTCATCATCCACTTTGCCTCTGTTGTGGTAGTCCTCTATCTCATTCAGCAGATCCTGGTACAGGGCCAGCATATCGAACTGGTCGTAGGTGGAATTGTCCCTCTTGGCGTATTCAGCCTTTACCCCGCATTCAAATATACCCTTCACCCCGATATGGAACTTCTCGTCCAACAGGGCGGGGCTAGAGGTGTTGGCATCAGTCAGGGCAGTCGGTTTCACAAAGTAATAGAGCTTTATGCCATTCGTCGGCTCTTGCCCGTATATCCATATGTGCTGCAGGTCGGGGATCATGAACTGGCTGGTTTTGGCGGTGTTCTCGACCTTGTCCTCGATGTTCTTTATCCAGCGCAGCGGCGGATTGTCAGGAGCGTCCCCGTCATATACCCTGTGCACCATCAGATAGTCGGTAGGTAGAGTGCCTACCCCATTGGTTATGGTATGGTTGGCATCCGAGGCATCATAGGTATACGTTGCCAATGCCCGCACCTTCTTCATTGCATCAAGGTAGATGGTGTTGCATAACGCCAATACCTTCGCCCTGGTCATAGATACAGGGTTGGTCACATCTGATTCCCCTATCGCCTCCAGGCAGGCATTTATAATTGCGTCTGTCGTTGCCAATTGTTCACCCCCTTGCCTCAGTAAATCCTGTTCACTTGACCGCATGAGCAAGTCACGCTATATTCCGTGGTTGCATCATGCAGATTAAATTTAGGATTCTTGTTTACCTTGTACCCTGCTTTACTGATTGCTTTTTTTATTACTTTGTTCTGGTCTTTTTCATCCTTTGCGGCAATCTTGTCTACTTTGTCCCACTTGGTGTTAAATGTGGTCGTTTTAAAATCACCCGTGGATATGTCCACCACACCCAATGTCTTACCGCAGGAGATGCATTTTATGGATTGTGTCTGTGCCATTACATCACCCCATTAAAAAACCACCCCCGAAAGGGTGGCCTTGTTCAATATTCGCTAAACCGATAGGTTAAATTACTTTAACATCTTCTATGGGTTTAATATCCTTGATTGGATTTAGTATGACTGCATCTTTTTCGGTTTGAGTAATGACGCTTTTCGTCACTAATAATTGCGACAACGCCGCTACTTTAGCTTCTAGTTCTGTAACGGGGTCTGGGAACATAACATCTGGGACTTCTATATCTTCAATAAGGTTGCCCTTCATATCCCATACTTGATTTCTAGCCATACTTTAAGCCCTCCTTAATGCTAAACAGATTGGTACAGTATCAACAAACGCATATTCGGGAAAGGTCGCAGGTAATTCTGCATATGAGAATGTTGCCGATACTACAAAAGCTAAACCACTTCCAGTAACCCCGATACCCAATATATTACAAGGACTGACTGTTCTAGCTACTGCGGCACAGTTAGACACAGAAGCCAACCAATAAACACCCGGCGATAAGGTTAGATTTATAACTATTGCTTTTAAGCCAGTGGTGGAAACGTCAAAAGCCCCAAAATCTGCAATTAAACTGGCTGGCTCTAAATTATTGTCTGAATATATACCCCCACGAACTAATCCTTCCGCCGCCGTTAAACAATACATCCCCACCCGGTCGAATGTTTCTTCTTGTAATACAAGAAAAGGGACGGCTGTTAGTTTGTTGGTTGTGGGTGATGAATTTGTCGTCAGACCGTTCATAGGAGTAGTATAATATTTACCCGCTTTTCGGTTTAAAGTTTCACTTAATAATCCTGGGATTATTGGCATATATGGTATTACTTGCGGCGGTATTTTTTGTATATCCATCTGTCTACCCCCTATGCCGAATAGGTGCAACGCAAACTTCCGCTTGTCGCACCTGTCCGTATTGCCCTAAACGCTGTTATATCTGCAAGACTATCCAATTTCAATACCTCGCCGGGATTTAATAAATGCCCCACGGTAGTTGTCGGTGCAGTACCGTCCACCGTCCACCGTATCTGTGCGGTTTCCAACGTCATAAAGGCGCATCTGCACCCCGCATATTTGGCGGCAGTACAGGCAATGCCCCCAACCGTATTGTCAATCGTCAATGCTTCGTACCCTGACGCATTACTGCCCGATAGTGCAACAGGAAACGGGTTGTCTTTGGTGATGGGGTTGCCCTCGTTGTCTACTAGGTAGCTCATGTCCTCTCTCCTTCCGGTCCTTGTGTTCTTGCGCATTGAACACCAGGGCCTGTTGAAATAGGGGGCCGAAGCCCCCCTCCAGTAGTTAAGATAATTAAGACTAAGTTACGGTTGCACTGAACGGGGTGGCCTCGGTGCCTCCCGCAGCGCTGATCATGTTGACGAACCATGTATTGGCAGCAATATCGATCAGGTCGATGACCGCGCCAGCTATGCCGCCGGTAGTGTTTCCTGCCGCAGTGTACATAGTGATGGTGTCGGTATCGGCAGCGGTTTCAAAGGCCGATACCGAGCCGTCAGAGTCGTTGGCGAAGATCGCCTGACCCACCATGATGTCGTCACCAACCACCTTGATGGTGGCGTTCCCGGTGAAGGTGGTGCCGACGATCAGCTTGAATACCGACCCGGAGCCGGTTGCCGCCGGTAAGGTGAGGGCAATCCCCGCCGCCCGGTTAAGGGTGACGATCTTGCCGTCATGCAGGGCGGTGGTCAGTGCCAGGGTGGATGCGGTACAGTCGACCACCCGGGCCGATATGTCAGCCGCGCGGTTGATCTCAGCTGCGGTGGCGGTGACGCCGTCCAGGATGTTGAGTTCCGCCGCGGAGGCGGATACGGCCGTACCAGCGATACGCAGATCCCCCTCGTCGAGGTTTATGCCGTTAGGGAAGTAAGTCCCTTTACCATCTAATCCACTCATAGGGACTAATCTCCTTTCTTAAAGGATTAAAAGGGGGCTGCATAGCCCCCTGGGTTGTCTATGCAGGGGAATGGC
>Ga0209723_1001041_pt1 | contig 45976 bp, 38 predicted proteins | sample BiotimSIPDNA_2_FD_185750 | JGI IMG/M metagenome (GOLD analysis project Ga0209723, IMG submission 185750) | Anaerobic biogas reactor microbial communites from Washington, USA - Biogas_R2 time_0 SIP DNA (SPAdes) (version 2) | ecosystem: Engineered > Bioreactor > Anaerobic > Unclassified | place... | reverse complement strand
AGCCGTATAACTGCCTTTGGCGCGATGTCTCTCGATAGCTTTTTCGCCGCCTCCGGCAATTGCCTTTGCACGATAGTCTATCAGCTTCTGGAGCTTACTATTATCCATTTTCTTTTTTATTTAATTATGGTTGTTCACAAAATTCAAACAGTACACCACAGGTTGATTTGGGGTGCAGGAAAGCTATATTCAGATTCTCGGCACCCTTGCGCGGCTGCACGTCAATAAGACGTATGCCCGCTTTCTTAGCCTCTTCCAGGGCCTCGGCAACACTTTCCACATTGAAAGCTATGTGATGCACTCCGCCTCTGCCACCGTTCTTTTCAATAAACTTGGCTATAGGTGATTCGGCGCAGGTGGCCTCTAATAGCTCTATCTTAGTCTCTCCCACCTTAAAAAAGGCCGTTTTAACTTTTTGGTCTGCCACCTCCTCAATGCTGTAGCACTTGCTGCCTGTCAAAAGCTCGAAGACAGGCATAGTCTCTTCCAATGAGGTAACGGCTATGCCAATATGCTCAACGTGTGATGGTCTCATAAAATTTTAATTGGTTCAGTTATTAATATACTCAATAAAAAAAAGGCCAAGTGGGGTACGTCCCCGCTTGCGAGCACAAAGATAGTCAATATACCTTATAATAAAAAAAGAAAAGCAGGCATTTGTCCGGCTAAAAAGTGTGAAAACAACCGATTTGGATTAGTTATTCAAATTAACCAAAATTCTGACGTTCAACTGTCTTCCGGTGAGGTAGTTGGGAATGGCGTACTGAGCTCCGGAAATCTCGGTTATCCAGTAATATGAGTTTACATTGTTTATGCCAAGCAGGTTGAAGCAATCAACGCCTATCCACATATCCTTGAAAAAAGTTGTTCTTCCGTAATAGTGAGGCCGGGTGTTTCCGTCAATTGCCTTGTAGGAGAGTCCTATATCGACACGTTTGTATGCAGGCGCCCTGAAAACACGAGATTCGATTCCTTTGCGTGCAGGACCGAAGGGCAGACCGTCGGCCAGTGAGCCGCGCAACGACATTTTCCATCGGTCGCGACGCGGAAATGTGTCGGTGAAGTATAGTGACAGGTTGAAACGCTGGTCGGAAGGACGGGGCAGCCATTGGTCGCCGATTTTTTCTCTGGTGTTCATTATCGAGAATGTCAGCCATGACTGGGTACCCTCGACAAATTCGCCGAAAAGCTTCATGTCAAGTCCGGCCGCATATCCGTGCGCACAGTTTTCTCCGTAGTAAATTATTCTTACATTATCCAGATTGTACGGAATCAATCGGTCAAGTTTTTTGTAATAGAGTTCGGCGGTAAAACGGAATGGGCGGTCAAACACAATGAAATCATAGTCACCGCCCAGTACCACCTGTAATGAACGTTGGGAACGGATATCTCTGTTTAACCGTACCTCCCCGATGCTTCCGGTGCTAATCGTATCTTTAAGCTCTTTGTAGAAAGGAGACTGATGGTATATGCCGGTTGAGAACCGGAATGTAAAGTCTTCGTTGAAGGAAGGGGTAAAACCCGCTATCAGTCTTGGACTGACAATGAGCTCCTTGTTCCAATTCCAGTGAGATGTTCTTACTCCCAGATTCAGTGTCAGCAGTCCTATTGACAGGTTGTGTCGCCAGGTGTCCTGAATGTAGCCCGATATCCGTTGGCCTGTTATGCTGTTTACGGATTTGATGGAATAGTACATCTCTAGCGGGCCGGACTGTGTATAGGGTAGGGTATATCCGGCCGAATCGCGCATTTCCCACTCTCTCATGCGGTCGTCAACCGATTCTCGCCTGTGTTCCATTCCCCAGCTGAATGTCCCCGCAACATCGGTTTTATGAATTCCTTTAAGCGATGTTGTCACTACATTGGCCTGAAGTCTGTTACGGGCATGTTGCATAAATGTGCCTATCGCAAGCTGGCGGTTTCCGGCCTCTTCGTCGAGCCAATACTGGCTTATGATGTCGAACGATTCGCTCTCCCGGCTGCTGAAGGCCGAGGCGTTGAGTTGGATGACACTGTTTTCACCGACTTTTCGCTTTATGTCAAGAGCCGCGGTCGCAGTGTTGAACCGGTCGCTTTCCCATCCGTCAAAATAGACTTTAAAATGCCTTGGATTTTCAGGTGTTCCAAAACTGGTGCTGCGGGTTGACGGTGTAAAGTTGTAACTGTTCCTCGATATGTTTCCTATTACTCCTATGGACCATTTCGGAGTAGGAGTCCAGGAGAGATATGTCTGAAAGTCTAGGAAAGAGGGGTCGTATTCACCCTTGGTGTCGAGTGTGCCAAGCAGATACGAAGTGGTCTTGTAGCGTACGCTACCGGAAAAGCTAATCTTGTCATTACCGGCTCCGACGAATGCGCTGCCTCCCAGAAGACTTGCCGTAAGTACTGATTCGAAGCCCTTCGGCTTACGGTAAGTGATGTCAAGCACCGATGACATCCTGTCGCCGTAGGAGACGTCGAATCCGCCTGTGGAGAACCCGATGGACTCCACCATATCGGAATTAATGAAACTCAGTCCCTCCTGCTGACCGGCACGGATCAGCAGCGGACGCATTATTTCCGAACCGTTCACATATACGCTGTTCTCATCGAAATTGCCTCCGCGTACACTGTACTGGTTGCTCAACTCATTGCGACTGCTAACTCCTGCCTGTGTGGCTATGATTGACTCTACCGAGCCGCCGCCGATATCGGCATTGAAACGCAGCCCTTCGGGGTTGATCTGCTGTATTCCGCCTGTTTGCCGTCGGGTGCTTCTGATCTCGACACCTTCCAGAGCATATCGGGCGGTTGGAAGCATCAGATCCAGCCTTACAGTGTCCTGAGGAGAGGTCAGAGTGCGTTTGCGGGTTTCGTGACCTATAAGCCGGAATGTAAGGCGTACAGTGTCATCGTAGGTGGTGACTGTCAGCGAGTATTCGCCCTTTAGGTTGCTCATGGCAGATTGCAAGGTCCGGTCTTCGTTAACCGTTACCAGTTCGACCGGGTTACCGTTCTCATCGGAAATACGACCGTAGATATGCACACGGCGTGCCGGCAGCGGCATTACGGTGCATAATGTTAAAATCAGGAATATGACTCTGCGCCAACCCCTGAATCTCCGTGTCGTTATTTCCATACCTAATAATAACGAAAAAAACGTTCGGAACGTATATTGCTCTTGGTTTTTATTGTTCTGTTATCTATTTTTGCAGTCACATTGGGAGACGGAAAGGCCAAACTTTTCAGTGTGGACCTGAGCAGCCAATGATCGCTGCTCTTATTATTAAACCAATCGACTTTAAGAATGTCAAAAAATAAGTTATATTTAAACTGAATTACAATTAAGGATCCTTTTATGAAGCGAACTTGTTTACCGGTCAATTATGCTCATTCGATTCAAATATAGAAAACTAAAATTATTAATTACTTATATTTTTTATTATGTTAAGAACTAGATTAATCACGTTAGCTCTATGCATTGTACCGCTGGTGGCGGTCGCAGCACTGCTTGCAGCCGGTGACGAGGTTCCGGCAGAGGTCGAAGCTGTAGCCAAAACTGTTGGCTCATACAAAAACAATCTTGCCAAAGAGAAGAAAACAGTCACATATCATGACATAGAGTACACAATCTATCCATTGCGCAGAGGCAGAAGGGAGTTGGGAGCAGCTGTCATAACCGTTGCCAACGGATACGAAGGTCCAATCCGGACCGTTGTGGCTTTCAATACAAAAGGCGAGGTGTGCGGTTACCGTGTGCTTTTGCAAACTGAAACACCGCGTTGGGGTGACGTAGTGCCGGATTGGTTCCAGAAAAACGGTCAGGGTAATATTATAGGCAAAAACCTGTCGGAAGGCGACCTTAAAGTCCGCCAGGACAACGGTACAATTGACGGTATTACCAGATCAACCATTACCTCGCGCGCATTCCTGCACTCTGTGAACAATGCCTATAAGGTCTATAAAGGTCAGGAACCCGAAATCCAGCCCGCCAATCCCCCGCGTCACGGTCACGGTGGTGGTCCGCGCCGCTTCTGATTGACTCTGACGATTAGATCCCGTATGCTAATTTGAAAGCCCCTGTTGTGAAACTTCATACTCGGGCGATTGAATTAAGGAAGATTCGGAAAAGAACTCTTCCTTAATTTATTTTACCCGATTTTGAATTGACAGACAACTCTGTATGCCTTTAATGCCATGAAAACAGGCTTACTATGTGTGTTAAAGATAGTAGCCGGACGATTTATCAATCTTGCAGAATCACTCGGTTGAAAGAGAGAGTTTATCAAATATGACCTAAAAGAATATTGAGGTCAGGATAATTATTGCTAAATTCGCATAAATAAAATAGATAGACTTATGAAAAATTTCAGTACTCTTTTGGCTGCACGCCGCAGCACACGCAAGTTTACAGATGCAAAACTCACCGAGGAGCAGAAGAAGACTATTCTTAGGGCGGCGTTGATTTCGCCTACCGCCAAGAATAACCGCGGTTGGGAGTTTGTTACAGTCGATGATCCCATGTTGCTTGAAAAGCTCTCCAAAAGCAGGGCGGCGGGTTCGGATTTTCTGGCAGAGGCTATGTTTGCCGTTGTGGTGCTGGGTGATCCCGCAAAGAGCGATTGCTGGATTGAGGACTGTTCGATTGCCGCTATTAACATGCAGCTTCAGGCCGAAGATTTAGGTTTGGGCAGTTGCTGGTGTCACATGCGCGGGCGCTCTAATGCCGAGGGTGTTACAACCAAAGAGACCATTTCCAAACTGCTTAATGTACCGGAGTCATACGAGCCTTTATGCATAGTGGGTATAGGCTATAAAGATATAGAGCGCAAACCATACGAAGATGATAAGATAGAGTGGGGTAAGGTACATCACAATAGGTTTGAATAACAACTTATTTGACTAACGACAGTTTTTCGCAGATGAAGATAGCGCTGATAGGGGCAGGTAATGTGGCTGCATGCTTAGGGCCGAGACTCAAAGAGGCGGGGTATGATATAACTATGGTGTTTAGTCGTACTGTGCAGTCGGCCAGGACTCTGGCAGAGCGGCTGGACGTGCCATATACCACATCGCTCAAAGCTGTTCCTCAATCGGATGTCTGTATCGTGATGCTCAAAGACGATGCTCTTGCAGAGCTCGCATCCGATATAGTGGATAGTTTGGGTAATGCTTTATACCTGCACACAGCCGGCAGTCTCCCAATGGATATGTGGCGCAGGGCCGGCGCATCAAGGTTTGGGGTGCTATATCCCATGCAGACATTTTCCCGCACGAGCGCGATTGATTGGAGCGGGGTGCCCCTATTCATTGAGGCTTCATCGGACGAAACTCTGGAGGTTCTGCGTAAATTGGCCCTGACCATATCGGACGATGTCAGCGTGCTGAGTTCCGAGGGGCGGCGTAAACTCCATCTGGCTGCCGTGTTTACCTGCAATTTTACAAATCATATGTTTGCCATAAGCCAGCATCTGCTTGCTGAAGAGGGCGTTCCTTTTAAGGTTATGCTGCCGTTGGTGCGTGAGACAGCCCGCAAGGTGGAGACGACAGCTCCCTCCGATGCTCAGACCGGTCCTGCCGTACGCGGTGACCGCAAAGTGGTGGAGGAGCATCTGGAACTGCTCAAGCAGCATCCCGATTATGCAGAAATATATCGCATTATCTCAATTGACATAAATAAATCTTTGAAATGATAAATTACGATCTGACTCGCCTGAAGGCTCTTATTTTCGATGTGGATGGGGTACTCAGTACCTCTGTCATGAGTGTTTCACCCGAGGGAGACCCGGTACGTACGGCAAATGTAAAGGATGGTTACGCCATGCAATTGGCCGTTAAGATGGGACTGCATCTTTGTATTATTACCGGAGCCCGTGTGGAGTCGGTACGCAACCGTTATGAGGGGCTCGGAATTAAAGATATATACATTGCATCAAGTATTAAGGTTAACGATTTTAACCACTTTGTTGAGAAATATGGTCTTAGGCCGGAGGAGATCCTCTATATGGGCGATGATATTCCCGATTTGCAGGTCATGAGTATGTGCGGACTGCCATGCTGCCCCTCTGATGCCAGTCCCGAAATACAGTCTATATCTAAATACATTTCACCCTACAAGGGCGGACGGGGCTGCGTTCGCGATGTTTTGGAGCATGTCCTTAAGGCTCAAGGCAAATGGATAAAGGATAATCATGCATTTGGCTGGTAAGAAATATGGAACTGCCGTATAGAATAACACTTGCATCGAACTCACCCCGCCGCCGGGAACTGCTGGCCGGTCTGGAACTTGACTTTACCGTCAAGACAGTTGACTGTGCAGATGAGTCGTGGCCTGCAGAACTCAAAGGCGAAGATATTCCAATCTATATTTCACGTAAAAAAGCCGCTTCATATAAGCCGATTGCACCCGATGAGTTGGTCATTACCGCCGATACTATAGTCTATCTGGATGGTCAGGTCCTGGGTAAGCCGCATGATAAGGCCGATGCCGTTAAGATGCTGCATCTTATATCCGGCCGCCGGCACGAGGTGATGACCGGCGTGACGCTTATGACCGCCTCCCGCAAAAAGAGCTTTGCCGTAACTACCCGTGTGAAATTCTGTAACCTTACTGACAGTGAGATAGAGAGCTATGTAGAGCGTTATCAACCAATGGATAAGGCCGGGGCCTACGGCATTCAGGAGTGGATAGGTTATGTGGGGGTGGAGGCCATAGAGGGCAGCTATTTCAATGTTATGGGTCTGCCGGTGCAGCGTCTGTATCGTGAGCTTATTAACTTTGCAACCAATAATGAACCTTAATCATGAAGTCAAAAATTTATCTTATTTTCATTTCCTCTATTCTCCTGTCGGCATGTGCCGGTGCGGGAAAGAGATATGTTTTAAAATCTCCGAATGGCGAAATCGGGGTCAGTGTAACCGATTCGGGACTGATGGTCAGTTATGAAAAGAGGCCGATCCAATTTATAAAAATGGATATAACTCCTGTCGGCAAAAACGCTGTTGCATTGAAAACCGGTGACACGCCCCTCGAATACCATATGCTTAGCGGCAAAAGAAGTGACTGCTTTAATGTTTTCAGACAGATGTTGCTAAGATGTGAAGGTCTTGTTCTTAATTTGAGAGTTTTTAATGACGGCGTTGTTCTGAGAAAAATAACTGACGGGGCAGATCCGGAAATATCATACATAATTCCCGATGGTCAGAAACGATGGTCACAGAACCTTAGGACCGATTATGAGGGTTTCTATCCCATGCGGACGGAGGCACGCAGCGGGAGTTACGGCTATCCGCTGCTTACCGAGTATGCCGATGGCCTGTTCGGGCTGATTTCTGAATCGGACGTGCAGCACGGTATGAGCGGCTCCCATCTGGAAGTTCGGGATGATAACGCTTACCATATTAAATATATGTCCGAAGGTGAGTCCGAAAACGGCATCTCTCCGGCTTTTGTGCTTATTATAGGCTCGCTTACCGATATTGTGGAATCAACTCTGGTAACCGATGTGGCCACCCCGTGTCAGATTAAGGATATCTCTTGGATCCACCCGGGTCTCTCATCGTGGATATATTGGGCATACAACCATTCGTCAAAGGATTTCGGTAAGGTAAAGGAGTATATTGATCTGGCCGCCGAGATGAGATGGCCCTACACCCTGATAGATTGGGAGTGGGACGAGATGGCGGGAGGAGGCGATATTGAGGATGCCATGGCATATGCCCGGGAAAAGGGTGTAAAGGTGAATTTATGGTACAATTCCGGCACCTCCTGGATAGGTCCGGGCGCTCCGAGTCCGCAGGATCGCCTGCGTACGGCCGAGGCCCGTGAGAGTGAGATGACACGTCTGGAAAATATGGGAGCAACCGGCATTAAGGTGGACTTTTTCTTGCCCGACGGTGCAGAGATGATAGACTACTACCTTGATATACTTGAGGATGCCGCACGACACCGGCTGCTGGTAAATTTCCACGGCTGTACTGTTCCGCGCGGATGGAACCGTACCTGGCCCAATCTTATGACTATGGAGGCCGTTTATGGCGCCGAGTGGTATAACAACACGCCCCGTATGACACAAGCCGCAGCTTCACACAATGCCACGCTGCCTTTTACGCGCAACGTCATAGGCCCTATGGATTATACTCCCTGCACCTTTTCGGATAGTCAGCACAAGCATATTACTACCGATTGTCACGAGTTGGCGCTTCCCATACTCTTTGAGTCGGGTCTGCAACATATGGCTGACCGTCCGGAGTCATATCTATCGTTGCCTTACCGGGTCAAAGATCTGCTTATGGAATTGCCGTCGGCATGGGATGACACCCGTCTGCTTGCAGGATACCCCGGCGAGAGTGCGGTCATAGCCCGTCGCAGCGGAGATAGATGGTACATAGCCGGGATCAACGGTACCGATGAAGTCCTTGAAATCGCTCCCGATTTCAGCCGGTTGGAGCAGAAGGGTAAGGTGACGGTATTTACCGACAGGGGTCAGGAGCCCGGTCAGGGTTTCGAGATAAATGAGAATGTTGACCTGCCCGAAACTTTTATTTTGCAGCCTCGCGGCGGATTTGTAATTTTAGCCGATAAATGAATTACTAAACAAAAAACTATAAACTTATGAGAACCTTAAAACTATTATTGACTTTGACAGTCGCTTTGTCGGTACCGGTATTTGCCCAAAATCCGATAATAAGCACGATGTTTACACCTGACCCTGCACCTTTTGTATATGGTGACAAGGTCTATCTGTTTACCGACCATGATGAGGACGGACGCAATGCGGACTTCAACATGAAAGACTGGTTGTTGTTCAGCACCGAGGATATGGTGAACTGGACCTATCTGGGCACACAGGTCACAACCGCCACTTTCTCATGGGCAAGACAGGGCCAGAGGGCCTGGGCTTCACAAGGTGTGGAGCGCGACGGCAAGTGGTACTGGTATGTCTGCTGCAATATAGCCACTGGCGGCGATGCCCTGGCTGTGGCTGTTGCAGATGATCCTCAAGGCCCATGGAGGGATGCCATAGGCAAACCTCTGGCCGAGGGATTCGGCTTTATTGACCCTACGGTATTCATTGATGATGACGGCCGTGCCTATCTTTTCTGGGGCAATAAAGGTCTTTGGTACGGTGAGCTGAACGATGACATGGTCTCGTTTAAGGATGGTTGGAAAGAGGTGCCCGGCTATCGTGATCCGAAATCTTTCGGTGAGTTGCAATCCAAGATGAATTGGGCGCGCGGCCGTAATGAAATGATGACCCAGTTTGAGGAGGGGCCGTGGCTTATGAAGCGGAACGGTATCTACTACCTCTCTTATCCCGCAGGCGGCGTACCTGAACATATGGCTTACTCGACAGCGCCTACCGTGCACGGTCCCTGGACCTATAGGGGCCGTATCATGGATGAGGCAGAAAACAGCTTTACCATTCACGGAGGTAATATAACGTTCAAGGGACGTGACTTCATGTTTTATCATAACGGCATGCTTCCGGGCGGCGGCGGCTTTAACCGCTCCGCCTGTGTAGAGGAGTTCAAGTTCAATGAGGATGGCTCAATTCCGTTCATCCCTTTCACAAAAGAGGGTGTGGTAACACCTATCAAGAATCTTGACCCATATAAACGTGTTGAGGCCGAAACGATGGCAGAGGCACGTGGGCTGAAGAATGACCGTCTTGCCGGCAGGGACCACTATGTGACTGATATACACGATGGCGACTGGATGCGTGTGCGCTCGGTTGATTTTAAGGATTGCGGTCAGAAGCTTGTCACCGTGGTTGTAGGAAGGCAGAGAGGCAAAGGAACCATTGAATTCCATATAGACAATATGGAAGGCGAGCCGTTCTGCACTGTTCCGGTAAATACGGACAATGCGGGATTTCCCACTGCTTCTTTTTCGTACCTGATAGATACAAACGTCACCGGTGTACATGACCTGTATATTGTGTTCCGGTGCGAGACTCCCGAGCCTTTCACCTTTGACTGGTGGCAGTTCAACTCTCATGCCAACCTGCCCATAATACAGACCAGCTTCACTGCCGATCCCGCCCCTGTGGTGATCAACGACACGGTATTCCTCTATACCACACACGATGAAGACGGCGCCCGCGGATTCCAGATGTTTGACTGGCTGCTTTACACATCGGACGATATGGTAAACTGGCAGGACCATGGCGCTGTAGCTTCGCTCGATGACTTTAAGTACTATGATGGAAAGAACGGTGCGTGGGCCCAGGAGGTGGTCGAGGCCAACGGAGCATACTATATGTACTGCCCCATACATGGTCACGGAATAGGCGTACTTATGGCCGATTCGCCATACGGACCGTTTAAGGATCCGCTGGGAGAGCCTCTGGTATGGCAGAAAGAACATTGGGAGGATATTGATCCTACTATTTTAATCGATGATGACGGACAGGTATATATGTATTGGGGTAACCCCAACCTCTATTCCGTAAAATTGGGCAATGACATGATATCGTTGGCCGGTCCTATTGTCAAACATCCCAAAATACAGGATTATCAGGAGGGACCCTGGATCTGGAAGCATGAGGGACGCTACTATCTGGCTTTTGCATCGACATGCTGTCCGGAAGGCATCGGTTATGCTATGAGTGACGGTCCGGAAGGACCCTGGGAGTATAAGGGACATATAATGGACCATACGGTACGCACCCGCGGCAACCACCCCGGAATAATCTCATATAAGGGCAAGCATTATGTGTTTGGCTTGAATTATGATATTATGCACCTTACAACATTTGCCCATGCCGAGCAGCGTTCGGCGGCATTGGCCGAGATGCACTACAATCCCGATGGCACCATTCAGGAGGTTCCCTATTTTATGGATAATGTGGTTGAGCAGATCAAGACATTCGATCCCTATCGTCGTGTAGAGGCTGAGACAATGTCCTGGGGTTATGGCCTTAAGACCAAGCGTATGGACGAGGAAAACAGAGGTTCTACCAATATGTATGTTACTAATATTGATGACGGTGAGTATATAAAGGTGAGCGGCGTAAGATTTGGAAATAAAGGCGCCAAGAAGTTCTATGCTTCGGTTGCCACCGACGGTTATGCCATCATAGAGATACGTCTTGACAGTCCGGAAGGACCAATGGCGGGCATGATCTCTATAGCACCTACCGGCGGTTACTCAAAATATTACACTGCAAATTGCAAATTGAAACCCAGATTACGCGGAACCCATGACCTCTATTTTGTCTTCAGGGGTACAGGCAAGAATCTGCTTAATTTCGACTGGTGGCGATTCAAGTAAGAATATGCTCTAATAAAACAGAAAATGGTCACTGATGAATGACCATTTTCTGTTTTTATGTGGTACCCTGTTCACTTTAGCAGGTTCCCGAGCAGGGAGCGGGTCAAGGTGCGGGTAGCGGTTGATGTCGCACTGCCTATGGCTCTGTGTGCTAAGTTTTTGCCCGTTGTTTTGGTTTTGCCCTTTTTGCCGGTCATCTTGTTAGCTACCTGTGTGCCAATGCTACGGCTTACGGATGTTATGGCTGCACCTGCGGCTGCCGTTAATATCTTTGAGCCTATTCCTTTTGTTCGTTTGCGGCTCTTCTCTTTGGACTCTTTTGAGAAGTCTGCATCGCGCTCCTCCTTCTCGGTTGCGGCCTGAAGTTCAGCTTGCCGTTGTTCGGATTCGGCCAGCAGGACCTCAAACGCACTTTCACGGTCTATCACCTTGTCATAGCGGCCATACAGTCTTGAAGATCGGATAGATTCTCTGCGCTGTGATTCGGTAATGGCGCCTATTTGACTGAGTGGGAAAAGTATATTGGCACGTTCTACTATGCCCGGTACACCTTTTTCGTCAAGGAAGGATACAAGAGCCTCGCCTGTTCCAAGTTCCATGATGACATCTTCGGTCTTGAAGCCGGGATTGGCGCGGAAAGTTTGTGCAACTGCGCGGACCACTTTCTGATCTTTTGGCGTGTAGGCACGCAAAGCATGTTGAACGCGGTTCCCAAGCTGTCCAAGGATGTTTTCCGGAATGTCGGTGGGAGTCTGTGTAATGAAATAGATACCTATGCCTTTACTTCGGATCAATCTTACCACCTGCTCAATCTTGTCAATCAGCGCCTTTGAGGTGCCGTCAAACAGTGTGTGGGCTTCATCGAAAAAGAAAACCAGTTTAGGTAGTTTAAGGTCGCCGACTTCGGGCAGTTGTGCGTAGAGGTCGGAGAGAAGCCAGAGCAGGAAGGTGGAGTAGAGTTTCGGATTCAATATGAGACGGTCAGCGGCAAGCACGTTCATCACGCCTTGTCCATTTTCGCACTGCATCAGGTCAAATATGTCGAAAGAGGGTTCGGCAAAGAAAATCTCGCCTCCCTGATTCTCAAGAGTAAGTAGGGCCCGCTGTATGGCGCCTACACTGACAGAACTGACAGTTCCGTAGGTGGTGGTCAGTTCGGATGCATGTTGTGCTACGTAGTTGAGCATGGAGCGGAGGTCCTTCATATCAATCAGCAGAAGACCGCGTTCATCGGCTACACGGAATACGATGTTCAGTACACCTTCCTGGACTTCAGAGAGTCCGAGAAGACGGGAGAGCAGTTGGGGTCCCATATTGGAGATGGTGGTACGCATGGGATGACCCTGTTCGCCGAACACGTCGAAGAAACGTACGGGGCACTCTTTGAAAACGGGATTCTCTATTCCAAATTCTTTGCAGCGCTTTTCAATGAATCCGTTCATGGAACCGGGTTGGCTGATCCCGCTCAGGTCACCTTTCATGTCAGCCATGAAGCAGGGAACGCCTGCCTGACTGAAGGTTTCGGCAAAAACCTGCAGGGTGACGGTCTTTCCCGTTCCTGTGGCTCCTGCAATCAAACCGTGCCGGTTAGCCATCTTTCCGCAAATCGCGATAGGACCCTGTTGGCCGTGAGCAACATATAGCCCGTTTTGATCAGTAAACATAAGTAGTTGTTTTAATGCCTATCTATTAAACAATCAAGGCAGAGTGTTTAAATAATCTATAATGGCAAAAGCTGCCGAACGGGCATCATTTATGGTGTCCCATACGGTCATAGGACGCTTGCATGATCCGGCTGCGAAGAGTCCGGGTTTACCGGTCTCGTTATCATATAGATGAGGACTGATGGTGCGAATGAATCCATATTCACCACTGATGTCACAAGACTTGCCCAGAGTATTTGTTCCCGGTGAGGCCTCCATACCCACCATAAGCACCAGCAGGTCAGTGGTCATCTTCAGCGGTACTCCCATGAGTGTATCTTCGCTCTTGAGCTGTATGCGGCTGTCAAAGGTTGCAGCAGCCTCGGATATACGTCCGCGTACAAAACTCACGTCATATTTTTCCTGTGCAGTGCGGTACATCTCTTCAAATCCCTGCCCCCACATGCGCAGGTCCATGTAGAAGACCGAAACCTCACATTTGGGAAGCTGTTTTTTGACCTCAATAGCCTGTTTTACAGCTGTCACGCAGCAGAGCTTTGAGCAGTAATTGTTGCCGCTTTTTTCGTCACGCGAACCTACACACTGCAAGAATGTGACACGCTTTGGCACATCGCCGTTGGCATTTAATATCTTTTCATGTTTTATCATCCGCTCCATGTCTAGCGATGTTATCACACCTTTATAAATTCCGTAACCCAGTTCCTCTTTGCGACGTGCATCAAAAACCTGATAGCCGGTGGTCAGTAATACAGCATCGGAAACGTAGGTCTGACCTTTGGAATCGGTCAGTTTCCACTCGGTCCTGTGCCATTTGACATCGTTTATATCTACTCCGAAAGCTGTTGTTATTCCATCTGTAAGCAACTTGGAGTTCAGGTCATCGGCAATCTCCTGTGCCGACTGGAAATTGGGGAACAGAAACGCTTTATCCTGAAGGTTTTTGAGCGGTGTTTCGGATTTCTCGAACAGAACCACCTGAGCTCCGTATTTTGCCAATACCGATGCGGCTTCGATACCAGCCGGGCCGGCTCCTATGATTGCAATCTTTTTCATATTACACTAATAGATTATCAGGTTTCTTAGGCGCACGCAGTATTTTACCTGATGCAGCTTTGTACTTTTGTTTCGGGTCATAAGGGATGCCTATCTTATCAAGCAGGCGTTCAGACTGTACCTGATGGATTTGAAGGCCTAATTCCCACGGGTCATAGCCCAGAAGCATGCCGGTCATCTCCTCATAGGTAAGGACGGGAATGCCATAGCCTTCACGGTCGTAGGTTTTGTGCTCCATCTCGGCTATGGTATATTGCCAACGGTCCATGAATATGGTGCAGCCCGGACAGTTAGTCACAATAAAATCGGGCTCATACGGCTCCATGGACTTCAGTTTTTTCTTGGTGTTCGATATGGAATAGCCTCGGTTCTCCTGTATAAGGTACTGGCGGAATCCGAATCCGCAACAGTGACGGCGCTCGGGATAATCGACCACTTTGCCGCCCCAGGCTTCAATCATGCCTGCCAGTACGTAGGGAAACTCGGCTTTGCCTACCCCCTTTTCAGGGAATATCTTGGCGTAATGACATCCGATGTGTTCTACCACATTCAACGGCTTTCCTGTAAAGCGATTTACAAGGCGGTATTTCATCTTCTCAGCCAGTTCGAAACGGAACTTGTATATGAGGTCTGAGGGATGTACCAAATTTTTAGGAATATCAAACTCGCGTTTGCAGGCTTTGTACAGATTTTCACGAGTCTTTTCAAGCAGTTCCGGATTCTCTTCCCACAGATGGACCATTTCGGTAAAGACTCCGAACGATGTCACACATGAGGGTACATAATTCTCATATCCGTGTTCAGTCATGAGTGAGAAGAGACGTGCCACTACGGTCATGGTGGTTTCAAGCGGTACTATATCCGAGTGATATCCTATGCCCGTACAGGTGTGCTGACGGAAATCATCGAACACATCTTTGCCAAGTTCCTCTTTCATTATCCTGAGGAATGCAGTCTCAGAGCCGGGGAAAAAGGTCTGACGTATGCAGCTTCGCTCATAAAAGTAATGGTCATCGGCTATAACTTTCTGGTATTCATTCCAATAACGGTTTGACATAATCTTTTTAATTTATAAGGTTTTCGGCCACTATCTCGGCTATATCTTTGACAGGGTAATCGTTGGTAGCATGTTGGAACGCTTTCTTACACATAGGGCAGGCCGTGATTATTGTGTCAACGGGCTTTGATGTGAGGTTGGCAAGTGATGCATTCCTGATTCTGGTCTGTTCTTCAACACTTGCTCTGGTATCTCCCAAGTTGAATCCGCAACAAACACTTTTCTCCTTTTGATAACGCGTTTTCTGCAGATTGGTAACGGCATTTATCACACGGCGCGGTTCTTCGTAGATTCCGCATCCGCGTCCAAGTTCACAGGGATCATGGTACGACACCTTACGGTCATCATGACGGACCTTTATTAGTCCCTGCTTGAGCAGTATGTCAATATATGTGGTATGGTGGATTACAGGTATATCCAGATTGTATTCCTTTTTGAAAGATTGGTAGCAAATAGGACATGAAGTTACAAGCATTGTGGCATAAGACTGTTTGATCATATCCGTGTTTTTCTTGCGCAGTTCTGCTGCCTGATTGAAGAATCCCTGCTGATAGAGAGGACGTCCGCAGCATATGGTGTCTTGCTTGTCCATGTACCAGTATTTCTGTTCTGCTGCTATGAAGATCTTCTCCATTGACTCGGTAATGCCGGGGGTAAGATGTGACATACAACCTCCGAAGTATGCCACCCGGCCTATTGCATTGAAAGGAATCTGTTTCTTTGTAAGATATGTGTAGTTGCCTTTGGTATCGATGGCGCCTTTATTCCTTGTCATACGGCGAATTGAGTTAAGGTCAATGCCTACCGGGCAGTCCACTGTACAGCGGTCACACATCAGACAGTTTTCGGCAATCATGTTGAGCCGACTGCCATGTTCCTTATTGCGCAGGCTGCGTATCAGATATACAGGCTGTATTTCATGGTTGTCAAGCACTCTGTCAATGGGACAGCCGGTTATGCAGACACCGCAGCGTGAGCAGGCGTTCAATTCGAATTGTGTATAGCCCGTCTTATAGAGCTCCTCGGTCACGCCTATTTTGCGGAACCATATAAGCAGCAATTCGGTGAAAATGTGCATATAGCGGGAGAACGGCAATGTGATAAAGAAGATTGCCAGCATAAGGGAGTAGAACATCCACAATGAAGTCTCCAGACCGCGCACTATCATGGGATCAAAAAGGTTGCCTATAGCCTGGGTCAGGAATCCTCCGTTTCCATACAGGCAGGCAGATACCGATTCGGACAGAAGCCTGAGCGGGAAGATCATCCATAGTGAGAATTTAGAGAACCTATCAACGAGTGTATGCTTGGTGGTGCGTCGCATTCCAAGAATCTTGGACCAGAAGATCTTGACCATGGCCATGGCCAGTCCAAGGAGTATGTAGATAAGCAGGCCGTCCATAATGTCCGAGTACAACTTGTGCTGTCGGAAAGATTCCGGTGCTTTATGTATAAAATATCGGTAGAAGATTGCTATGTAAAACGGACGTTTGTAATGGATACGTGCAATACCCTCTTCGGTTTCGACTTTGTAACGACGCTGATTGAAATATCCGAAGTTTTTGTCCTTATCGGTATGGTAAACATACCAGCCCTCCTGCTCTTCAAGTTCATGGACAGTCTCTATGGACTGTTCACGTTGCAGGCTGTGGAAAGTATTGCGACTTTCGATATCGCCCACTATGATAAGCAGGAACCAACCCAAAGCAAATGACTGGTGCATTAATCCAAGCAGCAGATTCTTTTTCAGGATTCGTTTATGGAACAGGCCTTCACGGATCATCTCCCATGCGGCCGGAATTATTTTCCAAGAGTACCAATTTTTTCGTAATGTTCTGCGCTGTGCATAGCTGAATTTGCGTATCCAACGGACATATTTGAATATGCATATTGCAAACAGTAAAATGACACCTAAAATGAATGGTATTACAAAGTCATTATATGGATAGACATGTATCTTCATCTTGCCTTTTTCTCTGTTCCGTCAAGAATTTGACGCATGTTTATAATAAGTGAACGTAAATTTACCCCACGCGGACAGACAAGTGTACATTTTCCGCATAGCATACATTTACGTAATTCTTTTCCCAGTTCTTCATATTCACCCCGACGGAATGAGGTATGGACTTGTCGTATGCTGAAATCCGTGAACTGACCGGCCGAGCAGGTTGCACTGCAACACCCGCACTGAAAGCAACGTTTGAATGACGGAGTCAGTTCAAGTAATCTGCGATATTTTTCAAGCGAAACCTCATCAAGGTTTTCGGCTCTTGGGGTTTTTATTGAAAATCCGAAGTCTATCATCCTTTCGTCCGTTTAAAATTGTGTCGTAAAAATCCATGCCTCCCGTAACACGGAAAATGTTGCGTAGCTCTTCCATAGTTTCAGGAGAGATTTCACGCAGTGCACCCGGCCCCTTACCGTGGTAGTTGGCGCCGAATTTAGGAGCTACATCTTTTATATTCTTTAAATACCAGTCCCATATCGGCCCCTGTTCAGGATGATTTTCAGGACGCATTCTGTCCGGATGTACACAATAGCCTATCTCAAGTATGTTGTTACCTGTATTCTCCATTATCTCCACCTGCTGTCGTCCTAAACGGCTCTCTTTGTAGTAGCCCATCTCCTGTGAGACTTTACGTAAAATGTTTATTACAACACCCGGCGCGTTACCGCGGGGACAGCGCGGTTTGCAGGACATGCATTGTCCGCAGAACCAGATAGTGTCTGAGCGAAGCAGTTTCTCTACCTCTTCTTCATCGCCACGCTGCACCATATCACATATGCGACGGGGATCATAGTCATAAAATTCGGCTGCAGGGCATATTGCGGTACAGATTCCGCAGTTCATACATGCTTTAAGTGAGCCTTCATATCTGACATCAGATTTGATTATATCTATCAGATTACCCATTTGCAGTCAGTCAATTTTTTTTCGGTTGAATTTCATAGCTCTGAACAACAGTTTTGAGAGGGGTTTTTCGCGTTTGCGCTTAAGCAGATTGATATACCATCCCAGTTTTTTGGCTATCGATATCCTATATGTTTCAACAAATTCAATCAGGGTTCCGTCCCGGTCTTCAATATAGGTGAAGCGTCCTGCTGCATCGCCCATGCTGAAATGTTTGCCGTCGGGACAGCTGTCAACGGTGAAAGGATGTCCGTGGTCGGCGCACCATTTAGCCAGTTCGTCCATGCCGGTCACATCGAAACAGATCTGTATAAAACCGGGGTCACCCCAATAGCGGCCTTCAAATATTTTACGCGGCTTGCGGTCAAGGCACTGTACCAGCTCTATATATCCGGTGGGAAATATAGGTGCAAATGCTCCCTTGTTGGGTTCGGACCATTGGAGCATGGTCCGGCGGAACTCGCCATCACCGCCTGCCAAAGGTTTCAGGTCATCGAATTTTCCCGATTCGTTGTATATTACTTTGTCATATCCCAGAATGTCGGAATAGACTACTCGGGCTTTATCTATATCGGTTACGCCTATCATGCAGCCTATCATGCCGCCAAACTCCTTGCCTTCGTCAATCAGTATGAAGTCATCCTGTAAGGCCTGGAACCAATTGCCCTCGGGGTCGGTGATGTAGAAGGTGCGGCTGCCGTCAGGTGCGGTCACTATGGGACTCACATCTTTCCAACGTTCTGAAACAAACTTGTGAGCACTATCTATATTACGGCATTTGACTTTTGCGCAGAAAACACCCAGGTCACCCACCTGAATTTGGAAGTCAACCGGTTTAGGCTTACGTTGTGAATACTGCCAAATTTCGAATCCGCCGCCACCCTGAAGGTTAAGAGCTATTACAGCATGACGTTTTTGGGGTTTTCCTCCTGTATATGGAAGCATCCTTTCGGCCACTGTGTCATCTTCAAGAACTTTTATGTCCACTCCGAACATATCAATGAACCATCTCCATGAGTTGTAAACCGATGTGGTCCCGATACCTATCTGCTGTATGCCGGTTATAATGAAATCTCTCTTTTGCATAATCTTTTTTTGTCAAACTGCAATATTACAGCTTTTTTATGGTTTTTCAAACCTGACATTTGCCAAAAAGGTCTCCGGATAAAAAAATGGCCAACTATAATAGCTTTATTTCTCATTATTCTTAAATTTGTGTCGTACTTAAAAAAAGAGCTCATGATACTTACTTTTCTTTTACTCGGATTAGGCACGACGGAACTGATTGTCATTCTTCTTGTAATACTTCTGCTTTTTGGTGCAAAACGTATTCCCGATCTTATGAAGAGCATGGGTAAGGGTGTGAAAAGTTTCAAGGCCGGCATGAAGGAGGTTGAGGATGAAATCAATGCTCCCGATAAGTCTGCCGATAAGAACGAATCAGTCGATGGAAAGGATCAGAAATCTTAACCATACCACTTCCGGACAATGCTTGATTTCTATTCTGTACAGAATGGAAAAGATTATAAATCTTAACCATACCATATCCTTATGACGGCTCCCGATGACAGACCGATGACATTCTGGGACCATCTTGAAGCACTCAGAAAAGTTATCTTGCGAATCTTCGCCGTTGCGATGGTGGGATTTGTTGTTGCCTTTTTCCTTAAGGAGCTGCTGTTTAGACTTATATTAGCCCCAAGTCACCCGGATTTTATACTTTACCGCTGGATAACTTCAATTGCCGATATGATAGGACTGGACTCTTCGGGAATTCAGGATTTCAATGTGGAACTGTTCAGCACCACACTGACTGCACAGTTTATGATACACATGAAGATGGCGTTCTATGTCAGTATTCTGGTCATTTTACCTTATATAATCTATTTGCTGTTCGGATTCATTGCCCCCGCACTTCATAAGGAAGAACTTCGGAGTACTACAAAGGTTGTAGTCTGGTCCTACGTACTGTTTATGGCGGGTATAATTATGAATTATCTGATCATTTTCCCGCTCGCATTCCGTTTTCTGGGAACTTATCAGGTCAGCGCCGATATACCCAATATTATCACGCTTGAGTCATATACAAACCTTTTGGTGACTCTTACTTTTCTTATGGGCATATTTTTTCAGCTGCCTATTCTCGCCTGGTTCTTGGGGAAATTGGGAATAGTCAATTCCGAATTCATGAAAAAATACCGCCGTCATGCGATAGTCGCTATTTTGATTATAGCCGCAATAATAACTCCTACGACCGATGTGTTCACGCTGACCATTGTCTCGCTTCCCATATATCTGCTCTATGAGTTGAGCATACTTATAGTGCGGCGAACCGGTTCCAACGATTCGTTACCGGCCTCTTTTGGAAGAGGTTCCTGACTAAACATTAAAAGAAGAAAGACCATCCTTTGTGAATGGCCTTTCCCGGTATTGTCAGAATTAAGACAGATTATTTCTTAATCCAGCCTACTACGTCACATTTGTTTACTATTGTGCCGTGCTCTTTATCGACTGCTACAAGATGACAGTCGTAGGGAGCGGTGACATTGTCAATAAAGGTGTTGCCCATGGCCTGTACACCACACATCCAGTCGCCTTTCTTATATTTTTTGCCGAAAGGAGGATTGCAGGACTTGTCTATATAGTCAAGATCCCAAATAATACGTCCGGTTACACCTGCCTGTATGGGTTCTGCATCGGGATGCAGGATTGCCCGCTTGTCAGCGGCGCTGAAATGTTTGGCAGGACCTCCATTGCTACCGTTTTGAGCTTTTTCTATGCGCTCCAGCAGGTCTTTGTTAAACTGCTCTTTAGCCTGGCCTGACATGTACTCGCGGTACTGCTTTTCGTGCATGGCGAACTCAAACAGTTCTTCATCGTCCCGGCCGCGGTCCCAGCCGTTCTCCTTCATCTCTTTGATGAAACGGTCAAGTTCATTGGGATAGAGTACCTGTGGGTCATCGGTATAGAATTCAAATCCTTTTTCTTTTGCGATTTCCACTATTTCGGGAGCCAGTTTGCCCGGTAATTTACCTGACTTGCCAAGTATCATGCCCCACATGGCAGGATCCATTCTGGTGAACGGTTTCTCGTCAATTGATCTGGAGTAGAGGTTCATCAGAGCGGCGTTTTTCACATACTGGCTGAAAGGTGTGACAAGACAAGGCGTACCCAGCATGGGCCATATACGTTCTACCTCGTCACACAGTTCTACAAGAAGTTCATCCTCGGAAAGTTCGCTCTCACCTTTATTTTTCAGGTTGGTATTTATAACGGAATGCATACCCTTGAGATCGTCCATGAGTGAACCCATCATGCCGCCGGGAAGTCCGCTGCCTACAAGCAGTGAGCTCATCTGTGCGTTTTTGGGGTCAATCCAGTAACCCAGGAAATCGTCTATGAAGCTCTGCGTCATTCTGCGTGCTTCCATATATGCCTTCATATTGATATCCTTAACCAGGAATCCGGCATCTCTGAGCATAGCCTGTATGGTTATTACGTCAGGGTGAACCTTACCCCATGAGAGAGGTTCCATGGCCACATCAATAACATCACAGCCGGCCTTGGCTACCTCAAGCATTGAAGCTACCGCAAACCCGGGGCCGTTATGTCCGTGATACTGTACGATTATGTCGGGATGTTTCTCTTTTATGGCGCGTACTATAATGCCTAACATAACGGGACGACCTATTCCGGCCATATCCTTTAGGCAAATCTCTTGTGCGCCTTCTTCTATGAGCTGTTCTGCCAGATTGATGTAGTATTCGGCTGTGTGTACCTTGGAGTAGGTTATGCACATGGTAGCCTGAGCGGTCATACCGGCAGCTTTGGCCCACTTGATAGAAGGAACTATGTTACGCGTATCGTTAAGACCGCAGAAAATGCGGGTTATGTCCACGCCCTGTGCGTGTTTTACCTTGTACATGAGCTGACGTACATCGGCAGGCACAGGATTCATGCGAAGAGCATTCAAACCGCGGTCAAGCATGTGTGTTTTGATCCCGGCTTCTCTAAGCGGTTTGGTAAATGTGCGTACGGCCTGGTTTGGGTTTTCACCGTACATAAGATTTACCTGTTCCATTGCACCGCCGTTAGTCTCGACCCGGTCAAAACAGCCCATGTCGATAATTATCGGGGCAATCTTGGCAAGTTGGTCCTTGCGGGGAACATACTTTCCCGATGATTGCCACATGTCACGGTAAATAAGACTGAATTGAATCTCTTTTTTCATAATATGTTATATTGAATTCTTTAAAAAATTTTACATTGGATCAATAGAGCGGGCTATTTTTGCACATAGTCCGGGGAAGAAACGCTTTATGTAAACCATAAGTAACTCCTTACGACCCACCAAAACCTCGCGTTTCTTGCGGTAAACGGCACGTACTATCTTTCTGCCTGCCTGTTCCGGAGTGCAGCCTCCGGCCTGTCCGGCATCCATCTTGGCGTGCTGCTTGCCGTCTTTTTCAAGAGCATAGAACGATATGCGGGTCTGCACACGACCGGGGCATACTATTGTTACCCTGATGTTATCGTTGTAATATTCGGCCTGAACGGTCTCGAAAAATCCGTACAGGGCGTGCTTTGATGAACTGTAGGCACAGCGTAGCGGAAACCCGAACCGTCCGTTTATGCTTGTCGTTACAACCAGTTGACCTCCTCCGCGGGCTATCATCTTGGGCAGAATGACCTTAGTCATGATCACCGGTGCAAACCAATTGATGTCCATTATCTTGTCAATAACGTGCATCTCGGTCTCGCAGGTGGAGCCGCGCTGGCTTATGCCGGCGTTGTTGTAGAATATGTCAATATGTCCGAAAAGATTCCATGCCTGTTCGGCAAGTCTGCCCACCTGATCCTTTAATGAGAGGTCAAAGGGTAGGGTAGCTGTCTTAGGTGAGCCCAGTTCTTCGCATCGGGCAGCCACCGTTTCAAGAATGTCAGCTTCAAGAGCGGTCAAGATCAAGATGGCGCCTTCGCGCGCGAATTCATGAGCGGTTGCCTCGCCTATACCCGATGAGGAACCGGTTATCCATACCACTTTGTTACTGAACTTTCCCATAATTATTTGTAATCATCAATAGCTTTCTTAAACCAGAGTGCGCGCTCGGCGCCTTCACCTGTGTTAAGCAGAATTAAGTCATTGTTTTTTAGTTTGTTCTCTTCAAGAGCCTTAAAGAATCCGGCTATGCAGACAATCGATGCAGGTCCCATATAGATCCCACGCTCGTCCTTGACCATGCGTCCGTATTTTTCCAGACCCTCTTCCAGAACACGCAGATAGCATCCGCCGCTATTCTTCACAATAGGACCCAATATCGGATACATTCCGGGTGTACCGGCTGTCAGTATCGATATCTTTGTTTTTGGAACCACAGTGGGGAAATGTTTGTTCCAGCCCTGCGGAAAGCCGTTCTGGATAGCCCACTCCCACGCCTGTACCATTGGATCGCAAGTATCCTGCTGAACCAGGAGCATACGCGGCATACGGTGTTGGGGAAAGGTTGAGGCTATCTCACGCATTCCTTTCTCGAAAGCTATAGGGCTCGTGCCGCCTGCCACCGCCTGCATATATACATCGGGGATCCGGCCAAGCTCGCGTAAGCACTCGAAGACAAGAGTTTTTTTGGCTTCAACCCGAATGGGGTCGATGTTACCGGCCGATATCATGACACGGTAAGTGGCATGAAAATCGGCAGCTTCGGCTTTGGCCTGCCCATAGCCGCCCTCCGACACCACGAGTCTCTGTCCGGTTGCGTGTATGGCTTCCTGAGTCTCCTTATACATGTCAAAAGGAGCAAATATGGTGAACTTGACTCCTACTTTGGCCAGATAGGTGGCATAAGATATGGCTGCGTTGCCGGTTGAGGCAAGGCAATATGCTTCAATGTTGTGTTTTTTAAACAGCGTGGCGGCAAGTGACGCGGCTATATCCTTGAATGTGCCGGTACCGCCGTTAAGGTCATTGCGGCAAACCATTACTTTGCAATCAATACCGTAATGGTCTTTGGCGTATTTTTCCAGAAAATCCCACTCTTCAATGGGAACGGCGCCTTCGCTTAGGCTTACAAACTCATCGTCCTCATCAACCGGCAGGAATGGTGAATAATGGTAAAAATTGTCCACTTCCAAACCGGGCTTGCATAGTTCATTAAGCCGGTGGTAGTCAGTGGTATAGTTTGCCTCTGCATGATTGCTTCCACATTCACACAGCTGATCCTGACCGAACCATGCGGCGAAGTCTCCGATAACCTTGCCGCATTTTTTGCAGACAAGCTGATACTTCATAATTTTGAAATCTATTAGCTTTTGAACACGTTCATATCCTGAATACTACCTTGGTAGTGGCCTGCATCAAGTTTTTTCTTGACCTCTTTAAACACTTCAATGGTACGTTTTACGTGATCAAGTGTATGTGATGCCGTAGGTATGATACGCAGCATAAGCTGTCCTTTCGGTATAACGGGATAGGTTACGATAGAGCAGAAAATACCGTAGTTCTCACGCAGGTCAATCACAACGTTGGTAGCTTCGTTTACGCCGCCTTCGAAGTAAACCGGAGTGACAGGTGATTCCGTAGCACCCATGTTGAAGCCTTCGGCGCGGAAACCGTCCTGCAGGGCATTGACAATCTCCCACAGATGTTCGCGGTATTCGGGATGTGCTTTGATGAGGTCAAGACGTTTCTGGTTACCCACTACAAGAGCCACAGGCAGTGACTTGGCAAAGATCTGTGAGCGCATGTTACACTTGAGATGGTCTATAATCTCGGGTTCTGAGCATACCACACCGCCTATTGATGCCATACTCTTGGCAAAAGCATAGAAAATGACGTCTATCTCATCGGTCACTCCATAGTGCTCGGCTACGCCGCGTCCGCGTGCGCCCATGGTTCCGAAACCGTGTGCATCGTCAATCAGTATGCGGAACGGATATTTCTTTTTGAGTTTTACAATTTCATCAAGGTGACCCATGTCACCGGCCATTCCGAAGACACCCTCGGTAATTACCAAAACACCGCCACCCTGCTCATCAGCCAGCCTACAGGCATTTTTAAGCTGCTTCTCAAGGCTCTCCATGTTGTTATGCTGGAAGGCGAAACGCTTGGCCAGACTCAAGCGCATACCGTCCAGAATGCAGGCGTGTGACTCGGAGTCATATACAATTACGTCCTTGCGACTGGTCAGAACGTCAATGATTGAAAACATTCCTTGGTAGCCGAAATTAAGACACAGACCGGCTTTCTTACCTATGAATTCCGCAAAATCGTTCTCAAATTTTATGTGGTAATCGGTGTTTCCTGACATCATGCGGGCGCCCATCGGAGCTCCAAAACCGAAACGGGCCGCTGCCTCGGCATCGGTTTTTCTTACCTCGGGATGGTTGGCCAATCCCAGATAGTTATTCAGACTCCAGTTTAGGACGGGTTTACCGTTAAACATCATTTCGGGGCCCATTTCACCTACCAGGCGCGGGAACATGAAGTAACCGTCGCCAATACCCTGATACTGGCCGAGTGGACCCGGTGTCTCTTTAATTCTTTCAAAAATGTCTTTAATCATGTTGAGAATATTTATTTGTTTTTTTATTCTATTTATTGGTTACCTCCCGGTCGGGAAATTTTAGCTTTGCAAAGTTACTAAAAATGTCGGTCCGTTCTATTATAAAATAAGTTATAATTAACTTATGAGTTAAAATTGTTACATATTTGCTATATAATAAAGTGTTTAATTCTTTACCTAAGGGAGCCTATCAGGAGGAAGGCCAGACCCAGAAGAACTACCAGGAGGTCAACGGCTTTGCTTTTGAGGTTCTTTTCGCGGAATATCATTGCCCCACAGAGGAAAGAGACAATCACGCTGCTTCTACGTATCATTGATACTATGGATATGAGTGAGTCGCTGAAAGTCAGGGAGTAGAAGTAGGCGTAGTCGGCCATAGTCAGAAACACGGAGATCAGGATGATACTCCATCTCCATTGCAGAGGGGTTGTCTTTTTGCGGGTGGGCCACCACATGGCGAACAGTATTACGGTCATCAACGCAAGCTGGTAGAAGTTACTCCAAGCCTGGACGAACATGTTGTTATAGTTTTGCAACAGGTATTTGTCGAAGAGGGCGCTTACGGCTCCCAACAGAGTGGCCATGATGACGCAGAAGACCCATTTGTTATGGGTAAAGCTTATCCCTTCCTTTTTGCCGCTTAAGCTTAGCATGTAGAAGGAGATGACGGCCAGGATCACGCCTATCCACTGATAGAGATTAAGTCTTTCGCCGAAGATGAGCAGACCTCCCAGTAGAACTATTATGGGACGTGTGGCATTGATGGGCCCGAACAGGGTGATTGGCAGATGTTTCATGCCGAAATATCCGAATACCCACGAGCTCAGGACAATGGCTGCTTTCAGAAAGATAAACCTATGCAGATGGGCGTCGCCGATGGGGACATAAAATATGCTGCCGTCCAATGTTCCCGTTTTGGCTGACAGGAGGGTGAACGGCAGCATTATTAGTGAACAGAAAAGCGTATGGAGCCAGAGAACGGGTATTACCGCATTCTCCTTGAGAGACTGTTTTTTCGCCACATCATACAGACCCAGAAAGAGGGCTGAAGTCAGCGCGAATCCCAACCACATGGCTTTTTGTTTTTGAAAATTAAATCAGAACTTGTAACTCAAGCCTATACCAATCATCTCCTTGAACTGGATTTTGGCGCTGCCTGTGCTTCCGTCGTCATGGAAAGTCTTTATGTCATCGTCGTATTTAAGGGTTGACTGGCAAGTAAGTGTCAACAGTTTTGTCAGATTGTAGCCGATAAGCAGATCCCAGTTAACGTCAATGTTGCCGAACGAATCATCGTATGCAGTGAACATATCCATTGCCGACTTAATTACCATCTTGTCTTCAAAAAAAGTGTAGTTTGCATTTATTTTAAGAATCGAACCGAGCTGCGCTTTGACATGTTTTTCGGTATCAATGCCGAATCTGGTTGCAAAAGCGGTATCGGCAACCATAGTGAGCTTTCCTGCGACAGGTGAGTAATAGAGTGCAATATGGCTGTTGGGTTTGTAGTCCAGACCGACCGATATGTTCAGGTATGATGGAGTGAGCAGTTTGGAGATAAGCTCTTTGGAGTCTTTGGAATACTTGTAGCCATTGGCCATCTGGGACTTGAAGTCAAGCAGCGCGGCATAATATATCTTTTTGTTGATCTGATTTCCCAATTTGGAGGCAAAGTTAAAATTATCTAAGCTCTTGCGCCATCCATTATCTTTAGTGTAGTTCTGTCCGTAGTTGGCGTTAAGGTCATTGGTCCATGAGAGTTTGTTTTTCTTATAGTTGAGCGACCCGTTCAGATAGACGTTACTTGCAATGTTGTTCTCGCCGCCTTCGCTCCAGTTGGTGAATGAAGTTTGCGAAAAGTTGATACCTGCAAGACCATTATGGTTCCAACCCTCCTCCTGAGCATAGAGACCAAGAGGCAGCATTGCTGCTAAAAAAAGTAATGTTTTTTTCATTAATATGCACTGTTTTGTTTCAAATTGGTGCAAAAGTAGTGAAAAAAGACGAACGGATTATCATTTGTTGCTTATGACACGTCTTTTACAAGGATCCCCCGGCGGCGCCACTTGATGTAACCGTAAACCGAGGCTCCCAGATAGAAGCAGTAGAGCAGGATGGTGGTCAGATGTAAGCCGCGGCGGTAGTAGATGTAGATGGATATTATGTTGACTAAAAACCAGATACCCCAAACCTCGATAATCTTTTGGGCAAGTACCCATGTACCCACTATGTTAAGCGTGGCAGTAAGGGCATCGAGCGCAGGTATGGGCGAATCGGTCAGAAAGTAGAGTATGGAGAATATGGCTGCCCAGATAGCACCCGCTGCTGCAAGGGTGACCATAAACTCGGTGCTGCGGAAATGGCGATAGGCTATGACGGTTTTTCTTTTTTCCCCTTCATCGGATTCATGGCTCACAGAGATTTTACGGTCGATTTTAAGCCATTTTATGAAGCCGTAAACGCACATGCAGATGTTGAAGCAGCTGAATCCCATGTCGGCATATATCTTGCTGTGAAAATAGACGTGGGCGTAAATCATGGAGCAGATGGCGCTGACGACCCACATGAGCGGTTTTTGATGAAACTCAAGCCAGAGATAGACAAAGCTCAATATCAGGCCTACGGTCTGAATGATTCCCCAAAAATCCATGGCGGTAAACTGGCCGGCTATATATGCCCAGATATTTGATAACATAATGTGTTAAAATTTGATGGTTATATGACCCATGGCCGAGAATCCTGCAGCCGGAATAAAGCCGATTTGGTAATAGCGGTTGTCGTTCGGGTAGCCGCCGCTCTCGTATATGGCCGAATAGACCCATCCGCCGGCAGCACAGCGGGCGTTGAACAGATTGTTGATATCGGCTCCCACCACTGTTTTTTTGACCGTTTTCTTGAACGGTATGGTGTAGGACGCCGACAGCTCCGTGAGTGAATATGCGGGCAGAGAACGGTCCTTATTGTCGGTGTTGTCCAGATACTGGCGGCTCACGTAACCTGTATGCCATACTGCATTGAACCGTCCCAGATCTATCTTAATGAATCCGTTCAGTACCGCATCGGGTGAAAAGGCCAGGGTTGAGTTTTTATAATGAATCATGCGCAGTCCGTCGCCGTTGCCGTCGCAATTATGGAGAGCTGCATCGGCATTGCCTTCCCAGTCGTCCCAGTCATCGGCCATTTCATCAAAGTCTTTGATCTTGTTGCTGCTCAATGCGGCGTTACCCTCAAGCGTCAGCCAGTTCAGGAGTGAGACCGATGCAGTCAGTTCTACGCCCGTACGATATGAGCTGTTTATATTTGTGGTCAGGTTCTCTCCAATGTCACTCTTCAGGCCGGTCTGCACAAACTGATCTTTGTAATCCATGTAATAGAGATTTAAACCGGCTGCCCAGATATTGCCGTCAAATGCGTAGCCTGCTTCATAATCAATCATACGTTCCGGCTTGGGGGCGGGGTATGCACCGTTGTCGGTAAAATTGTTGCGCTCCGGCTCGCGGTTTGCCACTGCTGCCAGGAGATGTACTCTGTGGCCCGCGGAGGTCCATGTCAGTCCGGCTTTCGGATTGATAAAATTGTACCTCTTGTCTATATCCAGATAGTGCTTTCCGTAGGTTCCGTCGCCCTTGTCGATAAATTTGTCGTTGTAGCCGTCTGTCATGTAGCGCACATAGCGGTACTGGAGATCGGCAAAAGCGTGTAAATTGTCGGTTATATCGTAGCCGGCCTTTAGGTATGTGCTGAAATCGGTCTTAAGGGCATCGGAATCATAGTAGGTGTAGTCGCCGTCTTTTATCAGATAGTCGCTGAGTGCATCGTTGCCCACGTAGGTGAGGCGTCCAAAATGGTTGCCCTTGAACTGTTGGAAGGAGATCCCGCTGCGCAGGTCAAAGCGGTTTTTGCGGTAGTCCGTGTTCCAGATTACGCCGTAGGTGTGCTGTTCCAGACCTTTGCGGCGCACGAAATCACTCCTTTTGACAGTCGTACCGTCGGGAGCGGTGTAGTTGGACAATCCGAATTTCTTTAGTTTATTATTGGGTCTGAACTCCGAGTAATAGCCGTAACCGTATGTGTAATGTCCGGTAAGTGAAACGGATAACATATTGTTGACATCCCAGGCAAGTGTCAGAATATTGTGGTTTTGCCAAAAATTATCGGTTGTCCGTTCCCAATAATTGCCGTCTTTCATAAGGTAGCGTGCCGTCTGATAGTTGCCGTCGGCGTCCTTTACGAAGAGGCCGTTATTATCGGTTACAAGATACTCGTACAGGCTGTTATACCTGCCCAGACCTACGTTGTACATATCCTTGTACTCTTTTATTCCGGTGTTCCTGTCCCCACCCATATAGCTGCCGTCCATGAGGCTGAAATCATCGTTGCCGGCAGTAATGCCGTTCCAGGCCTGTCCGGTTTTTTCAAAGTTGCCGATATTGCGATAGCGCACCATAATACTGTCACCGGGCATCCACATAAGGCCGCCGTAGTAGCTGCCGGCCTCACCCCTGGTCCCGTGTACGAATCCATCGGTCTGAGTGCGGTTGAAAGCGCCGTCTATGATAAGGCTGTTCTGTATGGTGCCTGTTGAGAACGAGCCGCCGATCCGGCAGGTGTTAAACGTGCCGTATGAACCGGTCAGTTCGGCGCTTGCTATAGGGTTGGGCAGTTTGCTTGTGAGTGCGACCGAGCCGCCGAAAGCGCCGTCGCCTACGCTCGATGTTCCCGGTCCGCGCTGTATCTGTGCGCTGCCCAGAATTGAGGCATAGCTGTTTGTGTTGGCCCAGAAGACGCACTGGTCCTCAGGTGAGTTGAGCGGCACACCGTCAAGTGTCACGTTGATGCGTGAATCGGCCGCTCCGCGTATTCTAAGATAGGTGGTTCCTATACCCGTGCCGTTGTCGCTCCATGAAATTACGCCGGGGGTTTTGGAAAAGAGGAACGGCAATTCACGGCCGGTCTTGGAGTAGCTGTCCAGCTCAGAGCGCTCTATATTGGTAACGGCAAATGGCTCGTTGATACGTGCGCGCACTCCGTCAATCACCACTTCCTGCAGCTGCTCTATACGGAGTGAATCCGGTTCGAGTTCATAATCGGCTGCCCGGCTCTCTATTAAGCAGCAAGCAGCTATCCCAAGGGACAAAAAAAATACCTTCTTCATAATAGATTAAGTTTTAATCCAAATGAAAAGGGTATATCCAAAAGATTCGAAATCCAATTCCTACGCCGGTACTAACCGGATCAGGTTCAAAGGGTATAATCTCAGCCTTTTCAGGGCACCCCCTTTCATTCGACCGCAAAGATAGCAGTTTTTTCTATATGTTCAATTTACCGGAGCGATTAATATTTTGAATGTTCTGTTTTGAGTTATTACGTTTGATTGACTCTTTGAGTGCTTTCCCAGGGGTGGTTCTCTTAGGATAGGTTTTCCTAGAGTGGTTTCCCCGGAGCAATACCTTTGAACGTTATTCAGTTTAAAGTTTGTTGTATGAGAATGATTCAACTTTAGCTTCACCTGCGGTAAACAGAGAGGGACGCAATGCGAAGAATCCCTTGTAAACATTGTGGTGATATGTGGAGACATCGGCATCCTTTATGACTTCGGTCCAGTTGCTGCCGTCCGTACTCTTCCAGACAGTTGCCTTGTTACGGTCATTCTTGATCCGTACATAGAATGTGGGATCGGTTCCCTGAATTCCGATATTGGCCTCTTCGTTGTAGAACAGGTAGAGTCCGGCGCGGCCTCCCTCCTTGATGTTGAATTTGGCGGTTATCTCGTACGATGTATCGACAGCCGTGGTGGTCATGAGTGTTCCGCCGTCAAATCCCGGCTCCCACTTGGCCCACATGATAGGGTTATCAAATTGGCAGAGATAGTCATAGTTGTCCTGTAATCCTCCGTTCACCCATTCGGCTCCATTGGGATTGGCCAAGACCGGCCAGCCGTCTTTGGTCCACTCTACACTCTCTATTATGGTGCTGCGTCCAAGAGTATGGAATCCGTTACGGTAGGAGTGATATACTATATACCAGTTGCCGTCAACATCATCGATAAGTGTTCCGTGACCCTTGGACCACCACTCCTCATCGGCGGAATAGGTGTGTACCAGCGGATTGTGAGGGCTGTCTTCCCAAGGACCCGTAACCGACTTACTGCGTGCCACCACGCACATATGGCTGGTTGGAGGGCCGGCAGTGCCACCCTCGGCGCTTACCAGATAGTAGTAGTCGCCGCGCTTGAGAATCTTCGGCGATTCAAGCCACATTCCTTCTGTCTCCCAGTGCTCTGGGTATTGCCAGGGGTCATAAACCTTTCGGCTCTGACCGGTTATGGTCAGGCCGTCGGCCGACAGCGGAGCCACAAAACCGTTATTGGTATATAGATAGCGGTTACCTTCGTCATCAATGGCATGGCCCGGGTCTATTCCGCTAACCTGAAGTTTGACAGGTTCAGTCCACGGTCCTTCAATATGATCGGCTGTAACAACGTAATTCTCGCCATTGCTGGTAGGATAGTAGATATAGAATTTGCCGTTCACCTTACAGATATCGGGAGCAAATATGGAGTAGCTCTGATCCTGTACGGCACGAGCTACGGGCTCCCAATGGAGCAGGTCTGTCGAATGCCAGATAAGCAATCCCGGATAATAGGTAAAGTTGGAATGGGTCATATAAAAATCCTTGCCGTCACGCATAATGGCAGGATCTGGATAATCACCGGGGAAAATGCACACTTTGATAGGAGTACTCTGCTCCTTACAACCTGCCAAAAGCAACGCTGCGGCAGCCATGGCAAAAACAATGGATTTCTTCATAATATAGAGATAGATGATTGATCAGTAAACTCTCGGAGTCCCCCGTTACAGCGGAACTTCAACTGCGAATATAATCCATATTGCCCGGAAAAAAAAGCAGAGACGGTTTTTTCGTTTAAAAGTGCATCAAGAACCGTTGTTCTGTTGATCTAAATCTGTGTCGGTCCAAACTTTGTTGGTTCACTAAAACTATCTGCCGTCAGAGACCGGGTCAATAGGATTGCTTGGAGAGGAATTCCAGAGCATCGGCATACCCTTCAAAACCCTTTCCCTTGATCGTCTTTAGTGCGTACAGCGATACGTATGATATGCGCCGGAACTCCTCGCGGCTGCCGATGTCGCTTAGGTGGACTTCGACTGTAGGAAGTCCCACGGCTTTGAGTGCATCGAGTATGGCTATACTGGTGTGGGTATAGGCTGCGGGGTTAATGATAATGGCATCGTACTTTTTGTATGCCTGCTGTATGCGTTCTACGATGGCGCCTTCGCAGTTGGACTGGAAACAGTCGGTCTCCAGGCCTAATGCATCGGCTTTTTCACGTATGAATTCCACAAGGGAGTCATAATTCAGCTCTCCGTATATTCCGGGCTCCCTTATCCCCAACATATTCAGGTTGGGACCGTTTATCACGAGTATTTTTTTCATAGCTTGTGTTTACTTTTCGGGAATCATGTAACTCCAGCAACGACGGCGCCTATGGATATAATGCTCATAATGTTTCCATGTGTTTTGTACGTTGGCGTTGTCCTCAAGCATGGGGCCGGTTTGACAGTCAATACCTCCATGTGGAGTTGCAGCATTAAATCCATCACGCAGAATGATACCTGCGACTCCTTTTTTTTGGTCGTTCGGTCTGATGCCTATCAGATAGAAATCTATGTGACGATGGTCGTTCAGATCCTTCAGTACTTTGAGTATGGAGAAGAGTCCCAATTTACCATTGCTGCTTCTGATCCCACGGCTTATTGAAGGTGCCATAAATGCAAATCCTACCAGTTCACCTTCTCTGTTTTGTACCATCAGACAGTATTCGGGACGTCCTACAAGCATTAGAATTTTTTCCATGTTATTAATCTGTTTTACCGACAACGGGACTACTCCATGTAGTTTTGCAAATGCACTGTTGATTATCTCCATAGCCTCGTGTATGTAAGGACGGACCTCCTTCATGTTTTTAAATTTTTTGCTGGAGTATCCGTATCGTTTTTCCGATATGGCAGCAATTTGTTCTATCTTTTCGGGATTTTTTTCAGGAATTATGATTTTCATTTCAATCCAGTCCCATTTCTTTACCAGCCCCAGCCGTTCCATATGGGTTATATAGTAGGGGTAGTTATACAACGTAATGTACATATTCACCTGGTCGAATCCGTCAATCAGCATGCCCTGTTTATCCAGATTGGAGAATCCCAACGGACCGACCAATTCGGTCATACCCAACTCTCTTGCCCATGCAACGGCTGTATCGAACAGCATCTTAGAGACCTCAAAGTCATCGATAAAATCAAAGCGGGTAAAACGCAACTGTTTGACATTGTCCTTTTTGTTGGCGGCGTGATTCAGTATGGCGCCTATTCGTCCGACTATCTTTCCCTTCCGGTATGCCAGCCACAGACGGCTTTCTGCATAGCTGTATGCACCGTTCTTTTTAGGATTGAAAGTGTCCATTTCGTCGCCTATGAGCGCGGGGACATAGTATTCACAATCACGGTACAGGTCAATGGGAAACCTGAAAAACCGTTGCTTCTCCTTTTTGGTGAAGATTTCCTTGATCTCAGTCATTATATATTCAATCGTATTAAATCTGTTTTAATCAGTTTTTTTACCTGACCCGTCCGGTCTTTCCGCTTTTCGGTCATGGATGCTTTAGACAGGCAAAAGCGCTGATCTGCATTTTCATAGAACTAATCAGAACAGACTCTTAGGTTATTTCTACAAAAATACCTGATTATTCTCATAATCTGCCTTGATTTCCATTTTTTCCGTCTCGGCGGTATAGGATTATAGTTGTTGAAACAATACATTTGTTTTATCTTCGTAACTGATTTTTTGAGTAATAGATTTTCAAAACAACATGGCACAGACAACTGACGACAAGAAGATTATTTTTTCAATGGTGGGCGTAAGCAAGGCTTTCCAGAATAACAAACAGGTACTTAAGGATATATACCTGTCATTTTTCTATGGAGCAAAGATAGGTATTATAGGTCTGAACGGTTCGGGTAAATCGACCCTGCTCAAGATAATTGCAGGGGTTGAAAAGAGCTATCAGGGTCAGGTCGTCTTCTCACCGGGCTACAGCGTGGGCTATCTGCCGCAGGAGCCGCAGCTGGACCCCGAAAAGACTGTAAAAGAGGTGGTCATGGAGGGCGTACAGGAGATATACGACACTCTTAAGGAGTACGATGAGGTGAACCACAAGTTCGGACTTCCCGAATATTATGAGGATCCGGATAAGATGGATGCCCTTATGGTACGTCAGGCCGAGCTTCAGGATATTATTGATGCTACCGATGCATGGAACATAGATAACCGTCTGGAACAGGCTATGGATGCCTTGCGCTGTCCGCCTGAGGACCAGAAGACCGGTCAGCTTTCGGGAGGTGAGAGCCGCCGCGTGGCATTGTGCCGTCTGTTGTTGCAGAAACCTGACATACTGCTTCTGGATGAGCCTACCAACCATCTGGATGCCGAGAGCATAGACTGGCTGGAGCAGCATCTGAACCGGTATCCCGGCACTATAATAGCCGTAACGCACGACCGCTATTTTCTGGACAACGTGGCCGGCTGGATCCTGGAGCTGGATCGCGGCGAGGGTATTCCATGGAAAGGCAACTACTCAAGTTGGCTGGAGCAGAAATCACAGCGTCTGGCACTTGAGGAGAAACAGGCCTCCAAGCGCCGCAAGACATTGGAGCGTGAGCTTGAGTGGATACGTATGGCTCCCAAGGCCCGTCAAGCCAAGGGTAAGGCCCGACTCAACTCATACGATCAACTGCTGAATGAGGATGTCAAGGCCAAGGAGGAGAGGCTTGAGATATTCATTCCCAACGGTCCGCGTCTGGGTAATAAGGTGATTGAGGCCAAGGGCGTGGCTAAGGCATACGGCGACAAGCTGCTTTTTGATGACCTGAACTTCTCTCTGCCGCCAAACGGCATTGTGGGTGTCATAGGACCTAACGGAGCGGGCAAGACTACGCTGTTCCGCCTTATCATGGGAATGGAGAAGGTTGACAGGGGTACCTTCGAGATTGGTGAGTCCGTAAAGATAGCATACGTGGACCAGCAGCATAAGGATATAGACCCCGAGAAGAGTGTCTATCAGGTGGTTAGCGGCGGTAATGAGCTTATTCGTCTGGGCGGTCGCGATGTAAACGCCCGCGCATACCTGGGACGTTTCAACTTTTCGGGAGCCGATCAGGAGAAGAAATGCGGCACGCTGTCCGGCGGTGAGCGTAACCGTCTGCAACTGGCTATGGCACTTAAGGAGGAGGGCAATGTACTGCTTCTAGACGAGCCTACCAACGATATCGACGTGAACACCCTGCGTGCCCTTGAGGAGGGTCTGAATAACTTTGCCGGCTGTGCCGTTATAATCAGTCACGACCGTTGGTTCTTGGACCGTATTTGCACACATATTCTCTCATTCGAGGGGGACAGCCGTGTGGTCTTCTACGAAGGTTCCTACAGTGAGTACGAGGAGTACAAGGTCAAACAGTTGGGATATCAGGAGCCCAAGAGGATCCGTTACCGCAAACTGCAATGATTCAAGTATTTGAATATAAATGATTTAACAATATGAAAAAGATTTTTTTGGCTGCGATTGCGGCGATATTATTTGCAGGCTGCCAGGCGGCTGACCCCTATGTGATAAAGACCACTAACGGAAGTGTGCGCGGATTTGATGAAGAGGGTACTATGGCCTTTAAGGGCATACCCTATGCCAAGGCGGAGCGGTGCATGCCCCCTCAGCCGGTTGAGAAATGGGACAGTGTGCTGGACTGTACGCAATGGGGTCCGCAGTCGCTGCAGAGCGGCCGTATCCAGCCGGGCAGTTCGGAGGACTGCTGCGTTTTAAACGTCTGGACCACCGATACCAAGGGCCGCAAGCCGGTCATGTTCTGGTGTCACGGCGGCGGATTCGATTCCGGAACATCGGCCTGGAATCCGGGTATGGGCCTGGCCAAGAAGGATGTAGTGGTGGTAAGTCTCAACCACCGTCTGAATATTGTAGGTTTTCTGGACCTGTCGGCCACTGGTGACCCCAAATACAAATATTCGGGCAATGTGGGTATGATGGATGCGGTAGCTGCTTTGGAGTGGGTGCGTGACAATATTGCAAAGTTCGGGGGCGATCCCAATAACGTTACCATATTCGGCGAGTCCGGAGGCGGCGGCAAGGTGGGGACCCTAATGTGTATGCCCGACGCTGTGGGGCTCTACCACAAGGCGATAATCATGAGCGGAACCATTCTGAATGTAAACACTAAGGCCATGACCGAGGAGCTGGGACTGGCCGTTCTGGATCAGCTAGGAATACCTCATAATGAGCCGGACCGTATCAGAGAGGTGCCGTATGACAGGCTCTATCAGGCCGGGCAGCGCGCCCTTGCTGCAAGCATAGGGACCCGTACTCCGGGCACGCCTATGATGTGGGGATTCGGACCCACTCCTGATGGCGATGTGCTTCTGCAACAGCCTTTTCAGCCCGATTTCTCATCTATCTCAAGCGACATCCCTCTTATCATAGGAACTACTTTCAACGAGTTGCAGCGCGGTTTCTACAATCGCGACATGACGCTTGACGAGGCTAAGGATGCCGTTCGTGCCACATTCGGCGATATGACCGATGCCTATGCGGCTGAGTTTGCCAAAGCCTGGCCCGACTATGTGCCGCAAGACCTGCCTTCGATCGATATGATGTTCCGCCCCAAGACTATCATAACTGCCGATGCTGCATCGGCCTCAAAAAAGGCTCCGGTCTATACCTATATGTTCATCTGGAAATCTCCCTCCACACAACTGTCGGCTCATGGTGCGGAGCTGAATTTCTGTTTCAACACCCTGCATCGCGCAGGCCGTGACCTGCCTAACCCTTCGGAGAGTGATTTGCGTCTTGCCGATAATATGGCACAGTCATGGGCTAATTTTGCCTATACCGGCAATCCAAGCGTGGAAGGTCTGCCTCAGTGGCAACCCTACACCCGCGAGAACGGCGAGTGCTTTATGTTCGGATCCGAATGTTATGTGCGTAATAATTTTGACCGTAGACTGTCTGAAATCATAGATGCACACTGCTTCAAAAAGCTGGATGAATTCCGTGCAACGGGTTCCCTGAAACCGACAGATTAAATTTATATGATATGAGAAGAGTTGTTCTTTTGACGTGCATGGCATTTGCCGTGTCTGCATCGGCTTTAGCCACAAACAGCAGGAATATTTTTCCGCTTATTCAGAATGTTCCGGGACGGGAATTGCAAAATCTGGACGGGACATGGAAATACATTCTTGACCTCTATGAGCTTGGTTACTACAACTACCGTATGAACGAAGATCCTAACGGTTGGTTCAGGGATGCCAAAGCGCGCAATCCCGAGGATTTGGTGGAGTATAATTTTGATACGGCTCCGTCGCTTTATGTGCCCGGAGACTGGAACACCCAGAGCGAGCAGTTGCTCAATTTCGAAGGCAATATATGGTATAGGCGTAAGTTCGAGTGCGGTCCGGAGGCTGGGAAGCGGCGTTTTATACATTTCGACGCAGTTAACTACGAATGTCAGGTCTATCTGAACGGCAGGAAGATAGGGGTGCATGAAGGCGGATTCTCACCTTTCAATATCGAAATAACCGATGTGGTCAGGGAGGGTGAAAATACGCTCATCCTCAAGGTTGACAACCGCCGTCGCCCGGATGCTGTGCCCACCGTTAATACCGACTGGCACAACTACGGCGGAATAACCCGCTCGGTCAATGTCATTACCGTCCCCGATGTGTTCATTCGCGACTATTTCATTCAACTCAAGAAAGGTTCTTCCGATGTGGTGGCAGGTTGGGTTCAGATGGACGGTGCAGGTAACAGAAGCGTCACGATTGAAATTCCGGAGCTGAAGGTCAAGCAAACTGTCAACACTGACAACACCGGTTACGGTACGTTCGAGTTCAAGTGCAGACCTACGCTCTGGAGTCCTGAGAATCCCAAACTCTATGTTGTCAGGTTGACATCGGACACCGATACCGTTGAAGATGAGGTGGGGTTGCGCACTATTGAGACGCGGGGCAAAGAGATCTACCTGAACGGTAAGAAACTGTTTTGCCGCGGTATAAGCATACACGAAGAGGCGCCTATCCGTTCCGGCCGTGCATGGAGCGTAGAGGATGCCACAGTATTGCTGGGATGGGCTAAGGAGATGAACTGTAACTTTGTGCGTCTGGCACATTATCAGCATAATGAGAACATGGTCCGTACTGCCGAACGCATGGGACTTCTGGTGTGGAGCGAGATTCCTTGCTATTGGACCATACAGTGGGAGAATGAGGGGACGCTTGAGACTGCTTGTGAGCAGATTGAAGCCATGGTAGGCCGTGACAAGAACCGCACGAACATCATAATATGGTCCATTGCCAATGAGACACCCGTATCGGAGCCGCGCAATCTGTTCCTTCGTAAACTGGCCGATAAGGTGCGCTCTATGGATGACACCCGTCTGGTGGCCGCCGCCATGGAAAAGAGAGAGCTGCCGGGAGGTATAATGACTCTCGATGATCCCATTGCCGACTATCTGGATGTACTTAGCTTTAACCAGTATGTTGGTTGGTACGATGGCTTACCCGAGAAATGCGACCGTGTACGCTGGGAGTTCCAGCATGACAAGCCGGTTTTCATAAGCGAATTCGGCGGAGGCGCCTTACAGGGCAATCATGGACCCGCCAACCACCGTTGGACCGAGGAGTTTCAGGCAGACCTCTACCACCATTCGATAGGTATGCTTGAAAAAATGGAGGGACTTTCCGGCTGTACACCCTGGATACTGACCGATTTCCGTTCGCCCCGCCGCGTACTTGCCGGTATACAGGACGGTTTTAACCGGAAAGGACTGATATCCAATCGCGGTATAAAAAAGGCGGCGTTCTATGTGATGCAGGAGTGGTATGAATCTTTAAAATAGGAGCCGATCCTCTTTATCGGTCGGCATCCTTGATTACCGGGAATTTAATACGGAAATCATTTAGTTTTTCCAGGTCTAATCTGCCTGACACCATTTGGGGTGTTTCGTCGGTATGGACCAGCGTACCCCCATATGGGTCTATAATGGCGCTGTGTCCCGGGTAGAAGCCTAACTCATCTTCTCCGGAGCGGTTCACGCCTATTACGTAGCATTGGTTCTCTATGGCCCGTGCGCGCAGGAGTATGTCCCATGCAAAAATACGCTTGTCCGGCCAGTTGGCGGGATATATTATGGCTTCGTAGTCATCGTGGTTGCGGCTGAATTTGGGAAATCGCAGGTCATAACAGATAAGCAGCATAATCCTGACCCCGCGGAAATTGACAATAACGCGTTCCTTGCCGGCAGTGTAGTTTTCGGCCTCACCGGAATATGTGAATAGATGGTGCTTATCATACCAGACCATTCTGTTTTCGGGCATGGCAAATATCAGGCGGTTGTAGTACTTCCCGTTTTCCAGAATCGGAAGGCTTCCGCATACGGCGGCATCCAGTTCATCGGCCTTAAGCCGCATCCACTTCACTATCTGACCCTCCATGGTCTGTACTACCGGAGCAGGGTCCAAATACTGTCCGGTTGCAAACATTTCGGGCAGCACATAAATATCAGCACCGTTTCCGGTGCCGATAAGATTTTCAAGAGATGCCAGATTAAGTGTCGGTTGCCCCTTAACGGGAGCATTCTGTACAAGTGATATTTTCATTTCCCGAACTTATGGGTTACTTCATCTTTTTGGAGCTTTTGATGGTTTTGTTCACTGTCTTGAGCAATTTCTTGGATGGCGCTACATCGTCATTGTAGGGAATCATATACCAGTCCACGCTCCAATCCAGAGATTCACCGGGAGCCACTGTCTTGTAGGCGCCCTGGCTCTCAAGTTCAATATAGGTCTTGCCCTGGTTTATATAAATCTGAATCTCGGCCTCATTGGGAGCCCACTCTGAAGGGCCTATATCATCGAACTTTTTGATCATCAGCAGGCCGTTGACAACGTATGCCAGCCATCCCTTGCCGTCGGAGTTGATCTTACGGTTCTGTTGGGCGGATTCAAATGTGTACCATGAGGCACCCAGTTCGCTCTTGAAAGGAATCAGTCCGGCGGGGGTGATCTGTTCGGCCGGCGCATCAAAGAATATCAGGCCGCTCTCATTGGATACTACGCGGGAGATCTCCCAAGGCGCCACCTGACGGGTCTCGCTGCCCATATTTGTTATGGTATAGGTTATTCTGATAAACCTGCCTTTTGGATCAGGAGTGTAACGCTTTGTAATTTGAAATGGCAGTTTTTGTGCCACCCGGCTTTGAAGTATCAGTTGGTTTGGGGTGCTGCTTATCAGTGTGTACTCCATTCTGTCAAATTCGTTTACAGGAGGCCAGTTCCACTCTACCTGCGGGCTGGTCCAGAATGTGCTGCCGTACTGGTTGGGTACACGGGACTGCGCAAGCATCTCCCGGCCGGCATATTTATAGGACATAATCTTGCCTCCCTCTGTGGCACTGACCGTCATTGTCACCTCTCCGGCCTTAATCTCGTAACCGGACTCCTGCGAACCGCTAACTCCTTGTGCGTTAACCGCGCTGCCTGCTGCCGTAAACATGACAGCCGCTATTAAAAACTTTGCTTTAGTATTCATAACTGTTCTTTGTTTATAGTATTGCAAACTTACAAAATATACTCGGTATTATGACTTTTGCCATGACAAAATAAGATTTATGACAGAATGGGGTAAAACACTGTTTTGGTGGAATTAATTGATGTGGAACCGGATTAGAGCTATTATGAGGTTGTACCGGCATAGAGCAGGGGTCAATCCATGGTCGGTTTGGGATTTGTGTAATAATCATGTAAGAGTTTATGTAGTTGTTTTTCTTCTTTTTATGGCGGTATTGAAAAATAACTGTAAATTAGAAGCGAAAACTTAATTTGATTTAATATATGAACAGATTACTTCTTTTTATTGCGTCGGTACTTGCGGCCGGTAATGCCTTCTCCCAGAAGACGTTAAAGAGCGCTTATGCCGATGCTTTCATGATGGGCTGTGCGATTAATTCGCAGATTGTAAGCGGACGCGACAGCCGTTCGACAGAGATAATTTTGCAGCAGTTCAATGCCGTGTCGCCCGAGAACGATATGAAGGCCGAGGTGATCCATCCTAGACCCGATACCTGGAATTTCGAGCCGGCCGACCGTTTTGTGAAGTTTGCCAATGACAACAACCTGTGGTCGTTGGGACATACGCTGGTGTGGCATAACCAGACTCCCGATTTCTTCTTCAACCATCCTGACGGCACTCCCAAAACCAAAGATGAGATGGTGGAGACGATGCGCAGCTATATAGAGAAGGTGGCAGGCCATTTTGCCGGCAAAATAGATGCCTGGGATGTGGTGAACGAGATTATTGACAATGACGGCTCATACCGTAAGACCGTCTGGACCAATGCGTTCGAAGGCGACGGTGATGAACTTGTACGTCTGGCATTCAAATTTGCCAGCCAGTATGATCCTAATGCCGAGTTGTACTATAATGATTTCAATGCATGGCGTCCCACCAAACGGGATGGCATAGCACGTATGGTGCGTATGCTTCAGGAGCACGGTATTAGAATTGACGGTGTGGGCATACAGGCACACTGGGGTCTTAATTTTCCCAAAAATGAGTATATAATTGCTGCCATAGATACCTTTGCGGCTCTTGGAGTCAAGGTTATGATTACCGAGATGGATGTGGATGTGCTGCCACTCACCCGCGAAGGACAGGTCATAGGCAGGATACTTCAGGATCCTCTTTTCCAGCTTGAGGAGTTTGAGATATATTTGGATCCTTACAAGACAGGTCTTCCCGATGACGTTCAGGAACGTCTTACCGACCGTTACCGCGAACTGATGCAGATATTCTACGATCGCCGCGATAAGATAGACCGCGTGACTTTTTGGGGTCTGCATGACGGAATGTCGTGGAAGAACGGTTATCCGATTCCCAACCGTACCAACTATCCGTTACTGTTTAACCGCGACCGGACGCCCAAACCGGCTTTCCACGCTATTTTGGAAATTCCCGAACAGTGACGTAAAGGAGTCTGTTCCTGTCAGTTAAATTCAATATCACCGATGATGGTTAAGCAATCATCGGTGATATTTTTTTCAGGTTTCTTCAAGGATCAAAATGCGCAGCACTCTAATCTGTTCAGGTACCGAATCCAATGCGCGAAGATTTTGTTAATTTTGCAGTGTTATTAATAAGACAACTGTTATGACCGATATTCAGGCAGTAATAATAGCATTGATGATACCTTTCCTTGGAACGGTGTTGGGCTCGTCATTCGTCTTCTTTATGAAGCGCGATATGTCTGAGACCCTGCGGAAGGCGCTTATGGGATTTGCATCGGGTGTCATGGTGGCAGCATCGGTATGGTCGCTCCTTATCCCGTCAATCGAGATGGGTACCGGAAAAGCCGCTGTCATTCCTACAGCCGTAGGTCTGCTTGCGGGCTTTGCTTTTTTGCTTCTGATAGACTATGTTACTCCTCACTTGCATATGACCGGAGACAGGGAGGGTCCAAAGAGCCGGCTGTCACGTACTACCATGTTGTCACTGGCAGTGACAATTCACAATTTCCCTGAAGGTATGGTTGTGGGTGTGGCGATAGCCGGTGCATTGACATCGGATTTCAATATTATGAGTGCGCTGGCGCTTTCCATAGGTATAGCCATCCAAAATATTCCCGAAGGGGCAATCATCTCAATGCCGCTCCGTGCCGAAGGGAACAGCCGTATGCGGTCGTTTGTGATAGGAAGTCTTAGCGGCATAGTGGAGCCTATAGGAGGTCTTCTTGTGCTGCTGCTTGCAACATGGGTCACAAGCATCATGCCCTATATGCTTTCATTTGCAGCCGGAGCCATGCTCTATGTGGTAATTGAAGAACTTATTCCCGAGGCATCGCAGGGCAAACACTCCAACATAAATACGATAGGGTTTGCCATTGGATTCGTACTTATGATGGTGCTTGATGTGGTGATGGGCTAAAGTTTTGCTACTTCGTTTCAGTCTGCCGTACGTTGGCTTTGGTGGCTCTTTTGCAATTTTTGGATTTAGGGTTGGCTCGTGCGAAACGAAGTTCACGAACACCGATAAAAATCATTAATTCGTAGGTAATTGCAAATGTGTCACCAATTGCGTAGGCTTTAGTAATTTATACTTTGTCCAGTTCTTCCATTAATGCTTTCCTTTTGGGATATTCAGTTCTCAGGTATGAAATAATTTCATTTGCTTTGTCTCTTGCTCCAAGCTTTATAATCTTACGGATATATCTGCAAGCATCTTGGTAATGGTCTCTCCCCATACTGTTTTTCATGTATTTCAGAACACCGGTTGCATATAACTCAACTATTTCATTTGCATAATGTTTAGAAAGATACTTTTCGTAATAGTCAATTGTGTTTAAATCGGGTGATTTTTTTACCAGTTCCAAAAGCCTGTCCCACCATTCTTCTTTTATGAAAATATTTGCAATCAAACCCGTGTCAAGCCATCGTTTTTTAGTTGCAATATCCTGAATAACAGCTTCAACAAATGCAGTCCATTCTTCGGGTTTTACATACTGTTTCAGTATTTGGTAATAATCCTGCTCATTCCTGAAATTGTCAATAAATAACAGACGAGCGTATTCAATAATTCTTTCAGAGTCGTTTTGGGCTTGCGCTATTTTTAACAGCCAGTCGTACCATTCTTTTGCTAAACCGGGTTTGTCTTCCAAATCATAATTTACACCGTCTTTGGCTAATGAAACAGCTTTGTCATAATTTTTCTTTTTGAGTGCTTTTTGAATAGCTTCTCGCCTTAAATTTGAATTTGTAATGTTTTGCTCAAGATGTTTTTCAGCAACATCTTCTCCTTTGGTTTTTAATAGAATATCGTATTTTATACTTTGGGCTTCTTCTCGCTCGTAATCTGACTGTTGTGCTTTATCTATTTGTTTAAAAATACGCTCGGTTTCGTCTTCTGTTTTTAAAAGCAGTGCAGCAAGGCGTAAAACACCAATATGCCAATCCCAATCCGAATAAATTTGTTTGTCAAAAGAGGTAAAACAATATTCAATAATTAGTTTCCTGATTTCTTCGGATAAATGTTCCTGTGAAATAGTATAAAGCATTTCATAAGCGGCATCGATACTTCCGCCAATATCACCATTGCTGTCATCCGAATATTGCAGGGCTTCGGTCATTTGCTCCATTACGGCAGTACAAATAAAAACAGCACTTTTATAATTGCGGTTGTTTATCTGTTTTTGTGCCGATTCCAAAAGGTTGTCAATGGCATTGCCTACAATCCTTGAAGCCGACCAGTCGATAAAACCATGCCTGTCGGAAGCCGTTTTAAGGATTGATTTTACCTGCTTCACATACAGTTCTTTCGATTCATCGGAGTTGTGTTGGACAAAAGATGATAAGAACAAATTCCTGAATGGGGCATTTGTTGATGCTTCCTTACGTATAAATTGTTTCAATTCATCGTGGGTTGTTTTTGCAAGCAATTCGTCAACCTGTTGGGCTGCGGTTTTTCGTTTTGCAGGTTTAGCAGTTTGGTTTGTTTTTGTTCTTTTTGTCTTTTTGTTCAGTTCCAACTCATCTTGTTGCAGGTAAAATATTACAGCAGCTACATGTTTACAAACCGGACCAAAATCATAAGGGCAGTCGCACATATACTCTGTAACAATTCCATTTTTAATGGTAAGTTGCACGGTGTAATCTTCGGTGCCTTCAACAATGGCTTCGTACTCGCCCGGACTTATTTCTTCGGGTTCGTGTACATGACCTTTTTTAAAATACGATAAACCACGTTTCAGAATGGTTTCGTCTATAAATTGCTCAAATTGGTTCAGTGGAATTTGCATTGTTTATCCTAATAATATGTTTTCTATTTCTTCACTCGCTTGTTTCAAAAGCTCGCTTGTCTTATCTTTTAGTTGTTGGGCTTGTTGCCTGATGCCTGTAATGTGATCGGCTATTTCTTGTTGTTTGGAGAGTGGGGGAACGGGGATTGGCAAGGATTTTAATGCGTCTTTTGTAATTCCTGTTACTGTCGCACCTGCTATCAGCTTTTTGATAATTATTTGAGCAGCTTTTGAATTTATATAATTGAAATAAATTTCGCAAGTGTGCCAACCCCTTGTAAGTTGGACAGATTTATAGTCACATTATAGGTTATATTTGTTAATAAATTCTTTTCTCATCTGCTGTGCAAAGATAGCATTATCTTTGTCAACACCAAGATCAATTTCTGTGGATATAATGTCCACTGTTGATATTTTCTCCGAGTCCTTCGCAGTTTTGCTCATATCTGCTGAGATAGAGGAAAAGTATTCGTTCCATTTGGCCATTGGAGTCACTCTTTTAAGTGCGCTATGCCGTCTTTTGTTATTATAGTGATCCATGTAGGCGGAG
>Ga0209723_1001040_pt1 | contig 46034 bp, 39 predicted proteins | sample BiotimSIPDNA_2_FD_185750 | JGI IMG/M metagenome (GOLD analysis project Ga0209723, IMG submission 185750) | Anaerobic biogas reactor microbial communites from Washington, USA - Biogas_R2 time_0 SIP DNA (SPAdes) (version 2) | ecosystem: Engineered > Bioreactor > Anaerobic > Unclassified | place... | reverse complement strand
TTGCTACGCAGCAAACTCTGGGACGACATGATCAACGCCATGGAAACAGGCTCGCGGAACCGCCGCGTCGGCAAGAAGCTCAAGGAGATTATTCAAATGTAGCAGTGCTAGCATTTTCACTATGAGTTGGTATTCACCTCTAGTGGGTGGGTTTGACGCAGCGACGCCTGGACCTGGAGGTTGGGATTCCACCGGGAACAGATACTGTTTGCTGATCCCGGACGGTTACCCCCCGGACCTGCGGGCGGAGGCGGTAAAGCTGGTGTTGGAGCAGGCGGAGGCGTTGTGTGCGGAGTGGGTGGGGTGACTGAGATCGCAGCCACTACCAGCCCAATTCAACCATGTATTTCGTTGATACGGCCATCACCGATCGTTCAACGGCACGGCAAAGGCGAAGGCCACTCGCGATAACCTCTTGGACGTTCGGTCTCTCGATAGACAAGCTATCGAAGCCACCCGCGTTGGTGTTGAAGGAAGGCGGCGACAAGTCGCCGCAGTCCAAAGGGACGTGACTACTTCATGGCTCACGCCCTTGAATGAACTCGATGAGCAGCCGACTGGTTTGCTCGGGTGCCTCCTGTTGCACCCAGTGACCCGCACCGTCGATCATGTGCACCCCGCGCAGGTCCGTGCAAGCCCGGTTCTGCATCTGCTCGAGAGCACCCGGACTCTGATAGCTGCCCCAGTCGCTGGCACCCGAGATGAAGATCGACGGCTGGTCGATGGTGCGATCTGCAAAGAGCTCCTGCTCGGGGGCGCCGATACCGCCGGACCGATACCAGTTCAGACCGCCCTGGAAACCGGTGCGGCCGAACTCCTGGCTGTAGATCCGAAGCTCGTCGTCCGACAGCCAGTCGTTGTTCGCGATCTCCTCCGCAGAGGGCATGTGTTTGGCGACCGTCTCGGCCATACCCTCGTCCAAGTTCATGATGTAATACGTAGGCATCTTGGCCATCTCGGTGGCTGTACGTGCCGCGAGCCGGAAGGGCCGGTTGCCGAGCCAATCGGCACTCTTGTAGTGGTAGTAAGCACGCAGGAACGAATGGATGCCTTGCGGGGCGTTGCGCATGTTGTTGTCGGCCTCGCGGGTCGTGTAGTATTGCTGATAATGCTTGCGAGGGCGTGGCAGCGCCGCCAGTTCGTCGTACAGGCTTGGACCGGCTGCGACGGCAGGTCGTGCAGGATGACCGGCCGTGTCAAACGGCAGCGACGGGGTCCCGCCGAACGGAGCGCTCATCAGCGCCACCGACCGGAACACATCGGGGCGGGTCACGGCGCACCAAGCGGCGATCGGTGAGCCGAAGTCGTGTCCGACCACCGTCGCCACGGACCGATAACCAAATGCAAAAACCAGTCCGAGAGCGTCCCGAACGACGTTCAGACGCCGGAATGAGGCAAGGTCACCGTCGTAGTTGCCGTCCCAACCGATTGTACGGCCATAGCCGCGCTGATCTGGGGCGAAGACATGGAAGCCTGCCTGTGCCAACGGTATCATGACCTTGCGCCAACTGTAGGCCAGTTCAGGAAAGCCGTGCAACAGGAGTACGCCCGGTCGGGTGCCACCCTCGTATCCGGCCTCAAGCACGTGCATCCGCAGTCCATTGATCCCGTTGACAAAGCGTGAGCGCACGCCGTGCGGCAGCACACCTTCAGGGTAAGGACGGGGCTCATCCGTCTCCTCGTCTTCGCCGGCCGCCGTGTCGCTGCCGGTGGTCAGCCCGTGTGTTGTGCTTGCCGTCACGACCATGGGCACTGCGGCGGCAATCCCCTGCATCAGTTGACGCCGTGTCATGTTGGAACGCATGGCTGGTGGTTCTCCTTTCTCAAACCCTGAGGCACGCAGGCCCAGACCGGAAGACCAGGTCTAAACTCGAGTACTGCCACGGAGACTCCCTCAGCATACCTTTTCCAAGACGTCCCACAAATGGACCGTTATTTGGGAGAGATGTGTCCGCATTGCTGCCGCGTCTGCAACCCGCACCGGCCGACCCATCCAAAGAGTGGCAGAGCAATTTGCTGACTGCTCCAGGTCGCCCCGACCTCAGCGACTTGGCGCACCTCGTTCGGGCCCATCGACCGCAGTCACTGGCTCCCTGAAGCGAGGGTGGGCTTGGCTCCGCGCCGTGGATTCTCAGATCTCGATTCTGACGGCGCCCTGAAGTTCTACGTGGCCAGCAACGCCGAGTTGACGGCCCAGGCCCATGTGGGGCCTCTTGGCAGGGGGAGAGCGTGACGAGGAGCACGAACAAGGGCAACGGTCCGAATCCGGTAAGCTCCCCGTCCGAAGAATGAGTTTCGGAAGGCGTTTGGTAGCACTTTCGGTAACAGCCGCCCGAAAACGGCAGAAGCCGCACTTGCCCGATCGCTGCAAATGCGGCTCTTTTATTGACTTACAGAAACTACCCCGCAAGGACTCGAACCTTGAACGAGGGAACCAAAATCCCTTGTGTTACCATTACACCACGGGGTATCAGATGCAACGACCGGCCCCGGAAACTGCGAGGCCGGCCGTGCTCACTTGTGTAATCTATTGACTCAGACGCGTTTCGGCAAGTGGGACTTGGCCGCTCAACAGGCACTGGCCAAACGAAGCCGGCTTCCACAATGGAAGGCGAACGGACTGACCAAGAACGGCAACACGCTCCCGGGCCGTGGGGGGGGGCGGGAGCGTGTGCGTTTGGCTCGTGACGTGCCCAGGCCGCGGCTTGGGAATTGGCAGGCATCGGTCTGCCGCTGCAATCAAGACCATTGCCGGGCGTGGGCGAGGGCTCAGTCCCAGAACTCGGGGTTGTTCGGCCAGATTCCTCCCGATTCCTTGTGGTACTGCCATCCCTTGGCTTCGGTGGTGGTCGTCGTCGGCGAATCCGATGCGGCCGTGTAGACCATGTCGCTGTTGTCGTACGGATTGGGGGGAATCGCGTCGAGGTAGGGACCGAAGGCGCCGGTGGCACTGATGTTGCCGGCGGCATCCGTCTTGTCGAGCATTTGCGGAAGGCTATTGGTCGTCAGGTCCGGATAGTCGCCGTGATGGATCCGGTAGAGTTCGATCTGGGATCGCAGGGAGTGCATGTTGAATTTCGCCGTGCTCTCCTTCGCGTCGGTCGTCGACGACGCGAACTGCGGGATGACCGTGGCCGCCAAGACGGCCATGATCACCACGACAATGAGCACCTCGATTAATGTGAAAGCACGTTTTCTACGTACGAATGTCATTTGTAGCTCATCCTTTCCGATGCAGATGGGAGAGATCACCAGGCCGTTGGCTTCTGTTCCGCGCCTTTCCAGTGCTGTGACGGTTGGGTCGCTTGCCTAGTCCGCCCCCACAAGCAAGTCCCTGAGGACAAAACGCACAACGTATCCTCTCCGGTCGTGTCGGCCGTCAGCGTGATCGTGTCTCATGCGCCTCAGGCCCGGCAGCTGCATCGCGCAGCCACTCTAGAAGTAGTTAGGTTGCAAATGGGCATCCGTCAAGAAAAACTCCTCGACGTCCAGGCAAACAGACTCCGCAAAAGGCGAGCCACGCCGCGGCGGCCCTCATGGCCAGCCTTTCACCCCCCCCTCTCTTCTCAAGGACACACCTCCAGAAGTGGCAATCCGTTCGAAAGACGAAGCCGGGCCGGCGTGCAGGGATGCAGATTTGCCTGGCAAGTTCCCGTGACAGCATCGCAGATTCGAACTGGTTGTCTGCACCATCCGAACAATCGTTACATTCCACTTATTCCACCTCGATTTTCCAAATTCACTGGATAATTCCATCCCACACGACGGGAACGAAAGGGTAGCTCACGGCAAATCACCCTGTTCTCGCCGTCTTCGCTGTTTTTGTAGAGCAAGAGAGTATCACGTTCACTACAGTTTGCACGATCTGGGGACTTGGCGTGGAGTATGCAGCGCCGGCCAAGCTGAATTCACAGGAAGTGCAACATACAGAATATGGGATATTCCGGAGTTGTTGCTAATGTACGATATCTGGGCTGTCCGAATAACGTAAGGACGGAGAACCTCCGTTTAACCAGGCCCAGAGAGAATTGTGTGTCTTTTGAAGGAGGCAGAGGATGAGAAGTGCCCTTGGGTTGCCCCTGGTTGCCGTCCTCCTCGCGGCAATCGCGGCAAGTACAGCCGACGCCGGATATTGCGGCGCGGCAAGCTATCGGCGGTGCAGGACTGCTTGTTGCGCAGATTACGTCTGCTGCAAGCAGCAGTGCACCACAGTGATGAAGACGTGCCGGGAGGTCGTCTACGAGAAACAGCAGTACACCTGCTACAAGACGTGCTACGATCGTGTTTGCGAGCCGAAGACGATCACCTGCACCAAGTGGGTCCCCGAGACTTGCTACCGCGAATGTGAATACACGGTTTGCAAGCCGGTCTGGGAGACCTGCAAGAAGACGGTCCAGTACACGGTCTGCAAGCCCGTCTGGGAAACGCGGACCAAGGACATCTGCTACACGGTCTGCAAGCCGGTGTGGGAGACCCGCGAACGAACCTACACGGTCTGCAAGCCGGTGTGGGAGACCCGCGAGCGTTGCTACACGGTCTGCAAGCCGGTGTGGGAAACCTGCACGAAAGAGATCCCCTACACGGTGTGCAAGCCGGTGTGGGAGACTCGCGAGCGGACCTACACGGTCTGCAAGCCGGTGTGGGAAACCTGCACGAAAGAGATTCCCTACACGGTCTGCAAGCCGGTCTACGAGACGCGCCAGCGCACCTACACGGTCTGCAAGCCGGTGTGGGAGACCCGCGAGCGTTGCTACACGGTCTGCAAGCCGGTGTGGGAAACCTGCACGAAAGAGATTCCCTACACGGTTTGCAAGCCGGTGTGGGAGACCCGCGAGCGCTGCTACACGGTGTGCAAGCCGGTGTGGGAGACTCGCGAGCGGGCCTACACGGTCTGCGTGCCGACATGGGAAACCCGCGAGCGTTGCTACACGGTGTGCAAGCCGGTGTGGGAGACTCGCGAGCGGACCTACACGGTCTGCAAGCCGGTGTGGGAAACCTGCACGAAAGAGATCCCCTACACGGTCTGCAAGCCGGTGTGGGAGACCCGCGAGCGGGCCTACACGGTCTGCGTGCCGGCATGGGAAACCCGCGAGCGAACCTATACGGTGTGCAAGCCGGTGTGGGAGACGCGCGAGCGGACCTACACGGTCTGCAAGCCGGTCTGGGAAACCTGCACGAAAGAGATTCCCTACACCGTGTGCAAGCCGGTGTGGGAGACCCGCGAGCGAACCTACACGGTGTGCAAGCCGGTGTGGGAAACTCGCGAGAAGCAGATTTGCTACACCGTCTGCAAGCCGGTGCAGTACACGAAGACGATTCAGTGCAAGACGGGACATTGGGAAACGCAGGTTTGCGAGAAGCCCGGCCCGGTCGTGACGAAGTGCGTCCAGGAGCCCGGCTGCTGGACATGGGATCCCTGCAAGTGCCGTTGCGTCTACGTACCCGGCCAGTGCTGCCGCGTTCAGGTGCAATGCCCGCCGATCAAGTGCTGCAAGCGCGTGTGGGTACCCGAGATCGTGGAGAAAGAGATTTGCTGCACCAAGTACGTGCCGGAGACCTGCACGAAGACCTGCACCTACAAGGTTTGCGTGATGGTGCCCGAGCAGCGGACCTGCACCTACCAGGTCTGCAAGATGGTGCCCGAGCAGCGAGTGAAGACCTGCTGCTACAAGGTCTGCAAGATGGTGCCTGAGCAACGCACTTGCACCTACAAGGTCTGCAAGATGGTGCCCGAGCAACGCACTTGCACCTACAAGGTCTGCAAGATGGTGCCCGAGCAGCGTACCTGCACCTATAAGGTCTGCAAGATGGTGCCCGAGCAGTGCGTCAGGACTTGCACCTACAAGGTCTGCAAGATGGTGCCCGAGCAACGCACTTGCACCTACCAGGTCTGCAAGATGGTACCCGAGCAACGCACTTGCACCTACAAGGTCTGCAAGATGGTGCCCGAGCAACGCACTTGCACCTACAAGGTTTGCAAGATGGTGCCCGAGCAACGCACCTGCACCTACAAGGTTTGCAAGATGGTGCCCGAGCAACGCGTGAAGACCTGCTGCTACAAGGTCTGCAAGATGGTGCCCGAGCAGCGTACCTGCACCTATAAGGTCTGCAAGATGGTGCCCGAGCAACGTACTTGCACCTATCAGGTCTGCAAGATGGTGCCCGAGCAATGCGTCAAGACCTGCACCTACAAGGTCTGCAAGATGGTGCCCGAGCAACGCACTTGCACCTACAAGGTCTGCAAGATGGTGCCCGAGCAGTGCGTCAGGACTTGCACCTACCAGGTCTGCAAGATGGTGCCCGAACAGCGCACCTGCACCTATCAGGTCTGCAAGATGGTGCCCGAGCAGCGTACTTGCACCTACAAGGTCTGCAAGATGGTGCCCGAGCAATGCGTCAAGACCTGCACCTACAAGGTCTGCAAGATGGTGCCCGAGACCTGTGAAAAGGAAGTCTGCTACCGCGTCTGCCGGATGGTTGCCGAGAAGTGCGTGAAGCAGGTTCCCTACACGGTCTGCAAGCCCGTCGAGTACACGAAGACGGTCAACTGCGTGCGGATGGTCCCGAAGAAGGTCCCGTACACGGTCACCCGATGCGTGCCCCGCGTGATCTGCAAGCAGGTCCCGGTCACGGTCTGCTGCCCGGTTCCGGTATGCTGCGATCCGTGCGGCTCTTGCGGAAGCACCGGTTGCGATTCCGGTTGCGGCTGCGACGTTTCGACCGAGCCCGCCGTTGAAGAAGCTGCTCCGACGCCTGCACCAGCTCCTGAGAAGAAGGCCTAAGGCCTGAAAATCGACCGCCTCTCCTTCGCACCGAGCGATCGACAGGCCTGGTTAGAGAACGATGCGGCGGCTCAATCCCGCAATTGAGCCGCCGCTTTTTGTTTCTTGGGGGTGCTGATTCGCTGCCGCGCGGCGGGAGGGATGGAAGGGCGCCTCTCCTCGCTTACCCTTCGGGTTGGCATGGCGATCAGGCGGCCGATTTCTTCGCCGCGTACAGGTAGGGATTCAACGACGGATCGTTGTACATCTTCAACCGGCGGTAGACCTTGAGTCTTGCCCGGCCGGCAAGCAGATCGGCCCAGAGGAGTTCCAGCGAGCGGGACAGGTCCGCGTACTGCTCCTGGCAGAGCCGCAGTTTTGCCCGGGCTTTTTCGCGATGGCTCTCGTCGACATCCTGGCGGTCGATCTGCTCCTGCATGTGATACATCCGGAGCGACATGATCGACAGCCGGTCGATCGCACTGCCCGGCGTCTCCGTGTGCTGGCGAGCGTCCGCGGCCGGACGGCTGCCCGACTCCGCCAGGATCGCGATCAGCGCGTCGTCCACCTGCTCGATCAAGTCGTTGCGACGCTGGTTGTAGCCGTCGATCGCCCGTTTCACCTCGGCAATCCTGGCGTCGCCCACGTCCGGGCTGCGAGCGATGTCTTCCTCGTGCCAGAGCCGGAAGTTCTGCTCATGCTGCCGGCACACCAGTCCCAGAAACCCTTCGTACGGAACGTCGATCTCCTGCTGATGCCAGCGTCGAACGGTGGTACGATGAAGTCCGGTGATTGTCGCCACGTCGAACATGAGTTCATTCCTCCTTCCTGGAGCCACCGGGTCGACCACGTGTCAGGGTCGGATCGTAGTCCTTTTCCCAGAGAGGGGCAACATGAGATTTCGGCGTCGAATGCCCCTGATCAGTGTGGGACTGTTTGCCTTAATCGCCTTTCTCTTCGGCGAACGGCGAATGTCAACCAGCCCCGACGGATGGGGGGAATAAAAACCCGTTCCCCAGGTGCAGCTACTCCGCGTGATAGGACATCCCCGCTCACTGCGATCCTCGCATGGAACGGTTCTTGACCGAGTCGGACGCGGTCGACGCAATCACCGAGGGAGGAGTCGCGGGCAACGATCGCATCGACTGGATTCTCAGTCTAGCCAAGGTCGGCTGGGTCGTGCGAGAATGGCTCAAGACGGCCAAACCTGCAGCAGAAAACAACTGATTCCTCGTCAACCTCAACCCTTCACCTCGGGTGGCTCCCATGGACGCCGATTTCTGGATGTCGCTGGCGATCTGCGTGGCCCTGGTCGCTCTGGCACTGTGGTTGGTCCGCGTTCACTGGGAACATTGGCAGGAGGTCGACGCGGATTCCAGCCTGCCGCCGTGGGAACGCGACCATCTGCGAAGGCGATACCGGCGGCGAATGCAAACCAGCACGATGCTCGGATTCGTGGGAGTTGCAGTCCTTGCCGGCCGACTCTTCCCTCCGGATGAGCCGAGCCTGGTGACCATTTTCTACTGGACGGGCGTCATTCTCCTGGTGCTGTGGATGGGCCTCCTCGCCTTGGCCGATATGATTGCGACTCGCATCCACTACGGGATTCAACGGCGAAAGACCGACTCGGAACGGGATCGGATCGAGGCCCAACTTCGGCGTTTCCGAGAAGAACACCCGAGCCAATCTCCCGGCCACTTTGGAGACAAGAGTGGACCAGAATCCAATGATCGCGACAAAAGACGTTGAGCGGAAGAGCGATTCCTGCGTTGTCTTTTCTGTTGCCTCGGCGCAGTCTGGAAGGAATGGGGAATCTGTTACGGTAGTTCAGGGGATTGCAGGGCTTTTCGGCCGTGGGCGGTTCCCATAGAATTGGGGTTGTGCTCTCCTCGTCCTACCGTCTGTGGGGGCAGTTCATTTCCGTGGGAGCGTCTCGCCAATGGACCCGTTTCGACTTTGTGTGGCCTTGGGCCCCGTGGCGGTCTATCTCCTCCTGATAGGTGCGCTGAATCTGTTCCGCCGGCCATTCTGTGTGTCGGGGAGCCGCGACACGGCCGTGCTCGGGGTAGCCGTCTCGGGGTTGGTGCTGGTCGGCCCCATCGAGTTGCTCATGCCGGTTGCCGCCTCGATCCGGTTCGGACCGATCGTCTGGCCCCTGTTGATCGGCTTGTACTTCGCCCTGCTCTCGGCGGTTCTTCTGTTTCTTCGGCCGCGGTTGGTGATCTACAACATTTCCCGCGACGAACTCCGTCCGGTGCTGGCCGATTTGGCCATCGACTTGGACTCCGACGCGCGCTGGGCGGGCGATTGCCTGGTAGTTCCCAGCCTGGGAGTGCAGCTCTACCTGGAGTACTCGTCGACGTTCCGAAACGTCTCTCTGGTGTCGGCCGGCGGTGTTCAGAACCCACAAGGCTGGCTTCGACTCGAGGGGGCTCTTGAGAACTCGCTTCGCCGACTCGAGGTCTCCCGCAACCCGAAGGGTGTGAGTCTGCTCAGCGCTGGCGTCGTGCTGGCGGTGATCCTCGTTCTTTCTGTGGCTTCCGATCCTGAAACCGCTGCCAAATCGCTCACCGAAGTGATGAATCTGTAACTCGATAATGAGTCGCGATCCGGCCGAATCCCGGACCCGCCTCATCCGCCAAGCACCTCTACGACCGGGCGCACGGCCACCTCGAGGAAATACCAAGCGACGGCCAGGGGTATAAATTGTCGGAATCGAGAAGTCCGGCACCGCAGCGACGGCAGGCGTCGTTGACAACGACTAGTTCGTTCATGGCGGTTTTCGACACTTGGAACATGTACAAGCGGACGCGTCTAGTTGGACAGCGCCACTTGGAGCAGTCGCTAGTAATCGCAACTTCCTGAGGGTTGCTCGTTTAACGCCCAGCCGCAGGCGCCGGCTTCCTTAGTGCGGCCGGCGCCTTCGGCTGGGCGTTAAACGACTGCACTGCAACGGGTTCAGGTTCTCAGACTGCACCAAAGTGACGCTGCTTTCGCGAAGCGAAAGGCGACAATACGACGGTTATCGATTCGATGGTCCTTAGTATTGGAAGTGTAGCTCACGCGAGCCGAGCGGAGCTAAGCTGGTGTTGTCCCCCGCGTCATGCAGGAATCCGGTTCTCTGTCGGATTCTGATTTTGATTTGGCAGTTGGTCGCGAGTCAGCGTGCCCCCAGCCGACGGCCGAAGTCCGCCCGGTATCCTGTGCGATCGAACGGGATCCGAATCCCCAAGAATGACAGAGCACTAGAAGTTGTCCTTGTGCCATACATATAGTCGTTCCCTGTCTCGATCGTACATCGCCAAGAAGTGGTATCCGTCCGGACCTCTCGAATCTCCGGGGAAGTCGGGTGTTGACAGATAGCGGTTGCCTCTCCTATGCCACGGCCGCCACCACGGCGGAAACTGCCGCCGGAATGCCGCGGGAACGTCCTCTGTACGAACGGACGTCATCCCGTACTCCGCAATGATCGTGCCGAGTTTGTCGGGGGCAATCGACAGCCTCCATGCGTATTCGTGATCGAGGAGACCGCGGCCGCTCTGCGCAGCTCTGACGTCGGCCGTGCCTCCTCCGGCGATCTTAGCCATTCGCCACAGTTCACAGGGCCACGCGTTTCGAGGCAGTATTGGACCGATGCCCAAGAACAGCCATCCCGCCAGCAACAATAGGAGAACGACGATGGAAAAGCCCGTCAAGGCAACACCACTGGAGAACATCCACGGTTGAGAGGCAAGATCGCCTCGACGAATGAAACAGCAGCCGAGAACGAGCATGACGACTGAGACGCCGGTAACGCCATAAATCGAGAATCCACCGAAGACGCAGGCGACGGCGGCGATAAGGATCATGAGATCGCGGAGCGAGAACTGAAAGCCGCGTTTGGCGGCGATGACGAATCTTCCGGGGAGCGAGACTGCGTCCTGTTTGACAGCCGGTTCTCGTAGGACCATCCCAACCGCCCCTCGCGGACACTGCTCCACACAGTACCCGCAGCCGAGACAGTCCGGCGACGAAGGGTGCAGCCCGTAGGGGCAGACCTCTTCACACACGCGGGAATCCCGATCCCGGCAACCGTCGCACTGCGGTCCGCGGACGGCCCGGACCGGCGACGGTCGCACGGCCTCGCGTACGCCGGCCCTGTAGGCCCGCACGACGGAACACGTGGCTGCACAGCAGTTGCACACCTCGAAAAGCGAGCCGAAGCTGTAGATCGCGTGGTGGATCAGGCCGGACTGCGAACCTCGCCGGCAGAGATCCCTGGCCTGATCGGGCGAGAGACGCTTGCCGAGCCCGCTACCGATCTGAACAACTGCCGCAAGGCCGAAAGAAAGGCAGACGTCCGGATCGTGGTCGCCGTGATGAGGGATCTTGCACGCCGGCCGGCCCGCTCGGCATGCGCACGGAATGGCGGCAATCAACCGCTGACGGCCGATCAACTCGTCGAGTTGCAGGGGTGTCACCACGTCGTTCGTCCGTCGTCCGTCGACGACGTACGGCCGGGCGTAGAGGGCGAAGCGGCAGAAGACACGAAACAACGGTCGGAGCGTGCAGCGTCCGCCCCTGGTCTCCGACAAGACGAGGAGCCACTGCGCGAACTGAATCAGCAGGGCCCCCGGCCAGAAGAACAGAGCTCGAGATAGGCGATTGCCGGCCATGCACCACTCAAGAAAGAACCTCAATTCACATGGCGGCAGGACCGCCGGCCGTGGGTGACATCTGCCGGACGTCACTCGAAGCATGGGACACGGTTCTACCATGCTTCTTCGTGCCCGGCAGATGCAACCCAGCATACGTGCTAACGCACGTCGGCGATTGCCCGGATCGTCCCCACGTACTGGCGATCGGCCTGACTGAGTCGTCTCATGGGAACGTCACAGTATTGGCCGTCCGACTTCAGCAAACGGACACCTTCGGCGGATAGGCTGACGAACTGTGCCTGCGTGCTGTACCTGCCGGTATCGTCGGTCCAACAGCGGAGTTCGGAGGCTGATGTGGTGGTTGCGGCCGGAGCCGGCGGTGGCGACGGCTCAGCCGGCTTCTCGGCTGGCTTCTCGGCCGGCTTCTCAGCGGCAGCCGGCGGGGCCGGAGCCGGCTCTGGCTCGGGTGGAGCGGGAACCTGTTTGGGGGTGGCTGAAGCGTCGCCCGGCGACTCGGAAGGGGTTTCGGCGGCAGCCTTTGCCGGAGCCGGTTCAGGCGAGGGAACCGGGGCGGGAGGCAGCTCGGGAGCTGCAGCGGGCGCCGATTCCTGCGTCTCAACCTCGGTCACTTCGTCGAACTCCGCAGGAAAACACGCGACCGGGGCGCAGGTCACCGGCCAACAGGTTCTTGGACGGCACGTTCGCGGGCGACAGGTTCTGGGAGAACAGGTCATGGGCGTGCACGTTGCCGGAGCACAAGTCGTTGGCGCGCATGTCACCGGACTACAGGTTACCGGCTCACACGTTGCAGGGGCACATGTGACGGGAGAACAAGTCACGGGTGCGCACGTTGCCGGACTGCTGGTCCGAGGCCGACACGTGCGTCCGGCTTCGGCCGCCGGAGTGACGAAGAACACCGCGAGCAACAGGGCGGTGCTTGAGACCACGATTCGTCTCATAGGAAATCCTCCAGATGCCAAGGGTGTTGAGACAGGGAGGCGATCCGCGCCCGCCGTTTCCGGAGCTTTGGCGAGAATCCCAGGAAAGCGAACCAATCCTCCCATTCCAATGTGAGGACATGGCTCACCCTAAAGGTGTAGCAGGGTTTCCCCAGAAGTCAAGCATTCCGCGTCATGTCCGCACCCCCTGTTTTAACGAGTCACATCCATCTGTTGCTTGTGCGGCACAAGTCTTCCCTTATTAGGCTCCGATTGACCGGTTCCGGCGGAGGGGGTACGCTGGCGGCTTGAAAGTCAGGCCGACCACCGAGACGGGAAGTCCGGTGGCCAGACCGGGTTTGCGTATAGGTCTCCCTGGGTTGGCTTGCATGGAAGCAATCTGGATCGCCGTTTCGGCTCTCCTCGCCGTCCTGGCTGTTGTTCAGGGCGTGCTGGTTGCTGCGCAGGCCTACGAACACCGCCGCTTCACCCACAGCCGCCTCCGCTCGCTCGACAGTTACCGTCCCACCGGCAAAGCGATTCTCTTCGTGCCTTGCCGAGGCCGCGATCTGGGGCTGGCAGCCAACCTTGTCGCATTGTTTGAGCAGGACTACGACGACTACGAGATTCGGTTCCTGGTAGAGACTCCCGAGGATCCGGTTTGCCTCGCGATCATGAAGGTGGCCGCCAAATACCCGGACCGGGTGAGCCGGTTGGTGTTCACGGGAAAGGCAACCGACTGCGGCCAGAAGGTCCACAACCTGTTGCGGGGGACCGAATCGCTGCCCGAGGACGTCAAGTACCTGGCCTTTGCCGATTCCGATGCGAGGCCCCGATCCTACTGGCTCCGAGCTCTGGTCCACCGGCTCAGCAACGATTGCATCGGCGCAACGACCGGTTATCGTTGGTTCGTGCCGATGCGGAGGACGACGCCCAACCTGCTGGTCACCAGCGTCAACGCCAGCCTCGGCATGCTGCTCGGCAGCGGCAACCCGAACATCGTATGGGGCGGATCCTGGGCGATTCGGTACGATCGTTTCCAGCAACTCGGCGTTCGCGATGCCTGGCGGAAGAAGCTGAATGACGACCTTGTGGTCACGGGCATCATGCGGCGGGCCCGGTTGCGGGTGGAATACGAACCGGCCTGCGCGGTTGCGTCACCGCTCAACCTCAGTTATTCGCAGATGCTCGATTTCGCGAGGCGTCAATACCTTCAGGCTCGATGCTACTTGCCGGGTTGCTGGCGCGCGGGATTCCTGCTGGCCACCTTTTCGATGGCCGCCTTCTATCTCTCGCTTTCGGCAACCATGATTGCGTGGAGGAGCGGTTCCGCATCAGCCTGGGCGCCGACCATGATAACCCTGACGCTTTGCACTTCGTGGATCTATCGTGGCTTTCACCGCGTTCGACTGTCGCGGGAGTTGTTCCCCGACTTCGAACGCCAACTTCGCACCACGCGGTGGCTGGACATGTTCGGCGGCCCTCTCGCCGCCCTGGCCAACTGGCTGGTTTTTGCCGCGTCGGCATTTGGACACCGACTCGTTTGGCGCGATATCCACTACGAGCTCGATCGGCGGGGAACCGTGATCAGCGTACGTCACAAGGAAGGCCGACCTCTCCGAAGGGTCTCGGCGGCAGGTCGCCCAACGCCGGAACCGGAAATAGACGTGTCGAGACCCAGGCAGAACACACGCTGAGGGTGACGGACGAGAGCCTCATGGCTCGGTTACGGGCTGGGGGCTCGCTGACACTCGACCACCGGCCACTCCATCATCGGAACTTGAGGCAGCACTAGCGTCCGTCCCCTTCGGCGGATTCCGGGCTCTTCGTTCCCGTCACCTCCCAGGCCAGTTCTTTGAGGCGTTTGAGGTCGAGCTTGCCCGTCCCGAGCACAGGAATCTCGTCGACCTGGTAGAAGCTGTCGGGGGAAGGAATCCAGATCGGCGGCAGGCCTGCCCCTGCCAGCTTGCGGCATATTTCGTCGGGGGCCAATTCCAGCGAGCGGTAGAGTACGACGATCCGTTCGCCTTTCTTCGGGTCCGGCACGCCGGTCACAACCGCCGCTTGCTCGCCCTCTTCGTCTTCGCCGAGGAGCCGGCTGAGGACCTCTTCGATGCGCAGGTGGGGCACCATTTCGCCGCCGATCTTGGAAAAGCGGCTTTGGCGGCCCGTGATATGGATGAATCCATCGGCGTCGATCTTGGCGATGTCGCCGGTCGTGTACCATCCATCCTGAAGGACCTTGGCCGTCAGCTCGGGCTGCTCGAGATAGCCTTTCATGACGTTCGGCCCTTTGATCAGCAACATGCCCGACTTGTCGGTTCCGAGGTTCTCGCCGGTCTCCAGGTCGACGATCTTGGCCGAGATCCCTGCCATGGGCTGCCCCACGGAGCCGATGCGGTTGCCCTGTTGAAACTCGCTCATGAGACGCGAATTCGGGATGTTCGTAGAGACGACGGGAGCTAGCTCGGTCGTCCCGTAGCCTTCCACCGGCCGTACGCCGAATTTCTCCTCGAAGGAATCGGCAACGTCTTTGGGCAGTTTCTCGGCGCCCGTGATAATCACGTCCAGATTGGCGAAGTCCTCCGCGTCGCAGCGGCGGGTATAGGAGCGCAGAAACGTGGGTGTGGACAGCAGAATCGTGGCTTGGTGTTTGGCAGCTAACTTGCCGACCTGGCGGGCTTCCAGTGGGCTGTAGTGGTAGACGCACATCGGGTCGAGGACCAGGGCGGTCCAGATCGTGGTGGTATAGCCGAAGGAGTGGAAGAAGGGGAGGATTCCGAGCAGCACGTCGTTCGCGTCCAGGTGGAGCACGTGGCAGAAGGCCTCCACGTTGGAACCGATATTGTGATGGGTGAGCATCACGCCCTTGGGGAGCCCCGTCGAACCGGACGTGAAGATGACGGTGATCAGATCGTCGGGCTGAATGCGGTTGAGTCCGAGCAGGCGTTCGTGGATGCAGGAGGGGAGGAGCCAGGACGCGGCCGCCCCGGCCAGCTTGTCCGTCAAGCGAAGCTTGCCGAGCAAATCCTCGAGATAGACGACGTCGGTCTTGAACTGGAAGTCGAACTTTTCCATCACCTTGCGTGAAGTCAGCACGTGCCGAATCCCCGCAATCTCGATGCACTGGTTCATGATGTCGTTCGAGACGGTGTAGTTCAGATTGACCGCCACGCGGCGATCGAGAGCCAGGGCCGCGTTCGCCAGCAACCCAGCCGCCGAGGGCGGCAGCAGGATTCCCACGTTCGTCTCGTCGTCGCGGAACACTTCCCGCCGGAACAGGCGGCGCAGGATCAGCGAACGGGTCAACACGGAACCGCCCGTCATCTCCATCCCCGTCGAGTCGGCGATCTTTCTGCGGAACCGGTTCCGGCGGCATGCTCGCAACATGGCCCTGGGCAGCGACATCGACTTGTTCTTGCTTTCCAGCATGGTTTGATAGGCCAAGGCTTCGACTTCGAGCCGAACCTCCTGCTGGTCTTTGACGCCGTACATCGGGCGTCCGAAGACGATCGAGACGGGATAGGGCAACCGTCGCGGCCATTTCCAGAAGAACTTGCCGCGTTCGAAGCTGAAAATACTGCCCCACAGTTCGCCCAGATGGATCGGAATGACCGGAGCATCCGTGCCGTGGAGGACGGAGACGAATCCGCGGCGGAACCCCTGGATCTGCCCGGTTCGGCTCAGGCCGCCCTCGGGAAAGATGCATATCAGTTCGCCGTCGCGCAGCGCCTGCCGACCCGCACGAAGGGACTCCACCATGGATTTTCGGCCGGGTCTGATAGGAATCGTCTTGTAGTCGCGCGCGAGTCGACCCAAGACTCCCTTCTCGACGAAATCGGCATAGGCAACGAACCGGACCGGCCGGGGGCAGAACAGAATCAGGAGCACGCCGTCGAGCCAGGTCACATGATTGGCGATGAGCAGAGCTCCCCCGTTTTCCGGTATATTCTCCAGCCCCCTGACGCGGACGCGGTAGAAGACGGAAATGACGATCCTCGCCGTAACGCGGATCATGGGCGTGAAGGCCAGGTAGACAATGGCGATGAAGACGGGGATGGTCAGAACGGCCGCAATGCCCCAGATCCAACGGGCCGACAGATTGAGCCCGTCCTCGCGGCCGAGCACGCCGAAGAGCACTCCGGTGAGCAGCATGCCCGAGAACGAGAGGAAATTGTAGGCTGCAAGGATTCTGCCGCGCGATTCGGTCGGGCTTCGCTCCTGAAGCGACGACAACAGGGGAATATCGTAGAGGCCGGCGGACAGCCCCAGCAGCGAGAGAAACAGGCACGTCCAGCCGAAAGGCGTCTGCCAGTTCCCGCCCTGCGCAGCGGGCGACACGGCAAGGATCAACGACATCACAATCAACCCGCCGGCTCCGAACGGCACGAGTCCCAACTCGACCTTTCCTCTCGACCAGATACCCGCGAGAACACAACCGGCGCCGATTCCCAAGGTGAGCACACCGAGCATCAATCCCACGTAGGGTTGGCCGACCGTTCGATTGTCGAAGAACTGCTGCATTGCCATGCGATCGATATTGGACTGGGCAAGCAATCCGATCGACCAGAAGTAGGCACTCCCCAATGCTGCCCAGTAGAGAGCACGGCGAGAGAACAGCACTCGCAGGTCGCTCACAACCTGTCCGACCGGATCGCGAGGAAACCGGCGATCGGGGCTGGCCGCCTCAAGGCGTCCGATGAAGAGGCTCGCCACCCAGCCGACCAAGGCAACACCGACCAGGACGGCAGCGGAAATCCACCAGCGATGCTGACCGGGCCCCAGGCCCGTTTGAGAGCCGTCGGACAGCGTCGTCAGCGAGAAGAGGTTTGTGCCGACGCCGGCACCGACGATGCAGGCGATCATCGTGGTCATGCCGATCAATCCGTTGGCCGACGAAATGTGTTCGGTGCGCACGATTTCGGGAATGCTGCCGTACTTGGACGGACTGAAGAAAGCACTTTGAGCCCCCATCAGGAACAGCACGAACATCATCGTGTAGATTTCACCTGTGAGGATTGCGGCGATCCCCAGGACCATCACGATGATCTCCGCCACCTTGCAGGCGATCATCACACGGCGTTTGCTGTACTTGTCTGCAAAATAGCCCGCCGGCCCCGCCAGTGCGATGAACGGAATGAGGAATGCGACACTTCCCCATTGCATGGCCTTCGCCTGGTCCCCCAACATGACCGCGCCGATGGGAACGATCAACCAGCGGAAGATATTGTCGTTCAGGGCGACCAGAAACTGAGTGACGAGCAGGGCGACGAAGCTCCGCGACCAGAGTCCGCCACGAGCGGTGTCAGGCGTGCCGGGACCCTCGTGCTGCTCGGCCTGCGCTGCGAGACCGCCGGTTGCGCCGGATGCTTCGATGGTGGAAGTGTCGTGTCCGTCTGCCATAGGTTCTACTCGATGTGGCTGGAATCGCCCGAACCGTTCTGCGGAATGGTACCCACGTGCCGGGATCATCGGCACGGAAGCGGCGGCCGGACGGTATCCCGGCCGGCTAATGCGTGGCGGCCCGATCCCCAGAACCCTCCGATTGTAGGATGAACCGCCGCCGGGGCCAAGACTGCGGTCTGGGATTACCGGGCGGCGTTTTCGAGGTGATGCAACGCGCCGAACAGGCCGCTGCGCCGGCAGGAGAACCAAAAAACAGAAACGGCCGCGGGCGACCGAATGTCCGCGACCGTCTAGAGAATTGACCGCAGGTCAGCGTATGCCGCTCAGTTCGAAACCGTCTCCGGCAGGCAGCCTCGGAGCGTCTCCTGGAGTTGCTCCGGCAGGAAGGGCTTGGCAATGAAGTCCTGGGCCCCTTTGCGGATGGCCTGCGAGATCAGCTTGGTTTGGTTCAGGGCGCTGACGACCACCACGCGAGCTCGAGGGTCGAGTTCCATGATCTTCTCCAGCGCGTAGATCCCGTCGGTGCCGGGCATGACGATGTCCATGGTCACGGCGTCCGGGCGAAGATCGTCGTAGAGCCGGATTGCCTCCGCACCGTCTCTTCCCTCCGCGGCGATTTCCCATCCGGCATCGGCCAGACTCTCGCAGATCATTTTTCGCATCAACATCGAATCGTCGACGACAAGTACGCGATTGGCCATCGTGCAACCCTCTTCTGAACCGCAAATAGAACCGTCGATTGAGTTCGATTAAGTATAGGATGCAGAACGTCCACAGAACGGACTTCTGTCCAAGAACGGCCCCCGGCAGTCCTTGCTAAATCGATTGTGCGGATCTTCAGAAAGTCGGCGGGCCCGGCCGTGGAAACCTTGATATCCCCACATCACGAAGATTCGTCGCGACCGGTACGGCATAACCGTTACTCAGCGTGTCGCCCTGAAGAACTTACGCCGCCCCCATCGATAACACTTCCAAGACGAAGGACCGGCAAGCCTTCGGAGGGTGTGAAATGGACATCACGCGGAATCAGTATTTCCTCGCAGGACTTGTGCTCATCTTCCTGGGACTGGAATTCCGCGCGATCGAATCGATGCAGCTCACCCAGGAGTTCACCCAGTTCCTGGCAAGGCGAACCAACCACCCGGCCGTCGCCACCACCGACACCGTGGACAGCGTTTTGGGGACCAACACCAAGCTTCCGCCCAAGACGATCACGCCGCCGGAATGGGTCGGCTACAGTTTTCTCTCCCTCGGGGCGGTGCTGGTCCTTCACAGCCTTGCCATGCCAAAACCAGGTTGATTCCCCGGATCGGCGGTGGACGGGATGAGACTCTGCGGCCGCGGCCTGCTGTCACCGCGACGGAATCCATGCCTGTCGACGGTAGTTCTCGCCAGGAAAATGCCGGTAGCTCGTCCGCTGCTCCTGCCAGTCCCTCATCGGCTCGAAGGGTCGCAAGCGAAGGTCGCTCAAAGTTCGTTCGATCACTCCCGATCCCGGCACACTCAGTCGCACCTGCAGGACTCCGTGGGGCCACCAGTCCGAACTGGCCTGAGGTTGCACGGTACGCAACGGCAGTCGAAAAACCAGGCTCCCGGACTCAAAATCGCCTGCCCTGATTGTGCAGGTCCAACGTTCCGTGGGCATGGCCAAACGGCCGCCACGTCCGGTCGTCTTCCATGTTTCCAGCCTGAAGTTGACCGTGCCGTCACAGACCGTCTGGTTTCCGTCACGATCGTAGGGCGTCAATTCGACAACGAGTCCGTCGACGGCAACGTCCTGGTCCCAATTGGCAAGCTCGGCCGAAACGACCAAGGCGTGGATCTTCGCAGGTGTTGCTGCAGACAGCGGAAAGATCGGCGATTCCGTCTCGATACGTCCGGACGGCCCCATCGTTTCGAGTGACTTGCTGTCGAGCCGCACAAGCCGTGCAGAGGCCGGTTCGGCGATTGCCAGCGGGTTTCTTTCGCGAATCACGGCCACCACTGCTCGAACGACCCGGCCCTCGAATGTCCGCCCGTCGATCTCAACGTCGCCCACCTGTTCCCAGGGAATTGCCTGGGCGAGGGTTCCGCGGCCGAGAGAGGTGGTCAGCCAGAGATTGTCGGGGTCCGTTCTCCGGTCGATCACCGCATGCAAGCGTTTCCCATCGGCCAGGCGGACCGTGACAGGGGAGTCGGCGGAAAGCACGGGCGCCGACAAGGCAGCCAGAAGGAGGACGAGACTGAATCGAACGCTTTGGGAAGGCAAATGCATCGGGGATCTCGCGGCTGCCAGGACTGAAGAAGAGACCTCAGGAGCCCCTTGGGGGCAAACTCCGTGCCCAGCCCTCGAGCCGCGAGCCGCAGCCATCCGGAAACTGTTGAGAACCAACGTGTTAGGCCACCCTGCCGGCCTTTGCATGATCTCCGTGTCCCCGAGTGAAAGATGCGAAAAGTCCACATCGCTGCCAAGAGGCAACCGATCGCCGTGCCCATCAGAATGGCCGGACTGAACTGCGGGACGGGGGGGAATCGATTGTATGGATTCTGCCGGTTCTCGCGGTTGTGACGAGAGCTCCGTGAATAGGGGACAAGTGTGGCAAGAAAATCCGAATCGGAGGATAGAGGCGGTTCTGCGGATAGGGCAGCGTCCCCCGTCGTCGATCGCGGCGCTGTGACGTAGGCTTGCATTAGGGCCGTCGAGTCAACAACTGTCGCATCGTCGTCTTTCGCCCCGCGAAAGCAGCGCCACTTTCGCGGAGCGAAAGGCGACAGTCAGTTCCGCATGTGGTCGTGCCAGGCTGGAGTGAGAAGTCGATGAATCCGAGAATTGGCGAGAGACGGCAGGTGTGGTCGCGAGTGCCAGGCAGGGTGCGGCGCGGCATCCTCGTGGCAGTCGCGGTATCGCTGATCGGGTGGTCGGCAGCGTGGTCCCAGTCCCCTCCGCCGGCGCCGGTCCGACTGCTGGTGACTCCCGACGCGGTCTCACCCGACAACGGGGCAGAAAGGACGACTAGGGACCGGTTGCGCGAAGGAACCGACCTGAAGGAAGAGCGAGGCTACTTCCGATTTGTGGACGACCGCGTCGTCTTCTTTCCTTCAAGCGGCGACGCACGGTACGTCGGGTTGGAGAATCTGAATCTCGAACGGATCGTCTCGGAGATCACCAACAACCCGACCCAGTTGGAATGGACGGTGGTGGGGATAATCACGGAATACCGAGGTGCCAACTACCTGTTGGTCCGCCGCGCCGTCTTGTCGCGATCCAACTCAGACTTCGATGCTTCGCGGGCGCTGCCGACCGCAAAATAGCCGTGGTCGGCAAACGTCATCGCCGGAACCCTCGGGGCCGTCTTGACACCCATTTTGGTGGTTATATCATACGGAGGTAGCAATCTACACTGGGAGCGGCGTTCCCTTCAGCAGGACTTGGTTCTTTCGGCCGCAATTTGCCCCTTACGACTGGATGGGGCCCCGGCCGAAATGGAGGGGATCTGTGCAGATCCACCTGCGGGGGGCAGCAGCCCCGTTTTGCAGGCTTGAACGCAGACTGGCGGAGCTTCTCCGGCTGCTTGGTTCAATCCTACAGGAGCGCGTCCGATGGCCGCATATCGACGGCTGGATGTCAACGAGGTGGGCGACGTCACGGTAGTTCACTTTCGTGACCAGAAGATCATTGAGGACCTCGGGATCCAGGAGTTGGGGCAGGAGCTGTTCCAACTCGTGGAGGTCGAGAATCGCCGAAAGATGGTGTTGAATTTCTCGGCAGTCGATTTCCTCTCCAGTGCGGCCCTGGGCAAGCTCATCACGTTGGACAAGAAGATGAAAGCCAAGACGGGGAAGCTGAAGCTCTGCAACATACGTCCCGAGATCTACGAGGTCTTTGCCATCACGCGTCTGAACCGGCTTTTCGATATTAAGGACGAGGAGGCGGATGCCTTGGCGGCCTTTTGAACGTTCGTCCTGGCGGCCTCCCGCAGCGGGTCGGCCTGGTGGTGTTCAAAGTTCTTTGCGCCGCCCCGGGCCGTCGGTTTCGTCCATCTTCCTTCTCACTAAACCAGAGTTCGATGAACGACCAAACTTGGATCTGGACCTGCGATGAGGAGATCCCGAGCAAGGTGGAAGCCGGCAGGGACGTGCTTCAGACGATGCTGGGACAACTGGAGGCCGCAGGATGGTCGGACCGCGACTTGTTTGGCGTGCATCTGTCGGTGGAGGAGGCCCTGGTCAACGCAATTCGTCACGGCAATCAGCTTCATCCGGAGAAGGTGGTCCGTTTCGAGTGCCGCCTGTCGCCGGACTTGTTGTGGGTCCAGATTTCCGACGAAGGAGACGGTTTCGATCCGGCGGACGTGCCCGACCCGACCGACCCGGAACAACTCGAAGCGCCCAGCGGGCGCGGCATTATGCTGATGCGGAACTTCATGACCAGGGTCGACTTCACGAACGGGGGAACGACCGTGATCATGGAGAAACAAGCCACCCCGGCGCAAGATAGCCAGGCATCGTAACCCCCCACCCAAACGAGTGACAGAGTGTGCTGGCCGGGGATTCGATTGGGGCTCGGCCGTGCTCCTTGCCGAATACTATTCGGTGAAGTATCATAGCTTGTCTCAGCGATCGGCAAAGCCGCTTGCTGAGACGCACAATCCCCGATAGCTCAGTTGGTAGAGCGAGCGGCTGTTAACCGCTAAGTCCAAGGTTCGAGTCCTTGTCGGGGAGCCTTTTCACCGTTATGACGCAATTTCGCGTTTGCGGTTAACACATCGGGACTGCCACAATTTTTGGTGGGAGTCCCGTTTTCGCTTTCTCCCCCCGAATGTACTGGCCCCACCTCAGGGAACAGGGCCAGGGAATACTCCGCCCGTTTCTCATCGGCGTGCACAAATCGCAGCGCCAAGGACTGCACAAAGTGCTGCAGGATGCAACGTTTCTCTTCCGGTTGGGCTTCCGCCAGGATCTCACCGATATCCTGCCAGTTCTCGATGAACTCCCGGGCGGCATCCGACACTCGCTTCAGCGGTGATTCCTGCTCGGTCAGTTCCTTGATCTGGGCCTTGAGCCTTTCCCGCTCCTCTTCCAGTTGCTTGAGTTCATCACGAACAACGGCCAGTCCCAACTTGCCCATGTGCTTGAGCACCTGGAGAAGATTCTGGATCTCGGCCTGAACCCGGGTGAGGCGGTGTCGGGCGATGTCGATCTTCGAGGCCAACTTCCTCCCTTCGTCATCGATCTCTCGTAAAGCGGCGTCCACGATTTTCTGTCTGTCACCGACGTGCACCCCGATCTTCGCCACTCGGTCGAGAACCGCTTCCTCTAGGGGTTCGGCGGGAATCATGGGAGCCTTGCAGTCGGTCTTGGTGCCATGGTGCGTCTGGCGTGTACAAACGTAGTAGTAATACTTGTTGTCTCGCCCCCACGAACTCTTGGGCGTCATGATCGCACCACAGCCACACTGAAGCACCCCTCGCAGGAGGTAACAGCGTCCGTCGCTATGTCTGTGGTTTGACCGTGTCCTGGTAGTCTCGTCCAACTTGCGTTGCACTCGTTCGAACTGTAGCCTGTCGATGATCGGTTCGTGGGAGTCCGTGCATGTCGCGTCTCCCCAGTGAAGCTCGCCGAGATAAATTCGGTTCCGCAGGATCCTTGCAATCTGCTGCTTGGCAAAGTAACTTCCACCTTTCAGCTGGCCGTGCTTCGTCTTCCATTTCGGAATGCGAATGCCGGTCTTTCGCAGATGCCGCTGCACCGCTCCGATCGATCCCAGCTCTTCAAAGGCGTCGAAGAAATGCGTGCGAATGATAGCCGACCATTCGGGGTCAACGATCAGCTTTCCAGGATCGTTCGGATCGGAGATGTAGCCGTAGATGAATCCACCGTTCCAGAGCCCCCGCTCGGTGCGGTCCAGCATTGTCGCCAGTGTTCGCTCTGCCGTGAGTTTACGTTCGAGCTCAGCGAAGACCATGATCAGCTTGATCATGGCTTCACCCATTGCTGACGATGTATCAAAGTCTTCCCGCAGACAGACAAGCCGGACGTCATGTTTCGCGAATAGCTCCCAAAGCTCCACGAAATCCAACAGGCTTCGCGTAAGGCGGTCGAGTTTGACGACAAGAACCACATTTACCAGGCCGGCAACAATGTCGCCCTTGAGTCGCTGGAGTTCGGGGCGATTCTGGTCTTTCGCACTCCGGCCGGCGTCAATGTAGTAGTCGACTTTCGCGACCTTCCAACTGCCCATCGATTCCCGGTACTCGATGCCCTTACGGCTGTCATTTCGCTGGGCCTCGAGGCTGTCCCCTTCTACAGCTTGCCGTGTGGATGAGACACGGATGTAAACCGCAAAGCGATCGCCATCGGAATCTCCTCTCGCCGGGCGGTTCTTCCTTCCTTTTCGAGATGCCACTCAATGCTCCTTGTTTTAGCCCCCGTGGTGTTGACGCTCCTGAGACTCGGTCGACGCCCTCTGCCGGCGCCCTGCGATCGCTGCCAAAACGCTACTTAGCGTCTGCTGTCGAGACTCGTTTCGCCGATTCCTTGATACATTTTCAAGTGGATGTCTTGGAGCAATCGTGCACTCCTTCGCGGGAGTTTCAATAGTCAGCTGCACTGTCCACTTCTTTCTTCGTGATGGTTTTGCCGGCATGGTTGCGGCCGCTCCCTTGCGTTCCGGGAAACGCTCAAGGAGCGAACAGCGACCAGCGACGAAAGAGCCGTCCCTTCGCCCGGTGGTGTTTGTTCGATCAAGATGAATCGAAAATGCATGTCCTATCTCCAGCTTGCTTTGAGAACTCCGGCTTGCACTGGTGGAACCGGATGGACGGTAACAGTGTCTGGTAACGGGGATCCTCACGGAATCCCCTGTTCTCCGGTCTTGTTTCGGAAGTCATAGAGCGAGGGTCCCCGCAACGCTACCTTTGTCGGCGGGGTACCCCTGCTCCATTTACCCGATCGACTAGCGATCTCTGGATTCCTGGCAATCTCCTTAGCCAGCAACCGCGGCCAGTTGGCCTCACGGCTGCCATCGTGACTTCTATCAGGCGTGGCCTGACTGGCCGAGAGACGCCAACCTCTCCGATTGCGCCATCCGGCTATCTAGGGCGCCCTTTTTCTCGATACACGAGCAGGCGAGATTCCGGCGATTTGCGGTCGTACAGGCTGGCATTCCCTCTCAGCAACAAGTCCACAGAGCCTACGTGAAGTCTATTCGTCCTGAGCCTCATGACTCGTGATCGCTCGAACGAGTTGATCAACCTCGTGGACCTCAAGCCCTGGAGATATGACGGATTCAAGCGGCACCTGGACATTCCCATGGATGTAGACTTCGAGCATGATGGAGCCGTCGTCACGAATTTCGATCCAGGACAGATCTGCATCCTCGCCGTATTGCCCGTCGAGTCCGTGCTCGGAGAGGTCAATCAGTTCAGGACCGCTGGACCTGCCAAGGGCTCCCTGGATGATCTTCCAGACGGCGATGACCGCCTTGTCCGTTCTCGATTGCTGCTCCTTCTCCACGGCGTTCTGCCAATTGTCTTCGGTAAGTGTCATGAGAGTTGTGACCATACGTATTCTCCTTTTCCGGAGTGACTGAGGTTCGGCCAAATCGGCCAGAGCAGCGCGGGCGAGACATTCGTCCGCCAGCGTTACATTCCAAATACTTTTTCAGCCCTCCATGAACGCGTATAATCGATGTAAGTAACGTTAATGCAGAGACTTAGAACGCATGTAGCGAATGAATCCTAATGCAATCGCAAGCCACTGCCACAAAAGGACTTATGGCAAATGACGCGGTTAGCTGGTTTTCGCCCGGCACGCCTCCGAATGACAACGAGCAATGGACGAAACAAGAAATTTGACCGCGATGGGCTACATTCGCTGTGGTTTGCCGGACGATTGGTGGGACTCCTATGACAAAGCATGGAATGTGAGACACCGGGTGCTGTCTCGGTCAACGAACAACCAATGGTTCTATGAGCAGCGGAACCTGATAAGGCGATTTGCCAATAAGATCGGAGCAAGATTGGAGCGTTGCTTCTTCGATGCGGAAGACAGCCCGATGGAGTTCGTGGGTCCGCTTGTTCTGTTTTGTCGCGATGAGTTAGCCAAGCTGTTTGTCGCGGCATCGCAGCAGATGTGTGACATGGTCATCGTTGACGATCGATGCCGCCTCGACAACGACAAGTTGATTTGCAGCATGGTGTGCAGAGAGTTCGCTGCGATCGACGTGCCGGTTGTCGAAGCCAAGACAGGTGCTGAATTGACGGTGTCAGAATTCTGGGAGCCTCATATCGCTGCTGCTTCGCACGCGAAGTACAGGACAACGGAGAGAAGGCTCCGATCGTGGAAGGCACTGACGACGAGAATTCGGTCAGATACAAGAGCAGGCAGAAAGCCTTTCGGCCAGAACGATCAAGAGCAACTCGCGATCTCGCGAATACGCGAACTCCGCCGAGTTCTTCCGCGAGATCAATGGAAACGTCGGAGTGGCGGGGTCGTGAAGCGGCGGTCGTATCGAGAAATCGCCCGTTGTCTGAACGAGGAAGAGGTTCCCACAAGAACTGGCGTGCCTTGGTCTGATCGAACGGTTGCCGCTGTGCTGAAGAGACTTCGCCCTCATGGCGATGCGTCCTGATCCTTCTCCTGGTCCGTGCCGCTTGGGTCACACGCTTCGAGCCCGAACAGGTGGTCACGGAATTCACAGAGTGATGCCAGGAATCGTTCCGTATCCTCGATAAGTTGCTCGGTAACGGGCAAAAGTGATGGGGAATTGATGGCCTCACTGCCACCGTCGTCACCCGGAACCAGACCGGGGAACTTGTATCCCGGCTGGACGCGGTAGCACTGGGTCTTCTTGCAGAAGTACCATGGGACCCCAGCCATCGACAGTGTCTGGAGGTGGCGGTGAATTGTCCGTGGGGAGCATTCCAACTCTTCCGCCAGAGCGTCTGCATCCCACCGGCCTGGACCCAAGATACAACGGAGTACCCGCAGTAGCCGACTCATCCGCTCACATTGGCGGAGTCGTCGCTCCGCATCAGTCCGGCTCGCCTTCGTCTCGGCTTTGGACTTTCGTTTTGCACTCGCCTTCTTCGCCATGTTGCCGTTGCGTCCTCGTGATCAGCGTTGGTCCTGATCTTCGCAAACGGCGTTGCCAACGGTAGGTCATTCTGTTCCAGGGTGCCAACTGTGGGGCTTCGGTTGACACGGAACGGCTGGCGACAATTTCACAATGACCTACTGTTGGCAATATGTCCCCGTACCATCAACAGGATGAATGACTCAAAACCACAAAGCACGTTGCCAAAGTCGGAGGAGTCGACTTTTCGGAAACTCCTTTCGACACTCATCGAGAAACGCGGAGATACTCCCGATTGGCCGCATGTGTTGTTGCCTTTGCTTCAGGGCGAGTTTCAAGCCAGGCTGAAGCAACGCGTCTGGTATACGGGTGCAAGGTTGCTGATAGATCGCGATGACAAAGATCCAACAGATGCCAAAGCTGGCCTTGAGAAATCGGCCACACGGATGCTGTTCAAGCGGTGCCGCGACGAGGCATCCGGCTGTTTCACAGTCGGCGACAGACGCTTCTGGCTTCTGAGCTATGAAGTTCCCAACTTCAGCAATCGGTCCAGGCAGTGTGCGGACCTGGTTGGCCTGTCTGATGCTGGCGGAGTAGTTGTGTTCGAGTGCAAACTCGAGAACCCGTATTCGCCCCTCACCTCGCTTATCGAGGGACTCGATTACTTGTCGTGCCTTGTTGCTGAGCCGAATTTCGGTCGACTTCGCGATGAGTTTCAGCAATGGCGAGCTAAATCCGGGCAACTCATACCACAGGGGTTCGAGGATGTTACTCCCCGATCGTCAGCCTCCGAAGTGATTGTCCTGGGGTCGCCCGCGTACTACGCACCATATCGACAAAGCAGACGGGGTGAGGGTTGGGGAGATCTTGCAACTCTCTGCGAACGCTGGCAAGATCAACCGAAAATGGGATTTGCGGTTACCGATTTCCAGTCCACTTCAGCAGCATGGATTGCTTCGTGAGGCCGCTCTAATGGTCCAGCCATTGAGCAAGTCTGGCGTGCCGTAATCGCTTGGATCGTCCAGTCTCGTCCTGGCCGGCCACCACCGCCCGCAGACCGAAGTAAGTGGGGTTTAAGGTGGGATTTCCGCTTCGGTCACGCAATGTCATCACGGACCTTTCTTCGTCCGTCCAACTGCTTATCCAAGCAACGGGACGGACCCCGTGTTCCGGGGCTTCGACGCTGAACTCCAACGCACCAACCACGTGAGCGTGCCGACGGTTCGCCGTGCCGAGCTTGAACCCGGTGACGAATGCTTCCATTTGTATCGATCGCTTTCGCTTGATCCAATGCTTGCCCCGCCGCCCTGGTTCGTAGATGCCGTTGGCGTCCTTCCAGACAGTTCCTTCTCCGCCCTGCTCGACGATCCGATTGTGACCGGCTCGCCTGTTTGCTGTGATGGACGGCACGATATTGATGTATGGGGTGTCGATTGCGTCAGCCAGCCGACCTGCGTACTGCGAGGCAGCCACCAGCCATGGCGAAGGCTGATCTCTTCATAGCGGTAGGTGGGCAGGTGGTCGCCCTTGTTCGAAGTTGTCAGGTGAGCCAGCAAGCTGGCGTCCGCCGCCCCTTTTTCGATCATCTGCGGCGGCTTGTCCGCCACCACCACGTGCTCGTGGCAGCACTGGCAGAAGCCTTTTTCGTGGACGTGCTGGATGCCGTAGATCTCGGCCGGACGGTGGGCCCACTGCAACAGGCCATTGACCAGCACGATCACCAGCGGGGCACCGCACTTGGGGCACACCTTCTGCTCGTCCGTCAGCTTGTGGACCAGATCTTCTCGAGAAACGTTCTCGTCCAGAAGCCGACGCCCCTTTCCACCACGCCTCTTCTTTTTGCCTGACGAATCGTCGTTGTCCTCGTCGGGCGATCCCGACGATTCGGCGATCTCGCCCGGTTCACCAAACAGGAGCCGTTGATCCGGGTCCGCGTAGCGTTCCCGCTTCGGGGCGTAACGTTGGTTAATCAACGCCTCCATGGCTGCTTCCAGTTCGGCGATGCGGCGATCCCGCTCGCACAGAGTCCGAGCAAGATCTTGGAGCATCTCATGACACGACCCGAGGTCGTCGGGGAGCGAAACAGCGGCGGTGTCCTGGCTGGCCGACATGAAGGCTTCCTGCTACGGCCCGGTTCCGTTGACTGCGTGTACAGGTGCAAGAATTGTCAGGAATGCGGCCACAAGATGTTCGGAACATGCGGACCTGCGATATTGATGTGGCCCAGGATGTCTGGGTCTACGAGCCGCACACTCACAAGAATGAACACCACGGACATCCCCGGAAAATCGCCATCGGCCCGAAAGCCCAAGCCATCTTGACGCCATTTCTTAAGCCGAACAATCCCGAATCGTTTGTTTTCAGCCCCCGGGAAGCTGCTGAGGAAGTCAAGGCCGAACGGAGAAAGAATCGAAAGACGCCCATGACACCGAGTCAGCGGAAGCGGACTCCCAAGCCTGCTCCAAAGCGGAAGCCCGGCGAACAGTACACAAAGAACGCCTACCGTTGGGCCATCGTCCGAGCCTGCGACAAGGCGAAGGTGCCCCGTTGGCATCCGCACCAACTCCGTCATAATTGTGCAACGAAGCTTCGCCGGCTATATGGCCTGGATGGTGCCGTTGCCGTCCTAGGGCACAAGATTGGCATCGTAACCGAGATTTACGCCGAACAGCATTTTCAGAAAGCCATCGACATCATGCGGGAAATCGGGTAGCAGGTGGGAATCGAGCGGTGCAGTTTGCCAATGAGGTCCAAGGTCAGATCCAAACCCAAGACGTATTGACAGTACTGGCCGACACAATTAGCGGACAAGTATGTTCACAGGTATTAGAAAGGGAGCGAGACATGAGTGCTTACGTAAGCGACCGGGAGCGTCCACACTTGAAGGCTCACCGGCGATTGATCGAGGACGCTCCTGACCTAGTTGCGTCTCTAGAGGATGAAATTCGTAACTATGTAAGATCTAGGAATGAGTTCAACAGCAGCGAGGCTGGCAAAGCGATACTTGCCAAATGGCCTCGCCAAGACGAATGGAGTCGCCGTCTCGGCAGACTGAGTGGGAGCGTGTTTGGCATTGTTTTACTGCAAGAACTAAGAGACAAATGGGAGATAGAGGATACACAAGCCCGAGGCAAAAGGGGTAAAACCTATCGCAAGAAATAGCATTTCTCCTATAGATGGCCATTCACTTGATCACTAGAGCGGCGGTACGGTCTGGGAATTCCGGTTTTGCCAATCGAGAGAATTGCCTACATTAGGTGCCCCCGACCGTTACGGATACTTGCAGATGCGATATTGACTCACTTACCTTCTGCGACTGACGTCTTCTGCAGCAGTCAAGAGCAAATCATACACGTATCGGTTCGGCACAAACTCGTTGAAAAAATGACGGCCATGGCCACCGAGCATATCACAGATCGCCGCTGCCACGGCGGGGCTTCGGCTCATGCCCTGCTCGCAGTGGACGACAAAGGTATCCACCTTCTCTTGCCATTGCCTGACGAATTGCCAGATTGATTTGGCGTGATCCTTGTTCATCAGAACGACTTCCGGCGGCAGCGTGAAGCCTTCCACGGGTATGGCGTCGTGAAACTGAAGTCGTAGGACGTCACGGAAGCCAGCGGACTTGAGGATTCTCGCTGGTCGGCTTCCTGGGTCCGTGATGGAAATAACGACGTACGCTGAGCGCACGAGGATACCCGCTTCAATCTCCTGTCGGCCTGCTACCACAAAGTCCATGCTCGCTTACACCTCGAAAGTCTCGCCGTCCCGGAATGTTGCCACATTGCTGAAATGGTCTCGGAGAGCTTCCGGTTCAAAGGTGTGCATCGGCACGGTCTTCGTTGGATTGACCTTGCCAACAAATGCCTTCAGATCATCGACAAAGGCATGACCGCTGGTGTGCATGAGAGCCAGCTCACCGCCGGCAACTTCCAGTTTCTCCCGTGTCTGCTTCCACTCCGATTGTTCCAGGTAGCCTTCCCAGCGGGAGAAGAGACAAAGAGTTTTCTCGGGCATTTTGCCGCCGAAATCCGAGTCGAGCATCGAAGTGCGGAATAGCATTATGTGACTGGCGGGTTCGGTCAGGATTTCGTCCAGAGTGATTCGGTCTGCCAGGAAGAGGTCATGGATCTTGCGTTTGCTTTCATGACGGGACATGAAATGCTGGGGGTAAAAGATGCGAATGCCCTCAGCTTGCGTCGGTGGCGGAATGTTGACTTCGGACTGGATCAGATACATGACATAGGCTGTATACACATCGGCCACGAATGTACGATGCGTCCGTTGAGCCGCTCGGATGAAGCATACCAGCCGATCGACATGTTGCGGGGAAAACGAAGCCAGCACCAACCCGTCGCTCGAACCGACCTTTCTGGCGATTTCCTTTTCAAGATCGTATTCGTTCACTCCAACTGATCGGCCGCCCCCGAGAAGTGTTCCTTCGATGAGCAGCAGATCGACGGGCTTGTCTTTCAGGGCCGCGAGCAGAGTCTTGGCCATTCCCGTCTTGCGGCCATGGAGGCGAAGATCACCCGAGTAGAGAACGGTCTTGCCTTGGCCTTCAATCAGGAACGCCACGCTGCCATAGACGGAATGGTCGACTGAGAAGGCGGTTACCCGAAGATCTCCGATTCGAGTCGGCTTCTCGGGAACGAGTTTTCGGTATCGCTCCCTTGGAATCTCCACCTGGCGGGCGAAAATCGCTCCGGCACTCATCATTTTGCTCGTGCCGGTTGTGGCGTAGGCGGGAATCTCGCTCCGGGTGAAAGGCAGAAAGCCCGTATGATCCATGTGGGCATGGGACAACAGAATGCCATTTGGTAGCAGGCCCTCACTGAACAATCCCGACACATTCGGCAGAATCCCCGCCGAAAGTAATTCGTCGACAGTTTTACCCCGGACGACTTTGTCGTCGAACGGTTTACGGTCGCCGTCGAAAAGCGGCATGCCCACATCGAGGATGATCCTTGTCGAGTCGGTTGCGATCTCGACACAATTGCCCCCGATCTCATGCGTGCCCCGATGGATGGTGAGCTTCATGTCGTCTCGTCCGGTCTTCAGCAGGTCGCTTCTGTTTATCTTCTACATGAGAAACTCTGTCAACCAGACGCTCGCGGGCAAGTCGTCGCATGGCTTTGTGGGCAGAAAAGGAGTCTGTGGCTCCCAGGGAGCATGGGGGTTGTCGGTGCTCAACGTCGGCCGCTGATCCCGTATCGTGCCGACCCGCAGAGTTCAGAAGCCAAAAGAGCCTTCGTTTCTCTCTGATGGCGGGATTGTGCCGACTCGCTGCCTCTCAGTGAGGCGTACGTCTCGCCGGGAACCACAGGCACTCTATATATCGCACATCGTTCTGCCATCAGTGGGTCAAAGCACCGGGAAGCCGCCGATTTTGAGACGATGCTCGCGTGATTTCCATTCCGAAATCTGGCGGCAGGCTCGTGTTCTCAGTCGCTGTCCCACTGCTGGCAAGATTGGCAGCTACTATGCCTGGGCATATCTGGCTCGACGCAAACAGAACTGCCTCCATTGGAACAGGCCATGCCACCAAGATACCCGATCGCGGAAGCTCCCTACCTCCTGATCGACCTGGATGACACTCTGGCCGAGTACGACGGCTACAAGGGCTGAGCGCACGGTCAACTTCGTGAACCGACTCTGCCAAACGACGGCAACGACGTCCCGGGGAGGTCCGAAACAGCTTACGAGCTCATGACGACAACACCGACGGCAGATGCGCCGAATTTGTTGCGCGCCAATGAGTATCCGTCCTGACTCAGGAACTGGCTCTCGCCCAACGAACCGAGGAGATTGCGGCCTCAGTGTCCAAGCGTCGCTGCCCAGCACGCAATGGTTCACGGCCGACGACCATGAAAATGTCTACATCACGACTGGCTGATGACGTAGACGCAAGCGGCCGAACCGAGCGGAGGTCGATTCTACCGAGGCCGGAAACGGATGTGGCCAGGTTCAATCGGTGTGTCGGACCGAGGCGGTTTCCGGCCGGTCACTAGCGCGCTCAGGACACGCCTACCAGCTCGTGCAGTTCAGGCTTCCCGTTCGTGATGGGAGTTTGTCCAACCAACGCGAGTTGGCGTTGACGCTAATTGCATGAGGTATCCGCCACTCAAGCGACTTCGGGCGGATGTGGAAGTGCTACAGGCTGTCAGGCCGAGGGGGCTTCAGGATCAGTAGAAAATGTGTCCCTCCGCTTCACCGACAGGTAAAAGCTGCCTCAAAAAAAAAGGTGCACGAGTGTGGTGAACTGGCTTCCTGACCGGCGGCGCACCGAATAGAATCGGGAATTGCCAAAACCCACAGAATCCCGAGTCGGATCACGGAGGCGCACATGTCCAAGATTCTCAATCGCTACGACCTGCAGACTAGGCGAGAGGACTTGGATGCGCTGTATCCTGGTGCGCAAGTATGGAGCGCCCGAGACACAACCGACGGTGGCGATGTTACCGTAGTTGCCTACGCTACGGGAGCCGGAGAAACACAAAGCACGACAAAGAGGCGACTCTGGTCAGCGGAGGTAAGGAAACTCTTTCGGTTGTCGTGCCAACCGTTTGATCCATCGTTGATCGGGTTCGTCGATGGCGGAAGCGACGCAGATCGACAATGGCTTGTCTTAGTCATGCAGCCAGTGGACCTACCTAGCATGGCTCATTGGGCTCGAAATGCAACTGATGCACAGCCGTGTTTTTCGCAATGGCGAGGAAGTAATCAGGAGTACCGTGCCGAAATCTGGGGACATATTGGTCATCTGTTCAAGGCGTTGTCAGCATTACATGAAAGTCGCATCGTTCACCGAAGGATTCAACCAGAGAATCTCTTCATCGATGAGAGCACCTCCCGCGATCAACCGGGTTTTATCAAACTTGGACGATTCGAAGCGAGTACATTCTTTAACGCCGTGAGGAGGACTGAAGGTGAGCCAGCCGACGTGCTGAGCATCGATCAAAGGTGGTATCATCCGACACTTCCGAATTACCAAGGACGTGTCATTGCAGGTACACCAGCGGGTGACATCTATTCCATGCTAATAACAATTGTTTGGTTATTGACAGCACGCCCTAACAATAAGCAGGACATGATCCGATTCCGCGAAAAACTAGTGCAAGGCACAGGCGCGGACTCCATACGGAGATTCATTCTTACGGAAGCGATCGCGATGCTTCCGCAACAAGCCGAAAGGCGTTTTTTTCGCCAATTACTGAAACCGCGATTTCCTTCTACCGCGCTGGCAAGCGACTATCAACTACGTGCCAAAGCTGTCGAGTCCATCTTTAGGGGGGAAAAGGGCGACAGCGGCCCGCTTTGCATAGTCGTCTCAACTACTACGATCGACGAATTGACTCGGCTGTTGACAAGCAATGGCTGTTCAGCCAGTTGGGATGAGTGGTTGCCGAAGCAGTTAGCCGATGCTCGGTTGGCAATTGGGACCTGTGACGTTGAGAAAGGTGTTTGGCAATGCCGCATACTCCTCCCAAACGGGTGGCAGCTTCTATGTGCAGTCTTTCGAACGCCTTCGGGCGCGAGTGATTGGAAACGTCTTTCCGTAAACAGAGTTCTTGAGTTTCCCTGGAACGAACGGAGCAAGAAGTCGATTCAGCTTCGGCACGTAGAACTGCGAGTCAATTCCACGAAGACGCCGCCGCCCTCCGCACGCTCTTGGCGTGGGATCTTTGATGAACTTGTGTCTCCCCAAGAATCAGTGGATCCAGCTGTGGAGGCGCTCGATTATCTCAACCTCGCGGAGCTTGCTTTTTGGGAGGAGCATGTAGTGCCAGTACGTGTGGAGGAGTCTACCGTCACGTGGAAGAATGACATCGGGACGGAGAAGGTCGTAATCCGCCAGTTGGAAGGCCAAGCCGACATGCCTCACAATCGACTGATCCGCAGACGGCAAATACCGGATTTCTCAGTGATCCTGCGTGAAAAATCTGAAGTGCGTGTCGAACTTTCTAATGACCAGCGGTTATGGGATCGTCAAAATGGGCGAACGGTGTGGGTAAGTGCCGACTTTGAAGTCCGAGACGTTCCACAGTGTGGCAGTGGGCAACATGAATTGACACTTTATCGCGAGGGACTTGCACGTGCGGATGCACGGACTCCCTGCGGATTAACAGCGTGGTTTAAGACGCAAGATCAAGCGTGGCAAATGGGCCTTTTTCGTCGAAGGAAGGATGCACTGAGTGAGCTGGAAAGGCACGCGATACTCTCCGAGGTGCTTCGTAATCCCCGAGCCAGACACCGCTGCATCGACCCCGTACCCCTATCGTTAGACTATGCGAATTGGAGTGAAGAAAAATCGCAGCTCGTAAGTCGGACAATGGCGACAGCTCCGTTGTTTCTGGTACAGGGCCCCCCTGGCACCGGGAAATCAACATATGTTGCTGGACTAATGCAGCACATTCTGTCGGCCGAAGAGGACCCACAGGCCAGGATCTTAGTTGCCGCCCACATGCACTTCGCGATTGATCACCTTGCAAGTAGAGTGAAGGAACGATTTGCCACATCGATTGGGGAGCAGCCGCCTATAATTCTCAGGTTAACGTCCGCAGATCGGGCAAAGACACGTCAGCAAATGCGTGATCAAGCACGCCAGTTGTTTGAACCTTGTTGCAGGACACTTCGTACGCGTGGTTCTGATCCCATTTACTTGGCAATCGCTGACAGCATCACCAGTGAGCTCGATAGTGAGTTGACAGACGAATCAGTCCTGCTGCTCGCCGAGGCGGCCAGCATCATTCTCACAACCTGTGCAGACGCATGTCTGGAAGGTTTTAGCGCAGGGTGTTTTGACTGGGTCATCATTGAAGAAGCCGGTCGAGTTGTCGGATGTGACCTATCGATTCCAATGCGCCTTGGTCATCGCTGGGTATTGATTGGTGATCCGAACCAACTGGGACCGTACCGGAAAGAGGACTTCCGATCCGTTGTCGATGATCTGGTTAGGGACTCCGTCAATGACGGCGAGATAGATGTTCACGACCAAACGCGAATTACGAGTAATTGCGAACACTTGCTTGGACCGTTTGAAACGTTCTTCGACGAGATACCGACCAGCGCGAAAGAAATGCTGTCTGAGCAACACCGAATGCACCCGGACATTTGCCGGGTCGTCAGCCACGCCTTTTACGATGACAAACTCGTCGATGCTCCCAGCGTGGACCGGAGCTACCTATTCGGCGACGACCACGCAGAATTCGGAGGGCGTGCCGTGGTCTGGATTGACGTGCCTCATTTGCACTGGCCAAACGGCCGGTCGACGGAAGATGAGATCGAACGCGACGGTTTTTCATTTCAAAATGAGGTGGAGCTGGAGGTCACCGAGCAGGTGTTACTTCGTCTCACGCGTACTTGGCCCCAAGCTCAGTCTAAATCAGATACACGTGTGCTTAAGCTGGCGACGATCTCACCCTACCGTCGTCAAGTTAGCAGGCTCGGAAGCCTGCTTAGAAAAATCGACCTGCCAGCTGGATTGGGGCTTTGCGAAAGGGCCGCAGCCACTGCCACTGCCTTTCAAGGCCAAGAGGCCGACATAGCCATTCTCAACCTCGTCAGAAACAACACTGGATTCGAAATGGGCTTTCTGGATGCCCCACAAATGAATGTGGCACTTTCTCGAGCACGCAAACTGATGATCATTATTGGGTGCTTTGCGATGCTTAAACAGAAGGCCGAATCGAATGCCCCAGAACTTCAGTTCTGCAAACGCCTTGTCCAAGTGTTGGCTCCATCGGTGATCCCCGCTGCCACTTTTATACCAGGAGTCAACCAATGAACCGGCTTCGCCTTTGCATACCAGTTATAAGGTGCGTGTTCTCCGTCGAGGCGATGGAAAGAGGACCGTTACAGCCACTTGATTTGTTGTTACTTGCTGCGATCAGAGACGGGATCACTCGGCCTGGGAAGATCGCGGAGGAGTTCGGCTTACATAGGAACATTGTGGACCAGCTGATTGTACGGTTGGTCAACGAGAACCTGATTGGAATGGATTTCGAAACTGACGCCCTTCGGTTGGAGGGTTCGGCGGTCTTGGCGGCAAAAGAGGGCACGTTGCAGGACCTTGCGTTTCCGGGAAGTCCATCCGAGAGGTTCTTTCACGCCTTTCAGGACCTAAAATGGGGGCACGTCGTGGCGTTTCGTCCGGACGACGCGCGAATCCAATTCGTCCATCCTGGCGAGGACGAAATCAGCGTCGGTCGCTCGAGTGACTCTCTGAACTCAATTCTAAGTCTACAAACTTCATCCATCGCGTCACTATTCAATTCACAGAGGTGGCTTACGCGGGATCGCGGTCGTCGGTGGATGGCTTTGAGCGGTGAGCTAAAGGGGATGCCAGAAAGCCGCACTCTGTTATTTGAGTTCGCGCCGTTTCTTATATCTGATTCGATTGACTGGTCCCCGGTTATGCCCGAGCGGACTATTGAGTCCTGGGGGCAATGGGGCCCGCTCATCGCTGACCTTAGAGAGTGGATACTTGATCACCCAGAAAATATTAAGGAGTCAATGCCTCCTGAACACACGATCGAGCCAAATAGACGCGGACGGCAATTCATCCCCTTCTACGCTCTTAAGTGCCTTGAGCACGTTGGCGACGCAGAACAGTCGTCGGAGGCGAACTCATCGTACGACGAGTGTGAGTTTCTCAATCGATCGCGAATGCCAGTACAACTGGTCTACGATGCGGCGGCGCACATCTCAACGTGTAAGGACATCCTCGACAACGCGCGAGCTTGGTGCGTCATTCACTCAGCATTCTGGTCAGATGACGGGATTGGACAGTACACATCCACTATTCTCAAAGCCGTTGAGAGAGGTGTTCAAGTATATCTTTATCTAGGACTACTTGATGAGAATGCCGAGCTGCAGAGGCCTGCGTCCCTCGCCAAACTTGTGGCCGACACAGAGGGCCTTGAAGGCGATCTCTTTTTTAATCAGACACCAACACATTCGCATGCGAAAATCGTCGCGGCGGACGACGACACTGCTCTCGTGTCCAGCTTCAACTTCCTTGGTGCTACGGGAGGAAATCCGCAACTGAATATCGGACTATTATTTCGCCGGGCGGCCCATTCATCTTCGACGCTTGTGGCGGACGTCGTTCGTTGTCTTACATCCAGGCCAGTATGGGACGAAAGTATTAACCACCTTGAGCAGCAAGTTGGGGCGACATTTGCGGCTTCTGAAATTGCTCAAAGTGATGGCGAGAATGCGCGCGGTAAACAATTTCTGACGCAACTTCAGGCCGTGATCCGTGACGCACATACTCCAAGCGTCGTCTGGGAACTAGTAGAGAGCGCTGCGCACCGTGATGCCCTCCTGAACGCACTTTACAGCCGGTTTAAGTTTGCTTTCTTTTTCATTTGTTTCTTCTTGTTCTTTTTCTGTTACCTCTGTTTCTTCTCTTTAATGGTCCGGAAAACGCTCCGGGAGACCTGCTACTGATCTACGCCGCAGGCGTGGCTGTGGATTCCATTCACATGTGAGGTTGAATTCCGTTTCGAACTACTTCACCTACTCGATCGAACCGACATCGTCTCTTGCGAATGGGAGATTCCGATTATTGAGCCGCGACGTAGAATCGCTATGAGTCCATCCCGTCTTCATCCTTGTCAGGTTCGTCGTAGCCAGGGAGTGGACGGTAGGGCAAGGGAGCAGGAGTATATCGTTTCTCGCAACTTTCGGTGGTGGCGGAGTCTTCATCCAGTTGTGGTGGCGCCGGAGTCAGCACGGCTTTTCGGTCGGTCTCGGTAAGGACTGGATTCAGCAGATGTTCCACCTGGAAGTCGACCACCTTCGTGCGCAGTTGGGCCAGGATCGTCTCACGTCGGTCTGCAGCGGCATGCTGTCGTTCGACGCGCGACATCTGCCGATAGCCCTCGACGTCAAATGCACTCCATCTCAACGCGGTTTCAAATAGCCGTAGACAGTGAATTCTCCAGACTTCATGCACGATATTGCCACGTCGGACTTTGAGAGTATTCCGGTCCTTGTTACGAGTCGCGATCCAGTTCTGGGAGGCCAACATTTTCCCAAATGCTTTTTTGCCAGGCAGGCTCAGCATACCCGCTCTGCCTGCCATACTATTTGCCTCAGCGAGAGCAGCCTCGGGTATCAGATCAATATGGATCCCGTGCAACCATCCGACTCGCTTTCCGTGCGGCCTGTAGACGTTCTCGTGCTCAACGTATTTACTGCCGTTACGATCAGCACCTTTCGATGTCGCGTGGTTCAAGTCGCAGCTCGCTTCTGCAGCTGACTTCTCAACGACCGTGTTCACTGCGGCTTCAGGCGAGCCGATCTGATCCAAGCACGCTTCTTCATCGCCCGATTCATTGCTCAAGTCAGTGACCGCGACTTCGCGCTCGGTGTACCCAAGAAGTTCAAGGGGAATGGCGTACTCCCAATCCTTATGGTTGTCAATGTCCATCACTTCGATGTGGCAGCGAAGAGACGATAACGCAGCTTGAACCAATTGTCCAAATGCCTCAGTGGGCGAGTCTTCCAGGGACTCAAAATATGCACGATCCAAGATATTGGAGGCTGCGTCAATGGCTAATGAGTCATGACGCTCACACTCGGCATCGGAACAGGCGCCAATTTCACGTGCGAATTCGAGCATTGCGACCGAACCAGACAGTATGTACTCCGTTGCTTCGAGTAGTCGCAGGTGAGTTGGATAATCGGGCACAATATCGTGTCCAGGCTCCTCGAGAAAGTCACGATGATCTGGGAGCCTGCCCGCTACCCAGGCAATAAAGGCTCCCATTGCCTGCGCGAGCGTCCCCTGGCGGGCCAGGGCTTGAAAGTGGTCAAAGCGATTTGGTCTGGTGCCTTGGATCGCTGCCTCGAAAGTTCCTTTATCGACAGGAAGGTTGATGGTCCGACGTCGCAATGACTCAAGCCCGTCCGGAAGAATTTCTCCTGTGATAATTGGTAATCCGCGGGGCCGGTCGATCGGCCTGAGGGAACCATCGCCGGCACAGCGATCTTTTCCTGTGCGGTTGACCACTGAGCGGATCAAGTTCTCTGCCTTCTTGGCTTCGTCGCCTCCGTTACGGCTTCCTGGCAATTGAATATAGTCATCAATGACGATTGGCACGTTTCCGCTTGAAGAGAACAAAGCACGGAGTGCGTTTTCAGTCGACTTGAAGGATGCGCAGTCACGCTCTTGGGCATTCGGAATGAAGAACGAGAGCAACAAGAGGGCGAACTCAGTCTTCATTGAGCCGCTTTCTCCGTAGAGAAATATAGCGACTCTTGGATCTTGTATTGCGGCCGCGAAAAGTGCGGGAACAGCGACATACGTGACATTCGGGTCGCCGAGTGCCAGGAGCTCCAGAACGGCCCGAACGGAACTACGAGCTTCTTCCTGAGTCTTGGGCGGGTCGGGCCGATAGCCCGCGAGCTGCTCAGGAACGCGGACATGGACTGCCGATATGGGCCTATGTTGTCCTGCCAAAATCGGAACATCGGAACAGGCCTTGTCAATGTCAATCACGTCAAGGAGTTGCGGCGTTCCGGATGGGTCGTCCAACTCAGATTCCCAGCAGGCAGAATCGGCACTGATGATCCCGCCGGCGTGTGCAAAAACGTATTTGCCCTGCCACACATACCAGCCGAGGGTTGTCAAGATTGCCTCGAAGCTTGCCCCTGGCAGATCCTCCATCAGGCATTCACGTAACAATGCAAAAGACCTTGAGTTCGCCGACAGGGTGAATCCAGGAAGGGCTACCTTAAAGAAGGCTTGTTCATCGGCAAGATCTTCATGTTGAATGATCTGACAAGGCGTCCCGTCTGGCGTCAGGAACTCAAGAGTATAGCGAATCCGAGTCTCTCGCTGACTAATGACAAACAAAACCGTCTTGATGCAGATTCCGTGGCTGGCGATCCTGACATACTCGTAGTCATGGTCCTTGGGGCGATACCTGATTTCGAACGTGCCGTTTGTCGTTCGTAGCCATCGACTGTTCGAGATGTCCTGATCACAATCATTGCCTTTCGAGTGCAGCGGGTTAGCTATCGGCATTGGTACGACTCCTGTAGCGCTAGATTTTCTTGATGATGATTGACCAAAGGCGGGCCTTCGCCATATGTCGGAAGGAAGAAGAGTGGGCACAGACTTACGGATTGGCTGCCATCTTTTCGAGAGCAGCAGCGAGTTGGCTGGCGGTGTAAGTGACCGTTCGGCCGATCAGCGTGTGATTCAGTTTCAGTCTGAGCCTCGCATCACGGAGAACGTGAACCTTGACTCCCAGGCACTCGGCGGCCTCACGTTCATTGAGGGCGACTCGACCGAGGGGCCAACCAGGAAGACAGCCCAATGATTCGAGAACAGATTCGACGAGTGGCCGCAGACTCTGGACCGGCACCGACAAGCAGACGTTGGAGTCCGTTGGAACTGCGGTTGGTTGCTCCTGCAACATTTCGTGGCCTCCCACACGTGGTGAATGATGGGGCGGCCTTGGCAGGGGCGAGAGTCCCTAGAAGGGAGAGCAGGCATACCGCAAGACCGCCAATCCAGTGATTGACTGTCTCGCGGTGCTGTAGGGGGCCAACACGATGTGCGAGTGCGAGCGAATCCAAGCTCGAAGACGGCACCACCCACTGCAGCCTTGTTTAGCAGGGGTTACAGCGGCAAGAGCCACTGATGTAGCAGTGCCAGCCTACGCGTCCGTGCGATCTCCTCCCTTTATACCCCTGGCGTCCAAGATCCCGCAAGGGATGACCTCGATGCTAGAAATGGGCTGTGAACTGGCAGCGGATAGCCCCCCCCAGGAGTGCCCCGATCCAATCGAGCCTAGCACGATGCCGGGACAGCTATTCGGTCGAGTCGCACTGCCGATACAATCGTGTCAGCGAAGACGGCAAATGGGCACTCGGTCGTCTATTCCTTGAGCCGGCGAAGAACCTGCGTTACACGGGCTCGGCTCACCCCCAAATGGCGGGCAAGAGCCGCTCGGCTTTCGACCATTCCATTGTCGAGCAGAGTTTGGTAGAATCGCGCTCGTGCCAGGGGATCGTGTTTAGCCCTGGCCAATTGTGATGTTTCCAGATCGGCCGTCACGTCGCCCCACGGGAGCAAATGGACGTTTCGTTCCTTTCTGGAACTCGTTACCAGACAAAGACCTACCTCCACGAACGACTTGTTTGCCGAGTGGTCGTCTCGGGGAGCTTTTAGTATTCCTGCGAAGATGCGCGACCGTCCAATGAACGCCTGGCGCCGAGACGATGGCCGCTGGGCGTTTTGTGTTTGGCGCCATCCACGAGAGAAGGACGCCTCTCAGCCCCTCTTACCGGGCAAAACCAATGCCGCAACTCGACCGTATTACGTTCGACCCCAATGTGATGGGCGGTAAACCCTGCATACGGGGAATGCGAGTGACGGCAGGGACCATCGTCGGCCTGGTTGCCTGCGGCGCCTCGCACGAGGAGATTCTCGCCGACTACCCTTATCTTGAGCCTGAGGATATAGCCGCTGCGCTTTCGTACGCCGCCTGGCGAGCCGAAGAGGTGGATGTTCCATTGGCACGGCCGTGAGATTTCTCATCGACATGAACTTGTCGCCGAGATGGTGCACACTACTTCGTGCCGAGGGATGGGATGCTGTTCATTGGTCAGGCGGTTCTGTCTCGAAGGCTCACCGAGGAGGCCAAGCGATTCTACCAGAAATGGGACTTCGCGGAGATGCCCGGGCATCCGTACCGCCTGTTCGTGAGTTACAGGCAGCTCGAAGCGATGATGTTGGGCAGTTGAATCTCTCGGGCCGTTGGCCGTCCCGCAACTGTGGGAGCGGTATTGGTCCCCAAGGGGCAAGAATGAGCTGGTTGCCCAGCAACCTGACGGAGATGTCAGAGAAAGCGCACTATGATGCGCATCTAGCTTGACTGCCGTAGTTCTGTGTTGTAGAATTCTGCCAAATGCGCACTAAATTGCGTTTTCAGAACTCGGCCGGCTATCTTCTGACGAGAGACTCACCCGATACGCACCGAAATGCGCCCTAATGATGACGCCTTGCGGAAAGATCGGACAGCTCTTGCGTGCTCGAAGGAAGTCCCTCCAGCTTCGCCAGCGCGATTTGGCAGAGCTAGCGGGAGTCGGGCTACGCGGGTTGACCGCAATCGAAAGCGGTCGGGGAAACCCTACGCTCAACCAGCTCTCGGAGATTGCGGGCGTTCTGGGGCTTGAAGTCACTTTGACCCAGAGACGCCCCGATGCAGACAGCTAGAGTCTATTACCGGGATACCCCCGTAGGAACCCTCAGTCGGGACCCGGAAGGATACGTCTTTGAGTATCTGCGCGATTATCTGGGGAATCCCGCCATGCCGGCCATCAGTCTGACCTTGCCGAAGCAAGAGGCGGCTTTCAGGTCGACGGTGCTGTTTCCGTTCTTCTTCGGCCTGCTGGCGGAGGGAGAGAACAAGGCGTTGGAATGCCGTTTGCTCCGCATCGACGAGAACGATCATTTCACGCGCCTGTTGCGGACCTGCACGGCAGACACGATCGGCGGAATCACCGTTAGGGCAATCTCATGACCAACTGTCCGGGTTGCTTGAAGGAAGGGCATACCACGTATTGCCCGCCTTGCCGGAAACGCCTCTTTGACGGCAAGAAGGTCTCCCACGTACTCCCTTTCTCTCGGCCCGTCTACGAGGAAGCACGTTTGGAGGCCGCGGGGCAAAGGCTGTCGATTTCCGGCGTCCAATCCAAGATGCCGCTGGTCTTGCGTCAAGGACGACTGGAGCTGGCCGAGAAGGGGGGGCAGTACATTCTCAAGCCGGTTCCCCACGGGGCGTTTCAGCGTTTGGAGACCGTCCCCGCGAACGAAAACCTCACCATGCAGATTGCCCGACAGGTTTTCGGCATCCGCATCGCGGAAGACGCGCTGGTCGAGTTCGAGGAGGGCGAGTTGGCCTACCTGGTCCGACGGTTTGACGTGCAACAAGACGGTGCGAGGCGCCTGCAGGAGGATTTTGCCCAGATCGCCGGGCGGTCTGAGGAATCTCATGGGAAGAACTACAAGTACGATCTGTCCTACGAGGAGATCGGCGAACTGATTCGCAGGCACGTTGCCGCCTATCAGGTTGAGATGGAGAGGTTCCTGCACCTGGTCGTGTTCAACTACCTCGTCCATAACGGTGACGCGCACCTGAAGAACTTCTCGCTCATCCGCAACGAGGAGGGCGGCGATTACACGTTGACGCCGGCCTACGACCTTCTGAACACCCGGCTCCATGTGCCGAATGAGTCAAGGACGGCGCTGCCGCTCTTCAAGGGCGATTTCGAGACGGAGAGCCATCGTATCAACGGCTTCTACGCCTACGACGATTTTCTTGAGCTTGCCAATCGGCTGGGACTGCACCCGGGCCGCTTTCAGCGGTTCATGCGCACTGCCGTCGGCAAGGGCCCCGAAATATTCTCGCTGATCGATCGCTCGGTGCTTCCCGAGCAGTGCAAGCAACTCTACAAGGACCACGCGAGCGACTCGATTCGAGCTCTTTCCTACTCCTACGCCAAGGCTTCCGAGTAGACATCCCGATCGACGAGCGCGACTTCGGGGCGTTGCCCTACCAAGCGGTGGTCGGCATCCATCTACGATACGGCGTTGGCCGGCAACGGCCGGCTACGAGCGGAACGACCGGTTGAATCAATGCCAGATCTTCGACGACGCCACGGGCCCCCACAACAACGATTTGATTCTGCAGGGTCTGACGGTGAACGTCGATTGTAGTTTCTAGGGGCGGTGGTGAAGCTCCAGAAGAGCTTCTCACCGAGCGCCCATGTTGTGAACTCGGAAATACCACCGCTACGCTCTTGTTTGACGCTTGGTGCGATGTGCATCTGACCGGAGAATCGTGCAATGAATACTCAGTTGTAGTTGCCCACGTGTTTGGTTCTCGCGTGATCATGTTAGCGACGTGCGCCGCGCAGGGGTTGCTCGGCAGGTGCATCACCCGGTATGATGGCCCAGCATGGCTCAACGCATCGGACGATTTGCCACGGAGAGACTTCGGCTCCATGACAATCCGAATCGTCTCCGTGCGGACTACGAAGCTTCCCCAGTCTATGGCAAGGGTGGAGACGATTCTTGCTATCGAACCGCTCCGCCGCCTAATCAGATCCGGAATGGTCGGGTAGAAATGTTCCAGGCGGTCCTGTTTCGAAAACTCGACGAATCGCTGTTCGCGATCGAGGACATTCTCACGTCCGACGTTTTCGGTGCGTTCAAGTATCTTCCAGCCGATTACTTGCATGCCTGGATTGCCAAGCTGCGCGACCGTCATCCGTTCCTTACGCCCGCTTTCAGGCTGGTCCACGGAGTCCCGGACATCGAGTTCTGGCCTCAATTCAATGCAGCCAAAGAGGGGGCACACATTTGCGAGCCAGACGTCGTGCTCTGGTGGGAGCAGCTTGCTGTCGTTGTGGAAGCCAAGCGTGCCAGCAATTTCTGCATTGACCAATTGAAGACAGAAAGAGAGTCAACTCAGCTTGCGGTAATGGCGAGAGGATTGGCTGCCCAAGTCATTGTAGTTGCGGTAGGCAGGAGTCGTCCTTCGTGGTGGTTCAACCAGAGACAGACCACCAGGCATTGGCTCGCTTTCTCCACATGGGGAACACTCGCAGACGCATTTCTGACAACGCTGGGTGCCAGACAATTGGCTGGAATTCAACATGACGGGGAGATAGCTCTCGTGCGAGATCTCTTGGTCCGCCTCGAAATGCGCGACATCCAGCCGTTTCGTGGTTTCAAACGCCTCGCCAAGACGAGTTTGCCGGCACTGCAATCCCTCCCGTTCTCTGCGGCTAGACGACTTGCTGGCATCCGTCTGCTCGGCATTTCACCTCCCAAGCTTAGAGTTGCAGAGATCTGGTCGCCGCCTTCCAGATCTCGAATAGGTTTTGCCCCCCTGGCAATACCCGCACCAACAGGTAGGGCAAGCCGCCTTGTGGCACGGCGTCTTTCCTGCTGTGCCCACGGCGTTCCGGATCTTCGTCAAATCAGCCTCGCGGTTCCGGGGCCTCTGGCAGATATCTGGCCGCTTGACCTTGTTCGCGATCATTCCTCGAACTCCGGCATTCTCGTCTGGAAAATGGCCCCCCAGGGCCGCCTGGCGAAGTTGTGGAATCCGCCAGTTCGGAGTAGGAATTCTATTAGAGTTCGGCGGGTACCGATGACTGAGGCGTCTTGCCTGTTTTGGACTCCGCATTGATATCAAGGGTAATGATG
>Ga0209723_1001036_pt1 | contig 46171 bp, 30 predicted proteins | sample BiotimSIPDNA_2_FD_185750 | JGI IMG/M metagenome (GOLD analysis project Ga0209723, IMG submission 185750) | Anaerobic biogas reactor microbial communites from Washington, USA - Biogas_R2 time_0 SIP DNA (SPAdes) (version 2) | ecosystem: Engineered > Bioreactor > Anaerobic > Unclassified | place... | reverse complement strand
CGGCGTTGATGGCGTTGTCCATCGCCGCGAGAGACGCCGCGGAGAACATCGACCTCGCGTACCAGCCGCCGTTGGTGAATTCCAACGCCTCGTACAAGTCGCCGCCCGGTATGTAATCCGGGTCGTTATCCGCGTTGGCGGGCAAATTCGCCGCCTGCGCAAGCGCGATGGCCGCCGTGACCGCGGAGTAATCGGCCGCCGCCGCTTCCCACACCGCGTAAAGCGTCGTGTTGCCGGCGGGCATGGTCATGGAGGTTGTGTATTGCGGCGAGGTGGCGGAGGAGTTGGTGCTCCAGCCTAGGAAGTTGTAGCCGCCCCTGGTGAAGCCCGTCGTCGGCAGGGTGACCGTCGTCGCGTAATTCTGGGTGATCGGGGACGCGGAGCCGCTGCCGCTGTTGGCATCGAAAGAAACGGTATATTGATTAATGGTATAAATCGCGTAGAGTGTCGAGTCGTTGGCAGGCACCGTGTAACTTGTCAGCGCGACGGTTGCCGCCGGGTTGGTGTTCCAGCCGATGAAGGTGTGGCCGGTTTTTGAGAAGCCGGCGGTGGGTAAATCGGTTATGTTCGAATTGTACGGCCGGATATACGGGTCGAGCGCGCCCGCGCCGCCGTTGTTGTTAAAGAATACGGAATAATTGCTGACGCTCCATTTCGCGTAGAGCGTCGCGCCCGTGGTGCTCATGGTGTAACTGCCGCCGTCGGAATAGACGACGGCGCCGCCCGCGGAGGTCGCCCAGCCGGCGAAGGAATGGCCGGTTTTCGTGAAGGCGTTCGCCGTCAACGCGTCGGTCTGGCCGAACACGATGCTTTGCGGGTCCATGGCGCCCGAACCGGTGTTGGCGTCAAAGGTAACATTGTAGGCGTTGGCGCTCCACACGGCGTAGAAGGTCAAAACGCCGCCCGGCGCCGTTGTCAAATTGATTACGCTTTGGCCGTCGGAGAACTCCGGAGCCGTCGCGGCCTGGTTCTGCGACCAGCCCAAAAAACTGTGGCCGGTTCTCGTGTAGCCGTTCGCGGTCAGGTTCGCCGCGATGTCGTAGGTGTGCTGCGAACTCACCGTCGAGCCGCCCGTCGAGTTGTTGCCGCTGTAATTAATGGTATAGGTGTTGGCGACCCAGTTCGCGTACAGTGTCTGCGCGGCCGTAATGGACACGACGGTGGTGCTTTCAATTTTGGAGCCCGTGCCGCCCACGCCGGTGTACCAGCCCAGGAAGGTATAGCCTGTTTTCGTGGGGGTCGGCAGTGTGCCGTAGTTCGAGGCGTAAGTCACGTTTTTCGTTCCGGGTGTCACCGAGCCGCCCTGCGGGTTGAAGGTGACGACATAGGTGTTCGCCTGCCATTGGGCGGTATAGGTGGCGTTCGCCGCGGGGACGGAGCCCGGCACCGCGGGATTCCAGCCGGTGAAGGTGTAGCCGTTTCTCGTGACCGCCGGCGGGGTCAGCGGGTCCTCAAACGGCAGGGACTGGCTCCAGCCGCCCTGGCCGCCGTTGGCGTCAAATGTAATCGTATAATTATTTCTTGTCCATTGCGCGGTGTAGGTCGTGTTCGCGGCGGGCACCGTGCCGGGGACGGAGGGCGACCAGCCGGCGAAGGTGAAGCCGGTCCTTGACACGGTCGGGGGCGTCAGGGTCGAGCCGTATTGCATGGACTGGCTCGTGCCCCCCGTGCCGCCGTTGGCGTCAAAGGTGATGGTGTAATTGTTCGTCGACCACTGCGCGTAGTAAGTGCCGCCGCCCACCGGCACCGTCGAGGGCGGGGTCGGCGACCAGCCGGTAAATGTGTGGCCGGTCCAGGTAACCGTCGGCGGGGTGATGGCCGAGCCGTAGTTGAGATTCTGATTTGTGCCGCCCGTACCGCCGTTGGCGTCGAAGACAATCGGGTATTGGTTAATCGACCAGGTGGCGGTGTATGTAGCGTTTCCGGCCGGAACCGTCGAGGGCGGCTTCGGCGACCAGCCGGCAAAGGTGTAGCCGGTTCTTGTCACGGTCGGGGGCGTCAGCGTCGTGCCGTAAGTATAGGAGTTGGTTGAGCCGCCCGTGCCGCCGTTGGCGTCGAAGGTGATGGTGTAGGCAAGGGGCGTCCATTTCGCGTAGAGGGTCACGTCGTTGTCGGGCATCGGGCCGTAGTTTACGCCGTTTGCGTACGCGGTGCCCGAACCGTTCGCATTGGTGGTCCAGCCGGCGAACGTATGGCCGGTACGGGTAAAGCCGTTATAAGTCAGAAACTCGGAAGTACCCCAGACCAGGTGCATCGCCGGGGTCGAGCCGCCGTCGGCGCCGTTGCCGTTAAAAGTAATCGAACGGTTGTGCGTGACGGAAAACCAGTTACCCGTCCAAATCTCGAATTCGTTGTTGTGGTCAATCATGTGGCCCAAGTCTCTGATCACTATGGTTTGCTCGCTATAGCCGCCGGAGGGCGTGTAATACACATTAAAGTCATCCACACCCCAACCGTCGGAGCCTGTCTTTTGGAAGGTTATTCTGGTCAAAGTCACCGGCGGTGAAAAGTCGCTGAAAGTTGTGCTGCCGGAGTTGCCGCCGTTCTCGGTACCATTTAAATCACCGGATGTGTACAGCAAGGTGTCGCCGGCCCAGAACTTGCAATACACGTCGCTGTCGGTCCCCTGGTCGAGGCCGTTGGCCGTGTTGTTGTCGCGCGTTCTGACCCAGACGCGCCAGGACCCGCCCGTCAGGGCCTCGGCTTTGAGTTTGAAGCCGATGAACCCGAGGCTCACGCTCGACAACAGCAACGCCGCCGCCAGCAGCAGGCTTAAGCCTTTCTTTTTCTTGAATTTCAACATAGAAATTACCCCCGGTTCCGAAGAATGTACGGTTGCACATATTTACCGCATAGTAACGCAAATTACTTTTATGTACGATAACTATATCACGCCAAACGCCGCGGCGTCAAGCGCGAAATGTGCCTTTGTTTAAAATTTAATACATTTCGATGGGAATTTTTCAGAAATCATAAGATTTTGTATTTTAGGCCGTTTTTAGCCCTCAACCGCGGGGCGCCGCCGTCAGCGCGCGAAATAATTCAGGCTGTCCGCGCGCGCGATACAGGAAAAAGCGGCAAGCAAAATCAACAGCAAGGCAAGCGGAAAACCGTGTTGTTTGACGAACTCCCCTGTTTTTGCCGCCGCCGCGAGCGCCGCTTTATCGCCGGCGCGCAGGAACGCGCACAGCGCGACAAACTGCGAGAAGACGGCGGCCGTGACGAAATTGACGCGCCCGGCCCCGAAGAGCATCGCGAACAGCGACAGAGCCGGCAGGGCAAGAATACAGGCGGAGGCTTTTTTTGACCCCCCGCGGCCGGCGGGCGGCTTCACGCGAAGCACAACGGCCGCGGCGGCCGCCGGCAGAGGCAGGGTGACGGCGAAACTCAACAACGCGGGCCGCCAAGCCGCGCGCGCGTTCGCGGCGGCGGCGGCGAAATCCGCGGGCAGCAGTTCCCGCCCGAAAAAAGCGAAGCCGGCGGCGCAGGCGGCGGCGCAGGCGGCGAGGACGGTTTTCTCTTTCGCGGCGTTTTTACCGACGGCGGTTTCCATAAACAGCGCGGCGGCGACGGCGGGGAACAGCGAGAGCAAATACAACGGCTCAAGAGCCGAACAGATAAAGCAGAAAACGGGCAGGAGCCAATTCTCTTTCGGGCTTTTATACAGCACGAGGCTCACCGCGGTCAGGAGAATGACGGCCGTATTCGCGTAGACGGCGCCGCCGGCATACCAATCGTCGAGCATGAGGACTTCGTTGGGCGCGTAGGACGCGGCGAACATCGCGGCGAGGGCGAGGGCGGCGGGCCGCTCTTTGACCGCCGCCGCGTTCAGAAACGCGCCGAGCAGCCTCGCCGCGGCGTATATGGCCGCGAGGACGCAAGCGAGCCGCGCAACGGTCCAACGGTCCGCCTGCCCGTAAACGGGGCGGGCGAGTTTGGCGGCCAGAAGGATGCCGATGGTTATCTCGTATTTTGATTTATATAAAAATGCTTTCATACGCTTTTTTCACCCCACGCTCACCGCGGCCAAACCATGCCGCGGAAGAGCCCGCCGACCGTTTCGTTGAGTTCGAAGGAAGCGAACAGCACGGCGAAATACGCGACGGCCGCGTACGCCAAAAAGATGTTCGCCTCGAAAAAACCCCACAGTTTCCGGACAGCCGCGGCCACGGCGGGGTTTTCATAGCGTAAAAACCAGAACAGGAGGAAAAACCAGGTCACGAAAACCGGGACGCGCGAGCGGTAGAGTTCGGTCACAAAAACGAGCAGGGGCAGCCGCGCGAGGGGCAGCGCGAGGCACAGGGCAAACACGGCTTTGTGGCCGCGCGCCGCGCTGTTCTTCAACGCGCTTCCCCAAATATACAAAAACAGGGCAATCAGCGGGAGCATCAAAACAGTGACGCGGGCCTCGATGAGCAACCGGTTGTAGTTGTTGCCCGTGTTGAGCATCCCTTCGAGCAGGCGGCCGGGCTTGACGATAAAATACCCCTCGAAGAAATCCATTCTTAAAGGTATATCGGTTCTCTGCCGCGCGTAGCCGGCGAGTTCCTGAAGCGACACGCCTTCAAAGCCTTGGAACAAATAGAACCAAACGGCGGCGGCGCCCGCCGCGGCAAAGGTGACGGCGGTAAAGGCCGCGGCGCGCGGCTTATTCCCGCTTTCAAACAGTTCGTAAAGCAAAAGAACGCCGACGCCGGGAAGGTACTCGAACGCGAACGCGTGGTGCGAGGCGAGGGCCGCCAACAGAAAAACGGGCGCGAGCCACCTGGCCCGCCCGCGGACGACAGCGTATGACAGCATGGCGAACATCGCCATGATCCGGTCGGGCGTGAAGAGAGGGGTTGGAAAAAAAATCGCGTTGGTGCAGGGGCCGGCGAGAAAAAGGGCGATTAAAAACAGCATCGCCCGCCGGTCTTCCCCCCGGGCGGCACGGATGAGCCGGCCCGCCAGGTACACGGCCGAAAGCAGGGTAACGGCAAGCAGGGCGCCGGTGAACACATTGACCTCACGCCGGCCGCGAAAACGGGTGAACAGCGACAGAACCCAGCCCGGCAACAGGCGCGGCGCGAAGCCGAGGCCGTAGTCGAGGGCGAGCAGCGAGGCGTAAGGGTCCCGGCTGAAATCAAGAGGCATTACGGCGAGCTGCGCGAGCAAAACACCGAGAATGCACACTTCGTATTTCATTTTTAAGAAAAGCGACCGGTTTTGACGCTCCCCCGCGTCATTTTTGCCTGTCAAGGTGTTTCCCTTTCCCATTCCGTTTCCTCCGCGCTAACGGCCGTAGACAACATCCGCGAATTGTATGATATAGACGGCGCCGGCAAGAACAAGCCACGGTTTGCGCTCCAAAAACGAGCCCGTCTTAAAAGACGCGGCGGCCATTGTTCTTTCGTCCGCGGCAACCAGCCGCATGATCAGGCACATTTGCGCAAACACAGCCGCGTAAACCGCGTATTGCCAGCCGTCGGCATTTTTATAGGTGAAAAAAAAGTTGAAAGCGAAAGCAACCGCGGGCGTGAGAACGCCAAGCAGCGCGGCGCGCCGGGCGGCGCCGGTTGGTTTTGACGCGAAAAGGCCGCGCCAGACCGCGCCTGCGGCGAGCGCCAACGGCAGCAGAGCGGCGACGGAAACCAGCGCGCGCTTCGCGTCAAAAACGATTAGCAGGGCGCGAATGTCATGAAAGCGTATCAGGAAGGCGGCGGGCAGCGCGCATGCCGCCAGGGTAACCGCCGGGATTTTCTTTTTGCCGCCGTCCCCCGCGCCCGCGGCGAGCAGAACGGCCAAAACAGCCGGCAGGTAAAAAAACAAAAAGCCCGGATTGGCCAGAACGCCGAAAGCGCACAGGACGGGAACAAACGCCTTGAGCGTTTTCGCGCGCGGCGCCGCGGTTTCGCCCGCGGCGAGCAGGGCCGCGAAAAAGGCCAGGCTTGAGGCAAGGCGCCGAAGCAGGAAGCCGGCCGACAGGTAGGCGGGGTTTAGCAAAACCGGCATCAAGTCACCGCAAAGCAGCAGCGCCTGCAGGAAAAAGACCGTTTTTTTCAGCGCCGGGGGCGACCGGCGGAAAAGGAAGCCGAAGACGAGCGCCGCGGCCAGAGAGGCCGTATAATACGCCAAGCCGTGTTTGCCGGCCCGGGCGGGAGGAAGTTTCGCCGCCAGGATGAGGAAGACAAAAAGTTCGTATTCGATTTTCCGCGCGATGTCTTTTAGTTTCCCCATACCGTCAGTCACCTACCACTTTCTGACCCCCGGGGAGAGGCAAAAAATCACAAGGGCGGCGAGCGCCATCGGCTGCGCTTTCATATAGGCCTCCGCTTTCGCCAAGGCGGCGGCGACCGCTTTGTTTCGGCCGCGCAACAGATAAAAGACCAAGCCGAACTGGGCCGTCAACGCTTCGGAGATAAAGCGCTCAAAGTCCGTTGAGATGATGAGCGCGGGAACACAAGCCAGCGGAAGCAGAAGGCAAAGCCGCATGAAGAATCGTTCCGCACGGCTGCCGGCTTCACGGGCGGCGCCGCGCCAAAACAAGGCGAAGGCGCCGAAAACAGGAACCAGAAACACGGCGTAACCGGCATAGTCCCACAGCGGCGCGCCCTTATTAAAACTTGTGATGATTTTCGTCATGCTCCATACGCTGTCGGCGGAAAGCCCGGATTCTTCGTCATACAAGAACAGATACCCGTCCAAAAACGTTTTCCAATAGTCGATATCGGTCCGGCCGGCAATGAACGCGTTCATCTCCGCCCTGTCCATGAACAGAAACCGGTTCGCGAAGAAAACAAAATATACCGTAGCGGCTGTAAAGGCAACTACACTTACAACCGCCAGGGCGGTTCTGCTTTTGGAAAAGCCGCTTTTCACCGCTTCATAAACAACGACGGCGATGATGAACGGGATGAACGAAAAGGCCGCCGAGTAAACGGCAGCGACCGAGAAAACGATGAGCAGCGGGATAAACCAAGCCGCCCGGCGGCACGGCGCGCAGACAGCCGCCAACAGGGCGAATATATATAAATAAAGGTCGAGTTCGCCGAGAAACAGCGCAAACGGCCGGATGGTGAACGAGCAGAAAACAAACAACACCGTGAGCAAAACGGCGACGTTCCCCGACGAAGGGGCGGTTTTCCTGAGGAGCCGGCCGAGAACCACGGCTGTCAGAAGATAAGCCAGAGCGAGCGACACAAGCAAAAAGCCGATGAGCCACCGTTCGGTCACCCGGCGCGTCAGGAGGCTGACAATCGAGCCGATAAAGAGCCGTGACGCCACGCCCACGCGGAAATCGGCCAGGTACAACGGATAGTAAACGTATTTCACCGGGTCTTTCCAATCCACGGTGAAGACGGCTTGAAGCATCAGAGCGGTAAAAATCAGCAACTCATACCGGTTTTGTTTGACAAGCGCTTTGAGTTTCATCGAGTCCCCCGCGCGCAAAAAGTATTGGCTAAATTATAGGTTATCGCAAAAACAATGTCAACCGCGGACGAAAACGCGCGGACGAAAACGCGGCCGCGGAATACTCCGCGGCCGCGCGCTTGCCTGTTGTGTTTAAACCGATTCGGAGGGGTTTGCCTGGTTGATGGCCGTTGTGTAACTCGTCGCGGCGGACAAGATGTTGAGGTCGAACGCGTCGACAAAACCGTCGAGCGTCAAATCGGCCGCAGAAAGGAACACGCCCGCCAGTTCAATTTGATAGGACGACACCATATCCACCAGGTTTTCGTCGGCGGCGGTGATGTAGCCGTCGCCGTCGACGTCGCCGAAGATGACGATCGTGTATGTTTCCAAGACAATGCCCGTTGCGTTGTCGATGAGTTCCACAACCGTACCGGTGCCGAAACTGTCGTTGGCGTAGGTGTACCGAAGGCTGCCGTCGCCGTTGACTTGAACGAATCTGCCGCTGAAGCCGGATGTGGTCAAGCCTTCTTCGAGGCCGTAGATGATGCCGTTGGCCTTATCGATGACGGTCGTCGAGCCGTCGCGCGCGGTCAGGGAAACGGAAACGAACGCCCATTGCGCCGTGTAGGTCGTGTCGGCGGCGGGTACCGTCGCGGGCAGCGCGGGTTCCCAGCCGGTGAGAACATAACCCGGGTTGACAACGGCGGGCGGTATCAGAGGCGACCCGTAAACGAGCGGGCCGCTTGTGCCGCCGGTGCCGCCGTTCGCATCAAAGGTGATGACATAACTGTTGACGCTCCACTGCGCGGTGCAGACCACATTGGCTGCCGGAACCGTCGGCGGGACCGCCGGGGACCAGCCCGTGAAGGTGTAGCCCTCCCGGCTGACTTCCGGGGCTGTCAGCGCGGAGCCGTAAGCCATCGGCGCGCTCCAGCCGCCGGTGCCGCCGTTGGCGTCAAAGGTAACCGTGTAAGAGACCGGCGCATAGACGGCGAACAGCAGCGTGACCGATGTCGCGGGCACCGTGTAAGACCAGAAGCCTGTTGTGGCTGTCTGGCTTGTGCTCCAGCCGACCATGGTGTAATTCGTCTTTGTGTAGTTGTTGTAGCCCGAAAGGTCCACCGTCGCCCCGACCTTCGTGCTGATTTGGACGGATGTCGGGCCTGCGCCGCCGTTGGCGAACAGGGTGAGGGTGTGCGAATTGCCCAGCCAAATGGCGTAGAGGGTAACATTGCCCGCGGGCACGGTGAAACTCGCCAGTTTGTCGCCGGCCGCGCCGTTGGGAATCAGCGCCCAGCCGCCGAAGGTGTAGCCGGTTCTTGTGTAGCCGGTCTGGCTGACATTGACCGGTGTGCCGTAATCGGCCGTTACGGGTGAGGGAGGCAGGCCGCCGGCGCCGTTGAGGCTGTAGGTAACGGTGTATTGATTGATTTGCCATACGGCGTACAGGGTCGCGCCGCCTTCGGGAATCTCAAAGTTTGACAGCGCCGTCACCGCGCCGGGGTCGGTATTCCAGCCGAGCAGCGTGTAGCCCGTTCTCAAGCCCGAATACCCTTCCAAAGGTAGATCAACGGCGGTTCCGCAAAGATCCGTAACGGATTGCGGCGGCGTGCCGGCGGCGCCGTTGAGGTCATAGTCCACGGTGGCCGTTATAGCCGTCCAGGACGCGGTCAGCGTAACGGGGGCTGTAATCTTCACAACCGTATCGGTGAAAACCTGAACCTGTTCGGCGGTAAACCAGCCGTTGAAAGTAAAGCCGGCTTTTTCGGGCACAGGGAACCCGAGTGTGCCCGCGCCGTAAGTGCTGTCATAGACAACGGTCGAGCTCTTGACACCCGTCGTTCCGAAAATGGTGCCGCCGGCCGGGTCAAAGGCAATGTTATAAGTGTTCGGCGCCCATTTGGCGTAAAGGGTTGTGTCCGCCGCCTCCATCGCGTAAGGCCACGAGACAAGTTCGGCGAAGCCGGCGTCTTTGTACCAGCCGGCGATGCTGCAGCCGGTGCGCGGCGCGGCGGCCGGGAGCGCGATGTGTTGACCGTATTTGGCCGTTATGGGGGAAAGGCCTTCGGCGCCGCTGAAGGTCAGGGTGTAACTGTTGCGTGTGTAATACAGTTTCAGCACCAGGCTGCCGTCGCCGGCGATAATGCCCGCGGTGACATTGCCTTCATACTCATAGTATGGCGTAAAGCCCGTGATGGTCTGCCATTGGGCGACGCCGACCTGGCCGGTCGTGCCCGTCTGGGTTGTCGTTTGGCTGAGCGCGTAGGTTGACCCGCTGATATTCTGCAGCCAATGCTCAACGGTGAACGGCGTTCCCGCCGCCGGCAGCCAAACCGCGTAGAGGGCCGCGCCCGGCGTATTCATTGTGAAATTCGCGCCGTCGTCGTATTCCTTGGCGCCCGCGGGGGCCGTCGCCCAGCCGGCGAAGGTGTAGCCCGCTCTGGTAAAAGCGTTTGTTGTCAGAGCGGCGGATGCTCCGAAGGTGACAGCCAGCGGGGCCATGGTTCCGCCGGTCGCCCCATTGCCGTTGAACACGACATTGTAACTGTTGGCGGTCCACTGCGCGGCCAGTGTCACATTCGCCGCGGGGAAGGTTTCGGGGAAGGCGGGAGTCCAGCCGGCAAATGTATAGCCGGTTCTGGCCGGGTTGGCGGGCACCGCGCAGGCGACGCCGTACTTGCCGCTTATCGGGCTGACGGTCGTACCGCCGTTTGTGTTAAAACTGATTGTCACCGTCACCCGGTCATAGTAAACCCTTAAAAGCAGGCTGCCGTTGCCGGCAATGATGCCCGAACTGACTGTGGACGGATAACTCGTGTTTGAGACAAAACCGGAGTAGGTTTTATAGACGGCCGTGCCGACGGTGCCGGTCGTGCCGGTCTGTGTGGTGGTTTCATAGAGTTCGTAACTTTTGGCAAGGCTTTCTCTGTAATGCTCGACATAGAAGACGGTGTTGGTGTTCGCCTGCCAGACGGCATAGAGAGTCGCCGTGGCGCCGTTGACAGGCGTCAGGTTGGAGACGGTTTGGCCGATTGTGTAGTCCGGCGCGGTCGCGTTTGACGCCGCGGCCCAACCGAGGAAGGTGTAACCGGCGCGGACAGGCCCGGCGACCGGAATATTAAACGAGGTGTCATACACGGCGGGATGGGACGCGGGCGCCGCCGAACCGCCGTTGGCGTTGTAAACGACCGTGTAACTGTTGGCGGACCATTTGGCGTAAAGGTCCTCGCCGTCGGTGTTCATGGTGAAGGCAGCGCCGTCGTCATACGCTTTGGCTCCGGCCGCCTCGGCCGCCCAGCCGAGGAAGGTGTAGCCTGTTTTTGTGAAGGTGTTCGGGTTGAGGTTCTCGGTGGCGCCGAACGCGATGGACTGGTTGGGCATGGAACCGCCGACACCCGAAGCGTTCGCGTGGAAAATGACATCGTAGGTGTTGGCAGCCCAGACGGCGTAAAGAATCTTGCTTTCCGGCGTGGCCATGGTGTAGTTCGCCCCGTCGGCGTAGGAGACGGTGCCCGCGTCGGCGTTGGCCTGAGATGTCGCCCAACCCATGAAGCGGCAGCCGGCCATGTTGAAGGCGTTGGGTGTCAGCGGCGCGCTCTGCTGATAGGCGATGCCCTGGTTGGCCATGGCGCCCGTGGCTCCGTTGGAGTTGAAGACGATGTTGTAAACCGTCGGCGACCACACGGCGTAAAGGACAACCGTGGCGTTTGGTTCCGCGGTAAGGTTCGTAACGCTTTGCTGGTTGGTGTACGCGGCGGTGGCGGCGGCGGGCAGCGTGTTCCAGCCGAGGAAGGAATACCCCGTTTTGGTGAAGCCGTTCGCGTTGAGTTGTTTCGCCTGGTCGTATGTATGGACCGAGCTGATGGTCGAACCGCCCGTGGCTGTGTTGCCGTTATAAGAAACCGTATAGGTGTTCGCGCTCCATTTCGCGTAAAGGGTAACGCCCGAACTGCCCATGGTGAAGCTGCCGCCGTTGGCATAAGCGACCGAGCCGGAGGAGGATGTCGCCCAGCCCGCGAAGGTATAGCCTGTTTTGGTGAAGGCGTTGGCGTTGAGGTTCACCGTTGAGCCCGCGGTAACAACCTGGGCCGCCACGGTGCCGCTGCCGCCGTTGGCGTTGAAGGTGATGTTGTTCTTCTTCAGAGTGAGGTTGTTGACAGCCGTCTGAAGTTCTTTGGCGCAGTAGTCGACATAGGGCTGATAAAGAACATTGTAATTGGCCGTCCGGCAGGCGGCCGCGGCCGCGTACGCCGCATCAAGAGCGTTTTTGCTCGCTTCCGTATAGTAGTCGTAAGAGCCGGCCTTCCAAAAAGCAAGTTTACTGTTGAACGAGGCGTCGGCGTTCTCAATGGCGGTGAGCGTGCTGCCCAGGGGATACACGGAAGAACCATAGTATGTGTTGCCGAGGCCCGTTGCAAGATATTGCGAATTGCGGTCGGTATAGTTCGCGCCTCTGAGGACAATGCTCTCATATGCGCCGTTAAGGTTGTTAATCGCCGTTGTGACGGCGGTTTGATTGGTGTTGGGCTTGTTCATAGCCGTCCATGCGCCGTCGTAAGCCGCCGTATACAGGTTCCAACCGCTGGAATAATACCAACTCTGCGGGTTTTTCCCCTTGCCGGTGTTGGTAATGCCGCCGTTGGCGGGGTCGGTGCCGTTGGCGGTGACGATTGCCGTTAAGCCGCTTGAACCGTTGAAGGACTTCGTCGTGATGCCGACCGTTTTGTTGAGTACGGAGCGCAGGGCCGCTTTGTTGACACTGATGATTTCAACCGTGACACCGTGGTAATACTGCATCCAGTTCGGCGAGGAGCTCGAGGCCGTATCCCCCTTGCCGGTCCATTGGGTAACCAGCGTGTATAAGCCCGGCGCGCCCGTTCCGTAAAGAGTCGACTGCGTCTGCATACCGGCGGTGATAAAGTGGCCGCCTTCGGAGGTTCCACCGTCAACCGGGCCCGAAGGGTTCAGCGCCGCCTTGGCTCCCGCGCTGCTCGTTCCGAGAACATTATCGGTGCCGCCGGAGAACTGCGTATCGTTGTCGCGGACATGGATGGTTTCGTAGGTTAAATCACGGCCGGAATCGGTGGACCTTGAGGTGCTGTGGATGAAAAAGTGCATACGGACATTGTTGGATTGCATTGTCTGCACGCTCGGGTCCAAATAGATAACCGCTTTGGCGCGATGCTGGTCACCCCCCGCATAGGTGCCCGTTCCGTTACTGATAGACTGGTCAAAGGCCGGCTCATGGGGCGGGTCCGCTATAAGCATCGTTCTTTCCGGCAGGCCGGCGGTTGTCGCGACGGTTGAATTCGAGGAAAAGTTAAAATAACCGGACCGGTAATCGCCGCCGGTGGACGACAGCCCGAGCAGCCCGCCGTAAACGCCGCGGCCCAGTATCCGGGAGACATACGGGACATCGGCGGCGTTGTCGACGTTGCTGTAAGCGGATGTGAACGCCCAGACGCCGGCGGGGAAGATGATGTTCTCGACATAGGAATAGCCGTTGGCAACATAGGTGTCGGTCACAGAGATGCCGGTATAGGGGTTGCTCCAGGTGTATGTATAGGTTATCGACACCTTCATCGTGCTGCCCGCCGTGGCGGTGCCGCCCTGGATTTCCCAGGTAGCGGAGGTGGTGTTTGAAAGGGAGCCCGCGGTCAGCGTGGCGGACGCGCTCGCGCCGGTAATCGTAACGGACACGATGTTGACAGCTAAGGAGGAAGTAAACACAATCTTTGGCCAGACGGGGGTTTCGCCGGCGTATGCCTGGGAAGCGTATGTGCCGGTGATGTACGGCACGCCGGAAGGGGTGGCTTTCTTGATGGTATTGCCGCTGCCCATCGACGTGTTGCCGGAGGCGCCTACTCTGACCACGTCGGAGACATCCATGGTAATCGCGGGCGACGGCCTGCGGTACCCGGCCGTCGTAAACGGAGAAATCGCCTGACTCCCCGCCCCCGCGGCGAACGAACCGATGCCCATGCTCACGCTCGCGGCAAGAAGCGACGCGATCATCAGCAGGCTCAGGAAGCGCTTGGTTTTTCTCATAAGAATACCCTCCCATTTTACGATTGTACTTAAAAGATCCTTACTCTTTTTCTGATATTTGTACAATTTATATCATTATACAAAATAAACATAGCACGATAGCGGGGAATTGTCAATTCATTCTAAAAGTTTTTTCCAGTTTACACGTATAAATTATCAAGTTCCGGGAGGCATCGGGTGATTCTCCTTGAAATCGCAAAAAAAAATGATATAATAACGAAAACAGGCATACGGGCGGCCGGCAGACGGCGGCCGCTTGATTACTTTGAAAGGCTGACGAATCGATGAGTAAAAAGACTTTCTATATTACAACCCCCATTTATTATCCGTCGGGCAAACTGCATATCGGGCACAGCTACACGACGGTCGCGGCGGACGCCATGGCGAGGTATAAAAGGGCGCAGGGGTACGACGTCATGTTTCTGACGGGAACGGACGAACACGGGCAGAAGATTGAGGACAAGGCGCGCGAAGCGGGCGTTACCCCCAAGGGCTATGTCGATAACATCGTCGCGGGAATCAAAGAGTTGTGGAAACTGATGAATATCAGCAACGACAAATTCATCCGCACCACGGACGATTACCACGAAGCCGCCGTCCAGAAGATATTCAAAAAGATGTACGACAACGGCGATATTTATATGGGCAAATACGAGGGGATGTACTGCAAAACCTGCGAGGCCTTTTGGACGCAAACGCAGCTTGACGGCGGCAAATGCCCCGAATGCGGCGCCGAAACGTTGAACACGCAGGAGGACGCGTATTTCTTCCGCCTTTCCGCCTACGCGGATAAACTCATCGACTATTATGAAAAACACCCGGATTTTATCGAACCGCGAAGCCGGCTCAATGAGATGGTCAATAATTTTATTAAGCCCGGCCTTGAAGACTTGTGCGTTTCGCGGACTTCTTTCAAATGGGGCGTACCCGTCACTTTTAACCCGGGCCATGTCATCTATGTCTGGGTCGACGCGCTGTCGAACTACATTACCGCATTGGGCTACGGCTCGGAAGACGACTCGTTATACAAAAAATACTGGCCGGCCGATGTTCACTTGGTCGGCAAGGAAATTGTCCGCTTCCACACGATTATATGGCCCGCGATGCTCATGTCGCTCGGAGAGCCGTTGCCCGAAAAGGTGTACGGCCACGGCTGGCTGCTTCTCGAGGGCGGCAAGATGAGCAAGTCCAAGGGCAACGTGGTTGACCCGGTCATCCTTTGCGAACGCTACGGCGTGGACGCCATTCGTTACTTCCTCCTTCGGGAAATACCGTTCGGTTCGGACGGCGTTTTCTCAAACGAGGCGCTGATAAACCGCATCAACGCGGACCTCGCCAACGATTTGGGGAACCTTGTTTCGCGCACGGCAGCCATGATTGAAAAATACTTCGGCGGCGTCATTCCCGCGGCGCGGAAGAGCGGCGAGTTCGATGAGGAGCTGGCCTCGCTCTGCCTCGCGACAAAGAATACCGTCGAACAAAACCTTGACAACCTTCAGTTTTCCAACGCCCTCACCGAGTTGTGGCTGCTGGTGTCGCGCACAAACAAATATATCGACGAAACGGCACCCTGGCTGCTGGCGAAGCCCGGCGGTGACTCGGAACGCCTGGCCGCGGTCATGTATAACCTTTGCGAGAGCCTTCGCGTCATCTCCGTTCTGCTCGAGCCGTTTATGCCGCAGACCGCGCCGAAAATACGCGCGCAAATCGGCTTGGGCGGCAGCGCCCCGCGTTGGGAAGACGCCGGCAAATGGGGCTTGCTGCCCGAAGGGTTCGCCGTGAGCAAGGGTGAAATCCTCTTCCCGCGGATTGAATTGGAAAAAGAACTCGAAGCCCTGGAGGCGCAACAGAAAGCGGCGCAGGCTGACAAGGCGGAGAAGCCCGCGGAAACCGCGCCGATCGGTATCGAGGATTTCGCGAAAGTCGAGTTGAAAGCGGCGCGCGTGTTGGATTGCGAGCCGGTCAAGGGCGCGAAAAAACTGCTGAAACTGACGCTTGACGACGGCAGCGGCACACCGCGCACCGTCGCCTCGGGTATCGCGAAGTGGTATAAACCGGAGGATTTGACGGGCCGAACCGTTATTCTTGTTGCCAACCTGAAACCCGCGGTATTTTGCGGCGTCGAGAGCCATGGCATGATTTTGGCGGCGGACGGCCCGGACAACAGCGCGGTTGTGCTCTTTGCGGACGATTTGCCGGCCGGAGCGAAAATACGGTGATGGATGGGATTTTTGACAGCCATACCCACTATGACGACGAGGCGTTCGACGCGGACCGCGGAGAGATTCTCGCCGGCCTGCCCGCCCTGGGCGTCAGCGGCATTGTCAACTGCGGCTGCTCGCTGGAAAGCAGCCGGAAATCCCTTGAGATTGCCGAACAGTATGAATTTGCTTACGCGGCCTGCGGCGTGCACCCGCACGAAGCCGCCGGCCGGTGTGAAACAACCGGCAGCGCGGAACTTTCCGCGCTGCTTTCCCATAAAAAATGCGTCGCGCTCGGCGAAATCGGCCTGGATTACCACTACGACTTCTCCCCGCGGGATGCACAGCGGAAAGCATTTGAACAGCAGCTGGCTTTGGCGGCGGAGTTGGGGCTGCCGGTCATTGTCCATGACCGCGAGGCTCATGAGGACACGATGCGCCTGTTGAAAAAATACAAGCCCCGCGGTGTTCTCCACTGCTATTCGGGCAGCGTTGAGACAATGCGCGAGGCAATCGGCATCGGTTTATACATCGGCCTGGGCGGAGCCGTGACTTTCAAGAACGCGAAAAAACCGCTCGAGGCGGCACGCGCCGTGCCCGCCGAGCGGCTGTTGATTGAAACGGACTGTCCGTATATGGCGCCCGTGCCATACCGGGGCAAACGCTGCACGTCGGATATGATCGCGCTGACCGCCCGGGCCATCGCGGGCGCGCGGGGAATCGACGCGCGGGAAGTGCTTGACATAACCAGGAAAAACGCCGAAGACCTGTTTGGGATCAGAAGAATTTGACAACGCTGCCTAGAACACCGTAGGAAAACAGCGTCATGATTAATCCGGCGATAAACACCCCGGCGACGATGAGCGGAAACGAGCGTTTAATGCGCATATCCAGCAGCGCGGCGATGAGCGCGCCGGTCCAGCCCCCCGTTCCCGGAAGAGGAATGGCGACAAAGATCATCAACCCTAAGTCACGCCAGCGTTTGATTTTTTCGCTCTGGCGCATGGACCGGATTTCCAGCTTTTCGATTATTTTCGAAAAGCCTTTTTTTGTTTTCAAATATTGAAAGATTTTGCGGATAAACAACAGAATGAACGGAATGGGCAGAATGTTGCCGATAAAACAAATGATGAACGCGGGCAGAATATCCACTTTCAGCAGGCTCGCCGCGATGAGGCCGCCGCGCAGTTCAAGAACGGGCAGCAGGGAAATGAGGAAAATAATCAGTTCATCGGGGATTCTGTCGCGAAACAGCTCGACGAAATAGTTGGCTATGGATTCAGACACGGTTCACCTGTCCTTCCGAAAACAGCTTGTTTTCCGTTAAATAGTCGTACGCTTTTTTCAAAATCGCCTTATCGTTGTCAAAGCGCAGGGTTTCCGCCGCCTTCGCGTAGTTGAGCCACACATAATCTTCGATCTCCTCTTTTTGTATTGTCGTTCTGGTGTCGGATGTCTTAGCGAGAAAAATAGTGACGCATTTTTCAACTTTGCCCTGGATGGTGTATTCGGATTTCGAGGTGAACTCGGGTATAATCTCGATAGCAAGCCCCGTTTCCTCAAGCACCTCGCGCTTTGCGGTCTGGTCCGGCGTCTCCCCTTTTTCCACATGGCCTTTGGGGAAGCCCCAGTGCGCGCTGCGCCTGTTTTTAATCAGCAAAAAGCGCAGTTCGCCGTTGATAATCCGGTACACGACCGCGCCGCACGACCTTTCATAAAGGCAATCGAGCGTGTACCCAAACTTATCCTCGGCAAACGCGATGGCCTCGATGATCTGGTTGTCTATGAAATCCATACCCTTCGGCGCCGCGATAAGAATCAGCGCGTCCCGGTTGTGCCTTCTTAAAACCGCGATCACCCTGCCGTCAAAACTCCGGACCGGGCGGTCAATTCCCATTATGTAAGCGCCTTCGACGGCCGCGTCGAAAAGCTTCGCGCCCTCGACGACGCCGAAGTTGAGTTTGTATTCAAAACCGCGCTGTTTATTTGCGGAACGAATCGGGTGGGTCACCCTGATTCTCACATATTTTCCGAGCATGAACCGCTTTCCCTCCGAACATTGAGGCCGGCGCCGGGGAAACGGCGCCCTCATTTTTGCATTCCAAGATATTATACAGTAAACCGATAAAATTTCAAGGGCAATCTTTAATATTCTGTCATCCATGAAGCCATACTATCCGTGAGCCGTTTTATCCGGCTTGCCGGAAAAATTAAACGGGTGGGGTGAGTTTTATGGAACAGTTTATCGGCAAAAGCGATATCCCCATGGGGCTTGGTATGGCTTTGGCACAGAATATTGAAGCGATGAATTACTTCTCATCGCTTCCCGAAGCCGAACAACGGTCAATCATAGACCGGACGACGAACATCCGGTCAAAGAAAGAAATGCAGGCGTTCGTGGACAACAAATTCCAAATTTCTTAAAATGTTTTCAAAAAATAATCTTGACAAACCCGACAGGCCGTCATATAATACGAACAATAAAACCGCTGAGTAAGAATAGTACGTCCTTCAACCACTTTTCAGAGAGCCGCAGGCGGTGCGATTGCGGCAGGCAGGGCCGGACGGAATGGACTTATGAGGGCAGACCGAAAGCCGCTGACGGCGAGTAGTATCTGACGGGAACTTCACCCGTTACCAAGGAAGCGCGTATGACAGTACGCGGAGCGAGCGGACGCAGACCGCGTTTCAGCGGTTTGGTCAATCGGGGTGGCACCGCAGGAGATAACTCTTGTCCCTATTCGGGACGGGAGTTTTTTGTTTTTTATCGGAGGTGGATCAAATGAAGAACAGCACGAAAAGAAACGAGAGGGCGGTGTTTCGATGGCGCCCGGGCCGCGGCAATACGGCGGGCTTTATCCTCACCGGCAATCCCTGTTCAATAAATATTAAAAGGAGAATTCATCATGTCAAACCATAAAAATGTTCCCTACCGCATATACCTGCCCGAGAATTGCATTCCAAAGCAATGGTACAATCTGCGCGCGGACATGAAGGAACTGCCAGACCCCATGCTCAACCCGGGAACGCTCGAACCGCTGAAGGAGGAAGAACTCTACCCGGTTTTCTGCGAAGCGCTCGCGCATCAGGAGATGGACAATACCACGCGCTATATCGACATTCCTCAGGGTATCATCGACTTCTACAAAATGTACCGCCCCTCCCCGCTCATCCGCGCGTATTGCCTGGAGGAAGAACTCGGAACCCCGGCGAAAATCTATTATAAGTTTGAGGGCAACAACACATCGGGCAGCCATAAACTCAATTCCGCGATACCGCAGGTTTATTTCGCTAAAGAGCAGGGCATCACACAACTGACCACCGAAACCGGGGCAGGCCAGTGGGGCACCGCTTTAGCGATGGCCTGCGCCTACTACCATATGCCCCTGACCGTTTACATGGTGAAGACAAGTTACCAACAGAAACCGTACCGAAAGAACATCATTGAGACCTTCGGCGCGAAAATTATCCCGAGCCCGAGCGACACGACGAACGCGGGGCGCGCGATACTCGAAAGGCACCCGGATACGGGCGGTTCGCTCGGCTGCGCGATTTCCGAAGCGGTCGAGACTGCCGTCACAACCCCGAACACACGCTATGTGCTCGGCTCGGTTCTCAGCCATGTGCTTCTGCATCAATCGGTGGTCGGCCTCGAGGCAAAAGCGGCTATGGACATGTACGGTGAATACCCGGACGTGGTCATCGGCTGCGCGGGCGGCGGCTCGAACCTCGGCGGCCTCATTGCCCCCTATATGAAAGACCGGCTCGCGGGCAAATCGCAGACGCGCTTCATCGCCGTCGAACCGGCGTCGTGCCCGACGCTGACGAGGGGCAAATACGCTTACGACCACGGCGACACGGGCAAAATGACGCCGCTTATCAAAATGTACACGCTCGGCTGCGACTTTATCCCGTCCTCCAACCATGCCGGCGGGCTTCGTTACCACGGCATGTCGGCGATTCTGAGCAAGCTGCACGCCGACGGGTACCTTGAAGCCGAATCGGTCGAGCAGACGAAGGTATTTGAGGCGGCTGTCCGCTTTTCACGGTGCGAAGGCCTTCTGCCCGCCCCCGAATCGGCTCACGCGATTTATTCGGCCGTTCAAGAAGCCCTTAAATGCAAAGAGACAGGTGAGGAAAAGACCATTTTGTTCGGCTTGACCGGAACAGGTTATTTCGATATGTCCGCCTACGACTCTTACCTTCAGGGTTCCATGGGCGATTATATCCCGACCGACGAGGAGCTGCAAAAAAGCTTCGACCAGCTGCGAAAAGTCGACTGATTGTTTGGCGACGGTTTTCACACGCTTCTAAGAATAAGACGGCAGCCTGCGTTTTTTTTCCGCAGGCTGCCGTCTTACCCGATGTTCAAACAGGTTGATTAGCCGAAATCCATGTGATAGTATGGAGTTAAACAAAATTATTCGGGAGGCCTTATGCTATTTGATCGTTCAACGCCGGTTTATCTCGTTCTCAACGACAGCACGGACCCGCCGTTCAACCTCGCGTGCGAGGAATACCTGTTTCAAAAGCGACGGGAAAACTTTATTATGCTGTGGCGAAACGCGCCCTCGATTATCATCGGGCGCAACCAAAACGCCTACGCCGAACTCGACATGGACTATGTGCGGGAGCATTCGATACCCGTTATTCGGCGGCTAACCGGGGGCGGCGCGGTCTACCACGATTTGGGCAACCTGAATTACACCTTTATCACCGCCGGCGAAGGCCTCGCGGATTTCGGGGAGTATTTGAAACCCGTCATCGGCTATCTGCGCTCGCTCGGCCTCAACGCGGCGTTCGGCGGCAGGAACGATATCCTGCTCGACGGCATGAAGATTTCCGGCAACGCGCAGGCCGCCTGCCGGGGTCGGGTGATGATGCACGGAACCCTTCTTTTTTCAGTCTCGCTCAACATTCTGGAAAAGGCGCTCAAGCCTAACGAGCTGAAGCTGAAATCCAAAGGCATCGCGTCCGTCCGAAGCCGGGTGACGAACATCGGCGCGCATCTGGCGGAAGAGATGACGGTCGGGGAATTCAAAGACGGGCTTACGCGGTGGCTGACGGAAGTCGAACACGGTAACCCTTATGAGTTCGACGAAGAAGACCGGCGCGCCGTCGAAACGCTGGTAAGAGAAAAGTACGGCACGGCCGCCTGGAACATCGGCAGCGCGCCGGCGTATTCCATGGAAGGAACGGCGGCGTTCCCCGGCGGTTTGGTAACCGCCTGTTTTGATGTCCGTGACGGTTTGATTGACGCGCTGAAGCTGACGGGCGATTTCTTCGGCGTTGAGGACATCGCGGGCCTTGAGGGAAAAATAACAGGCGCTCCGCATGAGCGAAGCGCCTTGCTGGCTGTTCTTGAAAAAGCGGACGTCGGCCGGTATATGGCCGGCATTACCGCCGACGGACTGGTTTCGGTTTTCTTCAGTTGACGGCGTTGAGCTGCCTTTCGGTTTCGCGCTTTTCCCGGTCAATGAGGTCCCATGTCGCTTTGATGAGATGGGCAAACTGCGGCGAGGCCAGCTGCCCGCAGATAAACTTCTGGCGCGGCGAGTTGATGTCCTCGCCGGAAATTTCCATGATTCCCCTCCCCCGGCACAGTTTCTGAACACGTTCAAGCTGAGCGGGCGTGTTGCGCGACGGCATATAGGTAACGGCTTTTATCCCCTGCGATTGAAGAAAATCAAAAAGCTCGTCGAGGAAATCGTCCTCGAATTTCTGCGCCTTCTTGTCGCCTGTGACGGAATCCGTAACATCGCCTAAGTAAGGGTAGCAGAACAACGAACCGGTTTCGGCGGCGAGGGCGGCAAGTTGCGAAATGTGCATACATTCATCCGTCGCAGGCACATACACGCGCTCGACAAGGCCGGCTTTCAAAACGCCGAGCAGGTCATAAGCGAAGAAGGGATTGCCGCCGTCGGTCAAAACCTGTTTTTGCTTCGGTGAAAGCGGCAACCGCAATTCGTCTTCAAGGAAGGCGGCGGTGTTTTGCCTGCCGGTTGCCGCGGCAATTTTTTCGCCGAGAGCATACAGCAAGTGCCGTTCGGTAACACAGCCGCCGGCGGCGTATTTTGATATCGGCAACACTTCCTTGTCAAAATCCAGCGTGATACCGAACGGTTTCATCAGCGTGTTGATGTTCGCGGCCATTTTCCGGTTGCGGGCATTTCTTTTTTCACGCAGAGGCGCGAAAACCTCCTGCAGGCGGCTGATTTGCGTGTGCGGCACGCCGTGCAGCGCCATGTACGCGCAACCCCTCTGGTCCGGGTTGTTGACGCGGATTTTCTCAAATTCGGTCCCCTCCAGCCCGACACGGCATTCGAGGCCGATCGTCGTCGCGACACCCGCTATCGCGCCCGCCTCGATAAATTCGTAAGCGCCGGCGATGGTGTCATGGTCCATGATGCCCGCCGTTTGCAGCCCGGCGGCCCGGGCGTAATAAACGGCCGCCGCAGGCGAATACGGCGAAAACGAATAGAAAGTATGGATATGGTTGTTGGCGTATTGCGGCAGCGCGGCCGGCGGTGTTTTTTCGCCGTCAATAACTGCCCGCAAAGCCGAAAGTCTGCCGGTAGCCGTTTCGCTGTTCAGAAGATCCAATTCACGCATATTTTCACCTGTTCTTGTCGGGCGTTTTGTTCCCGCCGGGCGCCCGCCGTATTTAACCGAGCATGACCTGGCCGCCGGTAACCGGTATGGCCTGGCCGGTTTCAAAACCCTGCTCGACGCAATAGAAAATCGCTTTTGACACATCCGCGGGGAAGCAGCCTCTTTTAATGGGCGAGAGCGATATGTAATACTCTTTTACATCCTCCACGGTCTTCGCTCCGGGCACCTTGCCGGCTTTGAGATACTGCACGAAAAGGCCGTTGACCGGGTCCGACCACAGGGGGCCGTCGTAGTAATTGCCCGGGCACACGGCATTGACCTTGATTTGATACGGCGCCAATTCGAGGGCGAAACTTTGCGTCAGGCCGATGCCGCCGAATTTGCTGCCGGAATAGGCAAAGTTGTTTTTGGAACCGACAAGGCCGGATTTCGAGTTGATTTGAATAATATCGCTCCACCGGGTTTTGTCCGCCTCATACTGGGCTTTCATGATTTCCGACGCGTATTTGGCGCAAAGAAAGAAGCCGGCGTAATTGACTTTGGTGACAAACGCAAAGCTTTGGGCGTCCATATCGGCCAGGGAGCCCGCTTTTAAAACGCCGGCGTTGGCGACCATGATGTCGAGCCCGCCGAATTTTTCGACCGCGGCGCAAACCATGTGCTCGACGGAAGCTTCGTCCGAAACATCGACGGGGCAATAAAACGCGTTTTCACCGAGTTTTGCCGCCGCTTTTTCGGCCGCCGGGGCCTGGGCCGGCAAATCGGCGATGACGACCGCTGCCCCTTCGGCGGCCATATTCTCGGCGATGCCGAGTCCGAAGCCCTGCGCGCTGCCGGTGACGACCGCGATTTTACCTTCGAGCCGGCCGGGGATTTTCGGCCGTATGCCTGTATTTTTTTGAGCGTATGCTTTTGCCTCACTCAGATTCATTCCATATACTCCTTTCGGGTTCTGTCAGCAGCGCGGCGGTGGTTTGCGCGTAAACCCGCGCGAGATAATCATTGGGGTGGTTGACATTGTTGCCCGTCATGTCGTAATAGCGTTTTGTTTTCAGCATATACTCGTGCATACTCCACACCGGCGCGACCGCAACGCCTTCCCACAGGCAGTCCAACTGTTCGAGCGCGTTCTCAAACGACCCCTGGTTGCCGAAAAAGCCCTTTGCCTCCCTGTTTGGCAGCATGGGCGAGACCAGGATGAACTCGGCGTCTTTGTTGCTTTGCCTCACCCTGCAGATGATTCGGCTGATGTTCCAACCGTATTCGGCGGCGCTTTTTCCCGCGTCGTTCATGCCGAAGGCCAAAACAACCAAATCCGGGTCGTGCGCCGCGGCGAGTTCGCGGGCGTTTTCCACGCCCCAGGACGATGTGGTCCCGCCGACCGCCGTGTTGATTTCGACGATGTTCGGGTTGTCGTAGGCGGCGGCAAGCGAGCGGGTCACAAGCGTCGTCCAAATCGGCGCGTAAGGGGCTTGCGTATTGCTGGAATTCGCGCCGGTCGTGATGCTGTCGCCATAGAAAACAATCCGCAGCTCCTCGCCGTTTTTTAACTTGGCGACGGTTTTTTTCAACTTGTCCCCGCGATATGAGGGAACGGGCCCTTTCCAGACGCCGTTATGCTCGTAGGTAACGGCGACCTGCGTTTTAAAATAGGTGTCGCCTTCGCCGAAAGAGAGATAGCCCCCGCCCGTTCTTTCAAAGCTTCCCCCGGGAATGGCTTGCGGCGGGTAGTAGTCGGCGTATTGCCAGCGGGGTATCCGCGAGTTTTCGGTCAGCGCTATCCGCCCGCCCGCGACGGTATAATCGACGCCGGGCGTATACTCGGTCTGAAGGTCGAAGGACCGCACGGAGAGAATCTTTATCGGTTCGTAAAGCAGTGGCGCCGGCTCGACGGCGCCGTTTTCGTCACAGACGAACATCAGCGTTTCGTTATAAACCGTATGGCCCCGCCATATGGGCGTCATATACGCCTCAAGCGTGAAATGATCGTATTCCAGGGTTTTTTCGCCTCCCCGATAAGGTATGAATGCCGCCAGCCACGCCAAAACCGCGGCGAGAATTCGGATAAAAAGCATCATGGCCGCACCTCCGTCAGTTTTGCTTCTGCCGATAAGCCTCGACTTCCCAGTTGACAATGAATTCCGTCAATTCCTCCGTCATGGCAAGCGGGCCGCCGAAGCTTTTCGCGTACACCGCGATTTTGATCGCGTCGTTGAACACTGCGCGCGCCGTCTGCGCGCGGGGCTCGCCGCGGCCGAGGGCAAAAAAGCCGAGTCCTTTGACGATGACGATATTCGGCGGCGCGCCGCGCGCGGCAAGATACGCGCGAAATTCGTTTTCAAGTTCCCCCGCTTTTTCAATATAAAGAGGCCAGGCCTTGCAGTAAACGATGTGGTCGGGTGTAAAAGGCCGCATAAGCGGGCGAACGCTTTCGCGGTTCACCGATAACTTCATGGCCTCCCGGTTGCCGTCATAAACGGCGGCTGAGCCGGGGCCGTAGAGCTCCGCGGCTTTTTGAGCGATTTGAGCGGTTTGCGCCGTTTCTCTCCCCGGGGCGAAATCGGGTATTTCCACAAGCTGCTTTTCAAGTTTTGTTAAGACCGTATTGAGCCGGCTGTCGAGTTCCTCGGGTGTGTTTCCGGCGATAAATACACCGTGGTTCTGCAGCAGCAGCGTGTTGACAGGCCGGCCGTGTTCCTTTTGATAAGCCTCGGCGGCTTTCGCGCAAATCTTCGCGAGGATGCTGCCGGGCTTGCACAAGCCGACCCACAAAACTTCGCCGCCGAAAAGCTCCCGCGCTTTTTTTTCGCCGTCAACCGCGCAGGTCAGCCCGTTGACAAGGGCGGGATGAAGATGAAGCACAAACGTTTGAGGGAAAAGACTGTGAAGCAGCGTTTCAACACTCGGGCGTTTGTCTTGTTCGCCGGGCATTCTTGCCGCCATGAGGTCGGCGAGCGCGGCTGCCTCGCGTTCGCCGTCATCTTCGGGATACTGTTTTTGCAATATCCCGTTGAGTTTCGCTCTGTCCATCTTCACGAAGCCTTCGGCTTTGATGGAAGACAGGGCGGTGCCGGATGCTTTGACATACAATATATCATCGAGTTTCGCGGATGTATTGCCTCCGCCTGCCAAAACAAGCGCGGGATTTGAGCCGTAACGATTGGACAACGCTACCAAATCGTTGATAACCATAAGCACCTCCAAACATATATTGGCATTTTAACACACTTTTTGTGAAAGGAAAACCGTTTAAAAACGATTTGTTCAATATCGCGGATATTGACTTCAACAAGCGCGGGGATTATAATTGATAATCAGAACAGGATGCTCGAAAGGCTTGCGATGAAAAAGGATGAAAGAGTATTATTCTTTGATTTTTGACAACCAACCCCTCTGGGATTCGGTTCCCCCGGCGGCCATCGACTGTTTTCATTGGCTGCCCCCCGATTCGGGGCGGCCGGTTTCTTATGCCCGGCTTTGCGGGGTGCGCGGCGAGGGCCTTTTCGCCCGGCTTTGGTCATTCGAGGAAAATCCGCGCTGTGTCAACACAAAAAGAGACGAACCCGTTTATGAGGACAGCTGCCTGGAAGTGTTTTTAAAACCATTTCCGAGCCGCCCGGAATATATTAACTTTGAGATGAATTGCAGGGGCGTTTGCCTTTCCCAATTCGGCAAGGAACGCAACGGCAGAGTCTTCTTAAAAGAAATTTGCGGCATCGAGCCGTTTGCGGCGCCGTTTGAAACGCATGACGACAAGTCCTGGGGAGTCGAGTTGTTTGTTCCCAACGAGCTTGTCAGCGCGGTTTACGGTGAAAATTTCGACGCCGTTCCCCGCGTGATGAAAGGCAATTTCTACAAATGCGGCGACAAAACGCCGAATCCCCATTACGCGTCGTATTTTCCGGTTTCCTCGGCGGATTTGGGGTTTCATAACCCCGGCTGTTTCGGTGATATTATATTGAAATAAAGGGTGTGTCCGCGTGCAACAAGCTTCATTCAACATCAGTGAAATTTTTGAGCAATACGACTTTGAAGGTGAGTACACAGGCAGTTACCAGTGCAGCGACGGCCATATCAACAATACGTTTATCCTTGAGTTTCGAAGCAAAAGCGGGCTGACCAACCGGTACCTGCTGCAGCAAATCAACACCAACGCGTTTAAGAACCCCGATGAACTCATGGAAAACATCGTCGGCGTGACCGAGTATCTGAGAAACATCATAAAGGCCAACAACGGCGACCCGGACCGTGAAACTCTGACTGTTATTTTTACAAAAAGCGGCAAGCCCTACTTCCGCGACAGCGAGGGGAAACATTGGCGCTGCTACAATTACATAACCGACTCTTATACCTGCCAGCGCATCGACGACCCGGCTGTTTTTTTCAACGCCGCCAAGGCGTTCGGCAAATTCAGCAGGATGCTCGCGGATTACCCCATCGAAACGCTGCATGACACGATACCGAATTTCCACAACACGGTTTCGAGGTTTGAAGATTTTAAAAAGGCCGTGGAGGAAGACACCGTCGGCCGGGCCGCTTCGGCAAAACCGGAAATCGCTTTCGCGCGCGAACGCGAAAGCGACACGGGCGTTTTGCTGGATTTGCTGAAAAAAGGCGAGTTGCCTTTGAGAGTGACGCACAACGACACGAAACTCAACAATGTGATGTTTGACCAGAAGACCAAAGAAGGCATTTGCGTCATCGACCTTGACACCGTCATGCCCGGCCTTTCGCTGTATGACTTCGGCGACAGCATCCGTTTCGGCGCCACCACAGCCGCCGAGGATGAAAAGGACGCGAGCAAGATGAAACTTGACTTGGAGCTTTATGAAAAATACACCGAGGGCTATCTGATTACCGCCGGCTCGAGCCTGAACAGGCTGGAAGTTGAACTGCTGCCGTTCGCGGCAAAAGTAATCACTTTCGAATGCGGCCTGCGGTTCCTGACCGATTATCTCAACGGAGACGTGTATTTTCACACCGCCTATGCCGACCACAACCTTATTCGCTGCCGGACACAATTCGCCCTCGTTGCCGATATGGAAAAGAACTTCGATAAAATGGATGAAGTGACTCGGAGGATTTACGGGAGGCTCTGATGCCAAAAAGAAAGATCGCGAAGATTTCTCTGGCCATAGCGGCAACTGCCGGAGTTCTTGCCGCGATGGTTTTGCTCGTCTATTTCGCTCTGGAAAACAAGAACAACAAACAAATCATCGCCGAATTCGGGAACAAGGATTACACCCTGCCTGAAACTTTCACGATAACCGCCGCAACGGGCTGCCTGGGCACCGAGGAAAACACCTATATTTCGGCAAGGACCGGTATTCGAAGCGGGGCCCGCTTTATACAGGCGGATATCAGCTTTCGCAAAGACGGCACTCCGGTTTTGGCCGCGCGGTTGAAGGACGCGGAAAACGCGCCCGAACTCAAACTTGTTTTTGATTATATGAAGGACTATGAAGAGGTATCGATGCTCCTGAACCTCAAACAGTTGACAAACCTGCCCGGGATTGAGCTTCTCGCGGAGGAGTACAACCTGCGAAAGCGGCTGAAATACACCGGCATTACCGCTGAACACGCCGCATATATTCAGTATGAGAGCCCAAGCATCGGCTATTACCTGGACATTACGCCGGAAAAAGACAAACTCAACGACCCGTCTTACTGCGCCGGCCTCGCCGAACTCGCGTTGTCAAAAACGGCGGAGGGAATCAACTGCCCCGCCTCGCTTATAAGCGAGACACTCGTCAGCGCCGTGCGCGCGTACGGCCTGAAAGTATCGGTATTCGGCGCGGATAAGGAAATTGAATTGTATGAATCACTGGCATTGAGCGTTGACAATATCATCACAAAGGAACCGAAAAAGCTCAGGGAAATCATTGACAAGTGGCAGGGACAGCAAACGCCGCAATGAACACAAACCCGGGGTGATAAAATGGCTTTCGAGACCATATCGGCGGACGAGTTGCGCAAAGACTTGGCCTTGTGGCTGTGCCGCAACAAAAGAAGCGCTCCCTATCTTTCCGGGCCGGCGGCCGCGGACTTTGTTGAAAGTTTCACCATTCCGGACACCGATTTTGAAATGACACAGCAGTATGTTGACCAAAACGGTGAAATACTGGTGTTGTTTAAAACCGCCCTGCACCTGTGTTCGTGGCAGACAAGAAACGGAAAACGCGCTCTCGATTATACCTATTACCGGGTTGACAAAGCGCAAACAGACACCGACGGTGCGGTAACCGGCTATAAGACCTTGGGGTACATCATTTCGGATGTTTAAACACAACGGCACCGGTTGACGCCGGCGCCGTTTTTCACCCTCGTATTTTTAATACGCGCCGTTCAAAAAGGAAGGATGTTTTTGCGCTATTTCACCGCTTTGATAAAACCGGCGTCGTCGCAGTGCAATCTCGGCTGCGGCTATTGTTTTTACCGGGATGTTGCCGGTTGCCGCGTCGAGGCCGCGCGCGGGATCATGAACTTTGACACGGCGGAGGCTTTGATAGCCGGCATTTTCGCGTATTGCGGGGAAGACACACAGGTCAGTTTTGTTTTTCAGGGCGGCGAACCGACATTGGCCGGCCTTGATTTTTTCAGGAATTTCTGCTCAAAGGCCGACAGCCTCAACAAAAAAAATCTGCCGGTTTCGTATTCGATTCAATCAAACGGCCTGCTAATTGACGCCGAATGGTGCGGTTTTCTGAAAAACCGCGGCTTTTTGGTTGGGCTTTCGCTCGACGGTGATAAAGCAACGCATGACCGCTACCGCAAAACAGCCCGGGGCGTCAGCACCTTCGGAAAGACGCTTGAAGCGGCACGCCTGATGAAAAAACATGGTATCGACGTCAATGTTCTGACTGTGGTGACGGACCGGACCGCGCAGCGTGTCCGCAGTGTTTTTGACTTCTGTCATTCCAACGGCTTTGAGTATGTCCAGTTTATCCCCTGCCTCGCCCCTCTCGAAAGCGCCGACACAAACCAATATTTGACGCCGCGGCAGTATGGCTCGTTTTTAAAGGATTTTTTTGATATGTGGCACGAGTCGCTGCGTTCGGGGAACCGGCTTCGCGTGAGAAACTTTGACAATGTGTTGATGCTTTTGAAAGGCATGCCGGCGGAACAGTGCGGCGCCATGGGATTCTGCACTCCCCAGTTCGTTGTTGAGGCGGACGGCAGTGTTTACCCGTGTGATTTCTACTGCCTTGACGAGTATCTCGCCGGGAATGTGAACCGGGACGCCGTCGCGGCAATCGCGGCGTCAAAAGGCATGGAAAGTTTTCTCGCTGCCGGGGAACCGGAACACCCGTTGTGCGCCTCCTGCAGAGTTTACGGGCTGTGCGGAGGGGGATGCAAAAGGACGAGGCGGTTTTTGCGGTCGGAGCCGGATTACTGCCCGATAATGGACTTTTGGGATTATTCGATGGACAGGCTCCGTTCCCTCGCGCAGTTCGGATTCTGACAAAGGTGGTGTTGATTTTTGAGCCGGCCAAATATCGTTTTTTATTTTTCGGACCAGCAGCGGTGGGACACGCTCGGCTGTTACGGACAGGCTCTTCCGGTTACGCCGAACCTCGACAGGCTCGCCGCGGAAGGCACACGCTTTGAAAACGCGTTCACCTGCCAGCCTGTCTGCGGACCGGCGCGGGCATGCGTCCAGAGCGGCGTGTGGGCCACGCAAACCGGCTGCTTTAAAAACGGCATCGCGCTGCCGGAAGGCACAAAAACGATCGCGCATTCCTTCAACGAAGCGGGCTATGACACCGCTTATGTGGGCAAATGGCATTTGGCCTCCGGCCCCGAACGGTTGGAGACAAAGCCCGTCCCGCCCGAAAAGCGCGGCGGTTACAAAGACTACTGGATGGCGGCCGATGTGCTCGAGTTCACTTCGACGGGTTACGGCGGCCATGTGTTTGACGCGGAAAACAACAAAATTGCTTTTAAAGGGTACCGCTCGGACTGTATCAATGGCTTCGCTTTGGATTATATCAAAAACAGGGAAAGCGCCAATCCTTTCTTTCTTTTCATTTCGCAGCTCGAGCCTCACCACCAGAACAACCATCTTCGGTTTGAAAGCCCGAAAGGCTCAAGGAAGTTGTTTAAAAACTATGAGGTTCCCGGCGACCTGCAAGGCGCCGCGGGCGATTGGAAGTTGCACTACCCGGATTATTTAAGCTGCTGCAACCGGCTCGACGCCAATGTCGGGCTTTTGGAAGAGACGCTGAGGGAACAGGGTCTTTATGACGACACCGTGATAATCTACACCTCCGACCATGGCTGCCACTTCCGGACAAGAAACGCGGAGTATAAGCGTTCCTGCCATGACGCGAGCATCCGGATACCCATGCTCGCGCGGGGACCGGGTTTCAACAACGGCGGAACAGTCAATGACCTTGTCAGTTTAATCGACATCCCGCCGACGCTGCTGGACCTGGCCGGCATCCCTGTTCCGGCGCATTTCGCGGGGAAATCGCTTCTGCCGTTGGCCGCGGGTACGCGAGGAGCCGGCCGCGACCATGTGTTTGTTCAAATCAGCGAAAGCCGGACCGGCCGGGCTATACGCACTGCCCGATGGAAATACGCCATATCAAACAAAAACACGGGCGAAGCGTTCGCTGCCGTTTACAAAGAAGAGTGTCTTTATGATTTGGAAAACGACCCGCACGAGCGAAACAATCTTATCGCCGAGCCGGGGTACGGGGATGTCCGCGCGCGGCTTCGCGAAATGCTGCTTAGTGACATGAAAGCCGCCGGCGAACCGGCGGCGGTAATAAAAATATAATAAGGTTTTAGAATATTATTGTAGGGCGGGGGCTTGCTCCCGCCGTGAGCCTGAAAGGGCTCCCAACCTAATCGGCAATTCATAAACCTAACCCTGCGGTTGCTTTGACATACGCTTACCCCAATATATGAAGTTGGTGCTCTCTAACCGTGTACGGCGGGAGCAAGCCCCCGCCCTACTCCGTAAAGGTCCTTCACACAATGTCCTGTTACTCCCCCAACGCTAAATCCTGAAGATAGGACAACACCGGCGACCGGTCGACAATCCAATAGAAAAGTCTTTCCAAGAGATTCGGGATGACGCCGAAGTCAAAGAAGAACCCGCTGTCTTTCCACGGCGCGCCGATGTATTTCAGTATAAACGGCTGTGTGTAAAGTATTCCGCCTTGCCCCCATATCTCGGCGCGGACATAGCTGCCGATTTGGCCCGCCTTACAAGCTTTTCGAAGTGCGCACACACCGCATTAAAATCGTTCCCCGATTCTCAGATAATACCCTTTGTCTGCATTGCCTTCAGCGCGTCAAGGCACAGCTTGACCCCTTCGAGCGGCTTGTGCAGGGCTTCGCTTTCATACTCCACGATATACCACTTTGTGCCGCCGATTTCATCGCACAGCCTCATGAATTCGGGCAGCGGCATATCGTCTTCCCCGATCATGGTGTCAAAGCCGTCGGTCTTGCTGTAGGGTTTGATGTGAACGGTCTGCGCCCGGCCCGGGTAACGCTTGATGTACGCGCAGACATCCGCGCCGCCGCTCATGGCGTTGCCGTTATCGAGCTGCATGACGATGCCGCTGTTTGTGTTTGAGAAAAAGACATCATACGGCACGATGCCGTCTATGGCAACAAACTCGGAAGAGTGGTTGTGGTAGCCCAGAATCAAGTCATGGGCGGCCAGCTTTTCGGCAAGGGCGTTGAACTTTGCCGCGGTCGCTTTCCATGCTTCGATGGACTCGGTGCATTCTTTTGGCAGCCCGGGTATAATCACATAACGGTTGCCGACGGTCTTGTTGTACGCGATGGTGGCATCCATTTTGTCGTCTTGCACATAGGACCACGGCGTGTGCCAGCCGCAGCATTGCAGACCGATTTCATTGATAACTGCCGCGACTTTTTCAGCCGGATGCACATAGTCGCCGGCAAACTCCACGGCTTCATAGCCCATTGCCTTGACGGCCTTTAATGTGCCCTCAAAATCATTGGCCAGATCGTTCCTGACCGAGTATAACTCCAGAGCGAAACGCTGTTTCATAGTTATTGCCTCCTACATTTATATCAGTTATCTTTTACATTGTATTGTGTATTAATTTGCCTTAGCAATTCAAGTTCAACCCGTTTGTAATCTGTTGTGTTGTAAAAATACAGGCTGATGGTCTTTCCCTGTTCATACAAACTTAAAACGACCTTGTTCATTTTACAGTTCGTACTCTGACCGCCGACATAGCAGTTTCGCGGGGCAATGTAGCCATAACCCGTGTTAAACCGTCTACGCAGGCCATCGGTTTCTCCTATGTAAATGATTGTGTTATCAACCACCCAGAGATAAACACCCGGCCAATCACCGGCGTTAATGGAAAAGCGGCAGAACGTTATAATAAATGGTGCATAAACTGATTTCTCTAAAGCCCTGTTTATATAACTTAAGAGAAAAGTTTTTCTTGCCGTTAAGTTTTATGTATTTCGTTTCTTCGGCTTGCGTAGAAAGCCAGCAAGCCCCCGCCCTACACTGCGATGGGTTTTACCCTCTGCGGGAGTTACTGTTTGCGGCGGGAGCAAGCCCCCGCCCTACACTACGATGGATTTTACCCTCTGCGGGAGTTACTGTTTGCGACGGGAGCAAGCCCCCGCCCTACCCGTTCGTTTGTGTTACCGCCATTCAGGGCAAGCCCCGCCAACCGATTATATCGCAAGACGGCGGAACGCATGCAATGCGTTCCCTACAAACATGTTACCGGTATTCCTTACCGCAGGTTTGGCAGGCTTTTCGGTGGACGCATAGCACGGCGCCGCAGTTCGCGCAGATCCATTTCGTGTTTTCGGTTTTCAGAAACTCATCGATGCCGGTTTCTTTGATCGCCAGCAGATTCGCGATCAGGCTTAAATTGTAACCGGCAATGTACCGTTTGTCGATGTGTCTCATTTTTTTGCAGGGAAACTTGCCGCACGACGAACAATATGAAAAGAGGCGTTCTCGTGTTCTTCGCAGTTCTTTATCAGGCAGTTTTGGCAGTGTAAGGCTTTGACGCTTGACGCGCTCAAGCAGCCGTCGCAGCGGTTCTTTGCGCGCAGGAATGCCAGGCAGGTGCCGCAGTTGATACCGCAAGGCGCGATCATCTCGGTTTTAAACTCCATATGAAACCCCATTCCTCCGTTAAAGGACGGCACAAAAAGTGACAAAAAGCCGCAAGCACCTTGTTGACGGTGTTTGCGGCTTTCATTGCTTTAATAGGGATTATTGCTCGTTGACTTTAATAACGACGCCCGAGCCGACAGTACGGCCGCCTTCGCGGATAGCGAAGCGGAGGCCTTCCTCAATGGCGATGGGGGTGATGAGTTCGACGTTCATTTCGACGTTGTCGCCAGGCATGCACATCTCGACGCCTTCGTCAAGGGAGATAACGCCGGTAACATCGGTCGTTCTGAAATAGAACTGCGGGCGGTAGTTGTTGAAAAACGGCGTGTGGCGGCCGCCTTCTTCCTTGCTCAGGACATAGACCTGGCCGCGGAAATTCGTGTGCGGATGGATGGAACCGGGCTTGGCAAGAACCTGGCCGCGCTCGATTTCGGTTCTCTGAACACCGCGAAGAAGTGCGCCGATGTTGTCGCCCGCTTCGGCGTAATCAAGGATTTTGCGGAACATTTCAACGCCTGTGCAGACAACTTTTCTTCTCTCTTCCGTAAGACCGACGATTTCGATTTCATCCTGTATCTTGAGTTGTCCGCGCTCCACTCTGCCGGTGGCGACGGTGCCGCGGCCGGTGATGGTGAACACATCTTCAACAGGCATAAGGAACGGAAGGTCAGCCTTGCGGTCCGGTGTCGGGACAAAACTGTCGACGGCGTCCATGAGTTCCCAGATAGAAGCGATTTCCGGCGCGTTGAGGTCGGAGCCGCTGTACTCGAGGGCTTGGAGGGCCGAACCGCGGATAATCGGCGTATCATCGCCGGGGAATTCATAAGCGTCGAGAGTCTCACGGATTTCCATTTCGACAAGATCAAGGAGCTCCGGGTCGTCAACTTGGTCAACCTTGTTCATGTAGACAACGATCGAGGGAACGCCGACCTGACGGGCAAGCAAAAGATGCTCTTTCGTCTGAGCCATCGGGCCGTCGGTCGCGGCGATAACAAGGATCGCGCCGTCCATCTGCGCGGCGCCGGTGATCATGTTTTTGATATAGTCGGCGTGGCCGGGGCAGTCGACATGGGCATAGTGCCTCTTGTCAGTCTCGTATTCCACATGCGAGGTGTTGATTGTGATACCGCGCGCTTTTTCTTCGGGAGCCTTGTCGATGTTTGCGTAGTCGACAAACGCGGCGCCGCCTTTCATGGCGAGGGATTTTGTTATGGCGGCGGTCAGCGTTGTCTTGCCATGGTCGACGTGACCGATTGTGCCGATGTTCACATGGGGCTTGTTTCTTTCAAATTTTGCTTTTGCCATTTGATTTTCCTCCTTTTTGTTGACAGCTACCTGATTTTTAATAACATGGTGCTATTCTATCAATTCCGGCTTGGAATTTCAAGTGCTTTTTGAAATATTGTCCGGCTACCGGTCGCTGACGATCGTGTCGGCGATGGATTTCGGAACTTCCGTGTAGTGGCTCGGTTCCATGGAGTACTGCCCCCTGCCCTGTGTTTTTGAGCGCAGCGTGGTGGCGTAGCCGAACATGTTCGCCAGAGGCATGCTCACATCGATTTGCGCGATGCCCGTTTTTATCCCGGTGTTATGGATGGAACCTCTGCGCGCGTTCATATCGCCGATGACATCGCCCATATACTCCTCGGGTACCGTGACGGTAACCTTCATGATCGGCTCCATGAGAACGGGGCTCGCTTTCCTCATGGCGTCTTTAAACGCCATCGAAGCCGCGATCTTAAACGCCATTTCGGACGAGTCCACTTCGTGGAAAGAACCGTCATACAAAGTGGTTTTCACATCGACGACATTGAAACCGGCAAGCACACCCGACAACATCGCGCCCTTGATTCCCGTTTCGATAGGGGATATATACTCCTTGGGTATCGTGCCGCCGACAATGCTGTTGACAAACTCAAAGCCTTTGCCGGGGTTGGGTTCAATTCTGATTTTAACATGGCCGTATTGGCCGTGGCCGCCTGTCTGTCTGGCATATTTCGTGTCGGACTCAGCCGGCTTGGTAATGGTTTCGCGGAAAGCGACCTGCGGCTTGCCGACATTCGCCTCCACGCGGAATTCGCGCAGCATTCTCTCGACAATAATCTCGAGATGCAGCTCGCCCATGCCGGCGATAATGGTTTGGCCTGTCTCTTCATCGGTGTAGCATTTGAATGTGGGGTCTTCCTCGCCGAGTTTTTGAAGGGCGATGCCCATCTTCTCCTGCCCTGCTTTGGTCTTCGGCTCAATGGCCACGCGAATGACCGGTTCCGGAAACTCCATCGATTCCAAGAGCACTGGATGCCTGGCGTCACACAGCGTGTCGCCGGTCGTGGTATTTTTCAGGCCCACCGTGGCGGCGATGTCACCCGCGTAACAGCAGTCGATATCCTGCCTGTGGTTGGAATGCATCTGCAGAATCCGGCCCAGGCGCTCGTTTATCTCTTTGGTCGAGTTGTAGACGGAACTGCCGGTGATGATTGAACCGGAGTAGACTCTGAAGAAGCACAGTTTGCCGACAAAAGGGTCGGTCGCTATCTTAAAAGCAAGAGCCGAGAACGGTTCTTCGTCCGATGAATGGCGAAGCTCTTCGTTGCCGGTTTTGGGGTTGATTCCGTTGATTGCCGGAACATCGGTCGGAGCCGGCATATAGTCGACAATCGAGTCAAGAAGCAGCTGAACGCCCTTGTTTTTGTAAGATGTTCCGCAAGTGACCGGAACCATCAGGTTCGCCAGTGTCGCTTTGCGGATGCACTTCTTGATTTCGTCAACCGTCAGTTCCTCGCCTTCGAGATACTTCGCCAGAAGGTCGTCATCCTGCTCCGCGACATGCTCGACGAGCTCAGCGCGGTATTTTTCGGCCAATTCCCTCATATTTTCGGGTATGTCTTCAACGGAAGTCTGAATGCCCATTTCGTCGCGGTAGACGGTAGCCTGCATGCGGACCAGATCAACGATGCCTCTGAAATCCGCCTCGGCGCCGATGGGAAGCTGAATCGGAACGGCGTTGCATTTCAGCCGGTCCTTCATTATATCCACAACATTGTAAAAATCCGCTCCCGCGATGTCCATTTTATTGACATACGCCATTCGGGGAACATTGTATTTGTCGGCTTGCCTCCAGACGGTTTCGGACTGGGGCTCGACGCCCCCCTTGGCGCAAAGCACCGTAACCGAACCGTCAAGAACACGCAGCGACCGCTCGACTTCCACGGTAAAATCGACATGACCCGGGGTGTCGATGATGTTAATGCGGTGTTCTTTCCAAAAACAAGTCGTAGCCGCGGAGGTAATGGTAATGCCTCTTTCCTGCTCCTGGTCCATCCAATCCATGATGGCAGCGCCGTCGTGCACCTCGCCGATCTTATGCGTCTTACCGCTATAGAAAAGGATACGCTCGGTCGTGGTTGTCTTGCCGGCGTCAATGTGTGCCATTATTCCGATGTTTCTGGTCCGTTCAAGCGGAATTTGCCTAGGCATAAATACCTCCGTAAAAATAGTACCGGAACGGCAGCCGCGTCAGCGGCTTACCATCTGAAATGAGAGAAAGCCCTGTTGGCTTCCGCCATTTTGTGTGTGTCTTCGCGTTTTTTGAACGCGTTGCCTGACGAGTTGACCGCGTCGATGATTTCGTTGGCCAGCCGTTCTCTCATCGTTCGTTCCGAACGGGCGCGGCTGTAAACCGTCAGCCACCGCAGACCGAGTGTCTGCCTTCTTTCGGGCCGGACATCGATGGGTACCTGATAAGTCGCGCCGCCGACACGGCGGGCTTTGACCTCAAGCATCGGCATGACATTTTCCATGGCTGCCTCAAACATCTGAAGCGGGTCTTTGGATGTTTTTTCTTTGATGATGTCAAACGCGTCGTACACAATTTTTTGCGCTACGCCTCTTTTGCCGTCATACATAACGCTGTTAATCAGGCGCGTGACAAGTTTTGAGTTGTAAAGCGGATCGGGCAAAACATCTCTTTTTGCCGTTTGGCCTCTTCTTGGCACTTCGCTTCCCTCCTTCATAATAATGAACTCATAGGTACTCGAGTGACAAAATTCCCGTGGCGCCAATGACGAGGCGTATATCATACACTCTCGCATTGTGAAGAATTAAACGCTTCCTATGCCTGCAAGAAGATTCTGTCTGTTGGGGATTACTTTTTCGCGGTTTTGGGCCGTTTGGCGCCGTACTTGGAGCGGGCCTGCATTCTTCCGCTGACACCCTGTGTGTCGAATGTTCCGCGGACGATGTGGTAACGGACGCCCGGAAGATCCTTGACGCGGCCGCCGCGGATAAGGACAACCGAGTGCTCCTGCAGGTTATGACCGACGCCCGGTATATAGGATGAAACTTCGATACCGTTTGTCAGCCGCACTCTCGCGATTTTCCTCAAAGCCGAATTGGGCTTTTTGGGTGTCGCTGTTTTGACCGCCGTGCAAACGCCGCGCTTTTGCGGGGACTCCTTGTCTGTCATAATATTCTTTTTGGTGTTCAAGCCTTTTAACAGAGCGGGAGCCTTTGGTTTTTTCTCGATGGTTTCCCTGCCGTTGCGGACAAGCTGGTTAAAGGTCGGCAAACAATACAACTCCTTTCTTCAAATGTGTATTAGTCAATCGTGAAACTATGCTTTTTTTGCGGTTCCACGAATGTACTTAATGAAACCCGAACAATCAGAGATTTTATCACGCTTCGGCTGCTTTTGTCAACGCCTCAAATGCATTTTCATCTCCGTCGTCTTCCGTATCGGGTTTAACACGATAAATTTGAACATCTCCGTAGCACTTCATACCGGTTCCGGAAGGCAACAGTTTGCCGATGATAACATTCTCCTTCAAACCGAGCAGCGGGTCGCTCTTGCCTTTTATAGCAGCCTCGGTTAAAACACGCGTCGTTTCCTGGAAAGAAGCCGCGGAAAGGAAAGAATCGGTGGCAAGGGATGCTTTTGTTATTCCCATAAGGACCGGCTCGCATTCCGCGGGCACAAAGTCTTTGCTGTTGGCTTTCCGCGCCGCGTCGTTCGCTTCAATGAGTTCGTGCTTTTCAACAACCGCGCCCGGCAACAACGTCGTGTCGCCGCTATTGGTCACCTTCACCTTGCGCATCATCTGGCGAACGATGACCTCGATGTGCTTGTCGTTGATATCAACACCTTGCATACGGTAGGTGCGCTGCACTTCCCGGATTAAATAATCATGAACGGCGTCGACACCGAGCACAGCCAGGATGTCGTGCGGGTTGCGCGCGCCGATGGTTATCGTATCGCCCTTCTTAACGACCGCTCCTTCTTCAATCCCGTGACGTAAAATGTAGCCGTAAGGAATCATATAACTCTTCTCTTCCATATTCTTCCTGTCGGTAACAACAACATGCTTGGCTTTTTTGATTTCACGGAACGAAATCTCGCCGTCAATTTCGCTGATCATCGCAAGCGTCTTCGGCTTGCGCGCTTCAAAGAGTTCTTCGATGCGCGGAAGACCTTCCGTAATATCGGACTGGTCTTTTGTGCCGCCGGTTTGAAATGTTCTCATGGTCAGCTGTGTACCCGGCTCGCCGATGGATTGGGCGGCGATGATGCCGACCGCCTCGCCGACCGTAACCGGTTCACCCGTCGCGAGGTTGGAGCCGTAGCATTTGATGCATACGCCGTGTTCCGCCTCGCAGGTCAGAAGCGAGCGGATGGTGACCCTCGCAGAACTCTTTTCATCCGCCTCACCCGCTTCTATTTTTTTGTTGTGGTTTTCCTCGACATACTTTGCCACTGTGTCGGCATCCTCATCGGTCATCATGGTGTCTTTTTTCATAATGACTTCGCCGGTCTCTTCATGAATCATATCGTTAAGAAGGAACCGGCCGGTCAAGCGTTCCGTCAAAGACACAATGCGCCTCTTTCCGTCAAAGAGGTCATACACTTCGATGCCTTCGGAGCAATGGCAGTCTTCTTCGCGGATGATTACATCCTGCGAAACATCGACCAGGCGGCGGGTCAGGTAACCGGAGTCGGCGGTGCGCAAAGCGGTATCGGCAAGGCCTTTGCGCGCGCCGCGCGAGGAGATGAAGTATTCAAGAATATTCAGGCCTTCGCGGTAGTTTGCCCGAATGGGGACTTCGATGGTCCGGCCGGCGGTGTTGGCAATCAGACCGCGCATGCCGGCCAACTGCCGCAGCTGGCTTTCGTTACCGCGGGCTCCGGATTCAAGCATCATGTTAATCGGGTTGAAGCGGTCAAAGTTCTCTTTCAATTCGGCGGCGACCTGACTTGTGCATTCTTCCCAGGTTTTTATAACGCTTTCACTGCGTTCCCCGTCCGTGATAAGGCCGCGCTCATAGTTGCGGGTTATGCTGTCGATTTTCTTGTCGGCCTGTTGGATAAATTCCTGTTTTTTGGCGGGAATGACGGCATCGCCGACCGCGGCCGTGATTCCGCTCCTCGTGGAGTATTTGAAGCCTTGCGCCTTGATACTGTCAAGCACCTCGGCCGTTTTCTCTGTGCCGTGCTTTCTGATGCAGCGGTCGACGATTTCGCCGAGTTTCTTCTTTATAACCAAAAAGTCCACTTCAAGAGCGAACAGGTTATCCGGGTTCGACCGGTCGACAAATCCCAAATCCTGCGGTATCGGCTCATTGAATATGACTTTTCCGAGAGTTGTCTCAATCAATTTCGAAACCTGTTTGCCTTTGTGTTCCCTGATCATACGGATTTTCACTTTGGAGTGAAGGCTGATGTCACCCTCGTCATAGGCCATAGTCGCCTCGTCGACATCCCGGAAGACTTTGCCTTCGCCGGGTTCACCGTCTTTCGACAGGGTCAGATAATAGGAACCGAGCACCATGTCCTGCGTCGGTACCGTAACCGGCCGGCCGTCAGAGGGTTTCAGAAGGTTGTTGGCCGCGAGCATCAGGAAGCGCGCTTCGGCCTGCGCCTCGGCGGAAAGCGGAACGTGCACAGCCATCTGGTCACCGTCAAAGTCCGCGTTAAATGCCGTACAGACAAGAGGATGCAGCTTGATAGCCCGGCCTTCGACAAGCACCGGCTCAAAGGCTTGAATGCCCAGTCTGTGAAGCGTAGGCGCGCGGTTGAGCATAACCAAATGGTCTTTGATAACAATTTCCAAAGCGTCCCAAACCTGCGGTTTGGAGCGTTCAACCATTTTACGCGCCGATTTGACATTGCCGGTGATTTCCGTCTCGACAAGGCGTTTCATGACAAACGGTTTAAACAGCTCGAGAGCCATTTCTTTCGGCAGGCCGCATTGATAAATCTTTAACTCCGGGCCGACGACGATAACCGAACGCCCCGAATAGTCGACGCGCTTGCCCAGCAGGTTCTGCCTGAACCGTCCCTGTTTGCCTTTGAGCATATCCGACAGCGATTTCAGTGCCCTGTTGTTCGGCCCCGTGACCGGGCGGCCTCTGCGACCGTTGTCAATGAGGGCGTCGACGGCTTCCTGGAGCATTCTTTTTTCGTTTCTTATAATAATGCCCGGCGCGCCGAGTTCGAGAAGTTTCTTCAAGCGGTTGTTGCGGTTAATGACCCGACGGTAAAGGTCGTTTAAATCCGACGTGGCGAAACGGCCGCCGTCAAGCTGCACCATGGGCCGGATTTCCGGCGGGATAACCGGAACAATATCAAGAATCATCCATTCCGGCCTGTTGCCGGAAGCGCGGAACGCCTCGACGACCTCCAGGCGTTTCAATGCCTTCGCCTTTTTCTGGCCGGTAGCGTTTTCCATTTCCTCACGAAGGTTTACGGAAAGTTCGTCCAAATCGATTTCGGCGAGCAGTTCCTTGATAGCCTCGGCTCCCATACCCGCTTTGAAATCGCTTTCATACCTCAAACGGTATTCTTCGTAGTCTTTTTCATCAAGAACCTGGTATTTTTCAAGAGGCGTACTGCCGGGGTCTATGACGATGTGCATCGCAAAATACAGGACTTTCTCAAGATTTCGAGGAGAAATATCGAGGATTAAGCCCATTCTTGAAGGAATGCCTTTAAAATACCAGATGTGCGACACAGGGGCGGCGAGTTCGATGTGGCCCATGCGTTCGCGGCGCACCTTTGATTTGGTTATCTCGACTCCGCAACGCTCACAAATTTTCCCTTTATAACGAATGCGCTTATATTTTCCGCAGTGGCACTCCCAGTCCTTGGTCGGCCCGAAGATTTTTTCACAAAAAAGGCCTTCCTTCTCGGGTTTGAGCGTGCGGTAATTGATGGTTTCGGGTTTTTTTACCTCGCCGTTTGACCATTCTTTGATTTGTTCGGGCGACGCGAGACCTATCTTGATGGATTCAAAGGTCGTTATTTCCATGAATCTGATTGCCCCTTTTCCCTAATTTTCATTCGCGATTGTCCGGTAACAGCCGGCTCACCGATTATCGACATCATCCTCGTCCATACCGTCAGCGTCGTTATCGGCTGTGGCCATGGCGGCTTCAATGTCATCGTCTTCCTCTTCGTCATCCGGTTCGTTTTCATCTTCCGTATCATCAAAGTCGTCATCGCCGGCCTCGTCTTCATCATAAGCTTGGTCGTCCTCGCCGGCCTCGTCGTCGTCATCCTCTCTGTTGGAGTAAATGTCTTCACTTTCATTTTCATAAATGTATCCCTTGGCCGTATCCGCGTCATTGACTTGGCTGAAAGCACGGTCGTCGCTGGGAGTAAGGCCGATATCGTCGTTGTCAAAGTTTTGCTTGAGGTCAATTTCCTCACCATACTCGTCAAGAACTTTTACATCGAGGCTCAGCGATTGCAATTCCTTAATAAGGACTTTGAACGACTCGGGAATGCCGGGTTTCGGAACATTTTTCCCTTTGACGATCGCCTCATAGGTCTTGACTCTGCCGACAACATCGTCGGACTTCACGGTAAGAATTTCCTGAAGCGTATAGGCGGCGCCGTACGCTTCGAGCGCCCAGACTTCCATTTCGCCGAAGCGCTGGCCGCCGAATTGCGCCTTGCCGCCGAGCGGCTGCTGGGTCACCAGGGAGTAAGGGCCGGTCGAGCGCGCGTGGATTTTATCGTCCACCAGGTGAAGCAGTTTCAAAAAGTACATGACACCGACGGTGACGGGGTTGTCGAACACGCGGCCGGTGCGGCCGTCGGTCAGGACTATCTTGCCGTCATCATTGATACCCGCTTTTCTTAACGCTTCGCGGATGTCTTCTTCGTGCGCGCCGTCGAAAACGGGCGTCATGATCTTATACCCCAACTGCTGCGCGGCAAAGCCGAGGTTGACCTCGAGCACCTGGCCGATATTCATTCGTGAGGGAACGCCAAGAGGATTCAGCACAATGTCGAGCGGGGTTCCGTCCGGAAGGAACGGCATATCCTCCTGAGGAAGTATTCGCGAGACAACACCCTTGTTGCCATGGCGTCCCGCCATTTTGTCCCCGACGGAAATCTTGCGTTTCTGAGCGATGTAACAGCGAACCACCTTGTTTACGCCCGGCGAAAGTTCGTCGCTGTTTTCTCTTGTAAACACCTCGACACTCACCACGATGCCGTATTCACCGTGGGGGACTCTCAAAGAGGTGTCCCGGACTTCTTTCGCTTTTTCACCGAATATCGCGCGCAGAAGGCGTTCCTCGGCGGTGAGTTCCGTTTCGCCTTTCGGCGTCACTTTGCCGACAAGAATATCTCCCGAATGCACTTCGGCTCCGATTCTCACGATTCCTCTGTCGTCAAGGTCGCCGAGAGCATCATCGCCCACATTGGGAATATCCCTTGTGATTTCCTCGGGTCCGAGTTTGGTATCTCTGGCTTCCACCTCATGTTCCTCGATATGAATCGAGGTATACACATCGTCACGGACAAGTTTTTCATTGATAAGAACAGCGTCTTCGTAGTTGTAGCCTTCCCAAGTCATAAAGCCTATGAGGGCGTTTTTACCAAGGCTGATTTCGCCGTTGTCGGTCGCGGGGCCGTCGGCGATAACCTCGCCAACCTCGACCCGGTCACCGATTTCAACGATGGGGCGCTGGTTGATGCATGTTCCTTGGTTGGATCGCATAAACTTGATGATTTCATAATTTTCCGCTTCACCGGCATCGGTCACTGTCTCGATGCGGTCCGCGCTGACGTGGGTAACCGTTCCGGAGTTTTTCGCCAAAACCGCGACGCCGGAGTCGATAGCCGCCTGGTATTCCATACCCGTGCCGACGATGGGGGCTTCCGGCTTCAGCAGCGGCACCGCCTGCCTTTGCATGTTTGAGCCCATCAGAGCTCTGTTGGCGTCGTCGTTTTCAAGAAACGGTATCATCGCGGTCGCCACGGAAACAACCATTTTCGGTGAAATATCCATATAGTCCGCTTTGGAAGCTTCGACTTCGATAAACTCGTCGCGGAACCTGGCGATGATTTTCGGGTCCCGGAAGCGGCCGTTTTCGTCGAGTTCCTCGTTGGCCTGCGCGACGATGAAGTCATCTTCCACATCAGCGGTCATATAAGTGACCTCATCAAGCACAACTCCTGTTTCTTTATCCACGCGGCGGAACGGGGCTTCAATAAAACCATACTTATTAATCTTGGCAAATGTGGCAAGATAGGATATCAAGCCGATGTTGGGGCCTTCCGGCGTTTCAATCGGGCACATACGGCCGTAATGGCTGTAATGGACGTCGCGCACTTCAAACCCGGCCCTGTCCCGCGAAAGGCCGCCGGGTCCAAGGGCGGAAAGACGGCGTTTGTGTGTGAGTTCGGCAAGAGGGTTCGTTTGGTCCATGAACTGCGACAGAGGGGATGAACCAAAGAACTCTTTGATCGCCATCAAAACCGGACGAATGTTGATTAAGCTTTGCGGCGTAATCTTATCGGCGTCCTCCTGGGCCTGCAGCGTCATCCTTTCCTTAACAACCCTTTCCATACGGGCCAAGCCGATGCGGAACTGGTTCTGAAGCAGTTCGCCGACCGAACGGATACGGCGATTGCCCAAATGGTCGATGTCGTCGGTGGTACCGATTTTGCAAGCGAGGCAGTTGATATAGTTAATGGAAGCGAGGATATCATCCACGATAATGCTTTTCGGGATCAGATCATCGCAACGGTCAGCAAGCGCGGCCAGAAGAGTATCCCGGTCCTCGCAGGTTTCCAGTATTTCGTTGAGAATCGAAAAGCGAACCTTTTCATTGATGCCGATGGCTTCGAGTTCAACTTCGGTAATGCTTTGGTCCCTAATATAATCCTTAATATCCACCATGCCGTTGGAAATGATTCGAACAACTTTTTCGCCGGCAAGCACATCCGCTTTACATACGCCCTGCTGCTCGATTTCATTTGCTTTATCCTTGGTAATGATCTCGCCTTCTTCGGCAAGGACTTCACCGGTAATGGGGCTGACCACATGAGCCGCAAGCGTACAACCTGCCAAGCGGCCGGCTATCCCGAGCTTTTTGTTGTATTTGTAACGGCCTACTCTGGAAATGTCATAGCGGTGAGGGTCAAAGAACAGGTTTTCCAAATGTGTTTGCGCGGTTTCAAGGGTCACCGGTTCACCGGGACGAAGCTTCTTGAACACCTCAATTAATGCCTCTTCGGCGTTTTGAGTCTCGTCTTTTTCAAGCGTGGCGATAATGCGTTCGTCTTCTCCGAAAAACTCAATGATTTCGTCCCTTGTGCTGAATTGCACATCCTGCGAAAATAAACTGAGTGCCCTGATTAGCGTTGTAATGTATATTTTTCTGTTTTTGTCTATTCTGACATAATAAATATTGTTTTGATCAGTTTCGTACTCAAGCCATGCGCCTCTGTTTGGGTTGATGGTGCTGAAAAACAGCTCGGTGCCTGTCTTGTCATGGCTCATATCGAAATACACGCCCGGTGAGCGGACAAGCTGAGAAACGATGACACGCTCCGCGCCGTTAATGACGAATGTGCCGCTGTCGGTCATGATGGGGAAGTCCCCCATAAAAACTTCCGACTCTTTGATAGCGCCGGTTTCTTTGTTGAGCAGGCGTACCACAACGCGCATCGGGGCCGCGTATGTCGCGTCCCTTTCTTTGCATTCCCTGACGGTGTATTTGGATTTGTCATCGATTCTGTAGTCCACGAAGGTCAGTTGCCAGTTTCCGGTATAATCCTTGATGTCGGCTAATTCTCTGAAGACCTCTTTCAAGCCTTTTTCAAGAAACCACTTGTATGAGTTTTTCTGAACCTCAATGAGGTTTGGCATCTCCATAACCTCTTTGATTTTTCCGTAACTCATTCGGGTTCGGTTGCCGCGCTTGACAGGAACTACATTCAGCATTGACTTATCACTCCGTTTAAGTTTTTCGTCCGTCATTCCTATTTTGTTTTTCGAATGGTATGTTGTATACAGTATAAATCCAATTTCGCTTTATTATACAATCAATCGGGCACTCCCCTTATAAACACAAGAAAATCGGGCGCACAAAAAGCCATTATAATAATACAGGATAATATTATACTTATAGGCTTCTTCGCTGTCAAGCTTTTTTTTATTTTTAATTTATTGAATTATTATGCTCCGACGCAACCGGGCATTCTTGTTCCACCCCCCTGCTTTAGCGGCAAAATAAGATAGAAAAAATCGGAAAGATGATAACCGCGAAACAGACCGAGCCCCCCGCCTATCGGCCGGGGGGGTCGTCGTCATCTATGATATTTTGTTAAGGTTATTCGCGCTCCAGTCTTTCACCGGCGCGTAGCTGCGGTTACGGTTTCATGATACCTTCAATACGCGTACGCTAATCCGGTCGTTTGGTCAATCCACATAACAAAGTTTTCAGCATTGCTGATGATATCCGCATCCTGCGCTTCTACCACGGTATTTCCGTT
>Ga0209723_1001032_pt1 | contig 46274 bp, 39 predicted proteins | sample BiotimSIPDNA_2_FD_185750 | JGI IMG/M metagenome (GOLD analysis project Ga0209723, IMG submission 185750) | Anaerobic biogas reactor microbial communites from Washington, USA - Biogas_R2 time_0 SIP DNA (SPAdes) (version 2) | ecosystem: Engineered > Bioreactor > Anaerobic > Unclassified | place... | reverse complement strand
CTTTTAAAATATTATCCGTATTTTTCATCCTGGAAGTGGTGCTAGTTTTGTTTCTTTTTTTGTTTCAACAGCTTGAAAATAAACATTCTACACCACTTTTGCAATTTATTATATTAGATTTTTAGGTTTAACTTATTTAATTCATAATTCGGCTCAATTAAATATACTGGTTTATTTTCAGTTAATGCAAAAAGAGATCTTAATCCCAAGTTTGCCCCGATATCTATCCATGTAACTTCATCAGAATAAAATGAACATAAAAGCTTTTCAGTAAAATTTAATGCAGGATTATGCCATTTGTAAGACAAAGCAAACTGGGCTGTTTTTATATTATTGGCGTAAATTTTCGTTTTAATCTTTTTATTGTTTATAAGAAATATGTCCCAATTATTATCTTTTAATGGTAATCTGACATACTTAACTAATAGTCTAATAATCCAATACGGTGAATGTTCAAATGTGAAATTGTAAATCTTAAATATAAAATGGTTTTTTATTAAGAAACTTACTACAAAACCAAGACATCTGAAAGTAAATTTTAAATAGGGTGACATTATGATATTAATAATCGTGTGGTTTTTTCATATTTAAAAATTACCCTTTCTATCAAGTTGAATAACCAATAGAATATTTTATTTCGTTTTATCCTGATCATCTGGTCAATTTCGCGCCAGTGGGAATCGTAATCTTTAAGAATATTAGCTGGTAGTAATTCTACCAATACTTTGCGCCTTTCTTGTTTCTCTTGGTTTCGATGGGTGTTGCTTATACCGTTCATATCGAAATACGCAACATCAATGTTGGTATATTTTAATGGTTCATTATTCAACCCAATTGCAATTAAAAACCATTTCCAGTCTGAAACGATACATAAGGTTTCGTCGTACAATCCGAATTTTTCAAACATACTCCGTTTTATAAAAGTAGGAGAGTGGTTTAATGTTCCCTGATAAAAATTGAGCATTGTTATTTTGCCTTCGTTGCAGGTATCTCTATAAATTCTCCCTTTGGGCATTAGTTTTAACATATTCCCATAATATATACTGCAATCAGTAAATGAAGTTAGCATTTTTTCAATTACATTAGGAGACGCCAACCAATCTCCAGAATTAAGGAATTGGCAATATTCACCTTTGGCAACAAGGATTCCTTTATTCATTGCTTGATATATGCCACTATCAGTTTCACTTACCCAATATGATATTGGTAAATGGCTTGGATAAACGGTAACAGAATCTAGCAAATGGTCCATTGTGGTATAGACAGCTTGAGGTATATTGGTAAACGACCGTATGACATTCAAACTATCATCAGTTGAGCCCCCGTCAATTATAATGTATTCAAAATCCCGGCTAGTTTGATTCACCACGCTTTCAATAGTTTTACGTAAGCCGGAGGCGTTATTGTAATTGATTGTAATAATTGAGAGTAAAGGCATATTTATTTATTTGTCTTAGTGATTCTCCATTAATATTTCCTTCATTTTTAACAAGAGATACAATTGGAATTTGACCAAGAATGTTCATAGTAGGCTTTAAATATCCAATTCTTTTTAATGGTATAATTCCCTAAGGTTATGGGAATAATAGAGTAGTATCTTTCGAATGGTGAGATGCTTTAACAAAATGTTTTCTTTTTTATTATAAAGACATTTTTTCCGCTTATGATTCTACTTATCCGGTTAATGATTTTTTTCCATAGTGCCCTTTTTTTAGGATAGAAGTAGCTGTAGATGCTATTCATAATCCGACTATCTAAATATAATGTATCAATAAATCGGGGATTTTCTTTGGCCTTTGAAATATCTGTAGAATCGTTAGTATTAATACTACAATGTAAGCCAGTACCATCTAAACCTATGTTTTTTGTGTATGAAAGACATGGTACAATTGATAATGCATAATTTGCAAAATGGACATAAGAGAATTGTGCATCCCAAACATCTGTCTTCCCTTCATATTCATCTATGAGCATTCGTGTCATGTCTTCACCTCCCCGGTGAAAAGCTTGGACCTGGTATTTTTTTTTTGCAAATTCAGGGATAAAGGATTTGTCCCAGTCTACCTGGTGCCATCGGTCCGCCCATGTGCCCCATCCCCAATTAAAAATACGCGGGGAAGCGTACACATCATATTCATAATCTTCCGGAATTATTACTTTTTCTGGTGGTGGACAATGAGCACTAATGGAAAAAACTGATCTTCTCTCTTTGTAGTAATTTAAGGCTTTGTTCATATAAGTCAAAAAGTACGGAGATGTTACTACATCATCTTCCAAAATAATCAAAGATTCATTTTCTGATAGTAATCTAGTAACTTCCATAATTACTGATTTTCTACATGAGACATTTTTCTCGGCAACCTTAATTATGACATTTTTACACCATTTTTTCTTTCCGACGATTTCCCTGACGAGTTTTATCTTTTCGATTTGTTCAACAGTAGCATTTTCTTTAGGCCCATCCACGTTAATGTACAAAGTGCTTTTTTCTGACAAATGATTAAGGGTCAACGCATTTAATGTTTGTTCAGTATGCCAGGGCCGGTTATATGCAAATAGTATTATTGGTGCCAGTTCCACTTGTTCCATTTTATTCTAATATTTCAATGTTAATGATACAACTCTGTCAGCTAGTACAGAATTGTAGTACTTGTGGTTTGCTGAAAAAAATCTATATTGATAAGAATCTGTCACTCCATTAATAAAGGAATTGGGTGGTTCAAACCCTTTTTTCTTGGCCTGAAGGATGTAATTAGGTATTATTCCTTGTAAAACTTCCTTTAGGAAGAATTTAGGCTGGTTCGGCTTGTATTTCATTGTCAAGGGTAAACCAGAGATGAATTCTACCAATTTATAATCGAGTAAGGGCGACCGGATTTCAATAGAATTGCCCATTCCTAACCGATCACCTAAATAAAGGTACGCCAGTGTCATTACATTCTCAAAACAAAAGTTATATACAAGGTCCGGTTCTTTTCCTACATCACAATTTCCAAATGACATATAGGGATTATAATCAGAGAAATTATATTCCGTTTCATCAAATATGAACTTTGCATCTCTTACAAATTGATAGTAATCAACTAATTGCCATGGCATTATTGATGAATCGGCAATTTTATAAGGATACCCAGCGTAAAAAATATATTTCCACTCCTTGATCAGAAATTTTATATATGATATCTTTTTATCAAAGGTGTTCCAAGGGAATAAATCTTCATGTTGGCGACGAGTGGCAAGGGATTCTGCAAACTTATTCCAATACGGATAACCGAAGAACAATTCGTCCCCTCCAATTCCTCCCAGCAATACTTTAAATCCCAAGTTCTTTACCTTCCGGTACAAAGCCCATTGAGCAAGCGCTGCACCATCTGTAATGGGTTCATCAATATGAAAGGTAAATTCTTCAAAACAATCCTTGAAATCTGTTTGATCAAGCTCAATTTCATGATAAATGAGTCCTTTTTCTGCTGCAAAACGTTTGGCAACCTCCCGTTCATCACAGTCATGCTGTCCCTTATAACCGGCCGTAATGGTGTGTACTTCCCTTCCAGTTTCTTTTGCCAATGTTGCTATGGCGGTTGAATCTATGCCACCGCTAAGCATTACTGCTATAGGAACATCGCTCCGTAGGCTGATATCGATGGACTCTCGCATTAATGCAAGAGTTCTCACTATAGCCTCTTCGATTGTTCCCGTAAATGTGGTTTCTGTATTCCTTTTCCAATAATGATATTTTCTGATGCCGTTTTCATTTGCCAGGAGATATTGCCCTGGTTCAACCCGCTTGATCTGTTCAATCCAGGTGTCTGATTTGCTGACCGGACAAGTATAACGGATCGGAGCAGCTAACTGTCTTAAATTGATCTGAGGGGTTTTTATATAATACTTTAAGATTGCTTTTAACTCGGTGCTAAAAACAACACCTTCAGGTATTTGTGCATAGTAAAGGGTTTTTTCTCCAATTCTGTCGCGAGCGGCAAATAGCAGTCTCTTTTTGGTATCATAAAGGCAAAAGGAGTATTGTCCCCGTAACCGTAAGAGGCATTTTTCACCTGACTCTTCATACAAATGCAGTATTGTTTCACTATCGCTATCCGATGAAAATTGGTGACCTTTCGACAGAAGCTCTTTCTTTAGTTCTATATAATTGTATATCTCTCCGTTACAGATAAGTACAAGAGATTTATCTTCGTTCAACAGAGGTTGTTTCCCTTTTTCTATTCCTATAATAGAAAGCCGTACCTGAGCCAATCCGCAAAGATCATCGAACCAAATTCCCCGCTCATCCGGACCACGGTAAGCCATTTCTTCATTCATTAAATGAAGCTTCTCAGTATCAGCGTCAGTTATTTTACTATAGCGGTAAACCGCTGATATTCCGCACATTTATGAAGTGATTCTGATTTTTTATTACTCAATAATTAATTTATATTACTCAGACAATTTGTAGATTCTGAAATCGGGATTTTCAAACACAATATTGGATTTGTACTTATTGTGGATGATTCTCATGTCTTCTTCTGAGGGTTGATCCCAACCATCATCCTTTAAGTAATAGCAGAAATAATCGCCTGAAATACTTTCTTTAAAATGGGATTGGAATGACTTACGTCCAGTCATAAAAGACATCATTCTAGGTCTCCAGAAGATAACAATGCTTTCATCTTCGGTTTGTTCTTTTATGAATGTAAACATTTCCTGTGAATTGTGAGTATATGGTCCAAATGTTTTAACTTTGTTATTCTCAATATTTTTAAATGCCATTTTTGTCGAGTTCTCAACTAAACAAAATATTACTAAACAGATTATTAGTCTACTAATTATTTCACGGAGATTCCCATTATGAAAGGATTTTTGTTCACAAAAAGATTCTAACCCTGATATAACAAAGGAAAAATACAAAGGCAAGATTGGAAATAGAAAGCGCAAACCTTGCTGATATGGCCAGATTATGAGAAGTGTAAATGTCAATAAGATATAAATGATGGAATGGTAGTCTGTTTGCAATCTTTGAATTATCCCTGAAATTGCGAGCGGTATTGATGCTCCAAATAGTAGCGATGGGAATGGGATTCCGGAAAAGAAAGTAGAAGGTAATTCCATGTAACATAGAATTTGATTTTTGATGGACAAAAATGAAATATCTTCTAAGTAATTGAAATAAGCCGTTCCACTTCCCTTAGGTAAAAACAATTCTGAAAGTAAAGTAAAAAGAACGAACATTAAAAAGGGAATGAACGAAATTAATGTATTGAGGGATTTCATACTTTTCCCCGAGATGTATAAAACGCTTTTATTCTTATATGAATCAATACCCGGGGAGGTCAGTAAGGAAGTAAATTCTGAAATTAGTAATGTTATAATTAATAGAATTCCATTTGTCCTCAAAAAAAATGAGATACATATTACGGAACCAAGGATGATTGAGTCAATAAATTTAGAGAAAATTTCTCTTTTTTCAATAATACTTATTTTAATCAGAATGATGGAAATGGTGGAAGTTAGAAGAAATGGCAAATCTGAGTTGATTTGATCTGTGTATTGCAGTAAAAAAGGATGATAAGCAAATATGCAAACAAAAGAAATAAGCCAGAAATCAGAGTGTACTTTTCTGAATCCCCAGAATAAGATAACCAAAAAGAGAATGAAAGATAAAATTCCAATCAATTTTAGTTTAACAATGTCAATTCCAAATATCAAAATAATTGGAGCTAATAGAGTAGGGTAACCCCAAGGGTAAACTATTGGTCCAAGTTTGTCCGTAGAGGTTTCAATTGTGAAACGATTTAAGTCAAAATATTCCTGAGGCGATCCATTAATAAGACTTAGTGATTGCATGATATAGGATGCATTATCATCTCCCCAATTCTCACCATTTGTCCCAATACCCCATATAAATAAACAACTTAAACCAATTATTATAGAATATATGATTATTCTATAGAATGGTTTTATTTGAGTAAAAAATCTTATCAAATTATTAAATCTGTTTAAATCTAATTTGTTGTTTAGTTGATAATTTCTTCAATTATTTTATAGACATATTTTGTGTTTTGACTGGATGAAAAATTTGATATGGCATAATCGTAAGCTGATTGTCCTAGGCTTTTGAGAAGTTCAGGTTTTTCAATGAATTGGATGATTTTGTCGGCCAATTCCTGAGAGTTGTATAGTTCATATATTTCCCCGTTTATGCCTTTTTTTACCAGTTCATTATTAGCCCCTGAATTACTGGCAATAACAGGTATTCTATGCATCATAAACTCAATGGAAACGCGGCCAAAAGCCTCATCTCTTGAACATATTAGTCCTAAATCCATTCTGGATAACAATGGTCTAGGATCGTTAATATGTTCGTAAAAGCGTACATATTCTATAAGGTCATGTTCATATATGAATATTCTTAATAATTCCAGATATTCCTGTTTACGTCCTCCTGCCAAATGGAGAATTACTTTTACCCCTAACTTTTGATTACGCAATATGGCCAGTGCTTTAATCGCATCTAAGTTATTTTTTTGTTCCGAAATAATTCCCAGCATACATAAGTTGAACGTTTCGCTCTCTTTTTTTGATTTTGTATTTGTTTTTGGTAATTCAATACCATTATATATCCTAACTATCTTTCTCAACGGTAATAAACCGGAATAGGCATTTACCAAATAATCAGAAATCAGTATATATTTATCAGCAGCATTTTTTAATATAATTTTAGAAATAAATTTGCCTAAAGAGAACTTAAATTTGAAATGCTCAATACTTTCGCGAATGTGCCAGATGTGGGGACATCCTAATAACTTACTTAAAAAGAGACCGATATTGGCTGGGAGCCCATTGGTATAGACTAGTCTGATCTTATTAGTGCGGATGGTTTTATATATATGAATTATTCGGGGTATATTTCGAAGCTGTTTAGTAAAACTCAATAGGAATTCTTTAAATCCGTTTCCTTCATAAACCCACCAGAAAAAATAGAAAATATAATACTTTATACCGTGCTGATCCATGAATTTACAGATTGGCCCATGGTTCCGTAACAAGACTATTGGTTTTATTTGATAATTATCCTTTAATTCAACCATCAGCGTGCAAAGAGATTGGTTGGCTCCATACATGTCTGAATAGTGGCTGATAAACAAAACATTTGTCTCTTCCTTTTTCATTCAATAAAGAAGCTATCCTTTTTTCAAGGTACAAATGACAAAAAATTCTGATGATAATTATGCAGTCTCATTTAAGTAAGTCGAGGTATTTTGGAAAAACTGTCTCTGTGGAATATCTTTTTTGTGTAATTTTGGTATTTCTGACTAACGTTTGGTATAACTCCTCATTTTGAATAATTTCGATTGATTTGGCGATTAGTGATTCTATGTCAAGGTACCGAAAGAGATAACCATTATTGTCTTTAATGATTTCTTCATTCCCTCCTACATCAAAGGCTACACAGGGAATATTGCAAAATAGAGACTCAAGAATTGCCATTCCAAAACATTCAATTAAGGTGGGGGAAATAAGTATCTTACAGTCCTTTATGTAGCTAATATTTGTTTCTAGATTTACCTTACCCGGTGAATAAATATGAAAATCTGGGAAATAACTCAATTCAATTTTTTGGATTTCAGATAAATATCCTGATAAATAGAAACCTACTTCATTCTTTAGTTTATGACTTATTCTACGAATTATCTCAATGACAAATTGTTCTCCTTTTAGTTTACTGCCTGCTGATGGAATGTAGACTATTGGCCAGGATGGATCAATGCAAAGAATGCTATGAATATCTTTTATAATGACATTGTTTATAAATTCTTCATCAATGAGATTTGGCAGAACTATAATTTCCTTATTGAAAGAAAAGGTATTCTTGAAAATGTTTTTCATGTATTCACTAGGACAAACCACTTTATCCATTTTTCTTAATGATAATTGCTCATACCTGATAGCATCGATTGCATCGGATTCTGAATGAAGTTCCAACATAGGATTTCCAACAAAACGAGAGGGATTATGATGCGAAAAGTGGAAATAAATGGCTCCTGATTTTTTTTCCAGACTGTACCCTGGTGCGCCGAAATCAGGAATAAATACAAAGTTTGGACTGAATTTTTTCAGGTGTTTGTTTATTCTTCTTGAACCATAATTTGCCAATCTTACCAGATTGAGCTGGTATGCAAGACCTTTTTCGATGTTTCTTCTTAAAATCCATTTGTTAATTTTTCTCTTTAAAATATTACTAAACTCAAGGTATTTTTTCTCAAGTGATGAAGGACCAAATCGTATAATATCAGGTTCATTTTCAAGTCCAGAAAGCTGAGCCTGGTCTTCCAAATATGTAAATACCTTTACTTCATAGCCTTTTGATTTGAACATTTTATAAAGGCTATAGTTCGCACTGCCAATTCCACCACATGGGATTGGAGGAAATTTGTCGGATAAAATCGCAATGCGCTCCATCAGTAATTTTCAAGGTTTTTTTTAATAAGCCTAAAACCTATTTTTTAAACCAAACAATAGCCGGCAAAATATTGATTTTTTTCGCCGTAGAATTGACATAAGTCCCCAATTGCCAATCATTTGTTTGCGTTCATTCTTAAATGTTAAGAAGTCTGCATAATCTGGTGCTAAGTGCGGAAGAAGTGATTTAAGAACATTCTGTTTTTCATTTTCGATCAGTTTGGCATTTTCGGGTTTACAGCTAACGCCGTCTGTGTTGAAAACACTAACACAATAGGGTAAATGGCGGTAGCTTGCATTATGCTTCAAGAGTGCCGTTAAAAAAAACTCCCAATCGGATACGATCTTATTATTTTCGTTATACAAACCTACCCTATCGAACAAAGTTCTTTTTATAAAGGAGGCTGAGTGAGGCAAATATTCATTAAAGAGAAATTTTGCGGTCATAACATCGGGTGATCCCTTAATATGAAAATCTTCTAAACTGTTGTTTTGTTTGATAGCAATATCACCTGAAATAATTTCCTCTTGATGATTGCCTGCAATGAATTTGGCTACGGTATCTTTTGAAAAAAAAGTGTCACCTGAATTTAGAAAAAGAAGATAGTCTCCTGTAGCTTTGAGAATGCCTTTGTTCATGGCTTCATATATTCCATTATCAGGTTCGGAAAACCATGAACAATTATAAGGTGAAAATTTTTGGAATATTTCAATACTCTTATCAGAACTAGCCCCATCAATTATTATTTGTCTAAAATCGTGGGAAGTTTGGGAAATTATGCTTTTTAATGTTTTACGAAGTCCATCAGCGTTATTTAGGTTAACGGTGATAATTGTTAGCAATGTTCTTTTTGAATCCTTTTCCACCGTTAGAAGAGATTAAGGATTTTTTTTAAATTTCTTTTTATTTGCAGGTATCCCTTGTATGTTTTCAATAAATTAAGTTTGTCTAACTCAAGCAGGAACAACTCATGTTTTGATTTGGTAACCCAGCTTTGAGCAGAGTGATGTAATACAAAAGATTCCTTGGTAAGTAATCCAATAGTACTTGGAAACATTTTAGAAGGAAATATTCGCATATTGTTAGAAAGCTCCTGCATCTTATCTTGATAGACAAATCCATATTTAATTGCTTGATGAGCAATGATTGCAGGATTAATAATCTTAAGATTCAAGGATCCGTCAGGAAAGATAAATGGTTGATTTGCAAAATAATCCAAAGTATCTCTAACTAATAAATTCCCCTTCTCTGCACCCATGACTGCAGCTAAAACTGCTAAAGATCCAGTAAATATTTCTGATTTATTTATTGGTAATCCATTCAATCCTATCAAGTGGTTACTTCTCGCAAACTCTTCTGGATATATCTCAATGCCTGAAAAAAAACTATACTTTAGAAACTCATCAAATGGTTTAAAAACTTCAACATCTGTGTCTAAATAAATCCCTCCTTCTTCGTATAAAGCTTTTAACCGAACCACATCAGTAACCAATGAGTATTTTTTTAACCTGTGTGCGTCATGTGTAAATTGACAGAAATTTACATTAAAGTTATTCTCGTTCCATAATTTGATTTCATATTCTGGCATTATTTTTCCCCAGGATTTGATAAATCCTTTTTGAGAAAACGGTATCCTCCCTTTTCCGAACCAGCAATAATGTATCACTTTAGGAATCATACCTGTATCTCAATCTATACATTTTTGAAAAGGGTTTCATAATCATTTTACCAAGTTTGTATGCAGTAGAATTCTGGATAAGTTTTAATTGGTTCATACAGGTACAATACTCTTTTTGCCACATAAAAACAGTTTCTGACATCGTTGTTCTTATCCCAACTTCTTCATCTGAAATCTCAATTCCAGCAATTTGAGGTAATAAATCCTCCCATTTTTTAAATAATTTTTGCGTGTTAGTCAACCATTCCATATTCCAATTACCATTAGATATATGCTGAATTAATATATCATTGACTATGCAAACCTTCATGTTATTTTTCCTTGTCTGTAAGCAAATATCAATGTCATAACAATGGAAATTATTAAAGTTATACTCATCGTATCGAACATGATTAAATGCATTTTTAGGCATACAAAACCAAAATCCATCTACTGCAACTGCTTCAATTATAGATGAAGTCATGTAATGATTATCCCTTGAAATTAAACCATCTTTATCTTTTATTTGTCCAGATATTAATCTTGATGTTACCCAACCTGACGGAGTTTTTGGAAGAAAATGTGTACCTAATACCCCAATTAATCCAATCCGAGGATCATTAAAGTAAGAGATTACTTTTTTACCCCAGTTTAAAGTTTCAACATATGCATCATTATGCATAAAACAGACATATGGAAATCTTGCTCGGCGTATTCCTTCATTGTATGCTGAAAATATCGAATAATCATTTCTAGAGTTATCGATAATGATTAATTCATACTTAACTCCAATAGTATGTGAAATATTGTCAGCTAATTTTTTTGAAATATCTGCTTTTCTAGAGCAAATTATTACCGATATCATTTAATTTTTTTTAGTAAAAGTGAAAGCGGTTGTAATAATAGTTTTCCTAGCTTATATCGTTTTGTCCTACGGACTATTTGCATCCCGGATTGTATCGCTGTTTCTAAATCAGATTGAAATAGGATTTCATCTGATGTCTTATATAAAACAACTTGTTCGGTAGGGTTAAATCCCATATCATCGGTCCCTATGGCAATATTGTAGATAGGTGTAAACTCAGATGAAAGACCTTTACTGTCAATGATTATTGGTTTTTTATATTTTTGATTCTTTTCATCCATAGCTATTATGGATCCTGCGAATATTTTCTGAGAGTAAAAGAAAGTATTTTTAAAGTATCTATTTATTAAATTTTTAAATTCTTCCGAATATAGTTCTTTTACATGATATTTATTAGTTATTTTAGGAACTTCAGAATAGTAAAATTTATCAGGAGAAGAAATGATGATAATCCCCCCTTTTTTTTAAATATCCTTTTTATCTCATCCATCATTTTTAAATGCTTATCATGATGTTCGATTGTTTCAAAGCTTACTACAATATCTACTGACTCATCTTTTAAAGGGATATCAATAATATTCCCGTGAAGAAATTCTAAATTTCCGGTATTATATTTATGTGCTGCATAATCAACTGCATCTTTACTTATATCAATTCCAATAACTCGTTTTGAATACTTCGACAATATATAAGAACCATAACCTTCCCCGGATGCAATGTCTAGGACAGTTTTCCCATGAAGGTCAATCTGGGAGACAACAAAGTAATATCGATTGAAATGCTCTAACTCAATTACGCCTGATTGTCCAGGAACATATCTTTCTCCAGTTATTTCCATTATATCTATTAAATTTCAAGTTCATCTCACATAGATATTTTCTTAATCATAAGATTTTTTTATGTGTTCTTTTTATTCTTTTTCGCACAAATTGCTAATGTTGTCTGATCTTTTAAAGTATTAATTGTAACCTCACTAAATCCAGCCTCAATGATTTCTACCCAGAAATCAGCACCATATTCAGTATAAACTTTATAATCTTCGCCTTGCGATTCTTCTTGACTTCCGTGATAACTATTAGGCAGTTTTTCGCGAGACCTTGTCAAACGACTATAAATTATTGGAATAGTATAGAATAAGATTCCTCCACTCTTCAATACTCTCCAACACTCTTGTAAAGCAACTCGAGTCTCTCGCACGTGTTCTAAAGTGTCTGAATATACTACGCAATCAAAAAAATCATTGTAATAAGGTAAATTATGAATGTCAACCAAGGGGTACTCTGCAAAAGAATAATGTCGGAAGCGATTTAAAAAAACATGTAGATTTCCGGCTTCATTAATTTCTAATAACAGTAATTTTCTTGAGAATTTTGAATTGCAAAATTGTTTAAAATTTCCTTGATATTTAAAATGCTTTATCATAGCATCTGCTAAGGTCATCGACCTTAAATTGCACAAGCATTTGGAGCAATACAACCCTTGTTGCTTGTTAATGTAGTTTACTTCATTATTATTTAGCTCCCATTCCTCAATTAAACGTTTTGTTAATACTTCATTGTATTGAAATAGATTGTTTGTGCATACAGGGCATATTGTGATTGACATTCAATAAAATATGTTTAGCTTAACAGTGGATACTTTGACAATTTAAATAGATAATTACTACTTGGTTATGTATGATTCTTTTCTTTTTTTAAAAAGTTTGAATATGCTATTTGTCAAGGCATATGCTTATAAATTCATTCTAGTATTTAAATAGTAATTTAATTAATCCATCTATAAAAGTAATTTTTCTACTATTTACAATAGGTTGAGTTTTTGTTATGAAATTATGAATTATTTTATCAATCTTTTTTCTTGGGTCTTTATAAATCTCAATATTCGCGATGCCATAATGCTCTGCTTTTCTTGCCCAATTAATATCCCAAATCCTTAACTTTCTAAATTTTGATGCTCCGTTCTCTCTGATTATTTTTAATATTTGTTTTTCAAACCAGTTTTCTGGTTCACAATACAATGAAGTAATATCAACCCCAAGTTTATTGTATTCTGTGATCCATTCTTCTGGGATTTCAATTTTTTCTTCTTTAGGAATAGAATACATGTGGTGATATGTTCTAATTATATCTAATGCGCTTTTTTGAGGAAAGTTGATTTTTTCTACCACTTGATAATATCGATGCTTATGCTGCATTCTATGCCAGTCAGTATATTGGAAGTGAATAATCTTAATATTGTTTAAATAAAGAACATTAAAATTCTGGGGATTTGGAATCCTCGGACTATGAATAATATTTTCAGAGTGACCTTGATAACCATCATCCATGTATCCAAAAACCAGATAGTTACTAATCCACATTAATTTGAGATCAGGGCAGAAATTTGCCCATTTAAAGCAGAATACTGTTCCAGGTTTAGAATTTAATAAAGTTAGCCACTCAGCAGAAGCTAATATATTAGGGCTAAAAATCTCGTCAGCATCCAAAGTTATCAGTAATCTTGGGCCTTCAATTTTTCGGGCTTCTTTTATTAAAAGTTTTTGCCTTTTTGCCTCATCATATTCTTCGTCAGGATTATCAATTATCTTAACTTTATCGTATTTCAATGCAATCTCCCTTGAACCATCTGTTGACATTTGATCAGCGATGATAATATGATCAGCCCATAAACTGGCAGCTTTGAGGAAGCGGTCCAAAATCCACGCTTCGTTCCGGACTGGTGTTAAACAAATAACTGTTGGTTTCATTTTAAATCAGAGAGGAATACATACATAATTCTCGATCGCTGAATTTTGTAAAAGAACAAGGTTCTCCGCTGTAACGAGTTGCATCGTTTCGGTATACACTTTATACCGGTAGGTTACAATTTTGTCATAAACATCTTTTGCAGAGTATGGATATTTTTTGTAATTTAGTTTGCTAATTTCTGTCACAATAACGGGTCTGCATTCATTGATGAGTTCTGCTGCTCCTTCTAATACCCACAATTCAGCTCCTTCCGTATCAATCTTGATTAAGTCTATATAGGGTTTGGAATGTTTAATCCACCAGGTATCCAATTTGTTTGATTTAACCAAAATTTTTGATGTCTTGCCATATCTCTCGGTGTCAATGAATCCGTCGCCTGGCGCATTTTCTGATTTATGAATGTAGAAATCGGCTTCACCATCGATGTTGCTTAATGCTAATTCAAACAGTTCTATTTGATTGCCAAGATTATTCTTTGTAATGGATCTTCTAAACAACCCTGATTGATGAGGTCCTGGGTCAAACGCATAGATCTTAATGCCTGGTACATTCTTTATCATATATAAACTGATCAATCCAATATTACATCCAATATCTATAAATGAGGGTGATTCTTTATTTATTATAAAGCCTTTAAGAAGTTTGCATGTATCAGGTTGGTAAAGAGAAGATTCTTTATCGAACATTTCCATCAATAGGGTTCCTTTGCTATATAAAATATTGTACCCAAGATAATTGTGAGTTCGTATATATGGTTTAAGACGATCTGAAAGGATATCAATTGATTTATTTATCCTCCTATTTATACTTCTAATTAATTTCATATGAAAAGTGGTTTCTCAAATCTACATACCCCCTAACTTCTAAAGGATATTTTATCAATGTGGAGTTGTCGTTAATTATTTGAAGAGAGAATAAATCATGGATATTCTCATGTATAAAATTACCCCAGTAAAATAAACCGATATTATAAATTCCCTCAATAAGGGGAAGATTGTTAAGTTGGCCTGTAAAATGCAATTCCTGGTTAGCTTTCAATCTGTAATTGATATTTGGATCTCTTAAGTCGACAATTGCAATTCTCTGACCAGTATTGTTATATATCAAAAACCCTATTGAATTAACAAGCTCTTCCTGAGTTGTATGGATTTTCAGAGAATATTGAATCGGCGAGTTTGAATATGCGGTTTGAGGTGAGAATGATATTTCTTTAACTGAAATGTTATGTTTTGAATAAACATGTGATAGATTAAGTGAATTTTCAAGGTATTTTTCAATCATCAGTTGTGATTCACCCTGACCGGATATTCTGCCTTTGTCCAAAATGATAGTGTTTTGGCAAAGATCTCTGATCGCACCGAGGTTATGACTTACAAACAACACAGTCCGGCTTTTCTGATTGGAAACATCTTTCATTTTCCCGACAGCTTTTTTTTGAAATTCTGCATCTCCGACTGCCAACACTTCATCAATTACCAATATTTCGGGTTCAAGGTGTGCAGCAATTGCAAATCCCAGTCGCACTGTCATTCCGCTACTGTAGCGTTTAACAGGTGTATCAATAAACTGCGCAACTCCGGAAAAATCCACAATTTCATCGAATTTACGGGATATTTCCATTTTTGTCATTCCCATAATGGCTCCATTCAGAAAAATATTTTCTCTTCCGGTCATTTCGGGATGAAATCCTGTCCCGATTTCCAATAAACTGGCTATACGGCCTCTAACCTTTATGGTCCCTGTTGTGGGTGATGTAATTTTGCTAATAAGCTTCAACAGAGTGCTTTTCCCTGCTCCGTTCTTACCAATTATTCCCAAAACTTCGCCTTCCTTCACTTCAAGGTTAATGTCTCTTAAAGCCAATATATATTCTGGCTTACTTTCTTTATCTGCCAATATTAACTGTTCTATACTAAGATATGGATCATTCCTCCCCAAAAATGTTGTTGCCCACCAGCGATGTATATCGTGTGACAATGTTCGTGTGGATACAATACCAAGCTGGTATTGTTTTGAAAGATTTTTTATTTGTATAACAAATCCCAAACTAATATAGTTGATCCTTTTAAACTCACTTATTTTTTATCTCAAACTGAGTCGGATATTTCCCAGCGACCAGTATTGCAACTGGTATATCCATCGCAAAACAAAATTCAACAAATCTTCCCGCTTTAATCTCATCCATTTCTTCATATTGTAGGCCGCAGCTGCCAGCAGGGTATTGATTTTATCCCCGGCGGTGCCACTGAGGTAGTTTCTTAGCATTCTGTGATCATGTTTCAGGTGCGATATCAGCCCCTCGATTCCAGCCCGGGACCGACATCGCTCCTCTCGCTTCTTCTTCAGGTAATAGCTCTCCTTTTTCAGATTCTTCGGCATTACGATATCAATTCCCGGGATCCCACCTTTGACTTTGTATCCTCTGTCCACGATTGCCTTTCTGATCCTGCCACCGGTCAATTCTTTTACCTGGTCCAATTGCGGTTTCAGCGTGTGCCCATCATACATGTTGCCATCGACTGCCATGGCACCTACAATGATCCCGGATTTACGGGTGTATGCGAATGAACTCTTGTTCCCGAATTCGTACTTCTTATGCTCTTTCCCTTTCGAGATACACAGAACTTCCGGTTCATGAACACTGTAAACCTTGTTTGAATCGTCCTTCTTTTGTGTCAATACCCTGTACAGCACTTCAAGCTCCTTTTTGTACTTCATCGGAATCGGATTCATCTGTTTGACCAGATCCAGGTAAATCTTGAAAGCAATCTTGTGCAACCTTTTCTGAGATTTACGCATCTTGCTGACATTCTTTGCTTTGCGGACAAAACGCAGCTGATGTTTCAGCTTTTTGATTTCCCTTCCGTATGTCCTGGTCAATTTGATGTCTTCCTTCTTTGCTATCCTCTTACAGTGATCAATTACCTTCTCCGTAAGCTTGCGGTCCGTGGGGAAAGTGATATTTTTCTCCTGAACAGTGGTGTCCACCCGAACTTCTTTTACCTCACTGCGGATAAAGTCTTTCCCGAACAGATTCAGACTCTCCTGGAAGATTCTTTTCATCCCTTCTTCACCAATGCGCTTGCGGAAATGGACAAAGTCACTGGGGTCGAAGGGATAATCATATTGGAAGTAAATCTCGCCACAAAAGTGTTGGACATAGGGACTGTCAATGTACCTTTCCATAACCGTCTCATCACCCAGGTTATAGATTTGCTTGACAAGCAACAAGCCAACAATGGTCCGGATAGGGATCGACGGTCTGCCAACTTCACCATTCAATGGTGCAAACTCCTTTTCAAGGGAATCCCAGCTGATCTTCTTCGCCAAAAGGCAAAGTTCATGCTGCGGATTGATGAAGTTGACCAGGATGGTTTTGAACATCTGAAGCTGCGGTTGCCGAGGCAGTTTTTTCAACATGATTTCCAGGATTTTGACCGAATTTAATCAAAATCGATGGATAAAACAACATATTAAAGAACGTAAGTTATTAACAATCAAAATGTTAAAATAATTAAGGATCAAATACTTAAGTTGATGAAATATTTCAAAAATATAATATCGAAGAATTTTTTCATTCTCGTTATTACATTGTGTAATGAATCTTCCTCAAATATTTTGAGTTTTCTTATATTGAATATTGTGGTTTAGTCAACAGAATACAAAATTTAAATTAAGTCTTCATTTGTGATCTTTTAAATTTTAATATCTTTTGAATAATAATATCCTCAGTCAATGAAGGCAATCCCAAACATAAAGCAAGTTTATTTTTGTTATTAGTAATAGATATTTCATTATTTTGCCAAAATTTCAAATATTTGTAACACATTTTTACTGTGGCAGTCAGTGTAATACGGACTTTTTGCCGATATCCTAGCCGATAATAGTTAATAACATCAACGTATTTTGAGTAAATATGACTAGCAAGTTCAAACCCATTAAACATATTAATCTTATATTCCAGAGTGAGTTTATTTCTATCAATATAGTGTTTAAATATCAATCTCTCACTGTAATGCAATTTATACCCAAGTAATATTATTCTCGCACATATTTCACTATCTTCTCCAGCGAAAAGTAATTCGCCTTTTCTACCTGAAAAAAATAGTGGGAAATCTTCGTCAAACACTTTTTTCATAATTTTCGTCCTTACTACTAATCCTGCCCCCCAAAGGTGTAATCGATCATCAAGATCTCCACTTTTTAAAGCTTGCTTTCCAACAGCATATGGCCCCTTAATTTCTTCAAACCATTCAGGAAATCCTCCATCAGTTATTCCCTCACATGTTCCACCAGCAGCTCCAATAAGAGAATCAGATTCCATAATTTTATATGCATTTTCAACATAATCTTGATAAAGCCAATTATCATCATCACAAAAAATAATGTATTCGTAATTAGCCATTTCTATACCTTTTTTACGAGCATGACTCAGGCCAGGAGTTGGCTGATCAACTAAAAAAAAATCAATGTTGAAATTTCGATATTTTTCACATTCTTTACGGGCAACTATCTTTGTATTATCTATGGACGCGTTATTCACGATTATTATTTCCCATCGAATCTCTGTTTCTACCTTCTGATAGGCCAAATACTTGATCGTTTGAGGTAACCGCAATGCGCTATTGTAGCAACAAACAATTATGGATATGCCTTTTTGCATAAGAAATATTACCTAGATTAATTTATTTCAAAAGGTTTATTAGGTTTCTGTGGCTAATCAATAATTCTCATTAAAGATTCTTTAACTAATACATAGACAATAACATGCTCATTAGAAAAAATATTATGTTAAAAGAAAATTCGTTTTAACCGGATTGAAATAAACTTGATATTATAACAATAATTCGCTTTTATTTATAATGATGTAATTTCCCAAGGATGAATTTTGCCGTGATTTTTGAAAATGTCCTAAAAGAGGTTTTACCTTTCATTATTGAATTGTATCTACTTAACACATTCATATAAGTTAATGTCAACTCGGCTGCCTCTCTTTTTTCCAACATGTAGCAATCAGGATGTACCAATGGTTTTATCAAAGAGTCCATAAACCTTTTAAAGCCTGTCAGCTTACTCTCACATCCATTTCTTACAACAAGGAACATGTTCTGCTTGTACCACCAAGCAAGATCTTTTTGATTCCAAAATACAGGGCGCAAAACATCGTAAAATGCAAATCCAAATTGGCTGAATTTCTGGCTCCAATATTCAGGCCATTGTCCATTAACATGGTTTTGCCCCATTTGTCCTGGAATAGCTGAAGAAAATAAAATAGTATCACTTAATTGTGTTAAGTTTTTTACCGCTATATTAGCATATTTATCATCAATATGTTCAAACACTTCTAAACAAACAGCCAAATCAAATTTATTATTAATCTCAAATCCTCTTTCAATATCAACAACCTTAAACTCGCTTAAGCTAATATATTTGGATAATAAATCCTTATTAGTCCATTCACCATCAAGTCCAAGAATTTTTTCAACACCTTGCTTTTTAAATACATGTAAAAAAGTCCCAATTCCGCAACCTAAATCTACGACACTTTTTGGATTTAGTACTTTAATAATAATAGGAACAATTATTTCTGGATCTTTTAACCTGTGAATTACTTCGTTATGTATATATTTAAGTGAATCCAAAATAGGATTATTTTAGAATCAGGAAAACCTAAAATCAATTAAAGGTATGACAGGGCCTAGTTGTAATTCTTTCTGAATATATGACTTATTCATGCTTGAAATTTTTAAAAGAATACATTTCTCTTTATAAAATATATGTTTATCAATAGCAATTCCATCATTAAACCAAATTGAAATGGGATAATTCCCATTAAATAAATACGGTGAAGTAATTACAGCATATACTTCACCAAAATTCTTTGGTTTCCCAAAATCATTAACTCCATATTTTAATGGATTAGTGCCGAATATTGGATTATCGAAATTATCATAAAGAATAAAGCCGAAATTCGGCTGTTTAATAGGTTTATCACTTTGATATCTAAGTTTTAAAATAATCTTGTCTTTAATTTGAAAAGCGCATATCTCTTTGACAATATTATTTTCAGGATAGAAAACTTCACTCTTCTCTTCTTCATTTTGTAAATACTTATCAATTACAAATGAAATTTCACCATATTCAATTATTGAACCGTTTTCCAATAATATACCTGATACACATAGTTTTTTTACTGATGCCATATTATGGCTCACAAATAGGACAGTTCTTCCCTGTTCCAAGGATATATCCTGCATCTTACCAATCGCCTTTTTCTGGAACTCCGCATCCCCCACCGCCAACACTTCATCCACCACCAGGATTTCGGGTTCAAGGTGGGCAGCAACGGCAAAACCCAGGCGGACAGTCATACCGCTGGAGTAGCGCTTCACAGGGGTGTCGATAAAGGGTTCCACACCGGCAAAGTCGATGATTTCGTCCAGCTTCCGGGTGATTTCGGCTTTGCTCATTCCCATGATCGCACCGTTCATATAAATATTCTCCCGTCCAGTCATCTCGGGATGGAAACCGGTGCCCACCTCCAACAGACTGGCAATCCGCCCGTTGGCTTTGATGGAGCCGGTGGTGGGGGCGGTGACCTTACTGAGGATCTTAAGCAGTGTGCTTTTCCCTGCGCCGTTCTTGCCGATGATACCTAGAACTTCGCCCTGGTGAACTTCCAGGTTGATGTCACGCAGGGCCCAGATGTAGTCATTGTAATTATCAACACTAAGGCGCGAAGACGCGCTGAATCTTTTTCCCTCGCTCCCTTGCTCCCTTGCTCCCTTGCTCCCTAGTGCCTTCGAACCTTCGCCAATTTTCAGGTAGGGATCGTCCTTCCCTTGGATGTTCATATTCCACCAGCGGTTCAAGTCGTGCGATAAGGTCCTCGTGGAAACCAGACCTAATCTATATTGTTTTGAGAGATTTTCGATTTTAATGGCGACACTCATTCTTTCTATACGGTATCCATAAAAGAGCGCTGCACCTTATTAAATACGATAATGCCAATACCCAAAATGACAACCATAAATCCGAACGAGTAGGCCAGATGTTCCCAGGAGAAAGTTCCCACCCCCATCGTGCTGTATTTGAAAGCCTCAATAATAGAGGTGACAGGATTCAACACCATGATCCACTGTTTGTCGGGCGATATAGTGCTCAGTGGATAAATTACCGGGGTGGCATACATCCACAATTGCACTATAAAGCTGAATAAAAAAGTGAGGTCGCGGTACTTGGTGGTCATCGAGGAGATCAGGATTCCGAAGCCAAGGGCCAGTCCGGCCAGCATCAGGATCAATGCCGGGATCAGCAGGATATAGCCATTGGGCGTCACATTAACTCCAACGATGATGTAATATAGGTACACCGCGATAAATAGCATAAACTGGATGCCCATCCTTACAAGATTGGAACTCACCGTGGCCAACGGCACCACCAGCCGGGGAAAATAGACCTTTCCGAAGATATGCTGGTTGGCAATAAAGGTGCTTGAGGTTTTATTCAGACAGTCGGCAAAATATTGCCAGCAGACGATTCCGGCCAGATAGAAAAGAGGCTGGGGGAGGCCATCGGTTGGGATTTTGGCTATCCCTCCAAACACCACCATGTACATGATGGTGGTCAATGCCGGCTGGATAAAGTACCACAGTGGTCCCAGGATGGTCTGCTTGTACTGCGTAACAATGTCGCGTCGGACAAACATCGACCACAGGTCTCGATACTGCCAGATCTCCTTAAAATCTACATGCAGGAGTTTGTCTTTAGGTTTAATTACGGTGGTCCAGTTTTCTTCCACACTTATACTTAATTAGGATTCTCTTGAATGCTTCGCCCCGTCAGTCCCATTAATTGGGGCTTACAATGGGCAAAATTCCGGACTCGGTATCTGCAAATGTATAATTTTTGATGAGAAAATTTTCTCTCTTCACAGCCAAAAGCAGCACCTGCAACTTGCCTCTTCCTGTAACCAGCGTAGCCCTACCATGTTAAATAAAACAGGCCTGTTCGAAATTCCTGTGATTTCTTTTACATTTGTTTGGTGAAGCTGCATCAACTGAAAATAGCGCTGGTATTTCTGCTCCTTCTGCTCGTGTCCCAGTTATCCAGGGCGCAGGTGAAAGGAGAAAGTGGCTTGAAGTGGTACTCATGGCATGCCTCCGGTGGGTTTATGCTCCCTACCGATCCATTTAATGCAGAGGTGATCAGCCAGTTGGAACACAATTACCGCTTTTCAGGCATTCCGGGATGGACCTTTTCCCTGGCCAAACCCCTGACCATTAAACTAAACGTAGGGTGGGAGCTACAGGATATCATTGTTGATGGGAAACTGGCTGGTCCCCAAGTGGCTCCGGAGAATACCCCGGTTCCCGGAGCTGTGGTTTCAGCAATAAACTTAGCTTCCACCGTAAACGGCTCTTCCTCCATTTCATCACCCTATTACAACACCCGCATGCGTACTTATAACCTTTTCGCACAGTATTATTTCTTACCCAATACCAATATCAACCATTTTATCATGGGTAAGGTTGGCTACAGCCGGATCAACCAGGGACTGGAAGGAAAGTGGGATCCGACGCGTTCATTGCATAAGAAAGACCTATGGGACTGGGTCTTTACAGCAGCCTACGGGGTGACCTGGCATGCAGACCCCAACTTTTCCATCAACCTTTATGGGGAGTTTTCTCCTACACCAGACCGCTATCTGGGTGAAATATATGACTTACTGAAAGAACCCGATAAGTCCAACATGCCCATGGGAAGGGTAGTGCTCTCCCTAACCGGACATACCGACATCAGGGTGTTCTTCCCCTTTTCAAAAGCCCGGAAATATACAACTAGGTATAAACCTGATAAATATTTGCCTTTCTATAGGGTGAGAAAAAGGGACAAGGACAAATGATTTCCGCTTCCCAGCCCTTTTAACATGGCCGTCGCAGAGCTCTTGAGGTATTTGTACAAAAGGGAAGAAATCCCTGTTTATTTGATACGCCGCGCGGGCCTGATATAATCAGACTCTCTTTCCAGCGGAATCCTGAAGCCTACCTCAAATCTCGACCCGGAATTGAAAGAGTGACACAGTTTAAACGTAGCCCATTTGACAGGATAAAACCCGATGCCCAAATCCTTACGCGCGTGCTTTAATCCCCCCCGGGCAAAATAGCCCCGCGAGGTGAGGAAGTCAAATCCGGTATAAACATAGGAAAAATCGTTGATAGTGATTGTAGGCCCAATGACAATGGCAGGAACCACCGGATCGAGCTCCACCATCACGAATCCTCCCCACCGCTTCAGGTAGAGGTTGTTGAAGGTGGTGCTGATGGTAAACTTCTCGTATTTATGATCCCAGATATATCCCCCCGACATGTCCATGCAGGGGATCAGCCGCTGCCTGCCCCTGTAAACCAAACCGTTGTACCTTCGCTCCTGGGCAATCCCTTGTCCGGCAAGCAAGAACAACAGTATAAGGGTAAGTATCCTGCGTGACATGTTCCTTTTTATGTTTATACAAAAATAACGGTTTTCATTTGATATGGCCTGCGAACCGGAATTTCATTCCCTTTATTATCTTTGAACCATGGTTACCCTGAAAAAAATTCCCCGCTGGGGAATGTTCCTTTTGTTGTTTCTGGCATCGTCTTGCGGTTCGCCCTTGAAGCAACTGACATATATGCACGATGCCAAAACGGATTCCCTTTACCCCCGCGTTCCCTTGCCTGATCCCTATATCATCCGTCCCAACGACCAGCTCTACATCAGCGTGGTTTCCGATGATCCCGCCAAGACCGATTTCCTTAACATGGGATCCACCGGCGGAATAGGAGGGGGCTATGGCATGGACCTCCTGACTTACCTGGTCGATGAAAACGGGAACATCAGCTATCCCCAGCTCGGGGAGGTGCAGGTGGCCGGACTCACCCTACTGGAAATTCGCGATAAACTCCAGAAAGAGGTGGACAAATTTGTGCTCAACACTTCGGTAGTGGTCAAACTGGCTAACCGTACCTTCACCATCCTGGGCGATGTGAACGGGGGCGGACTGGTCACCATGCCCAAAAACCAGTATACCATCTTCGAAGCCTTGGGAGCTGCCGGAGGCGTCTCCGACGGGGGAAACCGCCAAAAGGTCAAACTTATTCGCGAAACGCCCGAAGGTACCAGAATCGTCAACATCGACCTGACCGACGATAAACTGCTTTCCTCGGAATACTACTACATCCTTCCTAACGATGTGCTTTACGTCGAACCCAACAATTACCGGGTTTACAGTGTACGCACCCTTCCCTGGCTTTCCCAGGCCACCTTTGCCGCTTCCTTGCTATCCACCGCATTCCTGATCCTGAACCTCTTCAAATGACTGAATACAACGACAACGACAGATTGCAGGACCAGGCGGCCCAGGACGAGCTTCCCATTTTTAACTACAAGCGTCTGGTCAGCGAACTGATTTCCCACTGGTACCTCTTCATCCTCTTCCTGGCCATCGGCTTGACCGGGGCCTGGCTCTACAACCGCTATACCTCCGTAATGTATGCCGCCCGGACCAGCATCATGATCCTCGAAGAGGGCTCTACCACCTTCTGGCGGCAGGGCGGGGGCTTCTCGGGAGAAGCCCTGCGGGGCTTCGGAACCTCCTACCAGGGGATCTCCAACCAGATGATCATCATGAAGTCTCAGCCGGTGGTGGCACGCGCCATCCGTGAGCTGGGATTCGAAGTGAGCTACCACAACGAAGGGAAACTCTCCACCGCCGAAAACTATACCGATGCGGCTTTCCGTGTAGAGTGGGACCGGAACCACCCCCAGCTTATCGGATTCGATTTCAAAATCGCCGTCCACCCCGACCGTTCAATCACCCTGTCTGGTACGGGAGAAGGGGTGTCGGCGTATAGTTATGCTGAAAACCGGTGGGTGGGAGGCTACTCTTCGATCACGATCGACCGGAAAGTCCAGTCGGGCGAAGAGGTGGTCATCCCAGGCCAGTGTAGCTTTATCATCCGCCTCAATGAAGGATTTATTCCCCCTGTAACAGACTATTTCTTCTTCAGGTTCCATACTCCCGAAGAACTGGTCGCCACCTACCGCTCACGCCTTACTGTCAGCCTGCGCGACTGGGAAACCTCCATCGTCGACATCGACCTGAAGGATTTCCACCCTCAAAAGGCGGTTGACTTTCTCAACAAACTGGTGGAGGTGTACCGCATCGATAATGTGGACAAGAAAAACCAGTATGCCGACCAGACCATCAACTTCATCGAATACCTCCTCGAAGGAGTGAGCGATTCCCTCTCCATCGCAGAAGGGGAGCTCCTTTCCTTCCAGTCAGACCACAAGATCATCGACATCGGTTCCCAGACCGGGCAACTCCTTGGACAGATGAACGAACTGGACAAGCGGAAACAGGAACTGGAAACGGAGATCAAGTATTACCGTTACCTGAAAAATTACATCCTCACCAACCGCGATATCGGGGCCATGCTGGCGCCCTCTTCGGTGGGGATCAGCGACCCCCTGCTGGGAGGCCTGATCAGCGAGTTCAATACCCTCACCGTCGAGAAATCAAAACTGGCCGACGTAAAGATCTCTCCCCGGCTGACGCAGCTCAACGCCCAGCTTGAAAATGTGAAGTCGGCCATGCTGGAGAACATCGACAACATCCTGACTCAGAACGACCAGACCATGGCCGACCTCAACCGCCGCCAGGCCATGGTGGAAGCCCGCGTGGGGCGGCTTCCCGTCACCGAACGCGACCTCCTCAACATCGAGCGGAAATACAACATGAGTAACGATACGTATACCTTCCTGCTCGAAAAACTCTCGGAAGCCCAGATTGCCAAGGCCGCCAACCAGCCCGAAAGCCAGGTGGTCGAGGAGGCCAGTTCCCTGGGGCAGGTCGGTCCGCAGACCAACAAGGCCTATTCCTACGGCCTCTTTGCCGGCATCGTCCCCCCCGCACTCTGGGTCCTCCTCCTGGTCCTCTTCAACAACAAGGTGATCAGCAAGGAGGATGTGGAGAATCTTACTCGCCTACCCATCCTTAACATGGTCTTCTTCAACAAGCAGAAGGTCGCCACCATGACCCCTGTCCTCGATAAACCCAACAGTCCCGACAGCGAAGCTTACCGGAGTCTGCGTGGGAAGCTTGACCTGATGACCAAGGGGAAGCCCAAACCGGTCATCGCGGTCTCCTCAACGGGGCCTGGCGAAGGGAAGACCTACACGGCCATCAACATCGCCTCCTCCTATGCCCTCGCCAAACGGAAAACCCTTCTCCTCGACTTTGACCTCCGCAACTCACGCATCAACAAAGATTTTCAGCTTGACGGCAGCAAAGGGGTGGTCTCCTTTATCCTGGGGAAGGACTCCCTCAGCCAGATCACCCATCCCACCAAACACCCCTTCCTCTCCATCATTCCCGCCGGGCCTATCCCCCCTAACCCAGGGGAGATGCTGATGGACGACAAGGTGCGCCGCATGCTCAACGAACTGAAGGAGACCTACGACGTGATCGTCATCGACTCGGCGCCTATCGGCTATGTCACCGACCTCTTCCAGATCACCGACCTCATCGACTCCACAGTCTTCGTGATCCGCGACAGCTATACCAACCGTAAGCTCCTCAAACAGGCCCTCGATGAAATAAAAATGTACAAGATCAAAGGGGTGGGGATCCTCATCAACGCCATCAAGACCACGGGCGGACTCTTCCCGGCCTATGTGCTCAGCTATGTCAACGGCTACCGCTATGGTTACGGCTACGGATACGGGGATTATGGCTATGGCGGGGGATATGGATATGGCTATTATGGCTACGGCAACAAAAACAAACGCAAACGCTTTAAGTTTCCCATGTCTGCCGAAGAGAAGGCAGAGGAATCCCTTGAGGAGGAAAACGGCACCCACAACGGCAGGCCACACGTTTAACCTTTCAGGGGATTACTATGGGCAGGGAAGACGCCCCGCCACCTGATATAACAAAAGGCCGCATTTGCAGCCTTTTGTTAAACCTAACCAAACCTTTTCTATGAAAAAATTACACTCTTGTCTGTACCCTGCAAAGATACACCATCTTTTAGTTAAGGGCTGATAACCAAAGTTAAAGAATGTTAAGCCGCCTGTAATGACCGGCGAACCGGCCAAACATATGCAGAATATTATATTTGTCTCAATTAACACGCTTCAGGGTCAACAGAATGGCCTTCCGGCCTTTGGATTTCAAAAAATTAGACTATTTTAGCGACCTTGTTCAAAGAATTTTCTAAAAACAACCAACAATTATTAAAACACGGTTTATGACAAAGTATGTGTATACGTTCGGCGCAGGAAAAGCCGAAGGAAAAGCCGGCATGAAAGAGCTGCTCGGCGGTAAGGGTGCCAACCTGGCGGAAATGAACCTCATCGGGGTTCCCGTGCCTCCCGGGTTCACCATCACCACCGAGGTGTGTACCATCTACAACGAAAAAGGCCAGCAGGTGGCTTTTGACCTGATTAAAAACGAAGTAGAGGCTGCCGTTCGTCAGATCGAAGAACTCACCGGCACCGTCTGGGGCGACCGCAACAACCCCTGCCTGGTTTCCGTCCGCTCAGGCGCCCGCGCTTCCATGCCGGGAATGATGGACACCGTCCTCAACCTGGGCCTCAACGACGACGCCGTCGCCGGCATCGCCCTCAAATCGGGCAACGAACGCTTCGCATGGGACTCCTACCGCCGCTTCGTCCAGATGTACGGAGACGTGGTCCTCGACATGAAACCCCATTCCAAGGAAGCCATCGACCCCTTCGAAGAGATCATCGAAGGCCTCAAGGCTGAAAAGGGCATCCACCTCGACACCGAATTCACCACCGACGACCTCAAAGAGCTGGTCACCCGCTTCAAAACCGCCGTCTTCAACGTCACCGGCCGTACCTTCCCCACCGACCCGTGGGAACAGCTCTGGGGCGCCGTGGCTGCCGTATTCAACAGCTGGAACAACGACCGGGCCATCTTCTACCGCCGCCTGAACCAGATCCCCGACGAGTGGGGAACCGCCGTCAACGTGCAGGCCATGGTCTTCGGAAATATGGGCCAGACCTCCGGAACAGGGGTGGCCTTCACACGTGACGCCGGAACCGGCGAAAACCTCTTCAACGGCGAATACCTCATCAACGCCCAGGGCGAAGATGTGGTGGCCGGCATCCGCACCCCCCAGCAGATCACCCTCGAAGGGTCGAAACGCTGGGCCGAACTGGCCGGCGTCTCCGAAGAAGAACGCAAAACCAAATTCCCCTCCCTCGAGGAATTCATGCCCGAAATCTACCGCCAGCTCTTCGAAACCCAGCAAAAACTCGAGAACCACAACCGCGATATGCAGGACCTGGAGTTCACCATCCAGGAAGGGAAACTCTGGCTCCTCCAGACCCGCAACGGAAAACGTACCGGCGCCGCCATGGTGAAGATCGCCATGGACATGCTCCGTGAAGGCAAGATCGACGAGAAAACAGCCCTGCTCCGCATCGAGCCCGCCAAACTCGACGAACTCCTCCACCCGGTCTTCGACCGCGACGAACTGAAGCGCACCAAATCGGTGGCCAAAGGGCTTCCGGCCTCCCCGGGTGCCGCCACCGGACAAATCGTTTTCTTTGCCGATGAGGCCGCCAAATACCCCGCCTCCATCCTCGTCCGCCAGGAGACCTCTCCCGAAGACCTCGAAGGGATGCACATCGCCCGGGGTATCCTCACCGCCCGCGGTGGGATGACCTCCCACGCCGCCGTGGTGGCCCGCGGAATGGGCAAATGCTGCGTCTCCGGCGCAGGAGCCCTTAAAATCAACTACAAAACCCGCACGATGACCGTGGGAACCAAAGTCTTCAACGAAGGCGACTGGATCTCCCTCAACGGCTCTACCGGGGAAGTATATGAAGGCAAGGTGAAAACCATGGATCCCGAACTGAGCGGCGACTTCGCCCTTATCATGGATCTGGCCGACAAGTTCACCCGCATGAAGGTCCGCACAAACGCCGACACCCCCCACGATGCACAGGTGGCCCGGAAATTCGGCGCCGAAGGGATCGGCCTCTGCCGCACCGAACACATGTTCTTCGAAGGGGAACGCATCAAGGCCATGCGCGAAATGATCCTCGCCAATGACGAAGCCGAACGCCGCAAGGCCCTGGCCAAGTTGCTGCCCTTCCAGCGTGCCGACTTCGAGGGCATCCTCGCCGCCATGGAAGGCTTCGGCGTCACCATCCGCCTGCTCGACCCGCCACTCCACGAATTCGTGCCCCACGAAGAGGCCAACCAGGCCGAAATGGCCAAAGAAATGGGCGTCTCCGTCGAGGAAATCAAACACAAGGTGGAATCGCTCCACGAGTTCAACCCGATGCTGGGCCACCGCGGATGCCGCCTGGGAATCACCTATCCCGAGATCACCGAGATGCAGGCCCGCGCCATCATCGAGGCCGCCGTTAACCTGAAGATGAAAGGCGTCAACGTCATGCCCGAAATCATGGTTCCCCTGATCGGTACCGTCAAGGAGCTCGAACTCCAGGTGAACATCATCAAGGAGACGGCCGAAAAGGTCTTCGCCGAGAAGGGCGCCCGCGTCGACTTCCTCACCGGAACGATGATCGAAGTGCCCCGTGCCGCCCTCACCGCTGACCTGGTGGCCGGCGTGGCCGAATTTTTCTCCTTCGGAACCAACGACCTTACCCAGATGACCTTCGGCTACTCACGCGACGATGCCGGCAAGTTCCTCGAAGTGTACCTCAAAAACGGTGTCCTTAAGAACGACCCGTTCCAGGTCCTCGACCGCGAAGGGGTCGGACAACTGGTCCGCATGGGTGTTGAGAAAGGCCGCGGCGTCAACCCCAACCTCAAGGTGGGGATCTGCGGAGAACACGGCGGAGAACCCTCTTCGGTCGAGTTCTGCGACATGGTCGGCATGAACTACGTGAGCTGCTCACCCTACAGGGTGCCCATAGCACGCGTCGCCGCCGCACAGGCCAACGTCAAGGCAAAGAAGTAATACTACTCCATGCAGAATATCCGTTCTGTATCAGTCACGACATATAAAGAGCCGGCTCATCGCCGGCTCTTTTACATTACTTTCTGTGCTTCGAAATATTCAATTGCTTGATGTATTTTTGAGTAGGGGAAATGTTCACCTTTGTCTCCTATTTCCTTTTCTCTTAAGATTTCTTTTGAATGATTGATAGCTATTTTCATCCTGTTTTCTGAACACAGCATCTTTACCCACCTGTTGCTCTCAAGGTATTCTTTCTTCTTGGAGTATGCTGGTATATGTTTTACTAATTCAGTGATTACTTCATCACAGTTACTGAACTCCCGGCTGGTTTTTAAATAATGGAGCAAAAACCAAAATTCAATTCCGGGCATAGACTCACAAATGACTACCTGATTGAGATTCTTATACTTCTTTTTTAGTTTGTCAAACTTTTCCTTTTTCTGTTGACTTACAATAGTGTCATAATCGGTCAGGTAAATTATCTGTGAGCAACCACCGGAAACATATTCATCAATCAAACTTTCAGCACTTTCAATTGTAATTCCGTCAAACAAGGACGGTCTCAAAACATATTTGTACCTGTAAAACTCCTTCAGATGTTGCAGATAATACTGCTCAGTAATTCCATCTCCTAGCACTACATAGTTTTTGCGGGTATTTCTCTTCCCAATTTTCCTAGCCATAATCAGTCCTCCAAATTGGGAATTGCGCCGAATTTCCCGTGTTTGTATGCATTATAGTAGGAAAGCTCCTTACGGAAATTGAAATCAGCCAGAGAAAAAACAGTGGTTACTCCATCGATTCCTTTCTCTGTAAACCACACTGCATCTTTGCGAATAATGTCCTTTTCATTTAATAAAGACAGGTTGTGAGTAGTGAAAAGTAACTGTGCTTCTCTTGACTTTCTTAAAAACTCTTTTATAAAATGCATAACCAACAAGGGGTGAAGGGCAGTACCAATTTCATCAATGGGTAAGAATGAATCATTGTTAATTGTTTCGTAAAAAGGCGCTGAAAGCCCATAGTATCTTAATGTCCCCTGGGATTCCAGTTCTTCAGGAAGTGTAAATATGTTCTCAGAACCATCTTGGATAATTTTATGACCGAAAACTTTCTTTTCACGATGAATAGCTCTTTCTCTCTGTATTTTTTTCTTCTCTTCCTCTGGAAATGGACCAAATTCAAACATTGCCAGATACTTTTCAGGTATCATCGTGATTTCTTCTTCAAAAGAAATATCAGTAATGTTCAAATCTGCAGCCTGAACAAATTCAAGAACATGTTTTTTTATTTCAACACTTGATTTAATCTTATTGTCAGAATACTTTGTTAATGATGTATAGGGATCAATCGTATATAGAAATTTGTTCTTTAGCCAATTATAGGGAATATTTAATTCTGAGATTGCTAAATTCACCTGAGAATATGCTGCTAAGACAGACATATTCTTAAGCGTCTTAAGCTGAATTGCTTCAATTGCCTGATTTGTAATTTTTATTTTTGGACCAAACTTTACTATTGACATCTCTTTCTCTGTATCAAAGCGACGATCAAAAACTACGGCTGGTTGTATTCCGGGATAGTAGTACAGTATCTCCTCTAATACAGTATCTTCTGATATTTCAAGACAATATTTGTATTTAACTTTTTCAACAATAAATATAAGTTCAAAACTGCCCGGATCATTTTTTGTTTTATCAAACATAAATGGGATAAACCGGGTGGATCTTTCTTTCTCGGTTGGTATTCGGTTAAAAAATTCCCATAAAAAGCTAAATGCTTTTAATAAGTTACTTTTTCCGGATGAATTTGCTCCATACACCATAGCCATCTTTAAAATCCTGACTCCAGGTATAGGCTCAGCAACATAGTAATCATCTAATGCCCTGTCTGAAGTAGCTTCAAAACTAAAGGTCACCTCCTCTTTAAAGGACAAATAATTCCGTATTTTAAGTTGAAGTATCATCTTTCTATTTATTAAAAGTGCAAGTAATATGCAATATTATTAAATAGAAATGTAAATATCAAGAAAAATCACTAAAATCTTCCCTTAATCACTTAGTTCGCCTCTTTCCTTCCGAAGAGCAGAAGGAAGTTCTGCCACAACTCCTCAAAGTGGTTGTAGTTCTCCTTGTAGCTGATCCCCAGTCCCTGCGTGTAGGGCGCCGTTTCGTAGATGAGGTTGTTGTTCGACTTGTTATAGGCCTTCAGCTGGAGCTTCCCGTTGCGCGTGAGCTTCACGTTGATCTCGAAGTCGCCCACCAGCTCGCTCTGGTTCATGCTCCGCGGATTGGTGTTGTTGCCAATGTTGCCGTTGATGCTCACCCGGTCGTTGAAGATCTGGGTGCTCAGCGCCAGCTCGATCTCATCGCCGGTGATCTGGTTCCCGGGGCGGTAATTAAATCCGATATCCACATCCTGGTTGATCTGGGAGAGCCAGTTACTCAGCTGGTTGGAGAAGAGGTCACTGGCCGTGTTCCCGATAAGACCGCTGTTGGACGCCTCATAGTTCCCCCGCACAAATTCGGGGGTGTAGAACTTGCCCAGCACCAGCAGGGAGAGCATCTGCCGGTTGAGGTCTTCCTGCGTCGAGAAGTACTGCTGAAGCTCATCGCGCAACCTGTTTTCCATGTCGGGGAAGAGGATGTCGAAACTGATGTCGGGGTTGACCAGGTCCCCCGTGAGGATGATGCGGCACTCCACGGGCACCCGCGTCGAACTGGTCACATTCTCGTTCATGCCGACCATCAGCTCATACAGCGACGCCCTGAGGCTATAGATGGCGTTCAGGTCGATCACCGCATTCATGGGATCACCCGACCATACGATGGAGCCCCCCGGTTCTACCGTGAACCGCTTGTTGATCACGTTCTGAAGGGTGAACAGGTATTCCCCCTGCTCCAGCACGTAATCTCCCGTGAGGAAGACATTTCCGGCGGGATCCATTCTGAAGCGGAGGGTCCCTTCCCCCTGGGCCCTGATCATATCACTGATCTGGGTGTTGTAAACCATTTGCACGCGTGCCTCGGGCGTCGCCCGCACCAGCAGGTCGATTTCGATCCCTCCCGGTTCCGGCGCGGAAACAAAGACCGGCCTGGCCTCACTCTCCTTTTCCGCCGTGACAAACCGTACAAAATCGTATCGCGCCACCTCGGCCTCGTCACCCAATACAATGGTCACCGCCGTCTCGGGCAGGCTCGTGGCCGAACCAGCGAGCTTCACACTGCTCCCCTGGCCCGTGACGGTGAGATCCCCCCTCACAATCGCCTTCCCGTAGAAACTCTCGCCCAGCGCGGCCGTGGTGTTCAACGCCAGAATCCTGTCCGACCTGACCGACAGGTCGTAGTCCATGTTCCGGAAGTTGTCATGCCTGATGAAGCCGTTGAAAGTCCCCCGGTTGCCCAGGAGATCCTTTACCTCCATGTTCCGGAAGATGATGCGGTCGCCGGCAAAGCGCACCGAATCGTTCAGGACATAGCTCACCTGCGTAAAGTCAATGGTCAGTCCGGCATTGCGGCACATCACCGCCCCGTCCATCAGCAGCTTCTGCGGCTTCCCGTGAACCCTGATGCGGCCGCTCCCATCCCCGTGGAAGTTGGTGAGCGCCTCCCTGATCACCGTGTTGAGGACGATGAGCGACTGGTTGTCGAAGTCAAAGGTGACGTCGATATCGTTCTCCTCAGGGGCGTAATAACCCGTGGCCACCATCTGCTCCCGGTTGTTTTTGATGATTTTCATCCCGCTGTTGATCCGCCCCGTGTGGCGGTCCCACGCACTCTCCAGGGTGATGGTGCCGATATCCTGGTCGCGGAAGGCAAACCCCTCAAGCCGGAGGTCCGAGTCCAACCGGCGCGTCCTGTAAAAATCGGCCACCGAGAGGTTCCCGTTGATCATCCCCTTCATTCCCAGGGGAGTCTTCAGGTAGTGCTCGAGGTGCCCCAGGTCAATGTTCCGCAGGTCAAGGGTGATGGTTTCGTTCTCATCGGGCGAAAGGGCCCCGTCGAGGGCGATCTGCTGCGCCCCGTTCCGGAAGGAAAACCCCTCCACCGCCAGGTGCTTCCCGTCAAGGATGATCTGCGCCGGCGACAACTGCCATACCGTGTCGGCAATGATGATCTTCGAGGGCTTCAGCCCCACGGCAACCACCGGCCCGGACAGCGAGTCACGCGCCGTGAACCGCACATCCCCCGCAATCTCCCCGCTGTAGGAGAGGTTGTCCCAGTTGTTCCAGACAATGCGCGTGCTGACCAGATCTTCCGCCGCATCGGCCAGCAACGCCAGGTTGTAAAGGCTCAGCCCGTTCTGCATGTGAAACTCGCCGAAGCGAACCCGCGCCGCCAGCTCCCCCCCCGAGGGCTCCACATTCACCGTCACCTTCCGTGCACCCATATTCTTGTAGACGATCTCGGGCACTTCGGTCTCCATCTCCAGGCTCCTCTCTCCGGAATCTATCCTTCCCGAGAGCAGAAACGGCGTGCGGACCTGCAGGCCGGGTACAAAGACCGCCGCGAGCGCATTGAGGTCACGCGCGTAGAAATCAAAGGCAAACCGGTTCGTATTCTCCTTCCCGGTGACTGGTATCCTCAACGCCGGAAGGTAGCGCTCCAAAACGATCCCGAAGGACTCGATGAGATTCCGGAAGTGATAGGTGCCGTTGACCGACAGGTCGAAGAAGTCGGAGTTGAGCTGGATCTGGCTTATCTCTTCCCCCAGGTGGGTGTCGACGGTCAGGCGCTCAAAGGTGAGGGTGTCGTGGTCGTTGAGGTACCAGCCGTCGCTCACCTTGATGGAGCCGTCGAGGTTGTCGAGGTTGTCGCCCGTGAAGTTGGCCGTCATCCCCAGCTTCAGCAGGCTGGTGCGGTTGGCCGTGTCGAGGCGCATGGCCACCAGGTCGGCCTCGCCGAGATCCAGGGTGAAGTCAAAGGCCGGGATCTTCTTGTCGAGGTCTAACACCCCCGTGAAGTCAAGCTTCAGGTGGGGATCACCAACCTTCACATTCCCGTTGAAACGGCGGTTGTTGAGGTTGCCGTCAAGCTCGATCTGGCTGTAGGTGTAGCCGAAGGCTTCGAGTTCCGAGATGCCGCCCCGGAAGTTGCCGTCGAGGGTCTCCCTGGTTTTGTTGTACAACCCGTTGACCATCCCGTTAAAGGAGATCTTGCCGAGGCCGTTGGCTTTCAGCAGGCGTCCCAGCTCAAAGCCGGCGGTCTCCAGCTTCCCGTTGTAGCGGATGTTGTTGCCGCTCACCGGCACAAAGGAGATGTCGGTGCGGGCACGGCCCATCGGACTTTGGAGGGTCCCATACGCCACGAAGTCGGTGGGAAAGCCGGTGAAATTCCCGGCATAGCTGAGCAAACCGCTCTCCAGCAGGGTGGGGGGGAAGCTCAGGTAGAGGTTTTTAGAACCGTCGGGAAGCCGCACCCTGCTCAAGTCGGCCAGGGAGGTCTGCAGCCGGTTGATATCGATGAAAAGGTAGGGCTCGGGAATATCCTCGAAGAGGTCGACCGAAACATCACAGTCGAGAAGGGTGTTGCTGCCCGTGGTCACCAGCAGCTTGCGGGCTTTGAAGCTCTGCGGCGACCCCGAGAAATGGCCCGTGATCTCCAGCACCTGGTTCATGCCTCTCAGCGAAGGAACGAAAATCGCCAGGTCGGCCATACTCAGCTGCGCCTTCTCCAGATCCAGGGCCAGGCGGGTCCGCCTCTCTTCCGTGCCCGGAAGGGTGTCGCTCTGCAGCCTGAACTCCGCGGAATCAACGCGCGAGTGGAGGGTCTCCAGCGTGAGGTGGCTCACCTTCAGCACCCCCTGCGACCGGCTGACATCGGCCGACAGGTCGTTCAGAAAGAACCCCCGGCTGTCGATGAGGGTCATCGAGGCGATCTTCATGGCCATCGAATCGGGATAGAGCCCGAAATGGTCTATCCTGAGGTTGACATCGTCAATGCCGTAGGTCAGAGGCTCCCCATGGCGGTTCTCATAGTGAAATCCCGAGTTCCGGAGCCTGAAATTCCGGCAGGTGAAACTCCATGCGCTCTGACGGGTGGTATCTTTCCGGAGGGAATCGGTGAGAAAGGCAAAATTGTAGCGCCCCAGGCTGTCGCGGCGGATGTAGAAGTCGGAGCGGTCGATGGTGAAGAGGCCAATGCCCACATGCTTCCTGCGGAGGCTGAGGTGGTCGACACGGGCCATGATTTTTGAGGCGGCAGCCAGGGTCTCCCCACCCGGCTCCTCGAGGCGCACATCCTCCAGCACGATCTTGTTGAAAAGGGCAATGTCTACCCCCCCGATGTGGATGCCGGCGTTCAGCTTCTCCGAGAAATAGGCCGCCAGCCGGTGGGTCAGAAAGGTCTGCACCCCCTGACTCTGGATGGCCAGGTAAAGACCCGACAGCAACAAAAAGAGGACCGTCAGGGGGATCAGGACTATTTTCCAGCCTTTTTTGATAATTTTGCGTTTTCACAAAAATACACAAAAACCGGGCAAATCTCCCGTCGTCTGAATGTAGATAAAAAGTTGTATTTTTACACTATATGGCTGATAAAGCATACATAACGGCAAAAGTCTTTAAATGGGCAAGAGAATCAGCTAAAATTACTGAAGAAATTGCTGCGTCTAAAGTTGCCGTTTCTATTGATAAGTTCAAGGAATGGGAAAATGGAGAAGATTATCCGACCATTCGACAGGCACAAACTTTAGCGAAAGCATATAAAAGACCATTTGCATTATTCTTTCTGCCAGATGTACCAACTGATTTTCAACCTCTTCAGGATTTTAGGAAAGCAGGCTCAAAAGAATTAAGTACATCGTCAATTTTTATAATTCGGGAAATACAGCAAAAACAAGCTTGGATTAGCGAAGTAAATGAAGATAATAACGAAATCGGAGTTTCATTTATTGGCAAATTCACTGTTAAAGATAGTCCAGTAATTGTTGCAAATGATATTCTCTCTACGCTAAATATCAACCCATTAAATTATAAATCTAATAATCCTATTATTGAATGGATTGATAAAGCTGAATCAAATGGGATTTTTATTTCCAGGACTAGTTTTATCCATCCAAGGCTAAAGTTGGACTCAAATGAAATACAAGGTTTTGCAATTGCAGACAACTTTGCTCCCTTCATATTTATTAATTCAGACGATTGGAATGCACCTCAATTATTTACTTTAGTTCACGAACTTGCTCACCTTTGGATTGCTGAGACTGGAATATCAAATGACATAGAGCCATTAATTAAAAATGCTGGTGATCACAATCCAATTGAATTATTCTGCAATGAAGTTTCTGCAAACGCGTTAATACCCAAGGAATTCATCGAAAGTCTTGATAGTAAGGCTTTTGATAATGCAAAAGAAGTTTTTAAAAATGCTAAAATAATTGGGGTTAGCTCTGTGGCATTATTGGCTAGAGCGTTAAACCTTAACATTATATCATTAAGTGCATATAAAAATTTGAAGCATTTAGCCGACATTGAATATACTGAATTCTTAAAAAGAGAAGAAGCAAAAAAATTAAAGCTGAAGGAGAAACAAAAGTCAGGCGGACTGAATTATTTTTTACTTCAACTAAACAGAAATAGTCGATTATTTACACAAACAGTATTAGATGCTTTTCGTGGAGGGGTAATTGAACCATCTATGGCTAGTAACTTATTAAATGTTCAGGTAAATAAGTTTCCCAAACTTGAAGCACAAATGTACAGAAGAGTATGATTGATAAAAGATTCTGCTTGGATGCTAATGTGCTTATTCAAGCATGGCAAAAATACTACTCACCAAAAATATGTCCAAGTTATTGGGATGTCCTTAATGAACTGGGGGCTAATAGAATCATCTTTATACCTGAGATGGTTTATGATGAAATTGTTCGAACGGATGATGATTTATCAAAATGGTTGAAGTCTAGTAAAATTCTGATTAGTAAGATAGACGAGCAAGTAACAAAATGCTTAAAGGACATTTATTCTGCTGACCCAAACCACAAGTATTTAGTTGATAATACGAAGGCCAGGTCGATGGCTGATCCATGGGTGATTGCGCACGCATTAAGAGAGAACGCAACAGTAGTAACAAAGGAAGAAAAGGTAACTGCCATAAATACTTTAAAAATAAAAATTCCTAATGTATGTGAGAAGATGCATGTATCATGGATTAATGATTTTCAAATGATTGATGAGTTAGGGATTATGTTTAAGTGTGAAATGGGAATAAAACAAAGCACGAATCGCTAATATTTTCAATCCCGCAATTATTGTGTTAAGCTGTCCAAAAGGTTATCTGGAGGTTTACACTTCCTTGTGTATACATGTAGTCTAATTAAATTCACATGGTAAAGGAAATATTAATGGATAGAATTTCTGAGAGAAAAGAGTTGACTGGTGATATGGTCCGGGAGGTAGTGATTCTGGCGATTGAGTCGTCGTGCGATGATACGTCGGCGGCGGTGATCCGAAATGAGACGATCCTGTCAAATGTGGTGGCCAGCCAGAAGGTACATGAGGCCTACGGGGGTGTGGTGCCCGAGCTGGCCAGCCGTGCCCACCAGCAGAACATCATTCCCGTGGTGGATGTGGCCCTGAAACGTGCCGGAGTTTCCCGCAGCGAGATTTCAGCCGTGGCCTTCACCCGCGGGCCCGGACTCCTCGGTTCCCTTCTCGTGGGCACCTCCTTCGCAAAGGCCTTCGCCCTTGCCCTGGGCATCCCCCTCATCGAGGTCAACCACCTCCAGGCCCACGTCCTGGCCCTCTTTATCCGCGAACCGGGCATGACCGACGGAGCGGATGCTTCACAGGCAGCTCCGGCGCCTGCGCAGGCAACGACCTCTCTGTCAGCCGCCACGCAGTCCGCTGACATGCCACCGGTTGCTGCACGAACCGCAGCCATACCGCCGATCCCTGCGCAGTCCGCGACATCAGCGCCCGCTCAGGCTGCGACATCAGCGGCCGCTCAGGCTGCGACACCAGCGCCCGCTCAAACCGCGACATCAGCGCCCGCTCAGGCTGCGACATCAGCGGCCGCTCAGGCTATTGTTTCTGGTCCGGTCTACCGCGTGCCTTCCTTTCCTTTCCTCTGCCTCCTCGTCTCGGGCGGAAACTCCCAGATCATCCTGGTCAGGGATCATCTCCACATGGAGGTCATCGGCCAGACCATCGACGACGCCGCCGGTGAGGCCTTCGACAAGTGCGCCAAGGTGATGGGCCTTCCGTACCCCGGCGGCCCCTACATCGATAAGCTGGCCAAAGAGGGCAACCCCCACCGCTTCCCCTTCACCAAACCTGCCATATCCGGACTCGACTACAGCTTCAGCGGACTCAAAACAAATTTCCTCTATTTCCTGCGTGACCAGCTCAGGGAAAATCCCGGGTTCATCGAGCAGAATAAAGCCGACCTGGCTGCCTCCCTCCAGAAGACCATCATCGACATCCTCCTTCAGAAGCTGACCCGGGCTGCCAAAGAAACCCGCATCCGCGACATCGCCATCGCCGGCGGCGTCTCGGCCAACTCGGGCCTCCGTAACGCCATCCAGGCCGAAGCCCAAAAACGGAAATGGAATGTCTTTATCCCCAAGTTCGAGTTCACCATGGACAACGCCGCCATGATCGCCATCGCCGGCTACTATAAGTACCTCAGGGGCGAATTTGCCGGACAGGACGCTGTGCCCTACTCCCGCACACACCTTTAGGAAGATTGGAGTGAGGGAGTCTGGAATCGGGAGTCTGGAATCGGGAGTCTGAAATCTTAAGTCTTGAGTCTTGAATCTTGAATGAGGGAATCTGGAATCTTGAGTCTTGAATCTTGAATGAAGGAATCTGGAGTCTTGAATGTAGGAAACCGGAATCTTGAAGTTCAAAATATCAGAAGAATAGAATAGAAACGGTTTAATCCGGGATTTTGACGGTTCATAGGGAATTATTTGATGAACGGGGTAGGGCAGCCTAATTTTGATAGTGTGAAATCGTAAAACATGTTACACTATTAAACGTTGCTGCCATGAAAACTAAAAATTATCTTTCATCAAAAACCATTTCTTTACCTTTCTTCTTTGTTGGGGTATTCCTTCTGTTTCTGTCCTCCGGAATTCATGCGCAGCCCGATCCTTGCCTGTGGCTCGGGAAAGGGCTTCCGGGGGTGGTCCCGGTGAATGACGGTCCGGTCACCTACCGCATGACGGCCGACTACTACAACCGAACCATAGATGGCGGATTCATCGATAACACCCGCGTCGTGGGCGAATGCACCCAGGGCCTTCCGGAGGGAAAAGAACGCTGGAACAACTGTTCCTTAACCACCTCCCGTCAGCCCGATGGAGCATATCCCGATTCGACACCCCTCACCTACATCGAGAATTTTGAGTTCATCCCTGGATACCAGATCTCCGAAGCCTCGGCCTTTACCGGATGGCCCGAAAACAGCTTCCACGCGAAAAACCTGGTCTGGGATATGCTGGCCTTCGAGGCGTTCGGACTGGCACACTTCGACCAACTGGTGCTCAACACCCGCGTCAAACCTGCCGAAATCGATGGCGTGGTTAACCTGGCCGGACAGGGGAGCTTCGAGAACCGCAATTCGACGGTCCGCTGGATGGGGGTGACCACCCTGGACAACATCCCCTGCGCGGTGCTGGAATACCGCCAGATGGAAGGCAAAGTGGAAGTCGAACTGACTGGCTTTAAAATGAAGGGCCGCAGCCACTACTGGGGAACCATCTGGATCTCCCTGCTGACACGCCGCATGGAACGCGCAGAAATGACCGAAGACGTCCTTTCCCACATCGAATTCCAGGACCAGCCAGGCATCTGGACCAACACCCTGCGGGAAATCACGGTGGAGAAAATCAAATGATCCCTTCCGGAACTTCCTCCAGAAACCTTCTTCCTCATTCATCCGTGAATAATATTCACTATTTTTAAACAGCACACCGCAGCCCATTCCGCTGCGGTGTGGTTAATGACCCGCTATGAAAAGAAATAAGCTGCTCGCTGCGGCCCACCGCTTTCCCCGCCTGATGTACCACCTCAAGGTGCTGGCGGCCGCCCTGCTGACCACCGCCTTCTTCGCCTGGATCCTCGTCGGAACCTTGGATTTTCGCATCCTCCTGCGCATGTTCCCCCTGACCTTCATCCAGCTCGAACTCTTCCTCTGGCTGGGATTAAAATTCTTCCCCACCAGGCCCGGAGAAGATACGCCCTATAAAAACTCCATCCGGCACATGCTGCTGCGGCTGCTGATCTTTTACATCGTCGTGCTGACCATCTCAGGGCTCTTTTTCCTGGGCTCGATGTACTTCAGCGCCCTGACCAGCGGACAGCCCGTGAAGCTGATCTTCGGGGCTTTCCTCGACCGGGAATGGAAGGCTTTCCTGGGTGCAGCAGCCCTCGGATTCCTCTTCGGAATCGTCATCTTCCTCTATTTTCAGTGGCGCGAAGCCCTTCAGCGCGAACAAAAACTGCGTGAGGAAAAACTGATTTTCCGCTATGAGACCCTCCGCAGTCAGGTCAACCCCCACTTCCTCTTCAACAGCCTCAACACCCTGGCCTCCCTGGTCGAAGCCCATCCCGCCGCTGCCGGAGACTATATCTCCCGCCTTGCCGCGGTCTACCGCTATGTACTCGAGAAACAGGACCTCGACTGGGTGCCCCTGCCCGAGGAACTTGCCTTTGCCCGCAACTATTACGAACTCCAGAAAATCCGCTACGGCGAAAAAGTCCTCCTCGTTGAGCTCCTTCCTTCTCCGGAAAGGTACCTCGTCATGCCCATCTCCCTGCAGATCCTTCTGGAGAATGTCTACAAGCACAACAGCGCCACCCTCGAACTCCCGGTGAAGGTTACACTGGCCCTGACCGACGGTCCCGCGCTGGAAGTGACCAATACCCTGCAAGCAAAAAACCGGACAAATACCTCCCCGGGAACGGGCCTCCATAATCTGGGAGAACGCTCCCGTCTTCTGGCCGGAAAGGATATCCGCATCACGGAAACCCCGTCGACCTTCGGGGTGCGCATCCCGCTGCTTCGGCGAAACCCGGGAAACAGTGCCCCTGTTTCCGTGGAGGAATAACCCTTCGGTGCTGCCTTGGGGAGTTTTCCCTTCCATGGCACCGTTGGTTGGAAATGTTGCTTTAACTTTGACCTGATTCCCGGTTAAAGCCGGATAGGATCTATGAGATGACTGTTCTGATTATAGAAGAAGTGCATCCTGATTGTTGAAGGGGAGCATCATGATTGTTGAAGAGCATACTTATTGTTTAAGAGCATCCTGATTGTTGAAGATGAGAATCCTGATCGTTGAAGATGAACAACCTGCGGCGGAAAGGCTGGTGAGCCTGCTGGGCCGGACGGGTATTTCGCTGGAAATCGCCGGGGTGACCTCCGGAGTGGAGTCGACCGTTAACTGGCTGGGAGCGCACCCGCAGCCCGACCTGATCCTGATGGACATCCAACTCGAGGACGGCATCTCCTTCGAGATCTTTGAGGCAACCGAGGTCCAGGCTCCCGTGATTTTTACGACTGCCTATGATGCCTATGCCCTCAAGGCTTTCAGCGTTAACAGCATCGACTACCTGCTTAAGCCGGTCGAACTTCCGGCCCTGCAGAAAGCCCTGGACCGGTATAGTGCGTTTTTTGCCCCCCGGCAGGATAACCCGGAGGCCTTCCGGCATGAAAAGGTGAATCCCCCTCTGCACATTGAATCCCTCTCTGAAACTGACAGGCTTTCCTTGCCTGCGGAGGCCCATCCTTCGGCTGGGGAACTATCCGTCCCGGAAACCTCGCCAAAAACTTCCGGAGAGAATGGAAGGTCAACATATCAGGTCCCCGACTGGCGGAAGCTGCTCGAGCAACTGGCTCCCCCGCGCAAGGAGCGGTTCCTGGTCAAATGCGGCCAAAAATTCAGGTCGGTGCAGGCCAGCCACTCCGCCCTCTTCATCTCAGAGGGCGGCGATACCTATATGAAAACCTTAGACGGCCATACCTATGCCATCGAATATACCCTCGACCAGCTCCAGCAACTGCTCGATCCCATCCGTTTCTTCCGTGCCAACCGCAGCTGCATCCTCAACGCCGACGCCGTGGCCGACATGATCCCCCTTTCGGGCAGCAAGCTGAAAGTCAAAATCAAGGGAGATCCCTCTCCCGAAGGGATCCTCGTCAGCCGCGACCGCCTCCGCGAATTCAAACGCTGGCTTGACCGGTAATTTGTTAATGAGAATAAGCAATGCATCAATTGGTTTTATGTGATTTTTTACTCCATTAAAACGAATTGCATACTTAAATGCCAGTAAAAAAATGCTTCTGGGTTGGTTTTCTTTAACTTGTTTAACTTGTTGTATTTCTGCTCTTTAATTTGCCATTCCCTGATCTCCTCCGGGTACCTGAATCTCTTTATTCCCTGTTTGTCTTTGTATTGTAACAAGGATATTAAATAAGCGACTTTTGAGGCTGCTGTAATGGCTTCTTCTATGGAAAACTTTTCAATGGTAAAATTCGTGAAGTTTTTGATACCTAGAAGCAATTGATTGAATTCCAAAGATTTCATGTTTCTTTCAGCAAGAAAAAAGCATGCTTCCCATGTATCAGCCAATACATCGCTGATTTTTAAATCTAAATGTCGAAAGGCAATCTGTTCTTGGAACACCCGGGTATAACTTTCTCTGACCAGATCCAAATCCTTCACCTTATCAAAAAGCAAAGCAATATCATAGAGCTGCTTTATGATTTCCACAGGCCGGTTCTTTGAAAAAAGTATACCTGTAGTTTTGGGTGCAAATGCAGTTAATTTATCCCCCAGAAAAGACTCAAATAATGGTACCGTAACCAATGTCGCTATTCCGGTCGTATTCAACCATTTGTGTTCAATGGGTATCTCGCTGGTCCGGAGATAGGGATTGCAAGTACATAGTATATCCAGTAAAATCGGCTCATTTGATCTATCCAAAACACTCTTGTAATATAACTTGAAATGGCGAACGGGGGTATTATGGGAATGTTCCCTTTTGTTATCATCCTCCCATCGATTGAATATTTCAAGATCCCTTATTTTGTCGAGTGTGGTTAAGATCTTGCTTTCCGGTTCAATCGTCACAATGTCAATGTCTATCGAAAACCGCCTGGGGACTTCTGTCATCAGCAGCAATGCAGTTCCCCCTTTAAAAACGAAATCCAGATTGTTCAGTTTGAGTTGCTCAAGAAGAGTCAAAGCATAAATGACTTTTTCAATCAGTTTTGGATCAACACGTTTGACAATCTGATCCCGCAAAGAGAGGATCCACTCTTTTGTATTTGATTCCCTGGCAATCACGAATTATATGAGATGATTTCAACTATTATTTTTCCGGCTTTTCCTTAATGCTTCTTTGATATCACTCTGCTTGTTTCTCCTTTTGGCATATCTATCCATTCTTGCTTTGTTTATGATATACTTTTTCGAAATACTTTCTATAATATATTCAAATTCATCATGTTGCGCAGAAAATAAGTTGGCGTCAGTTTTAATATCAACGATAAGCTTTTCCACAGCCGGAATATAAACCTGATGCACTTCTAATAGTGGTGCCTCAGAAATCAGATTCTTAACGATCACTACATCCTCGAGGTTACTGATGTATCTGTCAAATATCTCTTCATCAGGATTCAGGAATACATTCTTTAAACTCAGTTTAAGAAAACTAAAAACGGCTTCAGCTGCAACTTTTTCCACTTCGACGACAAGATAGTGGTGAAATGGCTGATGCTTCATGAAACTACTGAGCCATAAACTATTCCAAACACAAAAGGTTATGTAAGGAAACTTCAGATGTATCTTATTGTATAATCCTTTTAAATCGTCAGTAATCGGGGGTGTAAATTCTATTTTGCCACCTAACCTGTAAATTCCCTTTGAAGACGTACTGATTATCCCTCCTTTCTTTAGTCTGGACAAATATGTATTTATTGTATTATCAGACCAATGCGGATAATCTTCCTTCACCAAAACTACAAGTTCTTGCTTGGAAAGCTCTTCTTCCTGCTCAAAGTATTTCTTGATATGTTGTTCCATGGAATCGGTCACAACTGCTTTTTTACTCAAATATAAGAAAAAATCCAAGATTGGCAAAATTAAACTAAATTGCCAAAATTATATTTTCAATTTAAATTTTCCATACTGCAGTCCACAAGTCCCAAAGAAACTTCTTATGGTTGCGCCAATAGAAAATGTGCTCGTTGGGGTTCAGAATGGCTAAAAATTATCATATTATGCATAGAAAATCGACTAAATATCGAGTGCCTATGTAAAAAATGACAAATTTTGAAATGGTCAAACGCTATTCACAACATAATAAACCAAATTATGGAAAATATTCTTGTGATCGGGAGTTCCAACACCGATTTGATTACTACTATGGATCATTTTCCGGCAGCCGGGGAAACCCTCACCGGCGGGGTGTTTCAGCAGGCCATGGGTGGTAAGGGAGCCAACCAGGCCCTGGCTGCCCACCGGTCCGGCGGAGACGTCACCTTCATGACTTCCCTGGGTAAAGATGCCTATGGCCTTAACGCCCTCCAATACTACAGGGATCAGGGGCTCGAGGTCTCTCTTTCCCTTTTGACCGACCATGTATCCTCCGGGATCGCTATGATTTGGGTCGATAAAAAGGGGGAGAATTGCATCGTGGTCATACCCGGCGCCAATCAACTTCTTTCCCCGGAATATGTCCTTGCTCATCAGCAGGCCATCGATATTGCAGATATCATCGTTCTGCAAATGGAGATCCCATACGAAACCATCAAAACCGTTTGCCGCATCGCCTCCCGGAAAGGGAAAAAGCTCATCCTGAACGTCGCTCCCGCCGCTCCTCTGGAAGAGGAAATCCTCCAATCGGTGCATATGCTGGTCGTCAACCAGACGGAAGCCGAACTCCTTACAGGTGAGAGAATTGACAGGATAGGGGAGGAAGCTATTGTGGATCTGCTGTTGGCAACGGGGGTTCGGAATGTGGTGCTGACGCTTGGAAAGAAGGGAAGCCTGTATAAAAACAACCAGGAGCTTCTGCGGATCCCTGCATTTCAGGTAGAAGCCGTGGATACCACCGCTGCCGGAGACACCTTCTGCGGCGCACTGGCCGCCCGCCTCAGCAGGGGAGAGGACATGAAAACCTCCCTGGAATTTGCCGCGGCTGCGGCCGCCCTCTGCGTCACCCGCATGGGCGCCCAGCCTTCCATTCCTACCGAAGCCGAAGTCGTTGAGTTTCTTTCCGTATCGAAGTAATTATCCATTGAGAATGGAAACACTTTCAATCGAAATGACATCCACTAACTATCATAATAACTCAGTAGTGTCCACTAAAGTTTTTTAAAATACGTTATAACAGTCTAAATATAAGAAATATACAACAGTTTTTTCAACGTGTCGATTTGAATTTGTAAATAGTATCCGATTTGTTAAATCGGGTATAATGAACCAAGGAAAATATGTTTTCAGCCAACTCGTAGAATTTCTGCCCAAAAGGGTTTTCGATTGTATCGTAATGAGATATCAAGGGGACAAATACATTAAGTCGTTCAGTTGC
>Ga0209723_1001031_pt1 | contig 46318 bp, 46 predicted proteins | sample BiotimSIPDNA_2_FD_185750 | JGI IMG/M metagenome (GOLD analysis project Ga0209723, IMG submission 185750) | Anaerobic biogas reactor microbial communites from Washington, USA - Biogas_R2 time_0 SIP DNA (SPAdes) (version 2) | ecosystem: Engineered > Bioreactor > Anaerobic > Unclassified | place... | reverse complement strand
CATCACCGCCAAAGTGAAGCCGACAGCATTGCTGAACCGTTGCCTGGTTTTCTGGCAGGCGGACCGCAAAATTTAATCCCTGATCAAACTGAATCTTATGTTGGAAAAGAACCGGCTACAAAATACCTTGATGTCTTTCCTGCTTATTCTACAAATGAAATTGCAATTAATTGGAATGCCCCTTTAGTTTTTTTGTTTGCCGGTTTGCAACGCCTTCGATGATGGTTTAAAACTTAACTCTTTTAAAGCATTCTTCTAACGTTACTAAATATGCACTTGAAAATTGAAAGAATTTTCCGGGAATCCGGTTTTTCGGATTAACAATTTGTTACGTGTTTATGCAATCGGCAGGAATGGTTAATGCTCATTTAATCTCTTGTTTCAGGTATAAACAAATTAGTTTCAAAAATATTACTTCAAGTGATTTTTTAGATTGTAAATAAATCCTAAAAACAATCCTTTAAAACTATTCCTAAAAATCATTGTGTTATATGTTGGAATAAATTCGTCAGTCCACAATTTATGAGTTTCAAAACCTGTCATAAAATTTATACAAGTAATTTCGGGATGGCTGTGAATAAGTTTTATTTCATATTCTTGCAGTAATTGGCCTGGGGATAGATGCGAATAGTTTTCGTTGTAAGCTATTTTTAAGGAATAAAACGTACTTTTGTAAATAAATCCCAAATCACCCACAATATCAACATCATCTAAACGACCGATAATGATAACAAAGTATGCTTCCGAATTTATATTTTTAATAAAATCTTTGTATAGATTAACCAAGGTGATTTGTGATTTTATAGAGGTGTTCTCTCCAGCAGAACCTTTCCATCCGGAGTTCTCAAGTTCAAGGAATCTTTTAAATAACTCATTTTCACCATCAAATAATCGTTCCGTTTCAAAATAAAGTGAGCTGCCTTCTTCAATTTTTCGTTTATATTTTTTAAGCTTTTTCCTCATATTTCGCGAAAACATCGAATCAGCATCAACACCTTTATCGATAAAAAGATAATCAATTCTGCCGTAACGCTTTATAAATTTAAACTTGCAATTTGCCGCTAAAAATAAATTGTAGAAATTGCTGCATTCATAAATGTTTAATCCAATTAAAATATCCCAACTCTTCGGAAATTTTTTCTTTATCAGATCTAAAATACTGTTAATATCTTCAGTGCTGAATGTTTGGTCAGCCGTTATAAAATCTCTATAATAGAAATGACCATGAATTGGCAATTCTAAAACTGGTGTTTTTATTATAAAATATTTCTTGAAAGTATATTTTAATGGTAAAATACATAAAGGATTATCTTCTTTTAAAACAAGAATAAAATAAATATCTGAGTCAAAATTATCTATTGTATTAAAAAAAGATAAATACCAACCTGGTAAATGTGCAATGTTTGTTTCCGAATTTCGGGAATTAAAACTTTCCCAAATAGTGTAAATCTTCAACAGCCCTAATTTACCTTTGAATATTTCAATACTATAAGGGCTACTATAACTTTTTTTCATCTGCCCAGAAATAATGTTTTTAATTATTCATATAAACAATATAATGTTTACCTTCTAATAAAAAAAAGACTCAATAAAAAAACTTAATTTTAATCCATTTGAACAAGTGATGAGGCAGAAGCATCAAATACAATTTCTTTTACTTTTACTTTTATTACACCGCGTTCTACCATTCCCAATGCAATTGCTGCTCCTTTTGAAAGATCTATATGTCTTCCTTGAATATATGGTCCGCGGTCGTTTATTCTTACTAGAACAGATTTATTGTTTCGTGAATTTGTAATTTCAAGTATTGTTCCAAAAGGAAGATCCTTGTGTGCAGCAGTTAATGCATACTGATCATAAATTTCGCCGCTGGCGGTAAGCTTTCCATGAAACCCTGGACCATACCACGAAGCACGCATAATTCCTTTACTTTTTAATTCAACTTTTTCTGCTTCAAAAGTTTCAGAAATGTCGGCAATATTTTCCGGAAAAAATAAATCCGTGCTGCTAAATATTACTTCGGAGTTTTGGATTGCCAATATTACAATTGTAGAAAACAGAAAAATTGACACTGTTATTTTTATAAACTTTTTCAAAATTGACCTTTTGTTTGTTAAAAAATGATATTTACTGAAATCAGAAATATTTTAATATTTATGACTGTAAAAACCGGAAACAGAATTATTATGTAAATAAACTCTGCCTGATTGATGAATGATTTGCCTTTGAATAATAATTAATTCTGCTTTGATGCAGTTATGTGAAAGCAAATAGTTTATTTGAAGGATGGTTGTCTCTGAATGCATATAAATATCTTTTATAGCTTTTTTTAATCCAAAGAAAAATATCATTAAAGAATTATATAAATTCAGGGCTATATGTTTTTTAATAATTTTCAATAAATTTAATATATTATTTGTTAAAATTACAACAGTAATTTGATTCTTTTTATAAACAATTGCAGTGATAATTATCACTGTTATTTTATTAAAATATTTCTAAAAAAAACTGTGTTAATATACAGTTTTTAGACTTAAAGAACAAGTTAGTATTTTAGGTATATTCATTATAAATACTTACTATATAAGGCTTATTACTTATTATTATTTACTTTTTTAGTTTTTCACTTTCTTGCAAATAAGATTATTGTTATTATTCACAATATTAAGAAAAATATTAATTATTTATGATTACTGTATTTCAGACTTATACCGGCATAGATAAATATAAGTGTAATTTTAAAACTTGTGGTAAATATACGTTTGTTAAAAAATATATACCTATAACAAATGAAAAGAAATATTTAACAAAAACCGATTTCATTGTTTCAGGAAATCCTTTTTCTGGTTCTTCGATGCAAGACATTTTAAATAAATGTGAAACTAAATACATTTTACTTATTCCCGGTACCGAAAGTATAATATTGTCACAAGAAAGTGTTTCCCGATTTTTGCACATTGCTGAATACTCAAGCTCGGGCATCATATATTCTGATTATTTAGTGAATGACAAAGAAGGAAATATTTCTACTAATTCTCTGATTGATTATCAAGCAGGCAGCCTTCGCGAGGATTTCGACTTCGGGAAAATGATAATGATTAACTCGGAAGCTGCCAAATCGGTAATTAATAAAAATAATTATTTGTACGCTGGCTGGTACGATTTACGTCTTCGAATATCCGAAAATTTTAGAATCCTCAGAATTCCTGAATTTTTATATACTGTTAATAATATTTACGAAAATGACTTCAACGAGCAGCATTTCGCATATGTTAATCCTAAAAACAGAGAAGCACAAATTGAATATGAGAAATGTATTACCTCTTTTTTAAAAAGACAAAAAGCCTTGGTAAAAAAAAATAAAACATCAATTGATCTTGGTAATAATGATTTTCCGGTGGAAGCCTCGGTGATTATTCCTGTGAAAAACCGTGTTAAAACAATTCAAGATGCAATTGATTCGGTTCTTAAGCAAAAAACTGACTTCAATTTTAATCTGATTATTGTTGATAACCACAGCAGTGACGGAACTTCGGAAAAGATTTCGCAAATTGCTGAAAATAATAAGCAAATAGTGCATATTATTCCTGAAGAAAAATATTTAAATATAGGCGGCTGCTGGAATAAAGCAATTTATTCGGAATTTTGCGGAAAATTTGCAATTCAGCTCGATAGCGATGATTTATACATCGACGAAAATACTCTTCAGAAAATTGTTGCCAAATTTTATGAACTTAATTGTGCAATGGTAATAGGCAGCTATAAGTTAACTGATTTCGAATTAAAAGAAATTCCCCCTGGAATAATTGACCATAAAGAGTGGACTGATGATAACGGAGCAAACAATGCTTTGCGAATTAGTGGATTAGGAGCGCCGCGTGCTTTTTATACCCCTGTTATTCGCGAAATCGGGTTCCCTGACGTGAGTTACGGTGAAGATTATTCTGTTGCTTTGCAAATATGCAGGGATTATAAAATCGGGAGGATATACGAGCCGATATATATTTGCCGAAGATGGGAAGGCAATACTGATGCTGGACTCGGTCAAGAAAAAATAAATAAAAACAATTATTACAAAGACTGGATACGGACGGTTGAATTTAATGTTAGGAAAAAAGAAAAAAACGATATTTGAAAACCGAATTTTTAATGAAGATTCTTTAAATAATTCCATAAGCATGCCGGAAAAAATAAAATCATTATTCCGAAATCAGCTTAAAACCTGGAGCATGCTGCAAAACGGCGTTGAAAATCTTTCCAAGATTAAGATAAAAAATTTTATTATCGATGAAAGTGAAATTATTATCCAGCTCAATCCTCAAAGGATAAAATCAACCACTGCCGAAATAAAAAAAAAAAATAATGATAAATCCGAATGTATTTTATGCTTAGAGAACCTCCCTTCAGATCAAAAGGGACTTGTCCTGGACAAGCAGTTTCTGGTGCTTTGTAATCCTTACCCGATCTTTGATTCGCATTTTACCATTGTAAATATCGCTCATATTCCTCAACAGATTTCAGATTATTTCCCTGAAATGTTAGACATTGCCAAATCGGTTAGTCCCTATTTTTCTATATTTTACAACGGACCTCTTTGCGGAGCTTCAGTCCCCGATCATCTTCATTTTCAATTATGTGCACAAAATTTTGTCCCTTTAGAAAAAGAACACAACAAAAGTCTTGAAAAAGAGCAAATTCTCCTCACCGATAAAAATCTCTCTTTAACTTCATCAAATATTTCGGGGAGAAAATTTTTCACTTTTTCATCATCATCTAAAAGTATTCTTTCGGATTCTTTTAATTATTTTTATGACGTCTTTGCCGGGATTAACCTTTCGGCAGAAGAACCGAAGATGAACATCTTTTGCTGGTATGAAAACAACAAATGGATTATAAAAATATTCCCACGACAAAATCACAGACCTTCCCAATATTATTATGAAGATGACAGGAAATTAGTTGTAAGTCCGGCTTCTGTTGATCTTTGCGGAATAATTGTAACACCTTCGGAAGAAACTTTTTTAAAAATTACGGCTGATGACATTAAAGATATTTTTAAGCAGGCAAGCCTTTCGAATGAATACTTTGAATACCTTTTACATAAAATGAAAAACCGGTTGAAATAATTACAACGCTTTGATGGTTATAACACTTATATCATCATCAAATTTATTATTTGTATAACTAGAAATTTTTTCCTTAACAATTTCTACCGGATCTTGCGTTTCTTTAATTGTTTCTAAAACTTTTTTTATTCCAGTTTCGCTGAATGAAACTCCTTCCGGATTCCGGCTGTCTGTAAGACCATCGGTAAACATAATTACAAATTCACCTTTTTTTAATTCAATTTCAATATCGGAATAACTGCTCTCCTCCGAAAAACCCAGTAAAAGTCCATTTGATTGAACACTTTTTACTTCCCCTTTGGATGACCTGTATAGAACAGGTAAATCCCCTGCCCCGGCATATTTTATTATTTTACTGTTTTCATCAACAACTATTAGCGATAGTGTTGTAAATACTTCCGATATTCTTTCGTCGTTATGAACTGCTTTATTAACCTCTTCCAGAATGCTGCTGGGCGAATTCCCCTTATTTGCCTGCACGGCAATTCTTATAGCGCTTCGGACGTATCCTGCGTAGGCTACAGCAAAATACCAGGCTCCCCAGCGCTTTCCCATAACATCACCAAGAACTACGGCATATCTTGTATCATCAATTCTTATATAGTCTAAAAAATCACCGCCAGGAATATTTTCGAAAGGATTATGCCAATGCTTAATAAAATATCCATTTACTTCGGGATATTCATCGGGCACAACCTTAGTAGCCATATTATCCACAGCTTTGTTAATTTCACCAACTACTTTTTCGCGTTCTTTCCCTAAGCTTTTTAATATTGCGCTTATTTTTGCTATTACAATTTTAGGACTTGCCGTTTTAATAATATAATCTTCAATTCCTAGGTCATATCCGCCCAATATGTCATCCTCTTCGCCTTTTGCTGTGAGAAAAACAAAAGGAATTGCTTTAAGATCATTATCGGTAAGAAGATTTTTCCTGAATTCAAATCCATCCATTTCAGGCATCATTATATCGCTTATTATAATATCGGGAACTATTTTCTTCGCCATTATTAGTCCTTCTTTACCGTTTATTGCATGATCGCAATTATAACCGGCTTTTACAAGATAAAGACTGAAAAGGCGCGCAATATTCTGCTCATCTTCTACAAGTAATACTTTAAATTTTTCAGAATTTTCGTTAGCCATAAGAATCAGTATTATTTATTATCAATTGTCGAAAGATTTTAGTTTCTCTTTAAATTTTTAAATCACAATCATTTTATTGTTATTTAGGGACTTCAATATTATACTTTTCAATAAGCCTGTAAAGTGTAGCCCTTCCTATCTGAAGCTGTTTTGCCGCTTCAACAATATTCGAGTCGGTAATTTTTAATGCGTGTTTAATTGCTTCCGATTTAAGAACTTCAAATGGAATTACAGGTGAATTTTCGCTAAACATATTTTCGGCAGAATCCGGATAAATCCTCGGCTCGTTTATTTTCATTTCTGCCGGAAGTTCGTTTTCAGTTATTTCATCGTCATCAGCTAATATTATACATCTCTCTATAGTATTTTCAAGTTCGCGGATATTCCCGGGCCAAGAAAAATTGTAGAATAGTTTTAATGACTTCTGATTAAGTCCTTTAATATTTCTGTTTAGCTTTTTATTGAATTTATCAAGAAAATATTCAATTAATGGTAATATATCGCCTCTTCTTTCACGCAGCGGAGGAATATATATCGGGAAAGAGTTTAGCCTGTAAAATAAATCTTCCCTGAATTTCTTTTCTTCAACTTCTTTTTTAAGGTCTCTGTTTGTTGCAGAAATTATTCTTACATCCGATTTAATAAGTTCATTTCCACCAACTCTTTCAAATTCTTTGTGTTGAATAACGCGCAATATTTTTGCCTGAACAGACATTTCAAGTTCGCCTATCTCGTCAAGAAATATTGTTCCGCCGTTGGCAAGTTCAAATTTTCCTTCCTTTGTTTTAATTGCGCTTGTGAATGACCCCTTTTCGTGTCCGAACAACTCGCTTTCAAGCAGCTCGCGCGGAATGGATGCGCAATTTACTACTACAAGAGGAGAATCTTTACGATTTCCGTTATAATGAATAGCTCTTGCAACCAATTCCTTACCGGTACCGCTTTCACCGTGAATCAGAACTGTTATATCATTATCCAAAACTTTGGAAACCATCCTGAACACATCCTGCATTTTCGAATCTTTCGAAATTATATTGTCGAAAGAATATTCCTTCTTATTTGTTTCTTTTAAAAGACTAATTTCCTTTATCAACTCGTAATTTTTCAATGCATTTTTTATTGCCGGCTCCAAACGGTTTGAATCTATCGGCTTGGGAAAATAATCGTAAGCGCCTAATCTAATTGACTCAAGCGCTACATCAACGCTTCCTTGCGCCGAAAGCATTATTACCGGCAAATCAGGTTTTTTCGATTTTACTTTTTTCAGAATTTCAATGCCGCTTTCATCTGGAAGCATAATATCAAGCAAAATTAAGGATGGATTATCGAAAAGAGAATTTAATGCATCGAGCCCGTTATCGAAAGTTTTAATGTTATATCCCCATTTTTCTTTCACCCAAAATGACAATAATTTAAGAATCGAAGGTTCGTCATCAACAATAAAAATTAAATTTTCCAAATCTTATTTTCCTATTTTTTTGGTAAACGGATAATAAATGATGATCCTTTGTTTACTTCGCTTTTTACTCTGATAATTCCCTTATGCATATCTATTATTTGTTTGGCAGTTACAAGTCCGAATCCCGATGAAGGATTTTGATAATTTGTTTGGATTTTGCTGAATTTTTGGAAAAGTTTTGGTATTTCAGATTCGGCTATTCCTATACCTGTATCAATAATTATAACTTCAAATTCATTCAAAAAATCTTTAACTATCACATTTACTCTGCCACCCTGATTATTAAACTTTACCGAATTTGATAATATTATACCGAATGCTTTTTTTATTTTTTCCTTGTCAGCCGAAATTATTATTTCAGCCTCGGGAATTTCAGTATTTACCCGGATAGCTTTCTTATCAGCCTGTGGTATATATTCTTTAATTAAATCCTTAATAAATAAAACCAAATCGAATTCTTCAGCCACTAATGCATCTTCAAGATTTTCAAGTTTTGAAAAATCTAAAATATCGTTAACAAGTTTGGCAAGTCTTTTTCCTTCATTCAAAATAATTGAACTGAATTCTTGTATCATTTCATGCGGAAGTGTGTTATCGCTGTTTATAGTTTCGGCAAAACCCACTATTGAAGCAAGCGGAGTCCGTAATTCGTGGGAAATATTCGATATAAACTCATTTTTTAATTTGTTAATTTCTTCAATAACATTTACTTGTTCGCGAGCCCTGTCTTTTTCAATTGATATAAGTCTGTTTGATTCTATTAACTTCGAATTCAGCCTGTTAATTTTTTCTTCCAGAATTTTAATTTTCGATAAATCTTTAGCAAATCCTAAAAAACCAGTAACTCTATTATTTGAATAAACAGGGTTCCCAAAAATTTGAAATAAAATTTTATTTGAATAACAATCAATCAGATTCGCTTCGAAAGGCAGATGTTTACGCGAGGAAAGAATATTTTGAAATGTAAGGGCTATTTCAGCTTTATCATCATCACTTACAAATTCCAAAAAATGCTTGCCAATCATTTCTTCCGCTTTATAACCCAGTAAATGGGATCCGTTTGTATTTACAGCTTGAAAATATCCGTTTTTATTTAAGAAAAAAGCGAGATTATCGTATGCTTCAACTAACTGGGAAAATTTTTCTGATAAATCATCTTCGTTACCTGAGTTGACTTTTTCCGGAAAGAAGAAATCGATTATTAAATCGTCCTCTTTAATAAAATACGAATTAACTTTAAAAATAGTCCCATCGTTCTTTTTTACAAACACCCTTTCGGATTTCTCTTCAGCAACTGCTTCCGAAACAAATTTTCCAACTGTATCAGATGATTCTGTATCAAAAACGTTTAAATAATGTTCATTTATGTTTTTATAAATTTCATAATCCGAATTTAAGAAACCGGCAGCTTCCGAATTTCCGTATATTAAGTGCCCTGAAGTATCTTTTATAATTACAGGAATGCCAATATAATCAGCAAATTTATTCTTCTCGGATTGTAATATATATTGTCCGTATAAATTTAATTCATCCCGATATTTTCCAACAACTTCACTAAGTATAACTTTATCAGGAATTTTGTCATTCTTAAATAATCCATAAACAAAATCTTTACTATCAACAAAGATAAAATTCCCGGTTTTCTGAAAAAGGAAATCCGTTAAAAAAGTTTCGCCCTTTTTATAACCGGAAGATCGGAAGAATGAATCGGGAAATCCTGCGAGACAAACTAACCCATTTGTAATTTTGTTGAAAAATATTATCCCGTCAGTTGAAGTTTCAACAAGTATTCGGCTCAAAATATTATAAAAATGGTTTTTCATAATCCGGTTTTCACACAAATAATACATTTAAATATAAATATTATTACCCTAAAAATATCTTATTATTATTATCATTTTATAAGATAATCGTAAGTTTTTTACCCGAACTATTTAAATTTTGTTTGTTATGTTTGGACAAAAGATTTTAAAGGATAATACGTGATAAATAAAAAACCCGAATTGCTTGCCCCGGCTGGAAATATGAAAATGATTTGGGCAGCAATAAATAATGGCGCCGATGCTGTTTACTTTGGACTTGAAAGTTTGAATATGAGAGCGAAGGCAAATAATTTTTCATTAAAGAATCTTGATGAAATAGTTAAAATATGCCACGATAATAATGTTGCTGCTCATTTAACAATAAATTCAATCATATATCAAAATGAAATAGCTATACTTGACGGATACCTGAAAAAGGCAAAAGAAGCCGAAATTGATATGATTATCTGCTGGGATATGGCAGTAATTTCAAAATGTATCGAGTACAAAATCCCATTTTGCATCAGCACACAGGCATCAGTTTCCAATTCTGCTGCTGCTCATTTTTTTAAAACTTTAGGAGCAAAAAGAATTGTATTGGCACGCGAATGCACACTCGAAAATATTATTGAAATAAAGCAAAATGTTGATATCGAAATCGAAACTTTTATTCATGGAGCAATGTGCCTAGCAATAAGCGGAAGATGCCTTTTAAGTCATTTTGCTTTCGGTAAAAGCGCAAATAGAGGCGAATGCATTCAGCCTTGCCGTCGTGAATATGAGATAATCGATAAAGACGATGACTATTCCCTTATACTGGGGAACGACTATATTTTATCGCCTAATGATCTTTGCTCGATAGGGTTTATAGACAAATTAATTGATGCGAAAATTGATTCCTTTAAAATTGAAGGCAGAAAAAGAAGTCCTGAATATGTAGCCAAAGTTATTTCAGTCTATAAAGAATCGATAAATCTTCATTTAGCAAACCAGCTTACGGAAGAACGAAAAAATGAATTGGAAAATGAATTAAAAAAAGTTTACAACAGAGGTTTTTCATCAGGTTTTTATTTCGGAAAACCTGCAAGCGACAAATATGCAAAAAAATATGGCAGTGAAGCTACAACGCGAAAAGAATATTCCGCGAAAGTTATTAATTATTTTAAAAAGACAAACATTGCTCATATAAAAATTGAAAGCAACGGAATTAAAAGCGGAGAAATAATATATATAATCGGAAACACTACCGGTGCAATTGAATTAAAATTACCTCAGTTAAAAAAGGACGATCAATTTATTAGTGAAGCTAATAAAGGTGACGAAGTTACTTTTTATTGCAATAATATTTTGAAACCGGGCGATGAAATTTATAAAATTATTTCGCTACAGCCGCAGTAAATCCTTTTTTTGCTTCTCTAAAACTTTTAAAAATAGGGAACACTTTATCCATGCGGGTAAGCACAAATATTGATGAAGGAGCATCCTTGCTTACAACAAGTCGTAATTGTCCTTCATTTTTTGTTAGTATCTTCAGTGAAGCAACTAAAACACCGAGGAAAGTTGAATCGATAAATTGAGTGTGGGATAAGTCTACAATTATATTCTTTTCCCCATTTTCAATTACATTTGTTAGAAATTGTTTAAACCCAACAGCATCTTCAATAGTTGCACGGTTTAAGAAAACAGTAACTGTACTGTAATTTTTTGACTTTGCTACTTCGTAAACCATCTCACATCCAATTTTTTTAACTATATTATCGGAAAAATTTAACTTAGTTAAATGTAAATAACATTATTTTTTTTTGATGTGATTTAAATTTTTATTAGAATTAATTATTATAAATTTTCAGTTAAATTTGTACTAAAACTTTCAACAGCTTCATCCAAGTCAGTAAATATTTTAAATACTTTATCCATTCTTGTTTGACCAAAAATAACTGAATGCGCCTGATTATCATATACAAGTTTTAAATCACCGCCTGCTGCCATCACTTTTTTTAGTGAAGCAACCAAGGCCCCAAGAAATGTTGAATCAATAAAATCGCAAGGACTGAGATCAACAATAATTTTTGTAGCACCGGCTTCAATTTCACCCATAATATACTCTTTGAATTTTAAGGCTTTGTCTAAAGTAGCCCTGCTCAAAAATATTGTTATTATAGTAACATCATTTCGGTGTTTCGTTTCGTATGCCATTTATTTTCCTAGTTATTCAACATTAAACTTAAACAATTAACTTTAATTACTCTTTAAAGCTGGTAATTGCCTCATTTAAGTCTTGATAAATTTTAAATATTTTATCCATTCCGGCAATTATGAATAGCATTGATATCATTTTCTGATTACATACTAACCGTAATTCACCTTTTTTAGCTGTTATTTTTTTAAGAGAAGCAACTAAGGCCCCTAAAAATGTGGAATCTATATAATCCGTTTCACTAAGGTCAACAATAATTTTCTTTGCATTTGTATTTATTGTTGTCATCATATACTCTTTAAATTCCAAAGCATCTTCAACAGTACTTGTATCAAGATTTACTGAAATAATAGTAATATCTGAATACATAGATTTATTGAATTTTGCATTTTTGCTTCCACTGAATGAGAATTCTTCGATGTTTAATTCTTCCAATTCTTTCTGCAGTGCAAGACGTGCTTCTTCTTTATCTATTTCTGGTGAATGGACTTCTACTTCCGGTTCTTTCTCAACTGCAACAGGTATTTCTTCCTTTGGTGCAACAACTTTTGGTTTTTCTATTTCAGGCTCAATTTTCGGAATTTCAATTTTTAATTCAGTTTTAACTTCTTTTTTATTTATAAAATCATCTTTCGAAAAGTCTTCCCTTTCTTCACTTTCAAAAGATGAGGTAGAAAATTCAACAACTTCAGATGATCCGGTAAAAAATTCGTCGGATTCAGCAGATTCAATTTCTTCTTCAGTAACTGATTCTGCAATAACTTCTTCTTGCATATCAGCTTGAGCCTCAGGAGTCTCTTCTTTAGGTTCGGATTCAATAACTGGACTAACTTCTTTTTCAGGTTCAACTTTTACAGATTTATCTTCTTCAACAGGTATAGCAATATCAATGTTGTCGGAATAGAAATCTGGAATTGAAGCATCATCGTTTGATCCAAAATAATCACCGTATCCAATATCGTTTGACATTGTATAAATTGTATCAACTTTTAAATCCAAACCTGCCTCTTCAGTTACTTCCGGTAAGTCTAATGCTTTTTCCTCAGTCTTTTCTATTTTATTTTCAATAGTTGGTTTTTCTTTATCAATAACAACAGGTTCTACTTTTTTAATATCAGGAAGTTTCAATTCTGGTTTTTTTACTTCTTCCTCTTCAACTTCAGGAAGGAGTTTATGTGTTATTAAAGGTTTTTTCCTTATAAACAACGGAGCAGGTTTCTGTTCTACTTGCTGTGCAGATTTTTCTGAAGCTTTAACTTCTTCTTTTTCTTCTTCAGCTTCCTTCTCTTTATTTTGCAAAAATTTAAATGTTTTTAATATTTTGGAATCTGCAGATTCTTTTGGAGGTTCAACCGATTCGGCAACCGGAGCTATTTCTTCCGGTTCAATTTCCTCTTCTTCCCCTTTGGATTTAAATTTCAACTTGGCTTTTGGCTTTTCATCCGATTTTGCAAATCTAGATGAAATTTCGTATCGCCTTCCATGCTGTGTCTGATTATGAAATTTCATAATGTTACTCGTGTTTTCTGAAATATTACGTCAATACCTAACAATAGTATTACTTTTATTAATATTCGAAAAATGCTAAAAAAATTAAACCTAAATTTATGAAAAAAACTTATTCTAAAACACTTTTAATGTCGATTTACATTTTTTTTTCTAACTAATAAATCAATTGCTTAACAATTTATAAATTTGCTAAATCAATTGTTTATTTATATTTTTTTAATTCAAAAAAATATTAACACCTTTAAGAATAAATAATTTACGTACTAAAAGCAATATTACAATAACCCCAATATAAAACAAGTGACGATAATCATAATCACTCAAATTGCTGAATTTGCTTCAAGAAGTGATATTTATCTGTCAAGCAATAATTTTTCCGGATCTATTATTATAATTAATTCATCGTTAAGTTTTGCAACGCCGGTTATATATTCGGTTTTAACATTAACCGTAAACTCATTTGGAGATGATATAATTGAACTGTTTATCCTGATAACTTCCCGGACTTCATCGACAATAAATCCAATTGACATTTCTTCAATTTCTATAATTATAATCCTGGTTTTATTCTCTTTTTGTTTTGTAGGCATACCTATTTTTACACGTAAATTTACAACCGGCAAAACTGCTCCTCTTAAATTTATTACTCCTTCAATATATTTAGGGGCGTTGGGAACCCGGGTAATTTCGGACATACGGTTAATTTCTTGTATCTTGTCAATTGCAACTCCGTAATGTTCATCTCCAAGAATAAAACCAACTAATTGTATTTCTTCGTTTTTTATTTTCTTTTCAGATTCTATGTCATTTTTTTTATTGATCCGTTCGTCTTCTTTTACTTCCGGGTTGGTTGATTTGGAAATTACTTCCTTAACTTGTTTATCAGTTTGAGCAATCGGATTCTTTTCATCTGGTATCGTTTTTTCCTGAGGTTCTATCATATTTTCATTTTCATCAGAATCAATTACTTCTTCTAAATCTATTACCTTTTCTATTGTTCCTGTTTCCAATTCTGCCAGCAATTTTTTTCTTAATATTTCAGCAGGATCTTCCAAAAGTTGATCTGAAATAGTTCCTGTGTTTTCTTGTTCAATTGTTTCCGCTGCTTCAGAAAGATTTTCTGTTTCTGTAACATCTTCATGCACTTCGAATACTTTTTCAGATTCTTGTATTTTAGAACCTTCTGCATTATCAGGCTCTTTATTTTCATCCTTCTTAGAAGCTTGTTTTTGCATTTCCCGCAGTTTAAGAATATTTATCATTTTTATTCTTCCTTATTAACCTGGTCCTGAAAATATAAAATTGACTGTGCTGCCTGTTTAACAATATCTTTATTAACTTTTTTCATTTCCTTCGACATTGCCGCCATCATTGCAAAAGAAGCAAGATGATTAGCCGGGCGCGGATAACCTTTTGTAAGTTTGTGGATATAGTTGCAAGCCTCCTTTTCGAATATTTTTCCGCCATTGTTTCCGGCAACTTTTAACCTGTGAATCAGATAATTTTCAAGTTCATCTTCATTTAAGGCTTCGAGATTAATAGTAAATCTTATTCTTTGCAAAAAAGCCCTGTAATGCTTTCTTTTCAGTTTCGTTGCTAATTCCGGCTGTCCCAATAAAATAATTGAAAGAAGATTCGAATCATCAGTCTGGTAATTGCTTAAAAGACGTAATTCTTCAAAAACTTTTGACCCAGGAATTGACTGTGCTTCATCTATGATTACAATCGGATATTTTTTCTCGAGATATAATTTTACAAGTCCTTCGTGCAGTGCAGATACAACTGCCGGCTTTATTTTGGGAGCTTCTGTTTCAAATAATTGAGAGTAAATCTCTCGTAATAATTGTGTAACCGAAAGTGTAGGATTTATTATCCACGCTATTTTATACTCATCTTTCTTAACCAAATCAATAATATATCTGCTTATAACCGTTTTACCCGAACCTACTTCACCTATTATCAAGCCGAATTCGCGCTGCTCCAATGCCATTTTCATCCATTCGATTGCCATAGAGTGGGGAGTGCTTAAAAATAAATAACGCGGATCGGGTGTTATTCCAAATGGATTTTCTTTAAGACCGAAATACTGCCAATACATATTTTACTCGATTATTTTTAGATTTTTATTTCAAATCAAATTCAATGCCTATAATCGTACGAAAAAAAATTTTTTAAATAAATACAGTTCGGCTTATATTAACGTTTTAAAATAATCAAATAACAGCTAATTTGAAAACAGTTTTTATTATACCGCCATTTTCGCAGATTAATACGGCTTATCCCTCAGTAACATTTCTTTCGGGGTTTTTGCAGAGCGAAGGATACGAATCATATTGCAGCGATCTTTCGTTAAACGTTACTCTTTCATTATTTTCTTCGCAAGGACTGAAAAGAATTTTTAAAGTAGCAGAACATGCGAAAAATTTATCCGATGAGAACAAAAGAATTTTACATCTAAGAGAAAAATATATTTCCTTAATTGACACAGTAATAAGCTTTATGCAAGGTAAAAACCGCAATTTTGCTTATCGCTTGATTCAAGATAATTTTCTGCCGCAGGGTCCGGCTTTTTTGGAAAGTTTAAACGAAGATTTTTTTTTCGGAAACTTTTCGCAGGAAGAAAAAGCTAAATTTTACTGTTCCAAATTGCTTGAGGATCTTTCAAGATTTATTCAAAGTACAATAAATCCGCATTTCGGGTTAAGCAGATATGCAGAAAAAATTGCTGTGAGCGCTCCTGAATTTAATCCCTTCGAAAAATATCTTTCGAGCAAAAAAAATATTTTGGATTTAATTATTGAAGAAGAAACCCAAAAAATTATTACAAAATTAAAACCTGAAATTTTAGGTTACTCAATCCCTTTCCCGGGAAATTTGCTTGGCGCTCTTGTTTCTTCAAAATGGGTTAGAACTAACTTTCCGGAGATTAAAATTATTTATGGCGGCGGTTATATAAATACTGAACTTAGAAAGCTTAAAGATTCAGGCATTTTTTTATATACCGATTTTATAACATACGACGACGGTGAAATTCCCGCAAAAAAAATAATTCATTTCCTGTCAGGAAAAATCAAAAAATGCGAGCTTGTACGTACAGCTGTTGCGGAAAGCGGTAAAGTAAAACATATAAATCCGGACAGTTCTGAAAATATAAGGTTTAATGACTTACCCCATCCATCGTTAAAAGGTTTGGAACCTGATAAATACATTTCGGTTACCGAAATTTTAAATCCCATGCTAAACTTGTGGACTGACGGTTATTCAAATAAGTTATCTGCAGCTCATGGCTGCTATTGGCATAAATGCAATTTTTGCGATGTTTCACTCGATTACATAAGCAGATACGATTGCGCAGAGGCTTCAACTATTGCCGACCGGATGGAAATAATGATGAAGGAATCGGGAAGCAATACTTTTCATTTTACCGACGAAGCAGCACCTCCTGCTTTATTGAAAGCTCTTTGTTTAGAAATACTTAAAAGAAAACTTACCGTAAGCTGGTGGGGAAATATCAGATTTGAAAAATCCTTTAATAACGATCTTTGCCGGCTTTTAGCTGAATCAGGCTGCATTGCAGTAAGCGGCGGATTAGAAATTGCTGATGACAGAATTCTTAAACTTATAAATAAAGGTGTTACAACCTTGCAAGTTGCCGAAGTCTGCAGTAATTTCAGAAAAGCTGGTATTTTTGTACATGCATATCTGATGTATGGATTTCCTGGAGAGACAGATAAAGAAACTATTAACAGCTTGGAATTAGTAAGGCAATTTTTTGAATTGGATATAATAAATTCCGCATTCTGGCATCGCTTTGCTTTAACAATTAACAGTCCGGTAGCAAAAAATCCCGAAAATTTTAATATTAAAATCACATCTGGAATTAACAATCCGTTTGCAAACAACGAGCTTTCTTTTATAGATCTTTCAGGAAACAATCCCGATGTTTTTTCAAAAGGGTTGAATAAATCGCTTTATAATTATCTTCACAAAAATTTAATAAACGAAGAACCGAAAATCTGGTTCGATTTTCCAGTTCCTAAAACAGATATACCCAAAAATTATGTAAAAAAACATTTACAGAACTGCAAACCTAAAAATCCGCAAAATGCAAAATGTGTATGGTCAGGTTCAATCCCCGAAATTGTAAAAACTAATTCGGCAAATGCAAAAGTCACAGTACATTCTTCGGCATCGATAGGCGAATGGAAAACAAATTATACAACAGCATCATGGATTAAAAATCTTGCCGAAAAATCAATTATAAAACAATCCGGTGAATTACCATTTTTCAGTGAATTCATTGATATTTTTCCGGGTGGCGAAACAGAATTTAAACCGTTCAGCCAGAAAAATATCTGGAAAGAAATACGCGATAATTTTTTAATTTTTGTTTAGCTAACCGAAAGCATTCTTTCTATTGAGATACGGGCTTTTGCAGCAATACCTTCAGGAACTTTCACTTCAAATTCGTCATTCAACAGCGAGTTATAAAGTTTTTCCATGGTTATCATTTTCATATATTCGCAAACAGAATTTTCGCTTGCTGGATAAAAAGATTTTGCTGGATTTTCCTTTTTCAGCCGGTGCAAAATTCCTACTTCGGTAGCAATTAAAAATTCATCGGAAGCGGATTCTTTTGTATATGTCATCATTCCTTCAGTAGAAAAGATTTTCAGATTTTTACAATCGGAATAAACAACCGATTTAAGCATACACGATGAAGAACAGCCGCATTCCGGATGTATTAAAACATCGGCTTCGGGATATTTTTTCTTAGCCTCATCAAGCTCCAGCTCGCCTATTTTTTCGTGAACGTGACAAAACCCGTTCCAAAGGACAATATCTCTTCCCGTAACAGTTTTAACATAATTGCCTAAAAATTTATCGGGCAGAAAAAGGATTTTTTTATCTAAAGGAATTGACTCAACAACTTTAACAGCGTTCGAACTTGTACAGCAGTAATCAGTTTCGGCTTTAACTTCAGCAGTGGTATTAATGTAAGAAACAACTACAGCTCCTGGATTCTCTTCTTTCCATTTAATTAATTGTGCCGCATTAATTGTATCGGCAAGCGAACAGCCGGCATCTGTATCAGGAATTAAAACTCTTTTATCAGGCGAAATAATAGAAGCTGTTTCTGCCATAAAATGAACTCCGCAAAAAACAATAACTTCTGCTTCAGTTTTTGCCGCCATTTGAGATAACCCCAGCGAATCGCCTACAAAATCGGCAATATCCTGTATTTCGGGTATCTGATAATTATGAGCAATAATAACTGCATTTCTGCTTTTCTTTAATCTGTTTATTTCATTAACAATATTCAAATCAAATTTCCTTTAATTTTTATTACAAATGTAATGAATGAAACTTTAATTTTTTCAGTCAATAAATTTTTCCTGAATTGTATTAAGAAAACTTAAGATAAAATTACTGATTAAGGTATATTTTCGACTATTTCCTTAAAAGGTTTTCCATCAGAATTTATCCATTCCATTGGACCGGCTGATTGTCTTCCTAAAATAATATTTGATGCTGCACTTGGGCTTGAGAAAACAGCATCTTCGGAAAATTCATAAAAATCTCCCATATCAATTAATATATTCGTTTCAATAAGTTTTTGTCTTAAAATTTTATAATTTTCTGTCATTGAAACTGAAACATTTTTATTAGCCTGAGAATATTTTCTTATAATAAAACCGTCATCAGTAACTGCCATCGGTCGAGTGTATGAAACGTTTGGCATTTCGAAGCGGAAATTTATCAGGTTACAACTACTTTTGATACGATCTGTACTGTTTGATAAACCTCTAATTGCCAAATGTTTTATACACATTGTTATGGGCAGGCTGTTATTTTTTCAAAATCTAAACTTCTTCCATACCCAATTTTGGGTTCGTTAGCTAAAAACAATTCTAACTGGTTTTTATTTTCAAACCCATTTAATTTTTTCCTATAGTTACTAAAAATCTGCGCGTTCTCAATTTCAATTTTTCTTTCTTTTGAAATTTTCAGAAACTCTTCTTCCTTATCTATCCCGAGAAATTTACGATTTGCAAGATTTGCTGCAATACCGGTCGTGCTGCTGCCTGTAAATGGGTCTAAAATCCATTCATTATTTTTTGTAGATGCTAATATTATTCTGGTTAATAATGCTAATGGTTTCTGGGTTGGGTGCTTACCGCAAGATTTTTCCCAAGGAGCAATTGCAGGCAAATTCCAAACATCTTTCATTTGGGTTCCACCGTTAATTGTTTTCATCAGTTCATAATTATAATAATGGGAAGATTTCTTGCTTTTCCTCGCCCAGATAATAAATTCTGTAGAATGAGTAAAATATCTGCACGAAAGATTAGGTGGTGGATTTGTCTTTGCCCAAGTAATGCAATTTAAAATCTTGAATTCCAACTCGGTAAGCATTTGTGCAACTGAAAAAATATTGTGAAATGTACCGCTTACCCAAATTGTGCCGTTTTCAGTTAAATGCTCTTTGCAAGCTTTCAACCAGTTTAAATTAAATTCATTATCCTTTTCAAAACCATTGGACCTATCCCATTCTCCTTTATTTACGCTAACCATTTTGCCGCTTTTAACGGAGATACCGTCATTTGATAAAAAATAAGGTGGGTCGGCAAAGATCATATCAAACTTAAAATCAAATTGATTTAGAAGTTCAATGCAATCGCCTAGTAATAATGAAAAAGCTTTGTCATTAGATTTAAAAAAAAGATTAATCATTCTCAGGTACTGGTAAACCTAATTTTATTAACGGAATATACTCGAAAAAATAGAAACAGTTCACACTGTGAATATAATCTAATACATCTTTATACTCAGGTTTTCTAAACCAATCACTTAATAAATAAATATATTCAACTTCAATATTTGCTTTAGACAATAACTTTTGATATTGTTTCCTTTTAAAATCACAAGTCTGGAGTTTTTCGTCAACTGAACCAGCAACACGTTGAAACTTGCATTCTATTACAAAAAGTGTATTGGCAATAATAACAAATATACAATCGTCAGGAAGTAACCTCTTTGAAATCAATGGTCTCCAGTCAATATTCAATTCTTTGAGAAACTTGTATAACCCAAATTTTTTAAAGATTCTTCCTACTAATTCATTTTTATAAAATACATTGCCATTTTCTACTTTATACCCTCTTTGATTTGATAGAAACTCTGATAAATCTGTTTTACCTTCAAATACTAATCCTGTTTTAGTATTTGATCCACCAGTACCTTGGAAAATCATAGTATTACTCTTTTTGTCTTTATTGGTTTTTTAGTTTTATTTGCTTCTAGTAATTCAGTATCTTGCACAATTACATCTATATATTGTAAATTCATTCTTTTTGCTGCCTCCAACCTGTGCTGTCCATCTAATAAATAATAATTTTTATTAACTGTTATTGGAATCCAGAAAATTAAGTTAAAATTTGTAATAATTGAATCAACAACCGAATCAATGATTTCATTTTGAAAACAAAATAAACTTTTATCAATTTTTATATTTTTTATCATCACTTTATCTTGCGGAGTCCAATATGGTTTATCGAAATTTCTAACAAATAAATCTTCCTTGTTTAATTTTAAAGCAGGTATATAACTTAGTTTATCAATATTGGTTATTAATAACTCAGTAAGTTTACCTCTTTTTTCCGCATTTGCATTTACCATCCTAGTTGCAAATACCCGCTTAATATAAAACTGCTCATACAAATCATCAAAAAAATCATCATTTGGATTTTTACCTTTTAAATCAGAATTACTTAAAATAAAATTATGACCAAGCATATCTATTTTTTTACAAAAGTTTCCCAATCGAATTTGCTCGTTGTCATTAAAATCTTCTTTTGCATAAGAATTAAAACTTGATGTTTCACTTAATGGTTTGTAAGGCGGATCAAAATAAAAGAAACTTTTATTAGTAGCATATTTCAAGGTTTCTGCAAAATCGCCTGTTAATATTTCTACTTTTTGCATAAGTTCACTATCTGCAAAAATTGTTTGTTTATCACAAATTCTAGGATTACTATATCTTCCAAAAGGCACATTAAAATGTCCTTTACTATTTACTCTATATAAGCCATTGAAACAAGTACGGTTCAAATAAATGAAAAGAGCTGTGTTTTCAACAGATTCCAATGTCTTTGTATTGAATCTTTCTCTTTTGTTTAAATAGTATTCTTTTCGTTTTTCTTCATTCAACGGTAAATATTCATCTTGTATTATTTGAAGATATTTAACCAATTCAGCTGGAGTTTCTTTAATTGTTTTATAGGCAGTTGTTAAATCAGGATTGATATCATTAATTATAGCTTGAGTAATATTTGGATATTGTTGCAAAATCCAAAATAAAACTGCTCCGCCGCCAACAAATGGCTCGATGTAAGTAATATTATCTGTTTTTGCAAAATTCTCAGGCAAAGCCTTTTTAATGCTTTCAATTAGTTGGGTCTTTCCACCAACCCATTTAATGAATGGTTTTGCTTTTATCGTCATATTTATTTTCTTTCTTGCAAATTTACAATTTTATTTTCGGTTTGCAGTATGCCGGCTGCGTGTGTTTTCTTAGCTTGCCCATAACTGAACTTTTTTGATTTCAAAAAATATATACCCGGATTGCTGAATTCAACTCTTTTATTTAGAAGCTCGACCAAAGAAATCCTTGGCGAATAAATTCCTTTACCTACCCAATTTCCTATTTCAATAATTTTGGGACCGAATTCTTTCCCATCAATCAAAAACACTGTTAACTTTTTACCCATTTTTCTTTTATACATTAATTATTGAAAATTTTTCATTTTATATATTGCCCTATATCCAAAGCTTTAACCGAATGAGTTAAAGAACCGATTGAAATATAATCTACCCCGGCAGCGGCAACTTCGCGAACTCTTTCAAGCGTCATATTACCCGAAGCTTCCAAAGATATTTTTCCGCCGGCAATTTTTACTGCTTTTATGGTTGTTGCTATATCCATATTATCCAGCATTATAATATCAACATTACAATTTAAAGCTTCTTCAACTTCGTTAAGATTAGAAGTCTCTACTTCTATTTTGAGTTTTTTAGGCATCGATTTTCGAACCTGCTCAACAGCTTTTGTAATGCCTCCGGCTATTTTAATATGATTATCTTTAAGCATTATCATATCGAAAAGTCCGATACGGTGATTAGTGCCTCCCCCTGCTTTTACAGAATACTTGTCAAGAAGCCGCAATCCGGGGACAGTTTTACGGGTATCCAGAATTTTTGTTTTGTACGGTTTAACTGCTTCAACAAATTGAGCAGTTTGAGTTGCAATGCCCGACATTCGCTGCAAAAAATTAAGAGCAGTTCTTTCGCCTGTTAAAATTGCTCGGAATGTACCTTTCATTTCGGCAATTATCTGCCCGTTTTTTATAGTATCTCCGTCATTGCAATTTTGAATCCATTCGAAATTCTCATCAAGTTTTTTAAAAGTCCGCTCTGCTACTTCAAGTCCGGCAACAATTCCTTCATCCTTTGCTTTTAGATAAGCTGATGAAATTTTTTCGCACGGTATTATAAGGTTTGTTGAATAATCACTTTCGCCGACATCTTCTTTCAATGCGGCATCAATTATGCGATCAATTTCATCAAGCCTCAAATCGGTTTCTGTTAATCCCATATTTAACCCTTATATCTGGTTATTTTAAAATCTTTACTAATTATAATCTGCGAAAGTTCATTGTCGTTTTCATCTGAAAAATCTTCACGAAAATGGCAGCCCCGGCTTTCTTTTCTTTCTAATGCCGAAAGAACCATAATTTTTATCAAATTTAAATGATTCTTCAAATTATTTGAAAAATATTCTGATGGATTAAATTCAATTTTTTCTTCAATTAGTTTTATTTGATCTAATAATTTCTGCATTCCTTCATAATTTCTTACAATACCCATATATTTATCAAGCAGTATTGAAGTGGTTTGTTTTACTTCAAAAAATGTTTGTCTCATTTCGGGATTAATAAACATTTTTTCATCATTTAAATCCAAGTTGTAATTATTCCCTGAACCTGTTAAATCTTTGTTTTTTTCAACTGCTCTGTTAGAAAAAACGAGACATTCCAAAAGCGAATTGCTTGCCAGTCTGTTTGCTCCGTGAACACCGGTTGAAGAGCACTCGCCGCAGGCAAAAAGTCCCTTTATATTTGTCTGCGCAAAGTAATCAGTTTTTATACCCCCTATGGAATAATGAGCAGCCGGTGCCACAGGCAAAGGCTCTTTAGTAAAATCAATACCCATTCCTATTGCTTCTTCGTATATATTCTTAAATCTATTTTTGGTTACATTTCCATCCAGATGCTGCAGATTCAGATTTACAAAACCGGTATTATCTTTTTTTATTTTAAAGAAAATTTCCTTTGCAACAACATCCCTGGGAGCAAGATCTGCCAGCGGGTGAATGTTTTGCATAAATCGTTGACCGCTTTTATCGGTTAAAAAAGCTCCTTCCCCTCGTACAGCTTCGCTTATCAGGAATGTCTTTCCGTTTGCTGAAGAAAATGCCGTAGGATGGAACTGTGTAAATTCCATTCCCGAAAGATCGCATCCGGCATTGTATGCTAAAATTATTGCATCACCTGTAGCAGTTTCGGGATTTGTATTCCGCTTAAAAAGTCCGCTGTAACCGCCTCCTGATAGAATTATTGAATTCGAATAGAAATAAAAATTTTCACCTGTACGAAGGTTTATTGCAAAACAGCCTTTACAGACATTGTTTTCCGTTAAAAGTTTATAAGCAAGAAAATTCGGAAAAACTGATATGTTTTTATTTTCGGAAATTTTACCCAGTACAAATTCAACTAAAGCTTTTCCGGTTGAATTTCCTTGCGCGTGTAAAATTCTTTTAAAAGAGTGTCCCCCTTCAAGTCCGAGGGAAAGTTCCCCTTCCGACTGGTCAAAGAGCATTCCTTCATCAATAATTTCTTTTATAATCTGTTGCCCTTCCTCAATTAGAATTTTTACAGCTTTTTCGTCACATAAATCTCTGCCGGCAATTAAAGTATCATTAATGTGACTGGGTAAATCATCAACCGGATCGATAACGCAGGCAATGCCTCCTTGAGCGTAAAACGAGTTACTTTCGGTAACGGAAGATTTTGTAATTATGGCAACTTTGCCATATTTGGAAGCTTTATGAGCCGCAAATAGTCCTGCTAATCCGCTGCCAATTATTATATAATCAAAATTCTTTTTAATCAATTTCCAATGATGCCTTAATATTTATTTTCGCCGCAATCTATAAAAGGGATGCAGGGTTTTTCACCATAAGATTCCGAAATAAGATTAAATTTGGAATCGAAAGCTTTTATAAGAGTACCCTCCCCTGTTTCTATATAAACAATTACAGGAGCAATATGATCAATTCTTTCCGATGCATTATCGGGAATCATTAGCAGATTTCCCGAAGTATCGCTGAAAAACTCAATAGTAATTTTCGGACTGCTGTAAACTATTTCTTTTGACCAGTAACCAAGTTTTGCATCGAGTGTTTTTTTATTGTTTTTATCGTAATATCTTACTAGTTTCAATTTCCCGTCATCAGAATAATCAAAAGCTGTTACAGCCGGAACATTCAAGTCATCTGTAAGATCATTATCCTTGTTATATCTTTCAATTTTTACAATTTTATTGTTTTTATAATATTCTTTTTCATAACATTTTCCGGTAATTTTCGCCGGTAATACATTACTCTCAAGAACCTTATTAATTGAATATTGTGGAAAAACAATATTATACCGGATGTTATTTTCATCTTTTTCAGGCACAGATTTTGTGCATCCTAAAAACATAATAAAAATAAATGAGATGTATTTCATAGATAATTTCTCTAAAATTTGGTACTAAACTTAATAAAATAGATTAATATAAGATAGTAATTGTTAAATAATTCGTTTATAACTTAATTAAATGTATTGTGCTACCGGTCATAACTTATAATGTAATTTTTTCTATATAATAATCTGTTAATCAGAATTTGTTTAATTTTTGTGGTAATTAAAAATATTTAGTGAAAATTTTTTCAATAGGGAAAAAGCAGTTTGAGTTTTTCATTTAATAAAAAAGAAGAATTCCCTTGGTATGACGCAGGATTAACCTTTCTGATAATGATCAGTTATTTTATTTCTGCTGTTTTTATTTTTGATTATTCTTCTTCTAAATACTATACTGCTTTAATATGGCTGCCTTCTGGTGTTGCTGTTGCTGCAATTTTACTTAACAGCTACAAAATTCTTCCGGGAATTATACTTGGACAATTTATTACTGCTTTAAGTATAAGCTCATCATTTGTATACCTGATTGGAACAACTGCTGCCGCAACAGCGGAAGTAATTTTAACCTACTTTATTCTAAGGAATATTATCGGTTTTGATAATGGATTAAAAAGATTAAAAGATGTTTTCGGGCTTATAATTATTGCAGCAGGGTCAAGTACCATTATAAGCGGTTTAATTGCAAGTTTTTCTATCTGTATTGCAGGACTAGCAGAATGGGATAAATTTATTTTCGTCTTTTTCGGGTGGTGGATGTCTGCTGCTGCCGGAATTTTAACACTTGTGCCCCTGATATTAGTATGGTCTTCAAAAAAAGAAAAACACTGGCCCGACAGATCGAACGCCGAAATCTGGTCGCTGGCTGTATCAGTTGCTGTTTCCGGAATAATAGTTTTCGGTACCGATATTTTCAGAAATACATCTATTTTAGCATTATCATACATTCCTTTGCTTTTTTTATTTTGGTCCGCTTTGCGTTTCGGTCCCCGCGGTACATCTGCGGTTAATTTCTTTGTAATATTTATTGCTGTAATAGGTACGGTTCTTAAATCGGGACCTTTTTCGAAACTTGTAATACAAGATCATCATCTTGTACTTCATACGTTTATTTTTCTTTATGCGGGCAGCTCGCTTATTCTTTCGGCAATGCTTTCAGAAAGAAAACAAGTGCAGGAAGAATTACGCGAAAATGAGAAAAGGCAGAAAGTGTTTCTTAACGCTATTCCCGATCTTGTTTACCGTTGCTCATCAGAAGGAATATTTTTAGATATGCATGTTAAAAGGAGCAAAGATTTAATTGCCCCGAGAGAAGAACTGATTGGCAAATCCATTTTTGATTTTCTTCCTGAAGAGCTTGCGCTAAAAACAAAATTCCATGTAGAAGTAGCAATGAAGGCGAGGGATACCCAATTTTTTGAATACGAAATGACACGTGCCGGAATTAAATATCACGAAGAAGCCAGAATAATTCCATCAAGTTCAGATGAATTCTTTTTGGTAATACGCGATATTTCAAACAGGAAAGAAACAAATACAATAATTAAAAAGTATGTTCAGGAACTTCAAAACGATAAAGTTAAACTAAAACGAAATGCAATAGAACTTGCAAACTTGAATAAAAAACTTTCGGAATCGCAGGAAGAATTATCGCTTATCAATGCTCAGAAAGATAAATTCTTTTCAATAATTGCGCACGACCTTCGAAGTCCGTTTACTGCTCTGCTTGGCTTTACAGAGTATTTAACCCAGTATCTGGACAGGCTTTCAAAACAGGAAATCAGGGATTACTCCCATAATATTCACAGCTCGGCAAAAAACATTTACAAACTTGTGGAAAATCTTCTTCAATGGTCGAGACTGCAGACAAACCGGATTGAGTTTGATCCTATGCCTATGAATATAACTGCATTGCTTAACAGCACAATTGAGCTTCTTAGAAATAATGCTAAAGATAAACGTATTGAAATAATTAACGAATGTCAGGAAAAGTTTAAAGTCTTTGCCGATATGAATATGGTTGAAACAGTGATACGAAACCTGATTTCGAATGCAATAAAATTTACTGAATCTGGAGGAAAAATTATCGTTGATGCCTTTCCCCGCGACGGTTTTATTGAAGTTATGATTATGGACAGCGGAAAAGGGATTCCTTCCGAAGATCTTCCAAAACTGTTCCGGATTGATACACATTATTCTACCGAAGGCACAAACCGCGAAAAAGGTACCGGTTTGGGGCTTATACTTTGCAAAGAATTTGTTCAGAAAAACGGCGGTAAAATATGGGTTGAAAGCAAAATCGGGACAGGTTCCACTTTCAGATTTACCGTACCTTTAGCCACAGCGTTAAAAGAAACGGCTAATAGAAATTTATAAAAAGGTTTAACTTCACAGATAATACTCTTTTAATTCTTTCACCAGATTTTTTATACTCAAAATTATTTCTTCCGGCTCAAGAATTTTAACACTGTTTCCAAACATAAGCATCCATCTTGCAAATCCTTCGGGATAAGGATTTATAAATGTCATTTCAACCATTCCGTCTTTTTCTTCCTGCTGAACAAATCCCCAGAAATATTTGTGTTCTCCCATATATTTTACAGCTTCTGATGTCATACGCACAATTATCCGGTTAAAATCTTTTTCGGATGAAAATTGCTTCATATATTCTTTTAATGATTTATGAAGTTTTGGATTAAAAGTCTCATCTGCCTTTTTAAGCTCCAAAATTCTGTCAATCCGGAAATCGCGGTAATCCTTTCGTAATCTGCAAAACGCTATCAGATGCCAATTTGAGCCGTAATAGCAGATTCCTATGGGTTCAATCTCACGAAAAGTCTTTTGCATCTGATAACCGCTGAAATATTTAATTTTCAGGACTCTGCTTTTAATAAGAGCTTCCTGAATTTCCTGCATCGATATTTCGTTTTTGTCACTTTCACTAACCGGAGAAAATTTATAAACTTCCATCGATGAATTAAGCGCTTCTATGTATTCTTTTTCGGATGTATTAAGCACCGATTTGATTTTGTACAAAGCAGAATCGAAATATTTGCCGGTTGATTTATCCGACATTTTTTCTATCAGTTTTAGTCCTGTAAGCAAAGACGCCGCTTCCTCTTTTGTAAACATTACAGGCGGAAGATGGTAGCCCGGCATTAAAAAATATCCCTTCCCAGCTTCAGCACCAACAGGAACACCCCCCGATTCCAGAGCCCGGATATCGCGGTAAACGGTTCTTAAACTTATTTCAAATCTTTCGGCAATTTCGGCAGCAGTTACAACTTTTTTACTTTGAAGATGAGTAAGTATTGCATTAAGCCTGTCAATCCTGTTCATAATTATTTTTTCAACATAGCTTTAAAAGCAAACGCAAACATCTGAATTTGTTTTAACATTGCACCGAGTCCGTTTTTTCGGGTAGGCGAAAGATGATTGTCAATCCCTATTTTTTTTATAAATTCAGGAGGGATTTTTAGTATTTCTTCCGGTGGCTGATTAGAATAAACTTCAAGAAGAAGTGCAATTAATCCTTTTACTATTGCTGCATCGCTGTCGGCTTTAAAAATAACATTTCCTTCTTTAATGCTTGCAGTAAGCCATACCTGGCTTTGGCATCCGTCAAGTTTATTTTTATCTATTCTAAGCTCTTCAGGAAAAGGCGGCAAATTTCTTCCCATTTGAATTAGTTTTGCATAACGGTCATCCCAGTCGGCACAATTCTCAAATTGTTTTACAATCATCTCCTGCTTTTCAAAAATCGTCATATCTTTTCCGAAATTAAAATAAGTTAACGGGACAAATATATTTACTTTCCGGATTTTTTGTTTACGAATTTGTTTAATCAGAAAATTATTCTTCAAAGACGAAATAAAAAAGCTGATAAATGAAGGGAATTGATTTCTAAAAAAAAGGCTGATTTTTCAATCAGCCTGTAAACTCAGTTTACTTTAATGCCTGATTTGTTTTCGAGGGTTTTGATTAATGTTTCCATTAAAACATCGTTTTGCACCGGTTTGGTAAGAAATACATCAACACCGGCATTGTAAGCATTATCTTTATCGCGCTGAAAAGCATGAGCTGAAAGCCCAACAACAGGTAGAGCGCTATATTCAGGCATTTCCCTGATTTCTTTTGTAAGCTGCAAGCCGTCCTTTTTCCCTCTTAAAGAAATATCCATAAGAATTATATCAAATTTCTTTTCCTTAAGTTTGGCATAAAAAGTTTCCGACGAATCGCAAATTTCAAGATCGAATTTCCGGCGTAAAAAAATCTGCAGAAATTTCTGATTTTCGTAATCATCTTCCACAACTAATAGATTGGGTTTTTTCTTATTTTCTTCTGCCATTTTGTATCCTGCTTATTCAGCTTTTATTTATTGACCAAAAACATATATGTGCTAAAATAATAAAACTTATTAACAATTTAAACTATAACATAATTTTAAATTTAATTCAATAAATTATGTTAGTAATTATCGGAATATTATTAAAATAGTTAAACAGGGTCAATATGGACAAAAACATCCTGTATTTCCTTCAATCTTAAAATTTCTGTCCTTAAATTATCGCCTATATCGTGCGATTCCTGGATTGAAAGGTTTTTATCCACCTGGATATGAATTTCGATGTGAAACTGGTCGCCTATGTAGTGCGAACGTAAATCATTCATTCCTAAAACTCCTTCGGTTTGCAAAGATATTTTTCTGATTTCCGAAAGAAGATTGCTGTCTGCAGATTTTGCCATAAGATAATCAATATTTTCTTTGCCCACTTCGTAACCCGTTTTGAAAATAAATGCTCCTACAAGAATTCCTGCTATTCCGTCAAAATACAGATAACCTTGAACAGCGCAAAAAACTCCAATCATCGCAATTGAGGAGGCAAGAATATCGTTTAGACTATCAATAGCGGCAGCTTTCATTGCAGTGCTGTTAAAACTTTTCCCGATTTTTTTCTGATAACTGCTGAGAATAATTTTTGTAATAATTGTAATTGATAATACAATATAAATCAAATTCGGATTCTTAACTTCTTCGGGGGAGATTACTCTTCCAATCGATTCCTGAATAATTTCAATAGCAACAACAAGGGCAAAAACCGCAATTATAAATGCAGCAAGAGGCTGTGCAGCTGTATGCCCGTATGGATGATCATCATCAGGTTCCTGACGCGAAATTACAACTCCTTTTTTTAAGGCAATTGAGGAAATTATATCAGTTAGCGAATTAAATGCTTCGGAAAGTACTGCTATGGAGTTTGTAATTATCCCAACAGATATTTTGATGAGAAATAGAAAAAGATTAATTCCCAGACTTATATCTGCAGCGCGTTTTAATTTCGGCATTCAAAATCCATTTTAATAAACAAAAAACTATCAAGCTTTTTCTTCATAAATGGATGCTAAAGTTACAATTAATTTAACAGCCATTTCCATATCCTGTATGGCAACCCATTCGGTTATTGCGTGAAAACTGTGTCCTCCTGCAAAAAGATTAGGGGTAGGCAAACCCATAAAGCTCAACCGAGAGCCGTCGGTGCCGCCTCTAATAGGACTTTGAATAGGCGTAATTCCAAGTTTCTGCATTGCCGCAATTGCATTTTCTTCCACAACAGGATGGTTTTTTAGAACTTGTTTCATATTCCTGTACTGCTCGGTAATTTCAAAATCGAACCTGGCTCCGGGAAATTTTGAAACAGCATTCTCAGCAAGCTGTTTTAGGTAGTATTCGTATTCTTTAAGATTTTCATCAACAAAATCGCGTATAATAAATTTTAATACCGTCTTTTCTTCATTCCCGTTAACCGAAACACAGTGGACATAACCTTGCCTCTTTTCGGTAGTTTCAGGTGAAAGCCGGTTTACCGGAAGCGAATTAATCATTTCGGATGCTATTTTAACAGAATTTATCATTTTCCCTTTTGCATATCCCGGATGAATGTTTTTTCCGTGAAATGAAATTGTAACAGCATCGGCGCTGAATGTTTCTGTTTCAATTTCACCCCGCGACGAGCCGTCAATTGTATATGCATACTGCGCGCCGAATTTTTTCACATCAAAATGTTCGGTACCTCTGCCTACTTCTTCATCCGGTGTAAAACAGATTTTAATTTCACCGTGTTTAACTTCAGGATGGTTTACCAGATAATTTACCGCATCCAAAATTTCGGCAATTCCGGCTTTATCATCGGCACCCAAAAGTGTTGTCCCGTCTGTTGTTATTATATCAAAACCTTTCATACTTTTCAGATCAGGGTTCTCATCTTCTTTAATAATTTTCGAAGTATCTTTGGGTAAAACAATATCGCCTCCCTGATAATTTTTATGTATTACAGGATTGACATTTTTGCCGGATACCGCCGGGGAAGTATCAACGTGCGCAATAAAGCCTACTATAGGAACTTTTTTTGAAGAATTAGAAGGCAATGTTGCCATTACATAACCATAATCATCCATCGCGGCATCTTTAAGTCCGATTTCCTTCAATTCATCAACTAAAATTCTCGAAAGATCAAGCTGCTTCGGATCGCTCGGAAAAGTTGTTGACTCCTCATCCGATTTTGTATCTATTTTTACATATTTCAAAAATCTATCTACACAAGTAAATTTATACGCTGAATCAAACATTACTACCTCAGTTGTTATTTATAATTTTTGGTGCAAAATATCGAAATATGAGATGAATTTCAATAAATATTGAAATTTCTTATTTTAATATTTACTGTGCCGGTAATCACAATAAATCCATAAAAATACTATTGCAGCTTCTTATGATAGGGGAAGAAGATTTTAATGTGTATTGCATTCATAACAATTGAGTTCGATGGATTTCTTAAATTTTTAAAATAAAAAACAGCAAAGTAACATCAAAAACCTCTAAAGCTGTAATAAAATAAAGCCTTCCTCTTAAAAGCGGCAGGCTTTATTATTTTAAATTATTCATTTCTTCTTTTCATATATTTGCAATTATATACTAACAAATTAAAAAATTATGAACGCTGTTGAAATTATTCGAAAGAAAAGGGATAAAGAGGCTTTATCTGATATTGAAATTGATTTTATAATTCAGAATTACACAAAACGTAAAATCCCCGATTATCAGTTTTCATCATTTTTAATGGCAGGTTTTTTAAATGGATTTAATGAAACAGAAACGGCCGCTCTTACTAAATGTATGCTTTACAGTGGAACAGTAATTGATCTTTCGGATATTCCCGGATTAAAAATTGATAAACATTCCACAGGCGGAGTGGGAGATAAAACTTCTCTGATACTTGCTCCTATTGTTGCAGCTGCAGGGATAAATGTTCCTATGATTTCGGGGCGGGGACTCGGGCATACCGGCGGAACACTTGATAAACTGGAATCGATAACAGGGTTTCGTACGAATTTAAATTTAAACGAATATAAAAACGCCATCAAAAAATGCGGAGCTGTATTAATCGGACAGACTGAAGAAATTGCTCCTGCCGATAAACTGATTTATTCGTTACGCGATGTTACCGCAACGGTTGAATCAATTCCTTTGATTACAGCAAGCATAATGAGCAAAAAACTTGCCGAAGGAATTGACGGGCTTGTGCTTGATGTAAAAACCGGAAGCGGTGCTTTTATGAAGGAGCAGGAAGATTCCGAAAAGCTCGCCCGCTCGTTAATTGGAACAGCTTCTGCATTCGGTAAAAAAGTAATAGCATTTATTACTGATATGAATCAGCCGCTGGGAACACATATAGGCAACTGGCTTGAGGTTGTTGAATCTGTTAAGGTATTGCAAGGCGAAAAAGTTGAAACCCTGCTTGAGGTAACCTTAAATCTTGCCGGGGCTATGATTTTTTTAGGAGAGAAAGCCGGCTCGGTTGAAGAGGGAATTTATTTGTCGGAAAAAATTATAAACAGCGGGAAAGCCTTCGATAAATTTCTTGAAATAACTGAACTTCAAGGAGGAGAAACTTCGTTATTGAAGAACACTGATAATTACTGCAAATCCAATTATGAAGAAAATGTTTTTGCCGACAGAGAGGGATATTTAAGTTCAATCGATAATTATAAAATAGGTGTGGCATCGCTGGAACTTGGAGCAGGAAGGTTGACTAAAGAGGATAAAATAGATTTTAAAGCAGGCATTATTTTTTATCCTGAAATTGGAAGTAAAATAAAAAAGGGAGACCTTATTGCCCGCATTTTTACAGATAAACAAAACGTAATTGAGCAAACGAAGAAAATAATTACAAGTTCGATTTATATTTCTGAGGAGTCTGTAAAAAAAATAAAAATGATTAAAACAATAATTAAAGGAGATTAAAATGATTTTTATAATAGCTTTAATTGTATTGATAGCAGTAATTTATTATTCGATTAAAATTAAAAATACAGGGCGCCGGCAGGAATCTTTAATACTTTCAATAGCCGGACTTATTGCGCTTGTAATCCTAATCTTCAATCTTTTTACAGTAATCCCGGCAGGAAATGTGGGAGTAGTTGATTTCCTTGGAAACGTGAGCGATAAAACTCTGCGCCCGGGTGTTAATCTGGTTAATCCTTTGGCAAATATTGTAAAATACAGTTATAAAACCCAGACTTTCAAAGAAAACATGAATGTTGTTTCAAAAGAAGGACTCCCTATTCAGCTTGAAGTTAATCTTCAATTCCGGCTCGATCCTTCGAAAGCAAACGAAATATACAAATCAGTTGAAGGCGGTGATTATCTTAATGTTATTCTTATTCCTCAATTCCGTTCAACTGCCCGCGAGGTTACTGCAAAATACGAAGCTAAAGCTCTTTACACTGAATTGAGAAGTCAGCTTGCATCCGAAATTTTAGATAAACTTCAAAAAAGCGTAAGCAGCAGAGGCGTTTATGTGGAATCTGTTCCGCTGAGACAAATTATACTTCCCCCTGGACTTGCAAAGGCAATTGAGCAAAAACTTGAAGCAGATCAGGAAAGCCAGAGAATGGAATTTATACTGCTGAAAGAAAAACAGGAAGCCGACCGAAAAAGAATTGAAGCGCAAGGTATTGCTGATTTTCAGGATATTGTATCGAAAGGAATAAGCGATCAGCTTTTAAAATGGAAGGGAATTGAAGCAACCGAAAAACTTGCAAATTCCCCCAATTCAAAAATAATTGTTGTAGGCTCCGGCAAAGACGGGCTGCCTATTATTTTAGGAAACTGACAAGAATAGATTAAGACTAAGGTTCAGGATTAAGAGGAGAAATTTTATTCTTCTTAATCTTAGACCTTAATCTTGATCTCCGAAAGGAGAACCATGGCTGTACCGAAAAAAATTGAACTTATAAAACAAGAATCATTGAAAATTGTTTGGGATGACAACAGAGAAAATATAATTCCGTTAAAATATCTCAGAGATGAATCGCCCGATGCGCAGAATAAAGGCGAAACAATTTTGTGGAAACACTACGCTCCCCCGCCTGCCGGACCAGATAAACCTGGAAAATACGAAGTTGAAAAAATTCAGCTTGTAGGAAATTACGGCATTCAGATTACTTGGAAAGACGGTTACGATTACGGAATCTTTGACTGGGAGCTTTTAAATTGGATGGCAGAAAAACACACTTAAAAACGGATAAAAACATTTATAAGATTTTCATAACCGAGACTGCGCCTATAAATTCATCTTTTTTATATCCGGTTATTTTTTTACCGGGAAATGTTTTTACGAATTTTTCTGCTTTAGCTTCGGAAACCTGATTTTGTCCGTGGCATTTAAGACATCCATCTTTAATAAATAACGGCTTAACATACCGGATATATTTACTGCCCTGAAATTCGAGAAGTTCGTAATTTTCTGTTTTACGGTTTAATTTTTTATCATTTTCCAATACAGCAAACTTTTGAATGATATTTCTTTCATATTTATCGGCATTCTCATTTTCACCGGAAATTTTTGTGCTGATAATTTTCATATCGAGCAGATGCTTATCGTTTACGAGACTGCAAAAACGCTCAGAAACCGAGCTGCAATATTCCTTTTTATTTTTTAAAACTTCCAGCTCGAAATCGCTGATAAATTCTTCGGCTATTCCCGCTAACTGTTGCTTGTCGTTTTGCATTTTAATGCTTGCTGAAACACCTATTTTTTTTATTATTCCTTCGTAGTAAGATATTGGTCGTAAACCTGTAAATTGCTCGGCTATTTCGCCTTCGGGATTAACAACTACTGTTGTAGGAATTGCCGAAATACCGCCGTAATCGCTAACTACTTGATTATTATAGTAAACAATCGGATAGTTAATTTTAAATGATTTAATAAATTTAGGCAGCTCGGATTTGTTTTTATCAACCGAAATTCCGATAATTTCCAGTTCAGAAGCTGCATATTTTTCTTTTAATTTGATAAGATCGGGGATACCGGCTCTGCAAGGCGGACACCAAGTCGCCCAAAAATCTATAATAACAATTCTGCCTCTGTAATCTGAAAGTCTTATTGTTTTACCTTCAACCGACTGAAGCTCGAAATCAGGAGCCTCGCTCTTACCGCAAGAAACAAATAAAACTAAAATTATCAGGAATAATAATTTTGTTAAATTTTTCAACTATTTCTCTTTAATTAAATCCGAAATAAGACTTGCGTAAGTCTCTTTTTTAAAAACATTAGCAGTGCGCGAATAAATATTACCATTTCGGTCGATAACAATAACCATAGGAAGCAAAATCATTCTTCGTAAATCGTAGGGATGAAAATCTTTTAAGATGATGTTATTTATTTGAACAATCGGATAATCAGGTCGTACGCCGTTTAATTCTGTATTGAAAGATTCGATATTTGAAAAATTATCGAAAGAAACTCCAACAATCTCGATGTCCGAATCCTTAAATTCCTCTTTCAAAGAATTTAATGTGAGAATATTTGATGCAACATAACCTGAGCGGAAAGAAAAAAAATCGAGAATTACAACCTTTCCTTTGAATTCCGATAAATTAAGAAGCTTACCGTCAATTGTATTTGCAACCAATGCAGGCGCCTGAAAACGCAATTTGTTAACACTTCCGTCGTAAGGCGGGTATGGACCCGGCTCATCGGAATTTCCGGTATTGTTAACGATAAGGAATATCAGGAATATTCCAAAAAATACTGCAGTTTTAATTCTGCTTTTTATTTTATGTTTTCTTATCTCGTCTTCATTTTTTATATCTTTTTCCGATTTATCCCGGCTTTCTATTTTTGCCATTTTTTCTCCATGTTTTTCAAATTCATACCCATTTAACGCATCAGCAAGCAAAATGTTCGTTTTACTGCCTTATTCTCCAAGTTTAATAACATCAATCTGAACCTTGCAAATTCCGCTTTTATCTAGTCCGATAATTTTTGCTGCTCCCAACGAAAGGTCAATTTCTCTTTCGGGTTTCTGCGGACCTCTGTCATTTACACGAACAATTACGCTTTTGCCGTTATTCAAATTTGTAATTTTCAAAATTGAATTAAAAGGCAAATCCCTGTGAGCCGCTGTTAAATCGTTCATCCTGTAAGTTTCGCCGCTTGCTGTCTGTCTGCCGTTAAAATCCGAGGAATAATAAGAAGCAACCCCGCTTATAGTTTTAATTGATGAATAATCTCTGTAAACTGCTGGCTGTTCTGGTTGCGGTTCAGGTTCTTCGGGCTTTTTTTCTTCTTTAGGTACAGGGGTTACCGGACGCCGTGAAACTGTTTCTTTTGGGTTATCTTTTCCTGTAAACCTTATAGACGAACCGCAGCCTGATACAGCAAAAATTAAAACACAAAAAGAAATTACTGCTATTTTATTCATAACCTTGAATTTTTGTTAAACGAAAATAACCAAAGTTAAAAGAATTGGCAAATTTTGATTAAATTTGAGCTATATGCAAATTAAACATTAAATATTTTTTTCTTAATTAATTTTGGTTAAGCCTATAATTCATTTAACGGGAGTTATTATGAAATTTAAATTATTCCTTTTCATTTTTACATTTTCTCTTACTTTTTTATTTCTTTGGTACTGCAAAGCCCCCGAAGAAAAATTATTAACCGACGAGCAGATTGAACAAAAAATTGACGAATTAATTAAAAAACTGACTTTTGATGAAAAAATTAAGATGCTTTCGGGAGACAGTACCGGATTTAACGCTCCTGAAATAAAAAGGTTTGGCATTCCTTCAATAAATATGGCAGACGGACCGGTTGGAGTGAGGATAGGCAAGGCAACCGCATTTCCTGTATCTGTAAATATGGCAGCTTCGTGGGATACTTCTTTAATAAGAAGATATGGCGAAACTCTTGGGATTGAAACAAAAGCGAAGGGTAAAACCTGCATACTTGGTCCCTGTGTAGGCATTCATCGTTTTCCCCTTGGAGGAAGAAATTTTGAAAGTTTCGGAGAAGATCCTTTTCTTTCATCCCGACTGACAGTAAGTTATATAAAAGGAGTACAGAGCGAAAACGTAATTGCCACAGTAAAACACTTTGCCTGCAACGATCAAGAATGGGAAAGAAATAATTACGATATAATTACAGACGAAAGAACATTGCGCGAAATTCATCTCCCCGCTTTTGAATATGCAGTAAAAGAAGGAGGAGCGCTTGCTGTAATGTCGGCTTATAATTTAGTTAACGGCGAACATTGCAGCGAGAACCAGCATTTGCTTAATGAAATTCTTAAAGACGATTGGGGTTTTAAAGGTATTGTAATGTCCGATTGGACTTCTGTTTACAGCGCAGATAATGCGGCCAATAACGGTCTCGATTTAGAAATGCCAAACGGAGTATGGTTTGGCGATTCGCTGAAAGCCGCTGTAAAAAACAGACGGGTAAGTATGAAGGTAATTGATGATAAAATCCGCAGGCTTTTGCGTGTAAGGTTCAAAGCCGGCTATTTCGATACCAATGATATGCCTGCCGAAAATCAATCTTTAATTGAAAATGATGTTCATTCCAGTCTTGCTCTTGAAATGGCGCAAAAAGGAATTGTTCTTCTTAAAAACAACAACATTCTTCCTTTGAATAAAGATAAAATTAAAACTATTGCTCTTATCGGACCAAACTCGCTTTCAGCCAGAACAGGCGGAGGCGGAAGCTCGCTGGTTAAACCGTGGAAAACCGTAAACCCGTACGAAGGTTTGCAAAATATTCTTAATAACGATGTGGAAATAATTACTGCCGAAGGAGCCCGGATCGATCCGGTTAGGGTAATTCCTGTTCCTGAAGAATATTTAAAAACTCCCGACGGTAAAACCAGCGGATTGAAAGGAGAATATTTTGCAAATCAGAACTTTGGAGGGAAACCTGAAATTACAAGAATTGACAAAATAATTAACTTTGAATTTGATAATGGCGGACCTGATGCTAAAGTCGGTTCGGATAACTTTTCAATAAGATGGACCGGGAAATTTATTCCTGAAGTTACTGCCGAACATACATTTATTTGCAGCAGCGATGACGGCTCGTGGCTTTGGGTAAACGGCGAACTTGTAATTGATAACAGCGGTCAGCATGCCGAAATTCAGAAATCGGTAACGATACCGATGACTGCCGGAAAAGAATATGACATAAAAATTGAATATTATGAAGGCGGCGGCGGCGCGGTAATGCGCTTCGGATGGATTAATCCAAATCCTTCTGCTGATGAAGAAAAAATGCCCACAATTGAAGAAGCTGTTGCAGCAGCAAAAAATGCTGATGTTGCAATTTTATGCGTTGGCAACACACAATGGAATGAAGGCGAAGGTGTAGATGTTAAAAATTTCGAAATGGATTATAATCAAGAAAAACTGGTTCAGGAAGTTTCGAAAGTTAATCCGAATACCATTGTTGTTGTTTACGGCGGTGTTCCAGTTTTAATGAAAAACTGGATTGAACGGACAAAAGGTGTATTAGCAGCTTTTTATCCCGGGCAGGAAGGCGGAACGGCTCTCGCGCAAATTCTTTACGGCGAAGTAAATCCATCGGCTAAACTTCCTTTTTCGTATATTCAGGAGAAGCTGGAATCCCCGGCATTCAACGGATATATGAATCCCGATTTGAAGGTGAAACTTGATGAAGGAATTTTTACGGGTTACCGCTATTACGAAAAAAATAATATCGAGCCGTTATTTCCATTCGGTTTCGGACTTTCGTATACAACTTTTGAATACAGTAATTTAAAGATTAAAAAGAACAGCGGACTGAATTATTCGGTTTCTTTTGATATTAAAAATACAGGAAAAATTAAAGGTGCGGAAACTGCTCAGCTTTATATCGGACAAAAAAATTGTAAATTTGCAAGACCGGTTAAGGAACTTAAAGGATTTGCCAAAACGGAATTAAAACCGGGAGAGACAAAAACTGTTACAATTGATTTGAACGAAAGGTCGTTCCAGTATTTTAATCCTGAAACAAAAAAATGGACTGCCGATAAAGATGAGTTCGAAATTATCGTCGGTTCTTCATCTAAAGATATAAAACTGAAAGGAATTATTAACTTATGAAAGCTTACAAGCTTTATCAGGTTGATGCATTTACCGAAACACGTTTTGGCGGGAATCCCTGCGCTGTCGTAATGGAAGCGGATTCTCTCACTTCTGAGGAAATGCAAAAAATCAAAGGCAACAAAAATTGAAAGGATAAGTGAAATACATTTTATAACAAATGGAATACTTAAATGAAAACTAAAATTCTGATTTTTCTATTTATTATTGCTTCAACATTAACCGCGCAGGAAAAAAGATTTTATGTTAAAGCGGGCGGCGGTGTGCAGGGAATTGGGAAACAAAGTCTTGCAGTTTCTCTTGATTTTCCAAATAATCAGTTTTCTAAGGAATATGATCTTGATTTTGACCACACGTTTATGGGTCAGTTTGGTTTAGGATTTAAGTTTAATGAATATGTTGGAATTGAACTTAACTATTATTCGAAAAATCTAAAAAAAGCGATGGTTGAAAGTGTTATCCTTTCTATCAGTGGATTTACAATTTCACCAAGCATTAAAGCAACATATCCTGTTCTAAATAATTTAGATATTTATTTAGGAATTGGGTATGGATATAATAAAAATGAATTAGAAAGTATTAGCTATATTTATTCTCAAGATTTAATAGGTAGTCAAATTAAAGTGATAGAAGTTAAATCAACAAACGATTTTTCAACTAATTGTTGGATTATAAGACTTGGAATTGAGGTTGGAGTTTTTTCTGACTTAAATATATTCGCTGAATCTGGGATCAACCTATTGACAAAGGAAATTGAAAATTCCAATTCTGGAGCTATTGAGAGCGATGCAAGAAATCGTCAGCCAGTATATCCAAATAACATTTTAGACTCCAATTATAATTTAAATGATTATTTCCTTTCCGCCGGAATATCTTATTATATTTTTTAAAGGAAAATTATGAAAACTTACAAGCTTTATCAGGTTGATGCATTTACCGAAACACGTTTTGGCGGGAATCCCTGTGCCGTTGTGATGGAAGCAGATTCTCTCACCTCAGAGGAAATGCAAAAAATTGCCACCGAAATGAATCTTTCGGAAACCGCGTTCGTGGTTAAATCGGATAAAGCTGATTTCGGCGCGCGGTATTTCACTCCGCATGAAGAAATACCAATGGCGGGTCACCCGACAATCTCCACAATATTTACGCTTATTCAGAATGGAGATATTGTTTTTAACGAGAACTTCCGCAAACTTACTCTCGAATTAAAAGCCGGTATTTTCCCCATTGAAATAAAACGCGAAAACGGGAAGATTTTAATAACAATGACGCAGCTTGCGCCGAAATTTTTGATGAAATACGAGCCGGAAGATATTTGCAAGACTTTTTCGCTCAAACCGCAGGATTTGCTTGATGATTATCCAATCCAGTCAGTAAGCACCGGCACGCCGCAATTGATGATACCGTTAAGCAATAAAGGAGCTTTAAAACGTATTGAAATAAATATGAGCGAGTTTAACAGACTTAAAAACAATGGTGATTTTTTCAGCGTTCACCTTTTTGCGCTTGAAGGTTTTACAGGCGAAGGCGACGTTTATTCGCGGCACTTCTGCGCTCCGCCAAAAGTATTTGAAGATCCTTTTACAGGTTCAGCAACCGGCGGAATGGGAGCTTATTTGTGGCATTACAAACTGATGAAAAAGAATGAATTTATTGCTGAGCAGGGACATTTTATGGGTCGCCCGGGGATTGCTGAAGTCGAACTGATTGGTACCCCTGGAAATATTGAAGGAATTAAAGTAAGCGGAACAGCCGTACCTGTTTTTGAAGCAACTCTGCAGGTTTAGAGTTAATTCAAATTCCCCGATATATGACGAAAGTAACACTTTTTCAATGGAGACATTAGAAGTCAGACATTGTGCTTTTTCACATCTTAAAGGAAAAATAGCCAAACACTTCTCTGTGGATTCAGAAGATGAAAAAATAATTAAAACAATTATAAAAACAGTTTATATCTAAAAGAGTAATTGAAGGAAACGAAGAAAAATTACTAAATTAAATTTCAAAAAAAACAGATATTGATTATGAAAAAAAACAAAGACAGGATTTATATCCAAACGTGGTTAGAACTTAAACCATACCCTAAGCAAGCGCCAACAGATAGTTTTTACTTAAAAATAAGCAATGAAGTAAAACAATCCATTGTTACAAACCAACTATATTCATTGCTGAAAACTTATTTAGATAAGGAAGAAATAGATTTATTGTCTTGTTTCCTCACATCCTACTTTGAGGATATTATTTCAGGAACCAATGTATGGAATACTTTTGTAAAGCATCATAAAGAGCTTTACAAAAAGCCACTGCCTTTCTATAATACTGAAGAATATTACGAAGACGAAATTAACTATCAGGATGTTTGTTTTTTAGTTTGGTATTTTATTAACACCATTCAGCAGGAAAAATTTGTTGTGCCATTCAACAATTTCATTTATGAAATAGCAGAAAAGATTTACAATATTTTTGATACCGCATGGGACAATGCCCCTGAAAACACAATTTTACAAATGTTCTATTTCATAGATGAGAAAGAAACAGACTATTATATAGCCCGGAATCTAATTGATACAATTTTATTTAAGACTTATTTGTTCTATCCCGACACAGGCAAAGACCTTTTAAATACAGAACTGGAAATTGTTGAAAGAAATATGCATAATGAAAATCTTACATCTTTTCTTAATGATAATAGGGACAATTCATTACATAAAGCACATACAAGTTTATTGTGTTTAACCGGTAAAGAATGGGCATCTGAAATATTAGGGGAAAATCATCCTTTGCATAATGACTTTAAAAATATTTCGCAAAAGATACAGGGATATTTTCTTTACAAAGGGCAAAATGATAATGAAGTTTTTATTGAACATATTGCGTCCGGCAGGAAATTCAATTTAACAAAAAAGTCTTTCGATTACTCATACACATTAAAGGAAATAGATACTATTTTATTTATGGGTATTGTACAGTGGCGGAAAGAATGGTGGTTTTCAGGAGTATATTCTCAATTAGAATTTGATGTCGATTTAGTTTTAGATGAAAAGAACTCAATAGAAAGCCGGATGTCTGTGAATTTCTTGGATCATCAGGAACAAAATGTTGCCGATATTATAAAAAAACAATTTGATTCATTTAAAGATTTTAATAATGGGCATCAAATTGCTTTTGTTGAATCTGAAAAGATTAATGAATTTTTTAAAAACACTACTGAGCATTATAATGCATCTCTTAATTTGCCAAAGAAAGAGAGAGATGAAGCACAGCAAAGAGCTAAAGTTGATGGATTCTTTGGAGGCGAAAAAAAACAACAGAATTTCGCGGTTGTTTCTGCAAGCGGGCTAGTTTTTTTTAATCCAAACAAAGGTGTGGAAATTGCATTGGACGTAAACAGCGCATTTCCCCTTCCTAATAATCCTTTCTATAATAAAGAGGAAAGCGAAGAACATACAATGAGATTATTAATGGCTGCTGATTTTTCAAAAGAGCTGGTAATGTTTTGTATTGATAATTGCAAAGCGGAACTGCCCTTTTTTAATAAAAAAGAAGGGGAGCTGTATTTGGTTGATATTGACTTCCTGCTTCGTTTTTGGAAAAAGGGAAGCTACTTTTCAAATCCTTTAATAACCTTTACTGGCAAATAAAAAGTTTAGGGAAAAAATCTGAATGGTAAAATATCGTCCCCGAAAATATTGAAGGAATTAAAGTAAGCGGCACCGCTGTACCTGTTTTTGAAGCAACACTGCAGGTTTAGGAATGTAAGTTTTTTAGTTGTACTTCTGCAAAAGTATAATTGAAATTCTTTCGGAAAAAGTCTCAAAATTTCGGCATTGATTATATTGATTTAATAAAAAATGTTATTTTTGGATTATGAAAACTTTACAAGAAATAAAAAATACATTGAGCATTCATAAAGGCAGATTATTTAAGGAATATCATATAAAATCTATGGCGATATTTGGTTCTTATTCCCGCATTGAACAAAATGATTTAAGTGATTTGGACATTCTGGTAGAGTTTTCTGATAAAATTGGAGTGAGATTTATTGATTTGGCCGAAGAATTAGAGGATATTGTTGGGTTCAAGGTAGATTTGGTTTCAAAGAAAGGTGTTAAAGAGAAATATTTAAAGTCAATAGATTCTGATTTGATATATGTCTAAGCGTGATACTTTATTGCTGTTAGATGATATGCTGCAATCTGCTCTGAAAATTAAGTGATATACAAAAGACCTTGATTATAATTCATTTTTATCGGATGATAAAACTATTGATGCAGTTGTCCGGAATTTTGAAATAATTGGAGAAGCAGCAAATCGAATTAACCCTGAATACAGGGACAGTAATCCTGGGATTGAATGGAAAAGAATACGAGGGTTTCGTAATAGGATTGTCCATGATTATTTTGGAATTGATAATGAGATTGTTTGGAGTATTATAGAATCATATTTGGATGAAATGATTGAAAAGCTGAATACGATTATTGATTATAATAAAGCCAAATAGAACTTAAGCCAACGAGAATGAAATGAGGCTAATATATTTACTGATAGTTGTCACCATAGGTTTTTCCTGTAATACACGGACAAATGAAAAATCACCGGTTCAACCAGATCCAAAAGTCCCTCATTTAACTCCTGATCCCAATATTGCTTTGAAATTTACAAATGAATATGCGGTTTTGTCTTCAAAAGGAAATTCTATGGATTGGATTGAAGGAAACCGACTATTAACTGCAAATTTTAAATCTATTTATAAAAATCTTTTAGATTCTGCTATTAAAGCAGATCCGGAAATGGGATTAGGATTCGACCCTGTTTTTAATGCTCAGGATTATCCTGATAGTTTTGTGATTAAGAATATTGATAAGGATGGTTTTATTATTTTACAAGGAAAGGATTGGCAAAACTTTTTAGTAATGGTAAAACTTGTCTGCGAAGAAAAAAACTGGTTGGTTGATGGAGCAGGTATAATTAATATTCCGGCATCAAAACAAATAGGACACTAATTGATGGACTTCAAACAACATTTTGATTGCAATGAGTATTAATGAAACAAAAATTTATTGAGTTAATAAAATCAGTAATTGATTTACCGCTTGACCAAGAGAATGAGATATTAAAAATATGCTCAATTAAAAATATCGGGAAAGGTCAGCATTTTATAAATGAGGGCGAAATTCCTTATTGTTTGGCATTTAACCTGAAAGGGTTATACCGATATTACTATATCGACAAAAAAGGCAATGATTTTACAAAAGGATTCTTTCCCGAAGGAGCGCCGATAAGCTCGTACAGCGCGATGATTCAAAAAAGGGAATCTTATTTTAATATTGAAGCGTTGGAAGATTCAGTTCTGGCTGTGATAAATTTCGATAACTGGAAACAATTGTTGAACAAACATATCTGCTGGAATTCATTTCTTATTTCCTTTTTAGAAAGAGGTTATTGCATTAAAGAAAGCCGGGAGAGAGAATTCTTGATTCTTGATGCGGAAGAAAGATACCGGATATTTTTGCACACATTCCCGAACATTGAACACAGAGTTAAACAGCGATACATCGCATCATATTTGGGAATAACACAAGTTGCGTTGAGCAGAATACGAAAAAAAATGGGACTTGTTAACACAGGTTAATGACAATCAATATTTAATCTGATACTTTTGTTCTAAACTAATTTTTAAGGAGAAAAGTATTATGAAATTAATCGGAAACACTGTATTAATCACCGGAGGAAGTACCGGAATAGGTTTTGAAATTGCCAGACAACTGGTAAACCTGAACAATAAAGTAATAATTTGCAGCCGCTCTATTGAAAAGCTTGAAGCCGCAAAAAGAATGATTCCTTCGCTGCATATTTTTAAATGTGATATTTCGGATAAATCCGAGTGTGAAAAGTTGTTCAATTGGATAAATAATTCATTTTCCGAGTGCAATATTTTAATAAACAATGCTGCAATTGTTCACAAAACTAATTTCCAAAGTGATGAACAAATCATTTCCAAAGCCGAACTTGAAATGCAGACAAACTATTTTGGTCCACTCAGACTGACAAAATTATTTCTGCCGTTCTTTGAAAAAAAAGAGAATGCAAGTATTATTTATATCACAACCGGACTTGTTTATGCCCCAAAAGCAGTTTATCCGGTTTACTGTTCAACAAAAGCGGCATTACATTCATTTATCCAAACTTTAAGATTACAACTTAAGAGTGCCAATATAAAAATTACCGAAGTATTAATGCCCGCTGTTAATACACTATTTCACGATGGCAATCCTCCTAGAATTGCTATTTCAGCATCAAAAGCAGTACAGGAAATGATTGCCGGTTTAATTAAAGATAAAATGGAAATTAAGGTTGCCGGAACCAAAATAATATATCTGCTTTCAAGAGTAGCTCCGTCATTTGCGTTTAAGAAGATAAATGAACTTTGAATGCCTTTGTGAATAAAAAGGGTTCACTTAAACTGACTCTGTACCGGCAGGACTTTCTCCTTGCCGGTTTTAATTTACTCGCGATACCTTCAGCTTAAACTATCAAGTGAAAACTTCTGATAGAACGAAAAAAAATGAACCCAAAATAGTTATTAGAACAAACAATATTATGGTTGAGTTTTTATTATTGACTATTTTGGTAATCCCGCCTTATCCCGATTTATCGGGATGTTTTTCAGGAATGTGTAGATTTTATTAGTCGATTTATCCAGCTTTTTACGGATCCGCCATTATTTTGTTTTCTAATGGCGGATTTGGGATAAAGTATAGACATCAAAACTTGAAAACTGCCAGCTTAGTTATTAATCAGGCAATTTAATTATTACAAATACTGCTATAAATTAACA